>Ga0209376_1000769_pt1 | contig 34194 bp, 26 predicted proteins | sample GraSoiAngelo_134_FD_185891 | JGI IMG/M metagenome (GOLD analysis project Ga0209376, IMG submission 185891) | Grasslands soil microbial communities from the Angelo Coastal Reserve, California, USA - 14_0929_05_30cm (SPAdes) (version 2) | ecosystem: Environmental > Terrestrial > Soil > Grasslands ...
CAACATCCGTTTCAACCAACAAGGCGGATACGGACCAGTCTACGAGCTCGGGAATCGAAAAGACAGTGAACCGTTTAGTGCGGGTATCGAAATAGCCAGGACCACCCACACCGGTGCTTCCTTCGCCGTCATAAAATGTCTTTCCAAACCAGATGCGCTCGCCAAGCGAAACCGACGGCTTTGCACGCTCTGACTGGAAGTGTGTCTCCCCGAAGAAGACAAATTTTCATAGGAGACCCATACTGCGACACTGAATGGCCGCCACCTGCCGACTCCCCCCGTTTTTATATTTCCTGCATTCCGCGCTCGCCGAACTGACACGTTCGATTCTGAACCCATTTAATGTCCTCGAAATCCGCCGGCTCGCCCTGAAGTGGATTGCTCTAATTGTTGACTTCTCTTTGGCCCGACGGCATTAAGAATGCTTTGCCATTTCGACTTTGGTGACCCGAAGAGTCTTTCCGTTTGAGCATTGACCAGTGGTGAGGAGTTGATCGGCCAACTAGTCGAAAAGTTGGTGCCGGGGCGGTGATCAGGCAACGCACACCGGGCATCGCAACCATCGAAACCGACCAGGGAGGGTGGCTACGACGGCGATCCGCGACAGAATGAAAGAAGGCGGAGTAGAAGCTCAGGGCGCTTCTTTCAAGTGCTTGAACAAACTGTCACTGTACCTTAGCGTCCTTGTGTTCCTCATCGGTGCGCTGGTTTTGGGCGGTTCGTTCTTCCACGTTCCGATCCTCGTCACAGTGCAGCCCGGTCTTGCCTCGATGAAGGTCAATTCGGCCACCGCACTAATGCTTGCGGCGTTGTCGCTCTGGTTACTCCAACAGGACGTGCCCGGCATTCGATCCCGAATCGGAACAATTTGCGCCGTTATTGTTGGCATGATTGGACTGCTCACATTGACGGAGTATTGGTCCGGAATCGATCTCCGCATTGATGATTTGCTCCTGGCGACACCGCCGAGCGAATCAAATAACCCGTTTCCGTCGCGCATGTCGCCCATCACGGCGTTCTGTTTCGTTTGCGCAGCTATTGCCTTGCTTCGGCTGGATATCGGCTGGAAGCGTCTGAGAATTTCCGAGATTGCGAACGCAGCGTTGCTGGAGGCGTCGGTGCTGGGCTTGATGGGCTACGTCTACGGTGTCCCTTCGCTTTATCGCATCGGCTCCTACAATCCACTGGCGATCCATACTGGGTTTGCGTTTTTGATCCTCGGCGTCGGCATTTTCGCAGCTAGGCCCGAGAGAGGTCTGATCTTGATTCTGGCGCGCCGCACCCCTAGCTCGGTGCTGTTATGGCGGATGTTGCTCGCAGCCATCGTCGTCCCGCTGGTTTTCGGCTGGCTTCGCCTCAAAGGGCAACAGGCTGGATATTTCGATACACGGTTCGGACTGGCGCTTTATGCAACCTCCATGATCACAAGTTTTGTCGCGTTGATCTGGTGGATGGCACTGTGGATTGACCGGGCCGAGATGGAGCGGCAGGAAGCGGAAAAACGCACTGCTGCTGACTTGCACGCCATGACACGCCTCAATGAGGTCGCAAATCGATGCATTGGCGAAAGAAATGAGCTGCATAAATGTCTGGTTGATATTGTCGAGACGGCCATCGCCATTACGGGAGCGGACAAAGGCAATGTCCAGTTGCTCGACTCAGCCTCCGGCGCCCTTACCATCGCGGCGCAACGCGGCTTCGAAGAGCCTTTCCTGAAGTTTTTTGCCAACGTTCGCAACGATGCTTCCGCGTGCGGCTCGGCCATGCAATCGGGCGAGAGCGTGATCGTCGAAGACGTGACGCGGAGCCAAATTTTCGCTGGCCAAACTTCGCTCAGCGTGCTACTCGATGCCGGCGTCCGCGCGGTGCAATCCACGCCTTTATTGAGCAGCACTGGGAATTTGTTGGGAATGATCTCGACTTACTTCCGCATACCTCATCGGCCGAGCGAGCGAGAATTGCGCCTCATAGATCTGTTGGCACGTCAGGCCGCAGACTACCTGGAGCGTAAGCAGACGGAAGACCAACGTGAACGGCTTCTGGCACGCGAACAGGTTCTGCGCGCCGAATCCGAACGGGTTAGCCGAATCAAGGATGAATTTCTGGCAACTATTTCTCACGAGTTGCGCACGCCGCTCACTGCCATCCTGGGCTGGTCTCAGCTACTAGGAAGGGGCGATCTGTCGCAAGCGCAAGCGGAACGGGCTATGGAAACTATCCAACGTAATGCCAAAGCCCAACTGAAGCTTATTGAGGATCTGCTGGATGTATCACGCATCATTTCCGGCAAGCTCCGAGTCGAGTGCCGTCCCGTAGAATTACACGAAATTGCCGCTCATGCCATCGAGGTGATCCTGCCGACGACACAGGTCAAAGGCGTACAGCTCAAAGTTGATCTGCAGCCAGGGATTCCAACCGTCAGTGGCGATCCTGACCGACTGCAACAGGTGATCTGGAATTTGTTGTCCAATGCCGTGAAGTTCACGCCAAAAGGGGGATGGGTACGAATCACGCTGGACAACCCTCCCGAAGGCGTTCGTTTAGTGGTTGAGGATTCAGGAGAAGGAATTGAGCCAGAATTTGCGCCCTATATCTTTGATCGCTTCAGCCAGGCGGACAGCAGCATGACCCGTTCCCACGACGGTCTTGGTCTAGGTCTGGCCATTGTCCGCCACTTGGTCGAGGCGCAGGGCGGTTACGTTTATGCCTGGAGTGCAGGCAAAGGCAAGGGAGCGAAGGTCACGGTCATCTTACCGGCTCAGGATGCACCAGCGAAGACTCCCCCCGCCTCGCAGCCGGTATCGGCCGAACGGCGACCGTTATATGGATGCCGTCTTCTCGTGGTCGATGACCGACCCGACGAATTGGAGTTGTTCAAAACGGTCTTACGGGCAGAGGGCGCGGAGGTAATCTCGGCCAACAGCGCTGCCTCCGCACTGGACTGGTTGCGAGAAGACCCCCCTGATGTTCTCGTCAGTGATATCGCAATGCCGGAACAGGACGGCTATGAATTGATCCGCAAGATGCGGAAGCTTCCGCAGGCAAAAAGCATTCCAGCTATCGCCCTGACAGCGTATGCTCGCATCGAGGATCGTGAGCGCGCCCTCGCCTCTGGGTTTCAGGCATACGTCTCAAAGCCGGTTGAACCTGAAAGGCTCATTGAAGTTGTCACCAGAGTCGCGCAGCGCGCGGGCACCAGAAGATTGATTCGCCTCACCAGAAGGTAACAAAGAACAGGCCGTTTGCCCGCTAAGGCTTCCGAAGCAGTGGGAAACGGACGCCATGGTCTGCATTCAGTTTCTGAGTTGCTTCAAGAACCAAATCTGCAATCGGAATTTGGGTGGAACTTCGTTCTGTAAAAGCCCAGAGGGTCTGCCCACAATCGCATAAGCTTGAACTTCCATCTGGCGACTATCATGGAATACCAGCACGGGGAGAGATGTTTCTCCAGCCTGTGTTCTGATATGGTTGTTAGGGCGATTTGCTTGATTTGCTCAAGAGAAGCGTCTAGGATCGGAGAAAATTGAGTCTCGCCATTCGGGGGAATTTTCTCCAGGAGGTTCGATATGAGGACTATTTGGAAGCGCCGGGACTTGGGCGTCCTATCTGTGTTGCTCGTATTCATCATGGTGAACACGGCGGCGGCGCAACAAGTCACCTTTACCAAGGACGTGGCGCCTATTCTGCAGGAGAAGTGTCAGGTCTGTCACCGGCCAGGCACCTTTGCGCCGATGTCATTGCTGACCTATGAAGAGGCCAGACCGTGGGCAAAGGCAATCAGGGAGAAGGTTTTCGCCCGGGAGATGCCGCCGTGGCACATCGACAAGAATGTTGGCGTGCGGCATTTCAAGAACGACCGATCGCTTTCCGACCAGCAGATCGGCACGATCGTGAAATGGGTGGACGGTGGCGCGCCGGGAGGAAACCCCGCCGATATGCCTCCACCGCGCGAATTCGAAGACCAGGACAAATGGCACATCACTCCGGATCTCGTCGTGGAACTGCCCAAGGACATTATCGTTCCTGCGAAATGGCCCGACCGGTGGATTGATGTCGAGGTGGATCCCGGCCTGACCGAAGACCGCTACATCCTGGCGATCGAGACCAAACCCACGAAGGGTTTCAGGGTCGTCCACCATGCCGTGACCTCCATGAAGCACGACGACGATCCTCCTGGCGATACTCGAGTCACAGCGCAGGGTACATTCCTTAACGAATACGCTCTCGGGAAAAACGCTGATGTGTTTCCCGACGGCGCGGGGCGCTTGATGAAGGCGGGAACCAGGATCAGTTTCAATCTCCATCTTCACGCGATTGGTCAGGAGACCGCGGCGAACGTGGCTCTTGGCTTGAAGTTCTATCCCAAAGGTTACGTGCCCAAGTTCGTCGAAATTACGGAACATGCCGGCGATCAGCCGGATCTGGATATTCCCGCGAACACCAATGACGTCCGGTCCGAAGGCTACACGACCTTGACAAAGCCGGCCCGCATCCTGTCGTTCCAGCCGCACATGCACAACCGCGGAAAAGCGCAATGCATGGAGGCCATCTATCCTGGAGGACGGAAGGTCGAAACCCTGAGCTGCGTCAGCAATTACCAATTCGCATGGCACCTTGTTTATCTCTACGCTGAAGACGAGCAACCGCTGCTTCCGGCAGGGACGACGTTGCACGTCGTCTCCTGGCACAACAACAGCGCTTCGAATCGCTTCAATCCGGACCCGGACAACCTGGTCACTTTCGGCCAGCGAACTATAGACGATATGGCCTTCGCGTGGATCAGTTATTACTATCTGTCCGATGAGGAGTACAAACAGCAACTCGAAGAACGAAAGGCCAAACAACAGAAGCCGACAGCCGGGAACTAGGATGAGAATAGGAAATAGCCACAAAAAAGCACAAAAATTTCTGTGTCTTTTGTGCCTTTTTGTGGCTTTTCCCTTGCTCGGTGTGGGAACGATTGCTGTGCGCGCGCAGATCAAGTACGCCCGAGGACAGAACGTCGCGCCAGCATTTGAAGGATGGGAACAGAATCCCGACGGAAGCTACAACTTCGTGTTCGGTTATCTCAACCGCAATTACGAGGAAGAAGTCGATATTCCCATCGGTCCGAATAACAGTATCGAGCCGGGTGGAGACCGAGGCCAACCCACGCATTTTTACCCCCGGCGGCAGCGATTCGTATTCCGAGTGACGGTCCCGAAAGATTGGGACAAGCAACAGAGAGTTGTTTGGACATTGACTTCGCGAGGGCGAACGGAACAGGCGAAGGCAGGGCTCCAGCCGGAATGGGAACTCAACGACGAGGTGATCTCAGAGAACAACGGCGGCGGCGTCCTTGCGGCCGGTAACGAACCGCCATCGATCACAGGAAGCCCCGCTCAAACGATCACGCTGCCCGATACTGCCACCCTAACCGTAACGGCCAAGGACGACGGGCTTCCAAAGCCTAATCCCCGTAGAACAACTGCGGCGGCGAACCCGGATTCCAATCCCGATGCCGAACGGCCTCGCCGCGATCCAGGCGTACAGATCAAGTGGATCTTGTATAGAGGACCCGGCGAAGTTCAATTTGATCCCCCGGCCAGTCCATACGTTTACGGCCAACCCATCACGCTGACATCGAAAATTCGTTTCAGCGCGCCAGGCACGTACGTGCTTCGAGCCGTCGCCAACGATGGGCAACTATCCTCCACATACCACGTAACGGTGACAGTGAATCCGGCGGGCCGCTGACGCGCAACAGTCCAGGTGCGGCCAGCAGTGCTAGTTTTTTGCGGTGTTTGGTATATTGTCTCCCCAAAAGCACCCAAGCGGGCGGAGGGTTACGATGGTCCATCCCATGGCCGGTACAGCAGGGAAAGACTCGCTGAAGGAGGTAGCCTGGGTCGTTGTCTTTCTCCTATCGACAGTGTTCGCGCTTCTGGCGTGGACGTTGCCTGCACGAAGCCAGGCAGCCAATGCGGCGCCTTCCGTGACGGCAAAGCCCGGGGAGTGGCGATATTTGAATGGCGATCCACAAGCGACGCGTTACTCGCCGCTCGACCAGATCAATAAGGACAATTTCAAGGATCTGAAGATCGCCTGGCGCTGGAAAGCCGCGATCGGGCCGGCGCCGTCCTCTCTTGGCGGCACAGCTCAGGGCAATGGAGATCCGGTGCTTGCCATGTATAAGAGCGAAGCGACCCCGATCATGGTCGGCGGCGTCTTGTACGAGTCGGCCGGCGGTCAACGCGTGGCCGTTGCCATCGATGCGGCCACGGGTAAGCAATTGTGGCTGTGGGAGGGAATGGACGAAGGCGGCCGCGACCGCAAGGCACCCAGAAGAAACGCAGGCCGCGGCGTCGCCTACTGGACCGACGGCAAGGAGGAGCGGATTTTCGTCGTCACCACCGGCTTCTATCTCGTGGCCTTAAATGCGAAGACCGGCGTGCCGGTGAAATCGTTTGGTACGGGTGGCGCAGTCGATCTCATGAAGGAGCTGCATGTCGACTTCGGCCATGTCTCGCGCATCGGCAACAGCTCGCCGCCCATGGTCTATCGCAACACGGTCATCGTTCCGCCCGCGCTCGAGGAGGGTTTCACGCCCGATTCGATGAGGAACACGCCCGGATACGTAATGGCGTTCGATGCGCGTAGCGGCAAACAGAAATGGTCGTTCCACACGGTCCCCAAGGATGGAGAATTCGGCGCGGAAACCTGGCAAGACCACTCCAACGCGTATACCGGCAACACCGGCGTATGGGCGCCGATCTCGGTCGATCCCGAGCTGGGGCGTGCTTATCTGCCGGTGGAAACGCCCACTGACGACTATTATGGCGGTCAACGTCTGGGCAGCAATCTGTTCGGCAATTCGGTTGTTTGCGTGGATCTCGAAACCGGCAAGCGCATCTGGCACTATCAGATCACGCACCACGACATCTGGAACTACGACCTCCCCTCCGCTCCGGCCCTCGTGAACATGACGATTGACGGCAAGCCGGTCAAAGCGCTGGTGCAGCTCACCAAGCAAGGCTACGCCTATGTGCTCGATCGTGTGACAGGAAAGCCGGTCTGGCCGATTGAGGAGCGAGCAGTCCCGCCAAGCGACGTGCCCGGCGAACGTGCGTGGCCGACGCAGCCTCATCCGAGCAAGCCCGCCGCCTACGAGCCTCAAGGCTATGTTGAGAACGACCTCATCGATTTCACGCCTGAGCTTCGGGCCGAAGCCGTCCGGATTGCGCGGCAATATCGCTTAGGTCCCCTGTTCACGCCGCCCTCGGAGATCAAGGAGGGCGGCACCAAGGGCTCCTGGTACAACCCCGGCGGTACCGGAGGCTCGCTCTGGCAGAGCGGCGGTTTCGACCCTGAAACGAATTATTTCTATATTCCTTCGAAGACCGGCCCTGGGGTCATCACCGTTCGCCACGACCCGAAGTCGGACTTGAGGTTCTCCCGCGGACCGGGCGGCGCCGATCTGTCGGTTCAAGGGCTGCCGATTCTGAAGCCGCCCTATAGCCGGATCACGGCGCTCAATCTCAACACTGGTGAGTTCGTTTGGGTTGTGCCGCTCGGAAGCACACCCGCCCGCATCGCTCAGAATCCGGCGCTCAAAGGGATCAATCTGCCGAACACCGGCGGTATCAATTTGCACGCCACGCTTCTCGTCACGAAGACGTTGCTCATCGCCGGCGAAGGCTGGGGCGGAGCGGGTGTCGTCCGCGCCTACGACAAGAAGACCGGGGCCGTTCTGGGCGAGGTGAAGATTCCCGGCATGATGGGAAGTATGCCGATGACCTATATGTTGAACGGTAAGCAGTACATCGCCTTCACCGTCGGTACGCCGACCGAACCGGCGGAGGTAATTGCGCTGGCTTTGGAAAAGTAGATTTCTGCCCGCTGCGTAGCAAGCCCGAACCGGACCGCAAACGCGACAGCCCGCCACTGGGATTCACCCGTGTTCTTTCTGTTTTCGGATGGCCCGGCGATATTCTTCGAAATCGTGGATGGGCGGATGCAGAGCTCCACTGGGATCATGTAATGCCCGGCGAAACCATCGTCATCGTTGAAGACAATCCTCTGAACCTCAAGCTGACGCGGCGTCTACCAAGCCCGTTACGTGCCGAAGTTTCCTAACGTGCTGTCCTGGACACTGCTATCAAGAAAAACATGTTGCGTACGACAGGTCCCCTTCTTAGCCTGTAATTCGTTATGAGAGTGCTTTTGGTAGAAGACAACGAAATGAACCGCGACATGCTCTCTCGCCGGCTGAGCCGCCGCGGATTCGATGTTCTGATTGCCGTAGATGGGGCTCAAGGTATCCAAGTAGCCAAGACTGAGTTACCAGATCTTATCCTCATGGATATGAGCTTACCCGTCGTGGACGGATGGGATGCTACTCGTCAGCTGAAGACAGACAAGCAAACCCAATCGATTCCGGTAATCGCGTTGACAGCCCACGCCATGTCGGGAGATCGCGATAAGGCGTTGAGTGCCGGTTGCGATGATTACGACACCAAGCCCATCGATCTGGATCGGTTGTTGGGAAAAATGGAGCAGCTATTGAAATAAAAATTATGACCGGATCGACCGAAAACGAAAGCATTGCGCATTTGCAGCATCAATTGCGGACGCCCATTAACCATGTTGTGGGTTATTCGGAAATTTTGATCGACGAGGCCACCAGACGCAATCTGCTCGGGTTGGTGCCGGCATTTGAACAGATCCGGGACGGCGGGCATCAACTGCTCAGTTCTATCCAAAAGGCGTTTAACGACCAGGGAGATACGGCCGGGGCACCGGCATTGGCCGCACTGATGTCAGATCTTCGCAACAAGGCGAGCGAGGTTCTGCATCATTCGGAAGTGTTGCGAGAAGAAATCGTCGAGAGCCATCAGCAAATGCTCGATGACGTCGACACGATAACTGGGGCTTTGCGGAATCTTTTGAAGTATTCGAAGCAGGACTACTTCTTACCGCCAGCTCCATCAGACGCAATCGTACCTTCCAAGAAACCGGCGTCGCGGCAAATGCACGATTCGCACAATCGTGCCGCAGGAACCATCGTCATGGCCGACGATGATGATGCAAATCGCAACGTGTTGAGGCGGCACTTGGAGGCCGAGGGTCATAAACCAATCGATGCAAGGAACGGTAAAGAAGTTCTCTCTATTCTCGAGACTCACGCGTGCGATCTCGTTTTGCTCGATATCATGATGCCGGAACTGGACGGTTTCGAAACGCTGCGAAACATGAAGGAAGACGTCCGGCTGCGTGATATTCCGGTGATTATGATCTCTGCCCTGGACCAACTCAGCAGCGTGGTGCAATGCATTGAGTTGGGCGCGGAGGACCACCTCTCCAAACCTTTCAATCGGGTCCTGCTGCGAAGCCGTATCGGCGCAAGCCTCGAAAAAAAACGGTTGCGCGACCGCGAGCGTCGCCAAACGGAAGAGCTCAAGGAGGCCTTGCTTTTGCTCGAGAAAGCTAAGGAACAACTCGCGTTGCAGGCAACGCAGGATGCGCTGACCGGACTGGCTAACCGGCGTTCTGTCGACGCCTACATCGACTTTTGTGTTGAGCAAGAGAAGCCGTTCAGTGTGTTTTACATCGATTTGAATGAGTTCAAGAAAATCAACGACACCTACGGTCACCAGGCCGGGGACGACCTGCTCAAACAGGTCGGCAGCCGCTTACGGCTGGCATTTCGCTCCTCCGACATCGTCGGACGCTGGGGAGGCGACGAATTTGTCGGAGTCATCAATGGATGCTTTTCCGACAACGAAGAAGATGTAGCCAGAATTGCGGGCTGTTTCAAAGACGAGTTTGTCATTGACATGGGAAATACGTTAATCCGGACGAAGGTCGGCGCGGCCATTGGAAACGCCGTCTGGAAACCCGGCGCCGACGTGTGTGAGGTGCTGAAGCGCGCGGACGCAGCGATGTATTCGACCAAGCGAGAACAGAAGAACACTGGATAGACCGTCGCCGGAAACCGGAAGGAATCATGTTTTTTGGCAGACGCTGGAAACCTCAATCCCGAACACGAATCGAGAATGCGAACGAGTAAGCATTTATTGGGAGAAGTTTTGGAGTGCGTATGTTCCAAGTCAGACGGCAACTGAGCATCCTCATATTTTGCTCCGGACTCGTCCTCTTAGCCCAGAACCTATCGGGCGAAGGAAGGGACATCGCGGTGGTCGTGCGCTCCGACAACCCGGTGGACGGCTTGACGCTGCCTGAGATACGCAAGCTTTTGCTGGGGGAGCAACAATTTTGGAATTCGAGCTTGAGAGTCACTCTTTTGCTGCGGGCGCCCGTGGCGGTGGAGCGTGAGGTTGTTCTCAGGGTCGTCTATCACATGAGGGAAGCCGAATTCAAACAGTACTGGATTTCTAAATTGTTTCGTGCCGAGGCCGCAAGCGGACCTAAGATCGTTTATTCCACCGGCATGGCTACTGAACTCATGGCCGCGCTGCCGGGATCGGTGGCTTTTATCGACGCAGCGCAAGTACCCAACGGCCTGAAGGTTCTGAAGATTGACGGCAAGCTTCCAAACCAGTCGGGGTATCCCCTCAGATGAGAAGATCCTCTATGAAAAAAATCCTATGTTTCCTGATGTTAGCAATGCCTACTGCAGGTCTAGCTCAAGAGCCGGGCCAAGGCTTGGATCACCAGTTGATCCTGCAGCTTTTGTCTCGCATTGAACAGCTGGAGTCAGAGGTCCGGCAAATGAAGCAAGCAGCCCCGGCAGGTACACCGACTCAATCTTCGGCGCCGTTTGAATCCAATCCCGCTGTGTCTACCGCGCTAGCGGCGACAGCTTCGGCTGGCGCAGCGCAGGCAGCTGCAGCAACAACGCACGAGTTGTCGGTGCCGGGATTGCAGCCGGTGCACGTTCAAGGTTTTTCAGACGTTCAGTATCAAGCGAGCGATCTCAAGGGCGATTACAATAGTTTCGGTCTGGGGCAATTCAACTTGTTCATCACCAATCGTCTTTCCAACAAATTGGGACTGCTCGGAGAATTGGTAGTGGAGAGCGACTTGAACAACACCGTCGGAGTGGAGTTGGAGCGGCTCTTGTTCCAGTACACTGCCAACGACTACTTCGCCTTGAGCGCCGGCCGATACCATACCGCGATTGGTTATTACAACACGGCGTACCATCATTCCTCCTGGCTCCAAAGCGCCGTAGGGCGCCCCCTTGTCTTCGCATTTGAGGACGGCGGCGGCATCCTTCCGATTCACAACGTCGGGCTTTCCGCGACGGGACGTCTGCCCCTGTCGAAGCTCGGTCTGCATTACATCGCTGAAATCGGCAACGGCCGCGCATCGCGCACGCCGTCCGATGAGGCCGTTCAGAACAGAACGGATGAGAACAACGGGAAAGCGGTGAATCTGGGAATCTACTCCAGACCGCAGGGAATCCCGGGTTTTCAGACAGGCTTCTCGTTGTATCGCGATTCTTTGCATCCAGAGGGGATCGGTAAGATCGGGCAAACGATCTTTGCAGGTCACGTCGTGTACCAGCAGTCGGGTCTTGAATTCCTGAACGAAGCGATCGTGCTCCGGCATGCCGTGCAGGGCGGTGGAGTATTCCACATTCCTGCGTTCTATTCCCAGGTCTCGAAACGCATGGGCGAGGTCAGGCCGTACTTCCGCTATGAGTATATGAACGTCCCGCGAGCGGAACCTCTGTATTCGGATATCGGGCTCCGCCACGGCCCGGTCGGCGGCCTGCGGTTTGACTTCAACGAGTTCGCCGCCTATAAGCTCGAGTTCTTCCGCGACATGGAGCGCAGCGTGAAGAGCAACGGCCTGCGGACGCAGGTCTCATTTACATTCTAACTCCCGCACATGACGATCCGCCGGCAACTGACGCTTTCCTATCTGGGAATTCTCACATTACTGAGCGCCAATTTGATCAGTTACTTGTGGACCAATGCGAAGCGCAACGCCGCGTTCGAAGACCTGGGTCGCACGATGTTGCGCCAGAGCCTGATCAGTTGGGTTCAGGGGCAGGCTGGAGATTACCAGAAGCAGGTCACGCTCTTGAGCCAGCTCGCCGGAGAAAGCGACCTGAGGTCTCCATCCCAGGAAGAACTGGATGAGTTCAACAGGCATTTGGATTCGATTCAAGAGCAGATTCAGAACGTGCTGCAGCTCACAAGCGCCGAAGATCGGAAGGACATTGAAGAGTGCGCAAAAACGATGGCAGACCTGAACGCGTCGTGGAAATTCTTTTACAGGAATCTGGGCCGCAATCGCCAGGATGCCATCAAGGAATTGGTGATTCATGCCGAACCGCTTTCGCGGGCCGTTTTACAGGACATGCTGCCGCGCCTGCAGAATGACGAAAGGGAGATCCAGGCGAGAGCGAGAACCCATTTTTATGAAGTGACCACCCTTGCCGGCCGGACCACAGTTCTTGTCTTTGGACTGAGCGGAGTCTTAGCCGGCTTCATCGCTGTCGGTGTGTCCCGCCGTTTTCAGCGTGGCCTTCAGGTTCTCAAGATCGGAGCCGATACATTCGCGTCGGGCAACCTGGAATACGAAATTCCTGTGGTGAGCCAGGACGAATTGGGGAGCCTGGCTGAAGCCTTTAATCACATGAGCAGCAGCCTCCGGTTGGCGCAGACCGAAATCAGCCAACGCCAGCAGAAGCTGGAGCTGCTGAGCGAGGAGGCGGAATCCGCGAATCGAGCCAAGAGTCAGTTTCTGGCGAACATGAGTCATGAACTGCGAACGCCGATGAATGCGATCATCGGCTACAGTGAAATGTTGACCGAAGAGGCAGAGGATCTCCAATTGACGCAACTTGCCTCCGATCTGAACAAGATTCGCTCCGCCGGCAAACAGCTGTTGGAACTGATCAACGACATCCTGGATCTATCGAAGATTGAAGCAGGCAAAATTGAATTGCACAATGAAGCTTTCGACGTCAGGGAAATGATCGCTGACATCGCCGCCCTAAGCCAGCCGCTCGCCTCGAAAAATTCGAATCAGCTCATCTATCATGTTGGAGACGGCATCGGTTTGATCAACTCGGACGTGACGCGAGTCCGGCAGATCCTGTTCAATCTCTTGAGCAACGCCTGTAAATTCAGCAAAGTCGGGACTGTGGAATTGACCGTCTCAAGAATCCCGGGGGAGCAGGAAGATCAAGTCCAGTTCCAGGTAAAGGACTCCGGAATCGGCATGTCGCAAGCTCAACTGACCAAGGTTTTCGAAGCGTTTACCCAGGCGGATTCCTCGACGACTCGCAAGTATGGCGGAACAGGATTGGGCCTGGCCATCACCAAAAAATTTTGCGAAATGCTGGGTGGCTCCATAACAGTTGAAAGCGAGCTCGGACAAGGAACCACTTTCTCGGTGCGATTGCCTCTCAGGGCGAAGCAAGATGCGACGTCTATCGTTGGCTTGGGCGGAGATCCCGTGCCATCGCCTGCTGACGCAAGGCGCGGCCAAGTGTTGATAATCGCCGACGATGCTGCGGTTCAGGACTTGATGAGTTCCTTTCTTACCGGGAAAGGTTATGCGGTGACACTCGCCAACAGCGGGGTGGAAGGACTGCGCCTGGCTCGGGAGTCACGTCCCGATGTCATTACCCTCGACATCGGCGCGCCGGAGATGGACGGCTGGAGCGTTCTTTCCACTCTGAAGCACGATGATTTGTTGCGGGACATTCCCATCATCGTCCTTACCATGTCGGACAGCAGAAACCGCGGATATGCGCTCGGCGCAACCGAGTTTTTGACGAAGCCGATCGATAATGCACGTCTGGCTGCCGTCCTCCGCGAATATGGCCGGCTTAAGAATAGTTCAATTCTCGTTGTGGAAGATGACTCCGCCACTCGCGATCTGTTGCACGCGACCCTTTCCAAAGACGGTTGGATTGTAGAGACCGCGGAAAACGGGCGAATCGCTCTTGAAAAAGCCGGGAACTCTCCGCCTGGAATGATTCTCCTGGACCTCATGATGCCGGTAATGGACGGTTTTACTTTTGTCGAGGAATTCCAAAAGCTTCCTTCATCCAAAAATGTTCCCATCGTCGTGCTCACCGCGAAAGACCTGACGCCGGAAGATCGCAAACGATTAAACAGTCATGTCGAACGCGTCCTGGCCAAAGGCAAAGAAACCGAAATTGTGCTCTCGACAGTTCTTGACTTTGTGGCACAGAGGGCCGTTGGGGCGACCCAGCAAGTTCAGACATCTTGATTTGAAGGGCCAACCCCCGCGGGACCGAACGCTTTCTCCCCAGCTACTTAGGTTTTACCAAATCCCCATGTAATGCCAGACGCTTCCTGCAACGTGGTTCAGGAAGTGGCGGAATAATGCTAGAGTTGACGCCGTGAGATATCTGCGTCTCGTATTCAGGAATGTCGTGCGCAACCGAAGGAGAACGATCTTAACGGTGCTCAGCATCACCATGTCGCTCTTCCTGATCAGCACGTTGAAGACATTGCTGGACGAACTCGAGAATCCGCCAACAACCCCGGAATCGGCGAAGCGTCTGTTTACGCGCCACAAAGTGTCGTTGGGAGTTATGATGCCGCTCGCGTATCGAGAGAAGATCCGCGCGGTGCCCGGCGTGGAGGACGCGACGACATATCAATGGTTCGGCGGAATCTACAAAGATCCGCAGAACTTTTTCGCGCAGTTTGCCGTCGATGCGGATCGGCTGTTTGCGATTTATCCGGAGTACAAGATCGACGATGCGGCGCACATTCAGGACTTCATCAAAGAGAGGACGGCGGCACTCGCGGGCGTCAAGCTGGCAAAGAAGTACGGATGGAAATTGGGAGACCGGATCACTCTCAAGGGCACATTCACGCGATTCGATGTCGAGACCACGATTCGGGGTTTCCTTGACGGCGGCGGATCCGAGAATACCTACTTCTTCCACTACGATTATTTCAATGAGCTGGGGAACAACGCCGGCCAGATCGGAACATTCTCGATCAAAGCGAAGTCGGCCGGGGATATTCCGGCGATCTCCGATTCCATCGACGGGATGTTCGCCAACAGCACCGCGCCGACAAAGACCGAATCCGAGAAGGCATTCTTTTTGAGCTTCATCTCGATGTACGGAAATGTGCGGCTGCTCGTTATGAGTATTTCGACAGTGGTGTTGTTCACGATTATTCTCGTGGCGGCCAACACAATGGCCATGTCGATTCGGGAACGCACTGGCGAGATCGCCATTCTCAAAACGCTCGGCTTTACTCCGGGCCAGGTGTTGGGAATGACGATCGCAGAGTCCTTATTCATCGCCCTTGCCGGCGGCCTGCTGGGTTCGCTGGGCGCGCGCCTGGCATATGGTTCGGTCGACCTCAATGACTTGAGTCAGGGATTGGTGCCTGAGTTCGTTGTCTCATGGGAAACCGTCGCGACGGCGGCCGGCATTTCCATCGTCGTTGCTTTCACGAGCACGCTTCTGCCGGCCTGGGGAGCCTCGCGCCTGTCTATCGCGGATGCAATCCGCCGCCGCGGCGAGTGATCGTTGGATGATTCCGATTAAATACAATTTTCGCAGTCTTGTTGTGCGCCGGGTCGGCACGATGATGACGGTCGGCGGCGTTGCGCTGACGGTGGGGATTTTCGTTTCGATACTCGCGATGGTGAACGGCCTCGAAAACACGTATGTCAACGGCGGCGAGCCATTGAATTTGGTACTCCTTCGCAAAGGTTCTCAGACAGAAACCAACAGCTATTACAATCGGAGTTTCAAAGGCATCGTCGAAACTATGAACGGCGTTCAGGCAGTCTCGGCCGAGATTCTGGTGATCATCAATCATCCGCGCGTCACCGGCGAGAGCGCCAATTTGATCGTCCGAGGCATTTCCGACAAGACATTCGAATTGAGGCCGAAGATCAAGCTCGCCGATGGCCGCATGCTGAAGACAGGCCTTCGCGAGGTTCTGGTCAGCCGTTCTGTGTCCAATCGATTCAAGGATGGAAAAATCGGGGGCACGATTCACATCGGCCGCACCGATTGGAAAGTTGTCGGCATGTTCGACGCGGCGCGAACGCCGTACGACTCCGAGATCTGGGCGGACTACGGCGACGTCGCGCAGGAATTCGATCGTCCGATCTACAGCTCGATATTGGTGCGCTGTGCCGATGAGGCTTCGCTAAAAGAAGTTCAGAAGAAAATCGTCGATGACCGCCGCCTGCAAATGGATGCTCCGCGCGAAACGGAATATTTCGAATCGCAGGTCGGCACAGCCGCGCCGATGAAAGTGCTGGGGTACCTGGTGGGAATCATCATGGCAATCGGATCCTGTTTCGCCGTCATGAACACGATGTACGCATCGACTGCCTACCGCACGCGCGAGATCGCCACACTGCGCGTTCTGGGATTCCGCCGGAGAAACATCTTGTTGTCGTTTATGCTCGAGTCGCTTTTGCTCGCGCTGATCGGCGGCGCGCTGGGTTGCCTGATCGCGCTGCCGATGAACGGAATGTCGACAGGCACAGCCAACTTTATCACCTTCTCCGAAATTGTTTTTCAGTTCCGGGTGACGCCCGGGTTGATGCTCACCGGATTGTTGTTTTCGGCGATCATGGGGACGCTTGGCGGCGTTCTGCCGGCTCGCCTCGCGGCGAGAATACCGATTACCCGCGCGCTGCGTACCGAAGTGTAGGCATGGATCATCTTTCGAGCGAACTCAGCAAACTCAAGATCGACCGGTCGCAGCGTGGCGATGAACCATCATCACGCCGAAGACTCTTCGCCGCGATTATGGCCGTCGCGATCGCCGGCGGCGGAATCCTCGCTGTTTTTGCGCTTCGCAACTCGACTGCGGCGCCCGAAGTCGAAACCGTGCGCCCGCGCGTGGAATCGGCCTCCTCGGCGGCCGTGCTGGTGGCGACGGGCTACGTCGTGGCGCATCACAAGATTCAAGTCGGATCGAAGATCGCGGGCCGCGTTGCGTGGATTGGAGTGGAGAAGGGCGATCGCGTCAAGCAAGGCCAAACCGTCGTTCGGCTCGAGGACCGCGAGTACCGGGCCCAGCTCGATCAGAACAAGGCCGCGCTCAATTCCGCGGAGGCGCGGCTCAACGAGCTCGAGCGCGGATCGCGGCCGGAAGAGATCGAGCGGGCGAAACACGATGTCGAACGCGCGGAAGCGCAACTCCGGAGTGAAGAAGCCAACCTCAAGCGCATCGAGGGCCTGGTGAAAGAAGGCGTCTTTCCACCGCAATCTCTCGACGATGCGAAAGGGCGCACCGACTCCGCCCGCGCGAACCTGGCTTCCCTGGGCCGCACGTTTGAATTGATTCGCCAGGGCCCGCGAAAGGAACAGATCGAGAATGCGCGCGCCGAGGTCGAGCGAGAGCGCGCGGCCGTCAACTATGCACAGACAATTCTAGACGCGACCGAGATCCAGGTTCCCGTCGGCGGAACCATCCTCGAACGGAATGTCGAACAGGGAGAGATGGTGACCACATCGTTCGTCGGGGATCGCGGCGCCAAGTCCTTCGTCGTCACTCTCGCCGACTTAAATGACCTGCAAGTCGAACTCGACATCAATCAAAATGACTTCAATCGCATCGGTTCCAATCAGCCCTGCACGATGACAACGGACGCCTATCCCGATCGGCCTTACCGCTGCCATGTGGCGGAAATCGCTCCCGAGGCAAATCGGCAGAAAGCGACCGTCCAGGTAAAGGTGAAGGTATTGATGCCTGACGAGTATGTGCGGCCGGAGATGAACGCGCGCGTTACATTCATGAGCAGTGATGAAGCGCAGAAAGAAGAAGAGGTAAAGCTCTACATCGTCCCGAAGCGCGGAGTCATCGAACGCGACGGGGGCAACCGCGTGGTCGTCGCCGTCGACGGCAAGGCGCAGACGAAACCTGTGACTGTTGCGCGCGAGGTCGGCGCGAATGTCTACATATCCGCCGGCCTGACTGGCAACGAGTCGATCATCGTCAGCGAGCCCGAAAAGCTGAAAGTGGGAGATCGCGTGGAGAGCAAAAAGTAGATATGGCTGCGGTCGAGATCCGTAATGTCAGAAAAATTTTCAAGAGAGAGTCCACGGAAGTTGTGGCATTGGAGAACACGAATCTTGCCCTGGAGTCCGGCGGCTTTCTTTGTCTGATGGGTCCGTCCGGATCGGGTAAATCGACGCTGTTGAACTTGATTGCCGGAATCGATCGGCCAACAAGCGGGGAAGTGATCGTCGATGGCAAGAACATTTCGAACATGACCGAATCGCAGCTGGCCCCCTGGCGAAATCACACGATTGGATTCGTGTTCCAGTCATTCAACCTGCTTCCGGTCCTGACGGCGTTTGAGAACGTCGAACTGCCGCTTCTGCTGACGAAGCTCTCGAAGTCCCAGCGCCGGGCGCACGTCGAGACGGCTTTGTCATTGGTGGGCCTGAGCGAGCGCTCTTTGCATTATCCGCGCCAGCTCTCCGGCGGCCAGGAGCAGCGCGTCGCGATTGCCCGCGCCATTGTCACCGATCCCGCATTGATCCTTGCCGATGAGCCGACCGGCGATCTCGATGCGCACTCGGCCGATGAAATCCTCACCATCCTGGAAAAGCTGAACCGCGATTCCCAAAAGACAATTGTCCTGGTCACTCACGATCCGCGCGCTGCGCATCACGCGAAGGTCACGCGTCACCTCGATAAAGGAATACTCTTGCCTGAAGGCGTCACCGCGTGACGGTGTTTTTCAGGGAGGCTATGTCGCGCCTTTCCAGAGGCGCCTTTTGACGAAAACTTGCCGCTACAGTTCGGATCCATAGCCCGCTACTTTGAAATCATTGTAAAATCCGTCTGTGTTCGCGATCTACGGCGGGAGGGTACTTCATGCTTGAGCTACTACTGGCCAGTGCGGCAGTGTTACTCGTTGCGGCAACCGGCGGAGCGCAACAACCGGCTCTGGTGTGCCCGCCGGGAGGCTATGTCCCGCCGATGTATGGCGTGTTCGGTCAGAACGGCGGTGGAGGCCAGGTTTCTTATGAAATCGCAAGCCCATGTATTCCAAAGGAAGTGCGGGATGCCGCCGAAGCTATCGGAATGGGACGTAACAAGCCCCTTGGAGTTAAGAACGTCATCACCATCATGTTCTCTGCCGAAGGAACACTCGCGGATCAAGGCGGCGCCGACAAGCTGAGCAAGGCGGACTTCCATATCAACTATGTCGTGCCCGCGATGCGAATGTTCCTTAACGGAACCCGCGCCGACGGTAAGCCTCTGGCAGAGATCCGTGTATTCGCCGACACTTGGGCGTGGAACGAAGTAAAGGAGGGAGCCGGCGCGACTCCGGCCATGGCGGCCCTTGCCGAGCGTGCGCCGCTGATCAAACTGACTCCATTTGGCGCCCTGTGGTCGATTATCGAAGCAGAAGGGCACGCTAAGATCGCCACCGTCGCGGGCAAGATGACGCTCACTGGGACTTCCCCATATGATGGCATGGAGGTGACGCTGGCACTGGACAACAAGCAGCGTCCGGAATCGGTTACGGTGAAGGCCAATGGCCACGTGTATGGGGCAACTTTCGCCGACTACCGTGATAACTGGGAGCCCGCCTACCTCGTTATCTTTCCGAGCGAGATTCACTGGACAAGGGATAACCGTCCGCTGGCCGACTTGAAGGTCACGGCGTTCAAGTCGAACCCTTATGTCGTCTTTCCCATACCCGAAGCGGTCAGGCAAAAATCCAATTAGAAAGGATCGGAAAATGATCAAGAACATTCTGATGGCAGCCACGATGTTGTTCTCGATTCTGGGACTGAGCTTTTCTGTGAGTGCTCATCACTCTGCGGCCGCTCAGTTCGATGTCACTCAGGAATTTGTCCTGACGGGCGTCCTCACCGAACTCCAGGAGGTCAATCCACATTCCATCTGGCATGTTGATGTCAAGGGCGAGGACGGGAAGGTGACTTCGTGGAAACTTGAAGGCGTCAGCCCCAACGGGCTTCGGCGGATGGGACTGAGCATCAAGAACGACCTGAAGATTGGCGGCACCTACAGCTTCACGTGCGCACCTTCCCGCGACGGGAGCAAGTATGTTTTTCTCAAGGCAGTCACCGTCAACGGCAAAACTTATCAAATGATTCAGCTCTAAGCATCGTCTCGCGGAGGGCAATCGTGTCGCAAAATTTTCGCTTTTTCGTGGCCGCCGGGATCGCAATCGCGATCGGCGCGGCAGGACGTGTAACCCCGGCTTCCCCGCAGACGACATCGTATCAACCGCCGGCGAAGCGCGTGTCTCCGGCGGAAGGATTTGCCCGCCAGAAGTCATCACTTCCCACGCCGCGCGCTGCCGATGGTCATCCCGACTTGACCGGCATCTGGACGGGAGGTTTTCCGTCACCTGCGGGGCCCTATACGGTCCGGCGGATGGGAACCTTCGAACCCGATCAGGCGACAATGCAGCGTGGCGCGGCATGGAACAAGCCTATTTACAAGCCTGAATTTTGGGAGAAAGTGAGGAGTCTCGATTTCAGCAAGGTCGACGTCGATCCTGTCTTTCGCTGCTTGCCGGTCGGAGTTCCGCGCCAGACGGCGCCCGCGAAAATCATTCAAACACCGAAGGAGCTTGTCTTTTATAACGCCGGCTCAACCCGGTTCGTTCCGGTGGATGGACGCGAGCGCGACCCGCAGGACGCTGATTATTCGACGTGGTCGGGCATTCCGCTGGGCCATTGGGAGGGCGACACGCTAGTCGTGGAGTCGGTCGGCTTCACCGACCAGTCATGGATTCAGTGGCAAGGATATTTTCACAGCGATGAAATGAAAGTCACAGAGCGGTTGCGACGCGATGGCGACCTGCTTTTCTATACATTCACTATTGACGATTCAGTGGTGCTGGCCGAACCGTGGACATCGGATACTTATGTACGGAGGCTGAACCCGAATCCGAAGGCCCGCCTCGACGAGGCGCCTCCCTGCATCGAGCAGGATCTGAACTCCATCGTCGACAAATACTATCGAGGCTGACCTGACATTCCCCTCCTCGCAGAGGAGGGGTGGACGCGCCAGCTAATAGAAGCTGGCGCGCCGGGCGCGAAGCGCGAGCCCGATAGGGCGAAGCCTCAATTAATGGTCAGTTCGGCGAAACTGTTCAGGCCTGGAGATTTCGCCTAGCTGACCACTATTACGGCTTCGCGCTATCGCGCTCGCGCTTCGCGCCCGTCTGCGGCGCTTAAGGACAACTTACAAAAAAGGCAATCCTGACGATTTCTGTCCACTCCGGATGGGCGTCGTCGAAGTTCAACGATAGCTACATCGGTCTCCCGAAACGAGCGGTTAATCTCGTTGGGGCCGAAGGTTCCGTTAGTTATTATCTGAAACCTTATCTATATTTCCGGCCACATTTTGAATTCAGGAGTATCGCCAACGGAAAACTTCGACGGTATCTGGAGTCTTCTACCATCAACAGTTTTGGCCTCTCCTTGGGAGCCGAGTTCTAGACTAGCAGGCTGCTGAAAAAGTCGAATCGCGCGACTGTAGGGGCGCGGTGGCCTTTAGCTTGAAGTTCGCCTCGCGTAAAATAACGGATGAAGTTATCCGGACGAGTAACGCATAACTGCTAGAACAGCAACGAGCCGGATAGGAGCGTATCATGTCGCACACGCATCGTTTACCGAGACTCAAGCGAATAACATGGGCTATGATCGCGCTAGCCATTGCGGGCTCGATATGGTTTTCCTTGCCCGCATCGGCCGACATTGTGTCTGGCCGCATCTTAGGAGCGGACGAAAAGCCCATTCTGAACGGGACGTTCACTGCCCGAAATTCAAAAGGTGAATCCATAACGTTCAAGACGGACAAGTCGGGCAACTTCAGTGTGTACCTCGATCCCGGAAAGTACACCGTAAGTCCCAGCGCCGACGCTTCGTTGACAGGAGTCATTGAGAGTTTCCCGCAACCGAGGCAGCAAGATGTCCGTTTGAGCAAGGGGAAATAGACCATGGCCGACGATGGAACAGCGCCGAAACGCGCGAACGCGAAAGCGCGAATATTGGAATGGCTGGAGGTCCTTGCCAAGTTGTTGGGAGCGTCTGCCGTGCTGGTGGTCGCTCTTTTCGCGAATTCGCTTCAAAGCCGGCTCACCGGCGTCTCCATTCAAAGTCAGAGAGAACAGGCCGAAAGCCAGCTCCGCGCCAGCATGTTCAACAGCCTTATCAGTCCGATTGCGGGTCCACAAGGAGGCGAAAAGCCGATGCCGGCCGATCGTGAAATGATATTGACCGAACTGCTGGCTCTCAATTTCAACGAGAATTTTGAGATGAAGCCGCTGATGGAAGACGCCATCAGGAGGCTTATCACGGAAAAACCCGTGAAGTCCAAAAACGGGGAGGATCCCCGCGAACCGCTTTGGTCGATTGCGCGCCGGATCGCTGAACGGCAGAAAGCGTCGATCGCACGGGAATGGTCCGCCAGCGAAGCCGCCAAATCATCAGGAATTTTTTCGTTGGGATCATTCTTGCTTCCGTGGAAATCTGCCGCCGATTCCTCCCACGGATGCCAGGTTTATTACCTAAACCTAGACGCAAGAACAGAGCGGCATGCGGAGCCGGTACCGGCAGGTGCGGATTGCCAGGCATCCGCTGCTTTTGGCGACATCGTCGACTTGAAGTCGCCCGACGGGAATTACACGCTCCGTCTGGTGGCGGTTCATCCTGACTGGGAGGACCAGACCGTAAAGGTGAGCACTCAACCGTTCTTGTCGGAACAGACGAATCCGAAACCGACCGACACACAATACAATTTCACGTTGACCTGGCTCGACCTCCCTCTCACCGATAACACCCTGTTGTCGGACGGCAACCGTTACGCGGTGTACATTCGGAGTTTTTACAATGACTTTCAAACCGTAAGCATTACGATCATGTGGTTTCCGAAAGGCTATTTCACGCCACGCGAACGCCCGCTGAACTACAACGAAGTCCAGGAACTGCTGGGAAGAAGGCAGCCGTAGAGCAGGCTGGCCTGCTGTAGCGGCGCTCTATGCAGGTGTGAATGAATTGGCAATGCTGAGAAATGCGGCAGAATATTCCCCTCCTCGCAGAGGAGGGGAATAACGTCACTTCCAATACTCAGACCAACGGCGATCGACAAGTTTAATTATTGACTCGTCCATCACAAGCGGTGCCGGATAGCCTTCTTTCCAGGTGGCATCGATGCCGACGGTGCCGCGATAGACCGGACGGGCACCGACGAAGGTCTGTTCGCTGAACACCATGTCGCGGGCGGGATCAAAGCGAGTGAAGATTCCCCATTGAAGGTTTTCCTGATCATCAATAACCACATCGGGGCTGACCGCCACCACAAACCGTACACCCAAATCCGCCTTGATGATGCTCTGAAGGACCTCCCGAGGGTGCTGCCGGACAACGATTACCAGAAAACCGCCATCCAAGAGCTTGCACTTCTCAATACGCTGATCGTACGGGCGAGGATCGATGTCGACGGGGGGGGCCGCCTCGTTCATGATATCGCCGGCGGCATCGATAATGAGCTTGCTGCCGACGTGCATCTTGAGAGACGTGAAGTCGAGCGTGTCGAGCGGAGCAACCGGCAGCAGCCACATATGATCTTCAGGATCGAATCGATGCCACATCTCCCGAAGAACCGCTGGAAAATGATCTGTGGCCTGATGGGGGCCGATCATGATCAGAACCTTGGTTAAAGAAAGCTGCCCGGTACCGAGCAATGACATGGCTGTCTTCAATCGCTCTTGAGGATGACGTTCCTTCAAAGAGACAACGAGCAGATTGTGAAAGCCTGCTCCAGCGAAGGCGTGGAGACTGATGATGTTGGGATTGATGAGTTGAATTAGAGGCCCGATCATCTCGCCCGCTGCCTCGCCGAGACATTTGTCTTCCTGCGGAGGCTTTCCCACCACGGTTCCGGCATATATCGCATTCCTGCGGCGAGTCACTTGCCGGATGTGCATGACCGGAAATTCGGCGGCTTCCGAATAATGTCCGAAATGATCGCCGAACGGGCCCTCCATGCGGCGTTCACCGGCAGGCACAATGCCTTCCAGCACGATCTCGGCATTGGCGGGCACCATCATGTCTACGCTCTTTGCTTGAACCATCGGGACACCCCTGCCGCGCAGGAATCCCGCGAATGCAATTTCATCGGCATCTTCCGGAAGCGGAAGAATGGCAGCCATCATGAGAATCGGGTCCGCCCCGATAACCACGGCCACTTCCAAACTTTTTCCATGCTCTTCTGCGTTCAAATAATGAACTCGCCCGCCTTTCATGCTCTGCCAGTGCATGCCGGTCGTATCGTTCCCGAAGACTTGAAGCCTGTAGAGGCCGAGATTTCGTGTCCTCGAAATCGGATCGTGACTGATGACCATTCCGTACGTGATGAAACGTCCGGCGTCTCGGGGCCAACATTTGAGAATGGGAAATTGTGACAGATTCGGCGTTTCCACAATTTCCTGACATTGCGCTGAACGTATTTTGGGGGAACGGGTGAATAATGCGCGCTTGATAAGGGCGCGGGATTCCCAAATCGCTTTGAGCGAAGGAGGATTGATTTTGTGGAGGGCCGTAACCAATTCGTGTCCTATTTCGGAAGGATCCCGGCCCAAGGCAGCGCGCACGCGATACATGGTTCCGAAAAGATTCATCAGGAGCGGAACCGAGGATCCTTTCGGGCGCTCGAATAAAAGCGCCGGCCCCTCTTCACGAATAACGCGTTGCGTAATTTCTGTGACTTCGAGCTCGGGATCGACCTCGGCGCGCACGCGCTTGAGCTGCCCTTGCAGTTCCAAAAATCGGACGAACTCCTGCAAATCCGCGAAAGGCATAAGCCGCGACGATAGCATGTCGCCTTCTGCTGAAGCGACGCGATTCCCACTTTTGGCATTGACCAAGACGGAATTTCACATCAAAATTTTCTATTCACGAAATTGATCTATAGGAGGAGAATCATGTCATTGCGCATAAATGACGAAGCCCCGAACTTTACAGCCGAAACCACGCAAGGCCGGATTAACTTACATGAATGGATCGGAAACGGCTGGGCGATTTTGTTTTCACATCCAAAAGATTTCACTCCTGTCTGCACGACGGAACTCGGCTATATGGCCGGACTGCAACCCGAATTCGCCAAACGAAACTGCAAGATCCTCGGGTTGAGCGTGGACCCCGTCGGCAGTCACAGCAAATGGACGACAGACATCGAAGAGACGCAGGGCCACAAGGTGAATTACCCGCTGATCGGCGATCCCGAACTGAAGATCGCTAAGCTCTACGACATGCTGCCGGCCGAAGCCGGGAATACTTCCGAAGGCCGCACTCCGGCACTCAACGCGACAGTGCGTACTGTTTTCGTTATCGGCCCTGATAAGAAGATCAAATTGATGCTCAGCTATCCGATGAGCACCGGCCGGAACTTCGACGAAGTTCTGCGTGTTCTGGATTCGATTCAACTCACCGCGAAACACCAGGTGGCGACGCCGGTAAATTGGAAGCAAGGGCAAGATGTGATCATCCTGACTTCGGTTTCCGACGAGGAAGCCAAAAAGAAGTACCCTCAAGGTTGGAAAGCGCCGAGGCCGTATCTCCGCATCGTTTCTCAGCCCAAGTAGGAAAGGCGCGGTAGAAGATTGCAGGCCGAGCGTATTCCCCTCCTCGCAGAGGAGGGGTGGCTGCGCCATCAAAAGAATGCCGCGAAGCCACCGAAGCGGCGCAGCCGGGCGCGAAGCGCGAGCGCGATAGCGCGAAGCCGTAATAGTGGTCAGACCGGCGCAACTTTTCGCCGAAGTGACCACTAATTGAGGCTTCGCCCTTTCTCTTGAGGCTGCGCGCTTTCGCGCTTGCGCTTCGCGCGGGCTCGCGCTTCGCGCCCGGCGCGCCAGCTTCTATTAAACTGTCGCGCCACCGCTCCTCTGCGAGGAGGGGAATGCGCCCCCCATATGTCACCGCAATTCCGAAAAGCAGTGCTAAATTAGCCGCCCTTTCGCTATTCCCTGATCGCTTCGATGACAGCCTGAAGCATTTCGGCTGTCAATTCAGGATAGATCGGCAGGGCAAGGCTTTCTCGAGCGGCCGCTTCGCTGGCTGGAAGGTCGCCCGGCATATAGGCCAATTCTTTAAAGCACGCCTGGAGATGCAAGGGAACCGGATAGTAAACTTCGCATCCGATTTGCTTCTCTCTCAAGTGGGCCATCAGTCCATCACGCCGGCCGCTCCGGATAATGAATTGATTGTAGATATGCCGTGAACGAGGCATCTCGTAGGGCAATGTAATCGTGTCTAACCTGTTCAGACTCTCGCCATAGAAGCCCGCGTTCCGCCTCCGGCCTTCGGTCCATCGATCCAGATACTTCAGCTTGACTCGAAGCACGGCGGCTTGAATTTCGTCCAGACGGAAATTTCCTCCGAGCCGCTCGCTGTAGTACTTTGCGCGAAATCCATGACTTCGCAAGAGCCGGATGCGCGCGGCGAGATCGGCGTCATTTGTGGTGATCATGCCGCCGTCACCGAATCCGCCGAGATTTTTTGAAGGATAAAAACTGAAGCAACCCGCGTGTCCCACGGAACCTGCGCGTTTTTGATTCAATTCCGCTCCGATTGCCTGAGCCGCATCTTCAATGACGAAAAGATCGTGCTTCCGCGCAATCTCCATAATGGAAAGCATGTCGGCCATCTGGCCGAAAACGTGGACCGGAATGAGCGCCCGAGTGCGCGGCGTGATCTGTGTTTCGATTCGATTAGTGTCGATGTTGAACGTTCGCCCGTCGATGTCTACAAAAACCGGCCGCGCTCCAAGCCGCGCAATCGCACCTGCGGTTGCGAAAAAGCTATATGGGCTGGTGATGACCTCATCACCTGGTCTGATGTCAATGGCCATCAGTGCCACCAATAGCGCATCGGTGCCCGAAGAAACGCCGATGGCGTGCGAAGAGCCGCAATAGGCAGCGATCTCGCTTTCGAATGCTTCCACTTCCGGGCCCAGAATGAAGCGTTGGGATTCGAGGACACGATCCAGCGCAGCGCGGATCTCATCGCGAATCCCAGCATATTGCGCCTTTAGATCGAGCAGCGGCACTCGCATATTTGCCTCATCGTAGTGGAGCAACAAAACTCCCCTCCTAAGGTAGTACGGTGCTTCGTAATTATGGTGGCGTAATATTCCCCTCCTCGCAGAGGAGGGGAGGATGCGCCATCAAAAGAATGCCGCGAAGCCACCGAAGCGGCGCAGCCGGGGTGGTCAGCTCGGCGCAACGTTTCGCCGACGCGACCATTAATTGAGGCTTCGCCCTTCTCTTGAGGCTGCGCGCTTTCGCGCTCGCGCTTCGCGCGGGCTCGCGCTTCGCGCCAGCTTCTATTAGCTGTCGCGCCACCCCTCCTCTGCGAGGAGAGGAATGCGCTCCACCCATACGTCACCGTAATTTACGAAAAGCAGTACTTAGGAGGGGAGTGCGCTCGTCTCACAATCTGCCTTCCTCTCCTTGACGCGAATGATACTCCTGCAGGGATCGTACGTTCAGGCTTTCGCGCCGAATCGCGCGTATGCCATTGACCGCGGCTGCAGCACCGGGGATGGTGGTGATGCAGGGTACATGATGATTGATTGCCGCGCGGCGAATCGCCTTCTCGTCAAAGAAGGATTCGCGGCCGAGAGGCGTGTTGATGATGAGATCCACCTTGCCGCTCTTGATGTAGTCCACAATATGCGGCCGCCCTTCGTTCACTTTGTAGACTGTCTCGACCTCGATGCCGGAACTCCGCAGCACCCGAGCGGTTCCGCGCGTGGCGACGATTTTGAAACTGACCTCAACGAGATCTGCGGCGATCCTTGAAATTAAATTCTTGTCGTGCTGATTCACACTGATAAAGGCGACTCCCGATTTCGGCAACACCGATCCGGCGCTGATTTGAGCCTTGACGTATGCTTTGCCGAAAGTATCGTCCACACCCATGACTTCGCCCGTCGATTTCATCTCGGGACCCAGGATCGTGTCGACACCTTGAAACCTCGCAAAAGGGAAAACCGGCGATTTGACGTAAAAATCGCTGACCCGGAGCTCGCTCGGCAGTCCGAATTCCCGGAGCTTTCTGCCGATCATCAACTTCGCGGCGATTTTGGCCAGCGGCACACCGGTGGCCTTGCTCACGAATGGCACGGTTCGCGACGCGCGTGGATTCACTTCCAACACGAAAACGGTACCGGCTCGAACCGCGAATTGAACGTTCATCAGGCCAATGACATTCAATGCGCGGCCCAACTGGACCGTGTAGCGGCGAATCGTTTCGCGCAAATCCTCTTTGAGCTGATAGGTCGGAAGAACACATGAGCTGTCGCCGGAATGCACCCCCGCCTCTTCGATGTGTTCCATAATTCCGCCGATCACAACCCGCTCGTCGTCGCAGAGCGCGTCCACATCGATTTCATATGCGTCTTCAAGGAACTTGTCGATCAGGATCGGGCGCTCGCGCGAAACTTGAACTGCCGCACTCATGTAGTTATCAAGGGTCGATTCGTCATAGACGATGACCATCGCGCGGCCCCCGAGCACGTAAGATGGACGGACAAGAACCGGATAGCCGATCTGACGCGCGATGCTCCGCGCTTCTTCCAGCGTGACAGCGGTGCCGTTCTGAGGTTGCGGGATATTCAGCTTGCGCAGCAGGTCTCCGAACCGCTTCCGATCTTCTGCAAGGTCTATCGATTCGGGAGAGGTTCCGATTATCGGCACGCCGGCGTACTGTAAATCCAGCGCGAGATTCAGCGGAGTTTGTCCCCCGAACTGTACGATCACTCCATTCGGCTTCTCTTCCCGGACAATGTGAAGCACGTCTTCCAGCGTGAGCGGCTCGAAGTACAGGCGGTCCGATGTATCGTAGTCGGTAGATACCGTTTCCGGATTGCAATTCACCATGATCGTTTCGTAGCCCTCTTCTTTCAGAGCAAACGATGCATGGCAGCAGCAATAATCGAACTCAATTCCCTGACCGATCCGGTTTGGACCGCTGCCTAAAATAACGATCTTTTTTCGGTTTGCCGGAGCGGCTTCATCCTCCTCTTCATACGACGAATAAAAGTAAGGCGTATAGGACTCGAACTCTGCTGCACATGTATCCACGCGCTTGTACACAGGGATGACGCCATAATCGCCTCGCTTGGCCGCAACGTCATGTGGCTTCGCGCTTACTAAACCGGCTACACGGGCGTCGGAGAATCCGGAACGTTTCGCTTCGACTAAAAGGTCCGTGGGCAGTGTATCTATGGTATGTTCGGAAACCTGTTTGATCAGATCCGCTATTTCCTTCATCTCATTCAGGAACCACGGATCGATGTGAGTCAATTCGACCAGCTCGGCGATGCTGAACCCATTGCCGGCGGCATGAAGAAGATAGGGGATACGGTCCGGAGTCGGCGTGACCAGCTTTTTCCGGATGAGATCCGGATCGATCTTTTCAGTACCCGGTTCGCTGCTGCTCTCCAGCGATCTCACCCCTTTCAAGAAAGCTTCCTTGAATGTGCGGCCGATCGCCATCACCTCGCCCACGGACTTCATTTGTGTGCCGAGAGTTGGATCGGAGTCGGGAAATTTCTCAAAGGCCCATTTCGGGATTTTGACGACGACATAGTCCAGCATCGGCTCGAAAGACGCCGGCGTCTTCTTTGTGATGTCGTTGGGAATTTCGTTCAGGGTGTAGCCGATGGCGAGTTTCGCCGCAATCTTCGCAATAGGAAAACCGGTCGCTTTGGAAGCTAACGCCGAGCTTCGAGACACACGGGGATTCATTTCGATGACCACGAGTTTCCCGTCTTTCGGATTTACCGCAAACTGGATATTCGAACCCCCCGTTTCGACGCCGATCTGACGGATCACAGCAGCGGCCGCGTCGCGCATGCGTTGATACTCGCGGTCGGTGAGCGTTTGCGCGGGCGCAACGGTTACGGAATCGCCTGTGTGCACACCCATAGGGTCGAAATTTTCGATCGAGCAGATGACGACAACGTTGTCCTGAAGATCACGCATGACCTCCAGTTCGAACTCCTTCCATCCGATAACCGACTCCTCGATGAGAACTGTATGAACCGGACTCAAATCAAGACCGCGCTGGAGGATGCTTTCAAATTCTTCGCTATTGAAGGCAATACCACCGCCGGTCCCGCCCAAAGTGAACGAGGGACGGATAACGGCGGGAAAGCCAATATCTTGTATAACCCGCATTGCTTCGCGGATATTTCCCACCACGCCGCTTCGGGGAGTCGCGAGCCCGATATCCGCCATGGCTTGTTTGAAAAGCAACCGGTCTTCGGCCATCTTCACGGCTTTGGCTTTCGCCCCGATCATCTCGACGTTGTACTCATCGAGGATTCCAGACTCGGCAAGTTCGACTGCAATATTGAGCGCGGTCTGCCCGCCCACGGTAGGCAGCAAAGCATCAGGTCTTTCGCGTTTGATGATCGCCGCGACGAATTCGGTGGTCAGCGGTTCGATGTACGTACGATCTGCCAATTCCGGATCGGTCATGATCGTTGCGGGATTCGAATTGACGAGAACGATCTCGTACCCTTCCTCCCGCAACGCCTTGCAAGCCTGCGTCCCGGAATAGTCGAATTCGCAGGCCTGGCCGATCACGATGGGACCGGAACCGATGATGAGGATCTTTCTGATGTCAGTCCGCTTTGGCATTCCTCATCAGCTCAAAAAACTTTTTGAATAAGTAATACGAGTCATGCGGGCCGGGCGACGCCTCGGGATGATATTGAACGCTGAACGCGGGAAAAGCACGGTGTTCAAGGCCTTCAACGGTGTTGTCGTTCAAATTGACGTGAGTAATGTTGACTTCGTTCATGTTCAAACTTTCAGGGTCGACAGCGAAACCGTGATTCTGCGCGGTAATTTCCACCCGCTTGCGCTCGATGTTCAAGACAGGATGATTTCCGCCATGATGCCCGAATTTCAGTTTGAACGTCCGCCCCCCGAACGCGAGACCCATAATCTGATGACCCAGGCAGATACCAAAAATCGGCTTTTTAGCAACCAGAGCGCGGACGTTTTTGACGGCATAATCGAGGGGCTCGGGATCGCCGGGGCCATTGGAGAGAAAAACCCCATCCGGCTTCAATGCCAATACGTCGGCAGCCGGCGTTGTCGCTGGAACAACCGTTACCTGGGCCCCGCATCGTGTGAGGTTCCGCAAGATGTGCGACTTGATTCCAAAGTCATAAGCGACGACATGAAACGGACACGGCTGGAAATCCGAAAGCGACGAGAATTCGACGAAGTTCACTTTTTTGTCGGCATTCTCGTACGGTTTCTCGACGGTCACCGCGCTCGCCAGATCCCATCCGACCATCTCCGGCGCCTTCTTGACTTTTTTCAGGAGTGAAGCTTCATCGTTGTCAATCAGCGATACGATGCCGCGCATTGATCCTTTGAAGCGGATGTGACGCACTAGAGCGCGTGTGTCGATATCGGATATCACAGGAATCCGATATCGTGTCAGGTAGTCCTCCAGCGTTTCGGTTGTACGCCAGTTGCTGGGCAGGGGGGAAAGGCGTTTAACGATGAACGCCTCGAGGAAAGGCTTGCGGGACTCGACATCCTCAGGGTTGATTCCGGTGTTGCCGATCAGGGGATACGTCATCGTCACGATCTGGCCGGCGTAAGACGGGTCCGTGAGGATTTCCTGATAACCCGTCATCGAAGTATTGAAAACGACTTCCCCAACGGCCTCGCCTTCGAAGCCGTGTCCGCTGCCGTGAAAAAGACGCCCGTCTTCCAGCAGCAGCGTCGCTGTCCTTTTCATCTAGTGAATGCCGGGCCTTCTGTTTCGGCTGCGCCCTGACGGGCTTGCGCTTCGCGCGGCCAGCCGTAGTTGGTACACCGCTTTAATTCGTCGCGCTACGCGCTCCCAAGCGGCCTCTTTGAATGGCAATGGCCGGTCCCCCCACATCAATCCAGGCTACCCATCTTGTCGATCGGCCAATATCTGAAAACGGCTTTTCCGTAGATGTATTTTTCCGGGACGAGACCCCACATGCGACTGTCGTTGGATTGATTCCGGTGATCGCCCAGAACATAGTAATGGCCTGGCTCAACGTAGACGGGAGGATAGGTCCGACGGTCCATATACTCGGGCAGGATGTAGTTCTCATCAAGCGGTTTGTCATTGACATAAACAACTCCGCGCCGGACTTCAACGACATCTCCGGGCATGCCGATAACGCGCTTGATGTAGGACTTCGTCGGATCGAGGGGATACCAAAAAACAACGATATCTTTGCGTTGGATTTTTTCGATCCGGTAGACGAATTTGTTGACGAAAATCCGCTCCTGGTCGACCAGTTCCGGCAACATGCTCGTGCCTTCGACTTTGACCGGTTGGTATAGAAAAACAACGATCATGATCGCCGTGCCGATCGCAAAAAATACATCGCGGGCCCAACCGCGAATTTCGCCAACCAGGGTAGACAGTGCGGTGCCGCTTGTCTCCGGGGTTGAGACCTGTTCTGCTTCAGGCTCTGTTGTCATTGTCATACGAGTTCAGTGGAAGGATCCTTTATCTAAAAAATGAAGTGTCAGTTTAACCGATTGCCGTGGCCATTTCCAGAGGAGGTATTCCCCTCCTCGCAGAGGAGGGGTGGCGCGACAGCTTAATAGAAGCTGTCGCGCCGGGCGCGAAGCGCGAGCCCGATAGGGCGAAGCCTCAATTAATGGTCAGTTCGGCGAAATCGATGGGATGCCGGTCTTGACCACTATTACGGCTTCGCGCTATCGTGCTCGCGCTTCGCGCCCGTCTGCGCCGCTTGGGTGGCTTCGCGGCATTCTTTTGATGGCGCAGCCTCCCCTCCTCTGCGAGGAGGGGAGGCTGCTTGGCGTAAAATCTTTCCAAAAAAACAAGAAACCACCGTTCACTTACCCGTCGCCCGGACCCTCGCTGCGGTGGCGCAATCCTGGACGACAGTGAAGTAGCGGGCGACCTCCGCCATACCGACATCGAACGGATTCGCTTCACCGGGCTTGCGGTTTGCCGCGGTGTGGGCCTTGAAAAAACCATTATCGAACTCGGTGTGGTTCGAGATGAGTGCTGTTGCACCAAAGTCCGCGGCGGCCTTCGCCATCTTCTTCGAAGATGCAATGTAACCGTCGTAGTATGCGGCGTCGGCGTTAAACGGAATCGCCGTACCGCCGACGTATGCAATACGCAGAGGTTTGCCGTTATCTCGAACTTCAAAAAGGAACGAGAGCGTTCCTGGAGTGTGGCCCGGCATCGTGACGATTTGCACCGAGGCGTCGCCCACGGAGATCTTCATGCCGTCGGTCCCAACCATATCGTGTTTGGGCTTGCCCCCGGCGTGGTTCGTCGATTTGTCCACCGCGTCCCAGTCTGCGGCGCCGTAGACAAGGTGCACGCCCGGAATTTCGTCCTGAAGCAGCCTCGCGCCGCCGTCATGGTCGGCGTGCGCATGCGAGAGGATGACGTATTTGACCCTGCGGCTGTCCAGGCTGAGCTTTCTCATGCCGCCGAAGATTTCGTCCTGCGCCGCATAATCGTACAGTGCCTCGAGGATGATGATGCCCTCGCTGCCTACGATTGCCCACGCACTGTGAATCCTGGTGCCGAGGAAATAGAGGTTGTTGGCGACCTTGGCCGGTTCTGCATACCAGGTTTCTCTCGCCGGCGGTCCGGGAGGGGTTCCGCGCGCGCCTCCTCGTGCGCCCGTCGTGGTGTCGGCGGGGGCAGGAGCCGCAGGCGGAGGTGGAATGCAGAGGCGAAGAAGGGTGCCGGGCCACTCCAGGCCGGCCGCATTCTTGGCGGCCCCGATCAAACCGTCGACCGTCGTGGGAAGCGGCTGCGCCAATGCGCCCCCGGTACCTGCAAAGAGTAAGAGCGCGGCGGCCACCCCGATCGTGCGTGCATGTGCCTTCATCTGGTTCCTCCGTTCATGTCGTACATCATTCTCCGCGCCTCGGTGAATCTTGACAAGCCCAGCCTGGAAGGACGCGTAGCGGCGGACTATGGAAGGTGTAAATGAATTGAAGAAAGTGTTGAATAGGAGGTGGACTTTCTGGGGTTTTCGTACGGATTCCGGCCGGGGCGGAGCCAGCACCAAGGGCTGGACGCTGTGGCATATGGGATGTGGACGAAGATAGTGAAGTGGGTGCTCGATGCCGACCTTCAAAGCTTTTTCGACACACTGAGCCACGAATGGTTGGTGAAGTTGCTGGAGCATCGGATAGCAGACCGGCGCGTCATTG
>Ga0209376_1000770_pt1 | contig 34189 bp, 34 predicted proteins | sample GraSoiAngelo_134_FD_185891 | JGI IMG/M metagenome (GOLD analysis project Ga0209376, IMG submission 185891) | Grasslands soil microbial communities from the Angelo Coastal Reserve, California, USA - 14_0929_05_30cm (SPAdes) (version 2) | ecosystem: Environmental > Terrestrial > Soil > Grasslands ...
GCGAAGCGAAGTCGAGCACGGCAACATCGAAGTGTACACCTGGAACTGGGTCGACGACCATTCCACCCTTGTACTTTTTGCCCTTGATCACTGCAGTTGTACTAGTCGATCCTTTTTTGGCGGTGATCTCTTCCGATCGTGGAATGAGAAAACCTCGAGCCCGATGTTCGCGGAACAGCATGCTTCTAATCCAGCCCGAGACACCTTGGCGAGACATGTCTTCCATGGGAAGGAAACTTATTCGAGAGAGTGCAGTGATCAGTTTCATGACCACCTCCTCATCGAAACTCGTTAAATTCATGACGAGTTCCGCGTCTTGGTAGCAGTATGCCGCTAGTTCTGCTGGGCTTAATCGTGATACCGATGCCGAAATATCTAGCTTTCCGGTTTCGAGAAGTGCCTCGGAAACAGCGTCTAGAGTGACCTCTCTGTATCTGTTGCTAAAAGCGTAGACTTGGATGGATCTGTTGAAAAAGAACTTGTAGAGGTCCAGGTGTACTCCGTACTTGACGGTGGCGGATTCTCTTCCTAGCTCTATTGGTATCTGGTCTCGATAGAAGCCGAGATGGTTTAGCGCGCGATGGAACAAGTATCGGAGGTCGAAGTCGTCGCCGTTGAAGGTTAGGACGAACGGGTAGTCGTTCAGGGCGGTGAATATTGCTGAAACGAGTTCCGGTTCTGAGTCGTACACCTCGACTTCTATTCCTGGAAGTTCCACGGTTTCTGTGCCGGGCTGCTTGAGTAAGAGCACTTTCTTTGTGTCGTCGGATCCGCAGAGGCTTGCGCAGATGACTTTGTATTCTGCAGTTGTTGGGTCGGGGACTCTTGTTTCTATCGGGGAGTAGACTTCGATGTCGAGTGCTACCCGTCTGAAGATTGGAACTGGGTATTCAAGAAGGCGCAGCCATCTTTCCATTAGTCTACGGTAGTCTTCGTCCTTTTCTTCGATTGCTTCCTTGACAGCGGGAACCTGTGTTGAGGTTCCTGGTTTTAGATCGCCTTGTTGTATGTTGTAGGACATTCCAGGCTCAAGATGTCTATCGTAAATGTAGTTCTCAACGTACCTTATGTCAGCCTCCCAAGCGGTGATTATGTCTCTGATGCACCCACTGGGTCGTCCACCTATGGAAAGCGGGTCTCTCGCAAGCACGATAGTCACGGGAATATCTTTCCCTTCGAGGGCGTCGAAGCGTCTCGCAGGTTCGAGCCCTAAGAGTCCCGGATGACTCATCAGTTCCTTGTTTTTCTTGAGATTGTCAGGCGTGTCCTTGGAAAGGCAATATGGCGTGTGGCCCGTGTTATCGTACCAGAATTGTATCTTCTCGGTTTGAGGATCGTATAATTTGAGGAAAACTGCTCTTCTCTCGCCATCGTATCCAGCTCCGACAAAATATGACTGAGCCATGTCCCTCGGTGTACTTGCCTTGAACCCGAGTTGCGGCTTCGTTGGAGCCTTGGGCTTTGGAGCCTCGGGTTGTGGCTTTGTTAGGTATTGGTCAAGGCTGGACATCATGTAGAGCCAAAGCCGGAAGGGCTTATCGGTAAAAAGGTTCCCCGTAGGGAGTCGAGAAATGTCCGGATCGAATCTTGTGGAGAGGCTGCGGCTGGCGCGTGAGGCCCTGCTTCTTGTATCGCAGGGAAAGAGTGAAAGATCCGCAGTGTCAAGAATCGCTTCTGCTGATCCTCCTCTCCTACGTGAGAAGTCTTTAGCGCTTAAACTGGTGATTGATACTGTTTCGAGACTTGACTCTCTGAACGCAGCGGTCGAGACGATATTTCCAGGCGAGAAATTTGACAAAAGGAGCCTCGCTCTCTTCCACCTCACGGCCTACGTTATGCTCGTAGACGATACTGATGCAAGAACTGATCTGATCCGGGCCCTGCGGAGAATATCATCAGAGCGCGAAGGTCCAAGGCTCGAACAATTACTTGGGTCCCTAGTAGCAAGTTCGACCCCCAATACTTCGAGTGATGTGAGCGAGATAGATCAGGTGGGCATCCAAACTCACAATCCGCCATGGTGGGTTTCGTATTGCTTCTACCACTTCGGTAGAGAAACCAGTCTGAAGATTCTCTCTCCTCCTGCGCGTCATCGATACCTTCGCGTCAATCCTTTGAGGAATCGTGGACGAACCAGTCTTCCCCTTGAATTGAGGAAGAGCTCGGCGCAGCTGGTCGAGACTGATTCAGGCACTTACTTACTGAGCGGGTCACCCTCGACACTTGCGAATTATTTCGAGACCGGACTATTCCAAGTCCAAGACTTGGCCTCTTACTTGGCAGTCAAGGCAGCAGACCCTGCTCCTGGGGAGAGTGTTCTGGATCTTTGTTCCGCCCCGGGAGGCAAGACCTCTACGGTGGCCCAGTTGATGAAGAATCGGGGAAGAATCATTTCGGTCGACTATTCCAGTAACAGGATGGAGTCGTGGAGGACGGAGACGGCAAGACTCGGGGTTAAGATCGCCTCGCCTCTGATCGGAGACGCGTCGAAGCTAGGCCTCACCGGGCAATTCGATCTAGTGATTGTCGACCCGCCCTGCACCGGAACAGGCATTTTGGATCGAAATCCAAGGATGAAATGGCACCTTTCTTCGAAACTCCTTCAGAAGTTCTCGATCCTCCAATCTAGAATGCTTGAAGAATCGTCGAAGTACACGCGTCCGGGGGGCCGCATCCTGTACTGCACTTGTAGTCTGACGCTCGAAGAGGATGAATTTCTGATATCGAGATTTCTATCCGCACACCCAGACTTCGAGGCTCATCCAGTCTTAGAGGACTATGGCTCACCAGGGCTCTGGGGTCAAGCTAGTTGTCGACGGTTCTATCCTCATAGGGATAAAACAGCGGGTTATTTCGTTGCTAGGCTAGACCGTATTGGTCTATGAGCCGTAGAGCCGACTTCGCCCAACAAGGTCCGTGACTATGGGCATCAGGTCAAGTCCGCGTATCCTTCCAAGGTTTCCCCTGGCCGCGGACGCTTCGCTGAGCTTGAGAACACGGCTTGCTGGGACATCTGGACCGCCTATTATGACCGGGACCGGGTCGCCGGTATGAGCGCCATACCCGACCGGGGTAGCGTGATCGGCCGTCAGCGCGACATAGTTGAGCCCAATATCGACTTCATCGATGATGTGCCCGACAAGTGTGTCCACTTCTTCCAGGGTTCTGACCTTGCCCTTGAAATCGCCGTCGTGGCCCGCGATATCGGGCGCTTTTACGTGAACTAGAACAAAGTTCTTGTCCTTGCTCCCTTCGATGACTGCCTTTGCCTTTGCTTCGTAATCTGTCTTGATCCCGCCAGTTGCACCCTTGATATCCATAACCTCCATCCCCGCGGCCATAGCTATTCCTTGGACCATCGGCGTTCCTGAGATGCATGTTCCTCGGAGGTCGAACATTGACTTGAAGCTCGGAAGGTTTGGAATTGTTCCCGCTCCCCTTGTTAGAACAATGTTGGCTGCTTTTTCACCATCATTCGCTCGTTCTTGATTCAATGGATGTTCCCGCAACGCCTCATGAGACCTCTTGACGAATTCATTAACTGCGGCAGATGTTCGTTTAGCTTCCTCGCTTCCATCAAGCGCTTTTGAAATTGCGATTTTCGCACCGTCCTCTTTCGGGTCGACATCGGACACCATTCTAGACAACTTCTCGCCCCGCAAGACCAAGACGGCTCTATGATCGACCGTGGCCTTGAAAATGGTCCTGACCCCCGGTACGCCATCGATCTTGATTGCGTCAACCACCTTGGCAAGTTTCGAGGTTCCTTTTCTGATTCGTCCGGCGCGCCTATCTTCTACGCGGAAGTCATCATCAACTGTGGCAAAGTTGCATCGAAACGCCACATCGCCTGGGCGAAGCTCGATTCCAGCACCCATCGCCTCTAGTGCACCTCTTCCCGTGTAGTACTTGGCTGGGTCGTATCCAAGCAGGGCTAGATTTGCGACATCGCTTCCCGCGCGTACACCGGGAGAGATAGGGTCGAGTTGGCCAACAAGTCCTCCTTTTGCCAGCCTGTCCATATTCGGAGTGTTCGCGTATTCCAGAGGTGTTTTGTAGTCGTGATCGATCAGCGGCCGATCAGCCATTCCGTCGATGATTAGTAATACTGCTCTTTTGTCTGCCAATGGTTGAACTTCCAGCGGACCATTTTACGGTAATACAGTTAAAACAGTTTGCCTCAGGCACGATGGCTAGGACACTTGATGTGGACTCACATCTATAGGTGGAGATTACGCATTCAGACTCGAATCAATAGGCTCTGATGGTGAAAAATATAGTGAGATTGGAGAGATAAGATCTGGATAAGTGCGCTGTCTGTGGAATGAAAATTGTAGATGCCCCCGCAGGTCTCTGTGCCAATCACTCAAAGGTTTACCACAAGGTCAAAGATGCCTACCCTATCTGGTCCGCCGCATATGGCAGCCTGACTACCGAGGATTTTCTCAAGCGACTAGTTGCACTGCCTGAAACTGGCGATCGTGCCAGAGAAATGGTGCAGTTCCTCATTCGCAATCCGGAGAAGTGGAAATAGATCAAGACCCTAGTCGTTTGCGAGAAGCTCGACGCCGCTCAAAGAGTCGCGATAGCGCTCGATGAAGAGAACCTTCCTCGAAAACTAGAATCGCAGGGCGTTCCCTACTTCGAGTGCCACACAAAAAAAGGCCGGCTCATCGTCTGCTCAGCCCTTGGACACCTCTATGGAGTAGACTCAAAAGGTCGATCCAATAGACGTTCCTATCCTCTCTGGGATTATCATTGGACTCCAAAACATCTAGTTGATCGAGCCTCCGCGAGACTGGCTCGATGGGTTCAGGTCATCGGATCGATCGCAACAAACGCAGATCGCTACATCAACGCGTGCGATTATGACCTTGAAGGATCGGTCATCGGCCACACGATTCTACAATACGCCTGTAACGGGGCCCACACCAAGGCGCTCAGGATGAAATTCAGCACAATGACGGAGAGAGAGCTTCGATTCGCCTTTCAAAAGCTCGATTCAAAAACGGAACTACCTTTGGTAGATGCCGGAAAGTGTCGCCATGAGCTAGATTGGCTATACGGCATCAATCTGTCGCGGCTACTGACTGAATCCGCGCTAAGGCAAGGGAGAGGCTACGCTACCCTCAGCACTGGGAGAGTGCAAGGGCCTACCCTCGGCTTCGTTGTAGAACGAGAAGAAGAGATGTCCTGTTTTGTCCCGATTCCATTTTGGACAATAGACACGACAATCGTTCACGAGAATGAGATCCTCAGTCTAGAATATGGAAAGGACAAGATCACCTCTAAAGCAGAAGCAAAAAGCGTTTGCGACGAGTGTAGAGATGTTCTACTCGACGTCAAAGCAGTAGAATCCCGCGAGATTCAGCAATATCCTCCTTACCCGTTTGACTTGTCGAGCCTTCAATCCGAAGCCTATCGACACTTTGGCTACTCTCCCGCGAGGACCCTCGCGTCCGCTGAGAGATTATACCTCGACGCGCTCATCTCCTACCCTAGGACCTCTAGCCAGAAACTTCCCTCTGACATCGGGTACGACGAAATCTTGAGGGGAATCGCACATCACGCAGTCTACCAACCTTTAGTCTCCAAGCTCATGACTCGTGGCGATCTTCATCCGAACAATGGTCCCAAGGATGATCCCGCTCACCCTGCAATCTTCCCTACCGGCGAATCTCCCAAGCGACCCATGTCAGGCGGAGAGGCCAAATTATACGATCTCATTTCACGACGATTTATGGCCACATTTGCTGATTCCAGCCTCAAAACGAGTTCCCGAATAATTCTCATGCACAACAACCACAGATTTTTTGTCTCAGGCTCTCGTGTGATCAAGCTGGGTTGGATCGAGTTCTATCGGCCGTACGTACTCGATGATGCGAGACCCCTACCTGACTTGAGAATTGGTGACAGAGCAAAGGTTCAGGGCATCAAAGCTATCGAGAAATTCACCCAACCCCCTCATCCTTACAATCCAAGTAGCTTATTGAAGAAAATGGAAGACGCTAACATCGGTACAAAGGCAACGAGAGCAGGTATCATTGACCTTCTCTATGCGCGAGGCTACGTTAGAGAAGAACGGATGAGAGCGAGCGAACTCGCCGACAAAGTGACTGACACTCTTTCGAAGTATTGCCCCTTGATTATCAACTCATCCTTCACAGCGAATCTAGAGAACTTGATGCAAGACATCCAGAATGGAACAGTGTCTAGACGTGGCGTTCTAGTGGAAGCGCTTGATCATCTTCGACCAATTATGCTCGCGTTGGCAGAAAACCAAGAGCAGATTGGTTCTGAGCTCTCAGATGTTATTGTAATACAAAGAGCAGAGGACGTTACCTTTGACACTCCCTGTCCGAAATGCGGGCTAAAACTTGCCGTAGTTCGCAGTCGTGGGACTGGCAAAAGATTCATTGGTTGCGATGGCAAATGGCAAACTGGATGCAATTTTGCCCTTCCATTGCCTCAATTCGGCAATCTTACGCTCTTGAAACGCCGTTGCAATGCTTGTGGATTTCAGATGGTCCAAGCGAGGTCAAGAGGACGTCGACCGCTAGTCTCGTGTCCACGTTGCTATGCAACGAAAGCTAGGGAAATGAAACCAGGTTCTAGCAAGAGCAAGATTCCCGCAGAAATACCTCGGGACGCTCCCTCTGCTACTTGAAGCTCCTTCTCTTGTCTAGAACGAGAAGGAAAGTCAGGGATGCAAAGAACATCAAGATCACAAGCGATACAATGTAGGCTATCGCGATGCTGCTTGAGGCTACCCCTGGGTATTGGAGGGTAGTCATTAGAGCGAACGCAGGGGCTACTATCTGAAGTGGAAAGAGAGCCAGGCCGACCCATAGACCCCATCTCGTCACCCTCATTATTCCCACGGAGCCGACTATCGACAAGGCTCCGATGATGTACAGCGGGTAGAGTTTCGTGTCCTGTATTACGATGGGATAGATGAGGTAGTAAAGACCCGAGGCGGCGTAGAAGAACGAGGAGAAGGAGAGACCAACTGGGCGTATCACTCCTCCGGAGATTGCTTCGTCTCTCGGCTCCTGCTTGGTGTCTTGCTTAGGCATTGTTTGTGTTCGGACGCCGGGTCAGCATCTTCCCCAATAAGCTTTACAATGACTTCTCGCAGGGTGTCGAGCAGAATTGAGCCGAGCGAAACTCTATCTCTCAACTAGAGTTCCATTCACCGGGATATCATCGGCTTATGATAAGTCACGCTTCGTCTTTTTCGGTGTCCCTTACGACAAGACCAGTACTTACAGGGCCGGATCGAGATTTGCCCCCGGAGCCCTCCGCGACGTTTCGGCGAACATGGAGCTCTACAGCGTTAGGTCAAAGGTAGATCTAGAGCAAGTCGCGGTTCATGACTGGGGAGATGTTGATATCGTCGAGAATCTTGTAGAGACCCTCGGCAGAGTCAAGTCTGTATGTTCTGAACTGTTAGACTCAAACAAGATTCCTATCATGGCTGGCGGGGAGCACTCCATAACCAAATCGGCCGCTGATGCCTTTCCGGAGAACACAGGCCTGTTGAGCTTTGACGCCCATCTTGACTTGCGAGATGAATTCCTTGGTGAAAGACTATCTCATGCTACTTTCATGCGACGAGTCTCCGAAAAGCTAGGCTCCGATCATATTATGGAGGTCGGGATCCGCGCCTTCTCGAGGCCTGAGCTAGACTTCGCAAGGAAATCAGGAGTCACCATGATTACTCCGCAGGATTTGAGGGAAACGGGGACTTCAAAGACTGCTCAGAGAATCAGAGGATTCCTGTCCGGGTTTTCGCACAGCTATGTGACAGTGGACATAGACGTGCTGGATCCGGCCTTCGCACCCGGTGTCGGAAATCCTGAACCGGATGGGATTTCGACAGACGAGCTTCTTACACTAATTGATGCATCGATGCAAAAGAACACTGTCGGGTTTGACCTCGTCGAAGTATCTCCACAACTAGATTCCGGACAAACAGCCGCGGTAGGTGTAAAGGTCATATTCGAGGCAATTGCTGCCCTCTCAACTCGGAGCAATAAGACGTGAAGGTGGACAGCTATACCACAGCGTCCACGGCTCGAGTCAACAGCGACAAGAACGTACCACGAGCGAAGTTTGAAACGCTTAAGGAAGTTGCGGAGAAAAAGCTCTTAGAATCCCGCGCGCCACGGTCTAAGGCTAACCTCAACGGCGTTACGGTCGAGTTCTACGGAAACAGCATGCATCAGTACGATTTTTGGAAGCTAAATTGGAAGAAAGCCCCCGATTCCGCGCACACTGACGCCAAGATCTATTCGGCCCATGGAGTTGAACGATATGAGCCTGCCGCGTACTACTGCCCGGAATTGCACGAATCAATCTTCTTCAACACAGAATATTACGGACAGTGTAAAAGCTGGGCCCTGGGCATGGCTGCAGCAATCATGGAGGAGAACAGGAATACTCACTCCATACACGGGGCCTGCGTCGACGTTTCAGGGAGAGGCGTCATCATTGTTGCTCCAACAGGCACAGGGAAGACAACTCAAGCGTTCAAGTTGATGGAGCTTCCAGGAGGGAGAATCGTTGGGGACGACTGGGTGTACATTGACCACAACGAAGGAGAACAGTTCGGCCACCTGATCGGAAGGCAGCCTGAGAAGAGCCTCTACATGAGGACAGAGACACAGATGAGCAAACCATGGCTTCGAAAGATCTTCGACGAGAGCAAATGCGAAAACGTCACTACGAAGAAGGAGAATTGCGAGTTCACCCAGGGCCCTACTGGTTGCAAGCTAACAGGGGGCAAATGCGTGTTCGACGAAGGGCTGCAATGGTGCTACTACGCTTTCGGAAACAGTAGAGCACTTGTCCCTCGAGAAAAAGTGTTTGGGCGGGGTAAAGTTACAGATCAAGCAAGAATAAAGCTCCTAGTTCTCTTGCGACGAGACGACAAGAGTCCACCAGAAGTTCACTTGGACGCGGATGGGGCGATAGAGATCCTCAGAAAAGGAGAGTATATGGTACGCCCCGGCGCAGGTCCGAAAGAGATGTGGGGGAAGCTCGCCGGCGAACCCTGGTACAACCCCTATCTGCTACTATTGGACCATGCTCGCCAAGAACAGTTCTTTCGTCGGATGATTTCCAAGTTCCACGTCAAATGCCTGCTTCTAAACACGGGCGTTGACAGCATAGAAGGAACCCACAAACGGATTATTTCCATGCTCGACACCGCCTAGAACTAACTCGTATCCAAAACGTTAAGACAGTCACCGAGCAGGTCACCGTATATGCCTGTGAAACGTTCTGACACTGCGGCAAAGAAACGAAAAGCATACTATTACTATGCTGGAAAAGAGACCAAAGCAAAGGAAGTTGCGAAGAAAAAGGCAAAGAAGCCCGCGAAAAAACCGGCGCGGAAATCACGAAAGCCCTAACTCGTTTGGGTCCGTACGAAACGGGGGATACAACGAGGATCAGACACGAGGTCTAGAGAACGGGACTCGATCCCGTCCAACGGTATCGCGAGTCGACTAACTAAGCCGTTGAGGGAGTGGGGCAGTCTGATCAATCTCATTGCTCCGCCTGCGACCCACTCATCCATCAGATAGCCTCTTCGAACAAGCGAACGAGTCAGCGTGAGCCGTTGCCTCCGTGTCCAGAAGAACGTAGCATTATCTAGAACATGAACGTGGAACCCTCTTCCAGAGTAAACCAGCCGGAGTTCTCCGAAATATTCAGACAGTTCGTCGATCAACTCGAGTGCCTGTTCTTGGGCCAATTGGAGTTCTAATCTACAAAAGGACAGTCCTTGGCGTTTGCTAAGTTTCTTCCCAAGGGTCCCGTGTATTGGGCACTCGAAATTCTCGGGATCAATATCAAAGGCCAATTGCTGGCCAATGGATTTTCCTAATTCTTCGATTTCGTATTGGCTACGTCTCGCTTGTTTCCAATTTCTGTATATGTTCCTGTCGTAATACAAAGATTCGGGCCGGAATTCCATACAATATCGTCGGAGATCTCGCAACCCTTCGTATTCATCAATGAGAATTGTTCGATATCTGTCTTTTCGATATTCCGCAGGAAAGAGCTTTGTGTGGCGTCCGATAACCACGGCGAAGACTATTGGTCTTGTCCAGCCTCGAAACCATTTTCGCACGAGATCTGTCTTGAACTCTCGCTGGTAAAATTCGTATCTCTCCTGGATCGTTGCGGGGCGCATTCGGTCAGGGAATCCGTACCGAGATCCCATGACCTAGGCCACTTCGATCGCAACATTCTCGGTCACCTTCTTCAGCTGAGCTCGATACATTTCTACTATTTCGTCCGTCGTGGTGCTGTCTTCGGCCGACTTATCCTCGCGATACTTTCCAGTAAACCGTGGAAACCTCACGGCTAGCCCTGCCCCTTGCCTGATACTGTTCATCCCACAAGTGTGTATTGGGCTCAGGGTAATTTCGGCTCCAACAATCTCCAATACAAGTCCTGGGACGAACCACACATCTGCTTCAATCTTGGAATCCACCCTCGGGTGCCGGTGATCTATTCTATTTTTCTCAAGAAGCTTGGGTAATTCGTCCAAGTCTTCATCGGTAAAACCAGAACCGCATTTGCAGACCGTTCGGAACATGTCATTGCTCTTGTTATAGGCAGCAAGAAGTAGGGCGCCGTAGGTTCCCCCTCGCCGTCCTCTACCTGCGAACGCTCCGACTACGGCTAGGTCGACGCTGTCTTGCATTTCCGACTTGTATTCGCGCTTGTACTTGATCCAGGTCCATCCTCTTGCTCCTGCCTTGTAGGTCGAGTCAGGGCCAACTGATTTGATCATCAGTCCTTCACAACCGTCTGCAACTGCACCCTGCATGAACTCATCTAGCTGCACGGGGTCATTGCAAATTTTCTGTCTCGCCAGGTCAAGTCTTTCATTCTTCCGAATCAGCTTTCGAAGACGTTCGCGTCTCTCAAGGTAAGGCCGGTCAGCATAGTCAGTCTCGTCGGCATGCAGAAGATCAAAAGGAAAGAAAGCAACCGGTATGTCCTTTATTGTTCCTTCAATGTCATATTTTCTGCCTCTGCGTTGCGAGATCAGTTGAAACGGGAGAAGTTCACCTGTCGATTGATCGATCGGAACTGCTTCGCCTTCAAGAACTAACGCTGTTCCCTCCAGGTTATTCTTCAATAATTGTTGCACATCTGGAAATTGGTCAGTAATGTTCTCAAGGCGTCTGGAGAAGAGAGTGATCTCCTTAGCGGAGACATGCGCTTGAATCCTTAGGCCGTCGTACTTGTACTCAGCGGCACATCTTCCGTTCATCTTCGCAAGGATCTCTTTCGCGTCGGAAAGTCGTTCTGCAAGCATCGGCCGGATAGGCCTACCGACCGTAACCTTGAGTGATTCAATTGCTTTCATTCCTCCAGTTGCGAGAGTTCTAGCAACGTAACCGAGGTCCGATGTGCGATTGTAAGCACGCTCTAGAGTGGGCCTTGACTCTTTTCCACGCCCGAGGGAAATCGCGAGAGCGTCAAGGATGGTCATGTCGGCAACTCCAAGCCGGAGCCGGCCAAGAGCCATTCGAGTGATGTATTTCGCTTCAGTTGGGGAAGCTTTCCCCAAGAGGCTTGTCAAATGTCTAAGCTTAGAGTCGATGGAGCCCTGGCCCTTCTCATGTGCTATGGTGTCGAAGACGTTGTAGATTTCCTCCACGGAGAGGGCCTCTCTCTGAAAAGAGACCTGGGTTTTGTCTTTGAGGAGTTGCTCTGCAATTGTTCCCAGATCGCCCAGTTTTTTGTAGAGAGTTGCGACCTTCGACTCGGCTTGCCCGGTTACTCTCGCGAGGGCACGAAACAGGAGTTTCTCTGCTACTCCTAGCTCTATCCCGAGAAAATCTGGGTATAGCTTTCCCTGAGTAAGGTAAACCACCTTATCTATAATTGAGTGTGGAGTGGCGTTTATGAGTTCGACGAGAAGGCGAGTGATCTCCAGTCGTTTTGTGGTCGCCTCGATCTTAGCGTACGTCTCGACTATCTGCGAATAGAGCAAGATGTGAAAGCAGCCTGGTTGGTAATGATGGCTTGACATTCTTAATTTGTTACTTGTGTTCCAGCATAGCCTTTGATTGCTCTTCCAAGGTCTCCGAGGTTAGCTATGACCGATCTTTTTCCGCCGTTCCGGAGGAACCTGATCGCGGCTTCCACTTTCGGGCCCATGCTCCCGGCGGAGAAAGACCCCTTCTTCGCGTACCTTTCAAGTTCATCTCGGCTAATCTTTGACAGTAGATGTTGGTCTTGTTTACCGTAATTAATGTAGACACCTTCAACATCGGTCAGAATAACTAAGTTTTCCGCATGAATCGATGTAGCCAATCTTTCAGCTGCAAGGTCCTTGTCTATCACCGCCTCTATACCCTGTAGCCGGTTGCCTTGTCTTATGACTGGTATTCCTCCGCCTCCGCATGCAATTACCACGGACTCGTCGTCGACAAGAACCCGGATTGCTTCATCCTCTATGACGGCCTTAGGGTCCGGTGATGGAACGAGTCTTCTGTATCCTCTGCCTGAGTCCTCTTCAATAACAAGGTCGCTTCTCTCTCTCAACAAGATATCTCGCTGCGCCTTTGTGTAGAACGGCCCAATAGGCTTTGACGGGTGCTTGAATGCAGGATCGTTCCGGTCCACTAGGACCTGTGTGACAACCGTTGCAACTGCCTTGCTCGTTTGACGCATGGATAATTCGTCTTGAAGAGATTGTTGAATGATGTATCCGAGGAATCCTTGGGTTTCTGCTCCGCAAGCGTGTAGGGGCAGGGGAGGTACTTTCGTCCGACCCATCTCATGCCTTATGACAGTTGCACCTATCTGTGGGCCGTTTCCATGGACGATGACAACTCTAAGACCTTGATCTACGAGCGTCGCTATTTGAGTCGCTGTGGATCTCACGTTCTCATATTGTTCGTCGAAGGTCCCCTGTTGCTTGCGTTGAAGAATAGCGTTCCCGCCCAGGGCGAGAACCGTTATTGGGGTCTGACGCGGCAAGCTCGTTTTGTCTCTTCGAAGAACCGGGCACCAAGGCGAGGTTCCTTTTGTCTTTGACGTCTCCTTTCCGAAGGAAGACTAGGTATTCAAATGACGGCTCTAAGCCGCAGTCAAGCTCTATTTACTTTAGGCAAATTTAGCGCCCTTATGGGCGAGCTATGTTATCCTGCTTCTCTTGCTGGGGACGTTGTATTGGTCGAACACGTCACGAGATTGCGATGATTCAATACACTGATGGGGACTGCTGATATGGACTCGCCCCCACATGACGAGGCTCGAAGCGTAAAGCTCTATTATGTCGTGGGTGAGTTCTACGATTGGGTAACCGACCCTAGGGCCCTAGAGCGGATCTTCCATTGGGGAAGATCCACCGTTGCCAAGAGGTTGATACGAAGGACTGGCCAATCACATTTCGCGCTGGATATCGGCTGCGGAACCGGTTTGATTACCAGGTACATTCGGTCTTCGCGAATCGTTGGCATTGATATCAATCGATGGAACCTTGACCGGGCAAAGAAACGAATTTCGGACGCCGACTTTGTGCAATGCGACGTCGAGCACTTGCCGCTCCGAAATGGTCTGGCGGATTTTGTAGTCTGCACAGAAGTGGTCGAGCATCTGTATCGTCCCGCTCGGGCTCTCGGGGAAATTGCGAGAGTAATGAGAGCTAGTAGTATTTTCATAGGTTCAGTTCCAAGTAGCAATCCACTGTGGAGGTTCCGAAACGTTCTAAGTGTGACCCATCCCCAATCTGAACCGTTTCACAATAATTTCTCAAAGCCTCAGCTGAAGGGTCTATTGTCGAGTTTCTTTGCTGATACAAATTTGTTCTATGAGAACCTGCTGATGAACCTCTTCTTCATAGCCCGGGGACCTGCGTCCAACCGAAGCGTGGCCTGAACGTCAAAGCTTGTCGGTTGTTAAATAGCAGTGTTTGCTCCCAAGCGCCATAATACCAATGTATCTCTACCCCGGATGGCGGCGAGTGATCTTCGTCGCGGTACTCGTCGTCGTGCTGGTCATTGCCTTGACGCCCTCGATAACTCAGGGCACCATCAAGCTCCACATTTATGGATTGACTGCCCAAGGTGTCATTGACCATCTCTACGTCAAGTTCGCGAACTTGCAACTCCACACTTACGGTTTTGGATTCGATGCTGGATGGCTCAACGTTACTGAGACGACCCCAACCATCGATCTCATCCCTATCGCCTCTCAGTTCTTGCCACAAATCGTGGCCTCTGCCCAGATAACCTCGGGCAGATATGATGCAATTCGATTGGTCATGACGAATTCGACTGCGCTAGTAGGGTCCTCTCGCGTTTCGCTATCAAATACTCCGACATTGAATGCTAACTTCATGCTACCCATCCCTCCGAACGGCTTTGGGGACGTTCTACTGCTGTTAAGTTTCGATGAGTCCCTTGTCTTAGCGAATCCAGCTGTCTTGTCGATCCAAGTCGTCCAGACATCGGTCGTCTGACAACCACACCGAAACTATCAAATTCGACCCTTGAACAAGCGATTTGCTATGTGCGTGATTGGCAAGAACCAACTGGTTAGCCTGATAAAGGCTCACAAGTGCATTCATCCATTTGACTACGGGCTACTTGACGGAGATGGTTATGTTCTCACGGTAAAGGAGGAGAGAACTCTTCATTATCTGGAACACCAGAACCTTGTCTCAAACGAGGTTGTGTTTACTCCTCCGGAGTTTGTTGCGCATCTCACTGCCAAGAGTAAGTACGGTAGAATGGGGCTTTCGTTTCTGAACGCCGCAAAGGTCCACAGCGGATTCATAGGTCGTCTCGCCCTCGAGCTGGTTAACCTCAGCAACGAGCGACAGCCAATAACAATCAAGAGGGGCGACCCCCTAATGCACATTGAGTTCATGAAGCGTGAGGGAGAAGCCTCTCCCTACAATGGAGGCTACATGTTCCAATTCATGAGTGAAGACGAAATCGGGGAATACATGTCGATTCTAGCGAGAGACTTCAAGACTTTGTTTCCGAAAGAGTATCTAACAAAGGCGGCTCAGGCGCGCGTCGCAGTCGTTACTCAAATCTAGTCGAATCATTGTCGAATAAACTGGAGCCATTATCTATGGCCAGCTCGATCCGGATGGAACCGATCTCAGCTCCCAGAGGAAATTTCGTCTAGGAGACGCTTTAGCTTGGGATCTTTGATTACTGCCATAGAAGACTCGTAGAATTCCTTCAGTTTCGTCGCTTCGATGCCTCCCCTAGCATATTCGTTCGCCTGAAGTACCATCTCCAGCTTGTCGAGTTCGTGAACTAGCTGGGATTCCTTACTCTTTTTGTTCTCCAGCTCCGACCACAGGTCCCGGTAAGCTCGCTGATTCTCCTGTGGAAAATAGGAAAGCAGTTGTTCTCGGGCGGAGATTTTCTGAGTCTTAACGACATTTTCCCCTCTCGACTCCTTATCCTGAGGGGTGAGATCTCCCGTAATCGCCTCTTCCAAGTCATGCAATAATGCAAGCTTTAGCAGTCTTTCCACGTTGTAGCCTCGTCTTGCACCTTCGAATAAACAGAGCAACGACAGTGCAAATGAGTGATCGGCGACCGACTCATTTCGTTGGAGACGAAGCTGCTTGAGCCAGCCCCTGCGCGGCTCGGCTTTTAGTCTTGCAGCGAGCTTCCAAAACTGGACAAGCTGGTCCAAGCCTATTTCCGCTCGAACCGCGAATCGCGCCACAATACCTAAAAACCCTTCGAAATGCAAATACGTCAACTATTCGACTCGTCAAGGCGTAGCAAATTGGTTAAGAAAATCCTAACTAGATTCGCCGTCGCAAAGAAGCTGGCTCGATCTGAGGGTACTCAATACAGGTCTCCTCGAATTTATCTACCTACAAAGCTGACCGATGATTCTAGCTTTCCATTCAAAGAGGGAGATCTCCTTGCCATCCGGGTTGATGGGCGCAAGCTGATCGTCCAGAGGGCACAGAAGAGCATTCAACGGTCGTTTGAAAGCGGAGATATTCGGCAGAAACCATAATATCCGCGAAGCGCGATCTACCCTTTGCTGCAAGCCGGATGCTAAGGGCGACCGTACAGATCACAAACCTGACAGGCGAACGTTTCTGGGGCTATGAATCACAATTACCGCCTCAGCTCCAGATTGCCGTTAATATCAATATTGTCGGATTGGACTTGAAGAACGAGTCCACTGCCGATGCTCCCTTTGTTTTCACGGTGAATTATAATCCATCGGTCGCACAACTCAGTGTCAAAGGCCGGGCCCAGGTGTTCGGCGAAAAAGAAGAGATCTCGAGGATGATAGCTGAGCTCAAACAGAACAGGCCACCCCCTGTCGCGATAATCCAGGCGGTGTCGAGCATTGCGATGGCTGAGGCAATTCTATTGTCAAAGAGTCTGGGAATTCCGCCACCACTTCCACCCATGGGCTTGCCTCCAGAGCAAATGCAGGTGCAGCAACAGCAAGGACAAAAGAAATCCGAACCGCGCTACACAACATAATCCGAGCCCAAATTATTTGATGATCCAAAATTTTGGAGGTTCATCAATCCTCCAGAAAATTGGACTAAGCCACGGACAAGTGGCCAGAGAAGGATCGTGTAGGTCTAGGCTCCAGACCCAGCGGAGTGGTAATGGAAAGAAGGATTGCGTTCTTGAATTCCATTTGCCCAATGCTACTAATGCGCACGAGTATTTGCTAAAAGTGCAGTTTTAGCAAGTCTTATCTCACCGCTACCAATACCCAGGCAGGGCACGAAAACGTTGAGGCTTCTTGGAACACACGCGAGAATTCAGGAATTGGAGGTAGATTGGGAAAATGACGGAAAGAAAAACCGTCGCTGGCGAGTTCTCAGATGCGAATAAGTAGAGACGGAAGGGGCGAGACACGAATATCGGACGCTCAAAAGAATCGTATGATCGAGTTGGCCCAGGCAGTTCCTCGAGATCACCTTCTCTTAGGGCTCCAACTCGAGCGCGGATGGCGCATCGGGAGCATTGTGGGTTGTCATAACAAGGTAACCTACACTAGGAAGAGGACGGGGGAGAGGGTTGTGTGTATCGTGGATCTTCCGGGAATACGGAAAGAGGATGTGGGTGAGGAGACGATAATGATTCATTTCAAAGGAGGAAGGACAGAACCCGATTATCCTGGGAGGAAGTGGCTTAGAATTGCTCAGAAACTCGCCTCAAAGGCTCAGATGGGCGAGAGGATCATCTCTCTCTCAGAACAACATGGAACAAACATCCTGCGAAAATATGCAAGACTCGCGGGTGTTCCCGACTGGGATCGTCTCCACAATCATCGTCAACGTGCCTATTTCGGGACATTCTGGGCTAGAAAGACCGGTAGGGACCCTTGGAAAGTCCAGAGTCTCATGGGACATAAAGACTTGAGGGCAACGGCTGTGTATGTTGAAGAACTCTCCCTCGAAGAGAAGAAACAGCTGCTAGACGAGTCCTAACCACACAAAGGTCCTAGGTGGCGGGGAAAATCCTCCGAAGCGATGATGGCAAACTGCGAAAAGTCGAAGGTTCGCATCTTCTCGGGAAGTTACGCAAGGATATAGGAGGACAAGTTAGGCATGATTCATCGAAGAATTTACGTTAGAAATATCTCAGCCAACAATCCATCTTTTTGTCTCATCTTACAGATTCTTCAGTAACCATAAGGATTAAACGAAAGGTGAAATTGCCCGTTGTCGGACGCGAAACACTTGCCCCGAAGAGCGGTTCGAAGACCAGCCAAGCAAAAAACCACGATCTTGTTCAAAGCCGGGAACCTGCCTAGTACTCCGGAGGAACTCTTCCGTCGAGTCTTCTGGAAGAGCGACTTTCTTGCCGGGGAAGCTCACAACTTCTGGAAGGAAGTCAAGAGAGCGGAACCTAGTGGTCTACCGATCCAGGCCTGGAAAGACTGGATTTCGAAAAGGGGAATGAGCGTCGGACAATTCTACAACATGATTCATGGACTTGTTGGAGCAGGGTTCATAGAGAAACGCGATTCCAAGTGGCACATGAGCGGAGGGTTCATGCACGAGCTCGAGCAGATGATGAAGGTCTATTCCTCAGAAAGCGGTTACGAAGTTAGGTGAAATAGGTCTCCAATAAACTGGATCATTGGCATACATCCAATAAATTGAACGCTCAACGGCGAGTCCTCAAGGCACGCCCTTGAAGATCGATTTCCCCATTTCTAATTCGTGTCGTTGAGATCGGTTTTCCATCAGTAGCCTTGAGCAAATTGATGACGAATAGATCTAACGGTTGAAGACCATTCCGCCGCCTGAGCCGGTTCAATCGACGGCCGCTCGCTACAGTACCCTTACTCACTATCAGTGCCTGCAATTTCTTTCGTTTGGCCGCGGGTCCGTAAGGTTCGCGAAGGGCAGTCACTCTTGCTCTCGACGACCAGCGCCGAGTCCTTAGGAGCCGGTCTAGGTCACGAACTCGACTTGAAAACGGACGAACTCGGTGTTTCTTATGGAGGGTCGCAACAAGCTGGTCACTTGTAACTCCGATCAAAACAGTATCTCCGAGCTTGAAAGCCTCAGAGAGCAAATGCCGGTGGCCCGCGTGTAAGAGGTCGAAGGTTCCTCCAAGAGCCACAAGCTGGTATTTACGATCTGATCGGGACAAGTCCCAGAAAATTGGCCGGAATTTCAAGGATAAAGCTTGGGCTACCATGGGCAATTCCTTCGGTTTTCTGGAGACTGGTGCGATAACAATCACACCATATCTTTGTGACACGCGTCAAAGAAGAGATGGGAGGCAGTCCTGAGATCGGTATTGATGGATACTCTCATCCTCAAGTTCGCGACCCTCCCCATAGATACGTGAGGGGGGAGCAGTGGCTTCGAATTCCAAATCTCCCAAGGCTCCTCACCGATTCGGTCCCTCTGGCCGACCGACTATGGAGAAAAAGGACAGGATTACAACAGACGACATTTTTGCTAGCCTTACTAGGCAGGCCGAGCTCAAGCAGAAACTGGGGAAAGAGGATCAGTTGACACTAGAGGAGATCGCAGAAACGGAAGATCTGAGTCGGTTTCAGGGATTCAATCCTGAACCTGACTCTCCTTTTATAATGGCAGGGAGGAAAAGCTACGGACATCTTGTATTCGTCTTTATGCTTCTAACCGGGCTAACGGTGGTTTGGTTATACAGTTCGATCTCGAAGCCTTTTGATCTGTCATCATTGGACGGAGTTCTTCAGAAATCTGGTGTGCAGTCGATTTTTGCGAACATGTCTCAATTGGGGGGTAATCGCCTTAGCCGCTTTGGTTGGTGCTCTGTGGTTCGACGCAAGAGACGAGGCTCAAGCCCACAGCTCCGTTCGCTTTAAGCGGGGGCTCACTGCCTAGTTGAAGCCCGCAGGCCGTAGGATGAGGGGTCTTGACCCGGTAAAGGAGTGCTTCGTTAGTTGTAGAGAGGGGAACTGTTTGCTGCAGGTTATATGATGGTGAATACCGGCTTCTCTCGTGACCGAAAGTATCCAGGCGTCAGGGAAGACCAAGTCAAACCCATACCTGACCTCTCCAACTCTCGTCCTTTCCCTCTTACTCATCTGTGTTTACGTAGCTATTGGGTTCTTAGTAGGCGACTTTGTCAGTCCGCTCTTAACAAATTCACCTGTGCTTCTATTTCTGGCCCAGTGCGACGGGCCATTACCTATCTATCCATGGACCTTGGTGACTTCAATTTTTCTTCATGCGAACATCATCCATATTGCGAGCAATATCCTATTTCTGTTGCTCTTCGGTTTCATTCTTGAAGAGCAAGTCACGAAAACCAGGTGGATGACAACGTTTTTCCTCACTGGTATCATGGGGAACCTGACCTTTGTTGGGGCCGATCTTGCCGGATTTTTCATCACCGGCTTCCCCAACTCTCTCTCCTTGAGTTGCGGGGTCGGCGCCTCAGGCGCAGTCTACGGCATAATGGGGGCAGCTACCGGAATCCGAGGCGTCGTCTTGATCATATTCATCGCTGGTCTGGACATTTTCGCTGGGGGAGGGTTCTTTGCACATATCGGAGGTCTGGTCACGGGGCTCGTCCTGCGAAAGTTCTGGAGCTCGGAGCTGAAGAACTTCTAGGCACCAGCCTAGCGGAGAAATCACCGCGCCTTCGTGCGATATACGTGGTAGCCCGGGGGAGATTCGAACTCCCGTCAGCAGGTTGCTCCAACCCCTCTGTTTGAGAGGATCCAGAGCCGACTAGGGACGCTTCCGTGTTTCTGGCCCGAAACGCCCATGCTATGCTAGACCACTACACCACCGGGCTACGAAGTTCTCGGTTGCCCCCTGACCAGCCATAATAGGTTTCGTTGAATTTCGACAAGGAGTGATTCATGAGTGGTTAATCGGCCACCGTCCCCCTGCGACTTTCCCGAGCAACAGTTTCCCGTGAGCTGGAAGATTGAGGTCTCGGCGCGGTTCGCAAGCAAATCGCCCAGAATCAGCCCTGATCGACACTCGGGGAGGGGGTTTCTAGAATTCCCTTGAATTGTTCAGGATGCCGATGAAAAACCACTGGTTTAGGTGAGCCATTTCCCGCCTCGAATAGCCCATTAATTGCTCGTATCGCCTACTTTCATTGACAGACGAGGAATCAATCCTGCAGAGTATGGGTGGTATTGCGCAGGGCATCTTGCGACGTGAGGGTGGTTGAGGAGACCCCGTTAGAGGGGGGAAGTCTCCTGCCAAAGGGAGGGAATATGGTGTAGAGCATCGTTACGACGCAACTCTTGAAGTCCCGCCTGCAACGGGATCACTCGAAATCAGTTGAATGGAGAGAGCGCGTCGGAACCCGACCTAGCCTATATACTTGTCGAAACACTTATATTTGAAATCGCACGCGTCGCTCTCGTTTTCCGAGCTTGGACTCTTCTAAAGCCCCGTCCGAAACCAGTCCAGCAAGCGGAAACGCACACGCTTCGCGGAGTCCCAGGCAAGAACCATGAGCACCCCTTCCCCAAGCGCACACCCACCCAAAGTTCACGTATGTCCTGAATGCGGAAGCCTCAATCTCATAGAAGACTTCGACCAAGGCGAAACCATCTGCCAAGACTGTGGCTTGGTTCTGTCGCAGAATCTGATGAGTCGCGGTCCTGAGTGGCGCGCTTTCACCAAGGAGGAAAAGGACGAGAGAGGCCGCGTTGGAATACCAACGTCCTTCTCCATCCACGACAAGGGACTCTCAACTGTCATCGACCGAGTCAACAGAGACGCGTTCGGCAGACAATTACCCTTTGAGACAAGAATGGAAATGCTCCGTCTCCGGAAATGGCAAATCCGGACAAGAGTACACTCATCATCCGACCGCAACCTAGCCCAGGCAATGGCCGAGCTTGACCGACTAACAGACAGGTTACACGTACCCGCCAACGTCAAAGAAGACTCAGCAGTCGTATACAGAAAAGCACTCGACAGCGGACTTGTCCGAGGACGCTCAATTGCCGCAATAGCAGCTGCATCCCTCTACGCAGCATGCAGATCTAGCGAGACCCCCCGAACCCTCAAGGAGGTGGCGTCGGCAAGCAGAATCAAGAAGAAAGACGTCGCGCGCTGCTACCGCCTCCTACTGAGAGAGCTAGAAATGTCGATGCCGGTCGAAGACCCGATTCGGTGCATATCAAAAATCGCCAGTCGAGCCGAAATCACAATACAGACACAGCAATCGGCGATACAAGTACTAAAAGACGCGCGAAATAAGGGAGTTGTAGCCGGCAAGGATCCGATGGGTCTAGCTGCAGCAGCCCTCTATGTTGCGTGTGTTCTTCAAGGAGAGAAGAAGACTCAGAAAGAGATCGCGGAGATTGCGAACGTCACCGAAGTAACCGTTCGGAATAGGTACAAGGGTCTGAAAGACGCCCTTGGCCTGAATGCCTGACCCTAAGTTCTAGCGAAGATACTGGCGCATGCTCTGAATATTGTTGAAGACGGTGGTCCACTGTGGCGATGGATTCGGCTTCGTGGTACTATACCCTGTCATGGAGATTGAGAATTTCACCCGTGGATCCCGAGAGTAGTAATAAATAATGTCCAGTTTTCGCTTCGGATTCGCATTGTAGAGACTCCTCTTTAAAGCGTTGAAGAGGTATTTGTTAAAGAACTCCAGCTCAATCGAGACGGTTATCCGCTCACTCAATCGAGAACCTTCTAACTCGCCTTATCGTATATACCGGCTATACCTATTTATCGATAGCCCCTGGAGCGGACTAAATCTCCACGAGTCCTCTGGAAAGCGCTGGAAACCCATGGCAATATCGAGAGACTTGGAGCAGTAAGCGGGCGGAGGCTCAATCTCGCTGCGCCCACCCAAGATTCGTCCTCCACGCCGTTCCCATGGTTACAATCCGGATTTTACTTGTAGATACAGGGTACATAAGGGAAAGGATGACGGAAAAGACGACGATAATTCTAGCTCTTGGGATGGCTTGGCTGTTCTGGTTCCTCTTCTTCCTGTATCTCGGTGTCTAATCTATCGTTTCTGAGGCACGCTTAAATACGCAAGCTAGCAATAGAATTATTGTGGACGGTTACAAGGGAGTACTGAGCTACTAGAATGGCCGACGTTTGTTCCACCTGCGGCCTTCCCAAGGACCTGTGCGTCTGCGGCACCATTAGCATGGAGCAGCAGACCGTAAAAGTGCGCATGGAAATGCGCAAATGGGGCAAACCTGCGACCATAGTTGAAGGCATCGACGGGAAAAGCGTTGACCTTCCAGACCTCGCAACAAAATTGAAGACGTACTGCGCATGCGGTGGGACATCAAAGAACAATTCCATCATTCTGCAGGGGGACCATCGAGATAAGGTCAAGAAAGTTCTAGTGGGATACGGTTTCCCTGAAACTAGCATAGAGCTTCACTAGCTCGTTGTTGCGCATGTCTAGCCTTAAGGAAATCATAGGCTCATTTCGGCGAGGTCGCGCAAGCCTCCGAGCATGTCCCCGATGCGGTTCGTCCGTTACGAGATCTCGAATGCCACTAGAAGGGTGGATATTGCCTGTGAAATACGTATGCAGGAGCTGCGGGTATCAGGGTTTTGTCGCCTTAGAGGAGGAGCGAGCAGCCGAACCCTAGAGGATTCTGGCTTCAAGACGCACGAAGGACTCTTGCCATTTCTGATTCAAAAACCTCCGATCGGAACTCTTGTGCCTTGGCCGATGAGGCCGCAGAGAACCTTGATCGGAGCTGATCGTTTTCAGCAAGCATTATGATAAGTCGTGCTGCAACAGCTAAGTTATGCCATCGGAAACCCACTTTGTCAATTACAATCTCTCTGGGTCCCCCGCTGTCATGGACAATGGGAACGCATCCGGCCGCCATGGCCTCGACTATCGTTATCCCAAAATGTTCGTTCTCCGCGCAATGAACATATGCCATAGCTCTTCCCAGAAGATCTTTTGCCTTTCGTAGCGGTGAGAGAACGAAGGACACATTTTCTGGTGCCGTTCGTCTCAACAACTCATAGTACGCAGAAGTCCCACCGTAGACGCTTCCTATCGCCACGAATCTTGTATTTGGAACCATTCGGGCCAATTCAACAAATAGGTGGAGCCTCTTTTCGGGCACAATCCTGCCGACTGTTATCACCAAATTCTCCCTCGGCTGCAAGCTACTTAGGTCCGAATATGCCTCGACCGGACAAGGTGGATACAAGGTCACGGAATCGCGCCCCCACCTCTTCGCCACGAATCCTCGAGTAAAGTCAGAGACACTAAGAAGCTTTCCAACCTGGCGAACGCGATTCCGATAGTAGAGGCTTGCTGGCGCATAGTACACACGCCACATTGGAGAGGATGACGACTGAAGGTGAGAGAAATATTCAGGGAAATAGCAATACTGTACGACGGGAGCACGTGTTGAAGGCACATATCCAATATCTTGAGTACTCAACACGAGATCGCAAGACTCTCGCGAGAAGATATCCCTAATCCGATACCAGTGATATGCTAGTCTCTGATAGAGGAGAGCTCGGGGGCTAAAGACTGGTTTGAAGGCTCGATAATAGAAACGATTGACTTTATCGAAGAGCCCGGCGCAACCATAAAAGTCCTCGAAACTCGCCTCGTCGAACTGTTCGCTAACGAGCGAAACCTCGTGACCGGCCTTGATCGCTGCAAGGATTGAGTGAATAGCAACTCTTTCGCCGCCACCCTTAACACCCAAACGAGGGTGAACCAGGAATACTTTCATGGACTAACCGCAGTGGTCGGAAGATCTGATCGACGCGCCGGTTAGCTGCTCTTGGACCTCCACAATTCCACGGTAAGCTTCAGTCCCTCCTGGAGAGTGTGAGATGGCTTCCAACCTAGCTCCCTCGCTATTTTCGAGTTGTCTAACACGAGATATTGTGGGTCCTGCGACTTTGGCCGTTGAGGGTAACCGGGTGGATAAGATCCAAAGACCATCTTTCCTTTGAACCCTGTCATTAGAGTCAACATTTTTGCCAATTCGGAGTTTGTGACAGGGTTGCCCGGTGAAACGTTGTATACCTCGCCGATCGCTCTAGGTGACTTTGCCGTTAGGATGTAGCTGTTAACATGGTCTTCCGCGAACATGTAGTCTCTGATGGAGTCCGGGGCTCCAACGTAGCAGGTTTCACCTGCAAGCATTTTGGATACGAGATATTCTGTGTAGAACCCTACTTCACCGGTCCTTCCGTAGCTATTGATAGGTCGAAGCACCGTTCCTTTTAGGTGATAGACGCGGTTGGCCATCTGAACGTACTGATCAGCTGCGGATTTTGTTACAGCATACGGGGAAGCAGGGTTTAGCATGGCGTCTTCTCGGATGGGCCGAGCGCCGTCTTGCCAGCCGTAAACCTCCGCCGTAGAGGCCACGATGAGTCGTGCGTTTGGCGCTTCTCTCAGAATCGCATGCACTAGGTTGACAGTTCCCTCGAAATTCGTAGCAATGTATGGATAGGGATCGTCAAACGACAACCTGACTGGAGTCAACGCTCCGAGATGAAAGATTATCTCCGGCTCTGAGACATCCACTGCCGATATGATGGAGTGAAAGGTTCCAAGATCTCCTTCTATAAGATGAACTTGTGAGATTATGTCTCTGATTCTGCTTAGCTCTCTTTCAGATGAATGCCTGACCAAGCCGTGGACATCGTAACCTTCCCCCACAAGGCGGGATGCTAACCTCGAACCTATGAATCCTGTTATTCCTGTTATGAGCACATTCATGTTGACTTTCCTTTCTTTAACGCTTCATCAGCCTCTTCGAGTTCTCTCAATGAGTTTACTGTAACGAAAGACCCGTCATGTTTGACGGCTTTTAGCTTATTCATTCGGGCCAACTTCGGAAAAGTAGTTCTTTCAACATCCCCTCTTTTCGGCAAGTACTTCAGCACCTTCCGGTCAAAAACGTATATTCCCATCGAGCAAAAGACATCATTCAACACTGGCTTTTCCACAAAACCTTTGCAGAATCCTTTCTGGTCCACGTCGACGAGTCCGAACGGCAACCTTGGATGCACGACCGCGATCGATGCCAAGGACGCATCCTCTCGATGGTGATTGTAGAGTACATCTAGTCTAAGATTCGTTATTTGGTCACCATTGAGCGCAAAAAACGACGGAGAATCCACATAACGGGAAATGGCAAGGCGAAATCCCTCACCGGTTCCGCCCTCCACCGTGTGAACGCTGTATCGGATATCCACTCCAAACTTCTCCCCTCCACCAAAGTACCGCATTATCTTCTCTTTCAGATGGGCTACTCCTATGACTAGCTCGGTGACTCTGTTTTCCTGAAGCCATACGACAACCCACTCGAGAAGAGGTCTCCCGCCAACTCTAACCAATCCCTTTGGGATATCGTGCGTTATAGGCCTTAGTCGGAGACCCTCTCCGCCGGAGAGGATTACCGCGGTCCTAGGAGGTCTCATTCATTTGATCACGGAGTTCTGTTTCAGGTAGAACAGGCGGCGCATGTTGGGTGCCTAGCATCCGCGCAATTTGTTTGAGTAAGTAAGGTTTAGTATTTGGACTCATCGATGATTTCACCCGTGGAATATTCCCATTTCACCCTAGGTTCATCGAAGGGCATATCAAGGTCCTTAACCACTCGATCGTCGGAGGCAGTCCTTCAGCAAGCTGAGACCGGGGACGAAAGCGAATCTTCGTTCGAGCCGCGGAAACATTGGCTCGGCTAAGTCTGACCTTTTCTATTCAAGGGCTCGTGGATGGGCCGAACACGTCCTAGATTGAACAGCTGGAGAATACGTCTTGCAAGAGAAACGATGCTAATTGCCCGTCCGGTTCCGATGTTCAGATTCCCCTCTGACGGTCTAGTGATCTTTGACGAAGTTCCCTCGATCTCCCGGCTTTGAGGTAGCCATAAAAAACGAATGGACGCAACCGTGCAATTGAGTGAAGCAGAGTCCGCAACGGGGAGACTCCGAGTTGTCTTCGAGCTTCCCCTGCCTTGATCTGGTAGAACACCGACCTCACAAGGTTCATCTTGCGCAGGTGCAACGCGACTAGGCTCATGTCCATCTTCACCCTCTCTCCGCGTCGCTTGAATCTGATGTCAAGGTCAGTATCCGGAGCCATCACGTCGCGAAAACCTCCAACATCCGATAAGGCTCTCATCGAGATACTCCTTGCGCCCCCACGAGCCTCTTGACCAAGAGGCGTAAACAAGTAGCTTCGTTCCCAGAAAGAGACCATTTGGTTCATCAGTCCCCCGCTCGGATCGGTTCGGACCAGGGCGGATACGGAGGCCCATTCCCGACAAGAAGCGGATGTTTTCTCCAGAAACGACGGAGGCACGAGGATGTCTGCGTCAACGATGGCAAGAATTGTACCTACAGCGTTTTTTCTTCCAATTTCCAAATTCTCCGCATAACTATTTCTCCAAAGCGATTCTTGCTTCTCTATGACAATCGAATTACTTGAAAGCATGCGCTTGGAAACAGCTGCGGTCCGGTCTGTGCATCTGTCCGCGACGACGATGATTCGTGCGGGTGGAATCGATTGTCGTAGAACTCCTTCAAGCGATCTTTGAATGTACGACTCCTCATTGTGGGCGCAAATCACTACCGTCACGTCGACGGGCAAAAATGAACTACTCGATGTTCACTGCGAGCAAATAGACTATCGAGGCAACTACGAAGAAGAAGGCTAGAGGAACGTACCAAAGGAGGAGACCTCCTGTTACCAGGGTCACGAGAGCACCTAGATCAGCTTTGTCCTTTCTCCTCGACAAATCTATGTTCCATACTCCAAGGGAGTATAGGCTCACCGATAGGACGCCGAGCACAGCCGCAACGTTGAAGAAGAGTACGGGAAAAATCGCGCCACCAATGGGCTTGTCGTTGGGGATGGTCGGAGCTATGTTGAGGATTGACCCAAGCAGGAACCGGAGAGCGTAGACCTCGCCGATACCGAAAACAACCCAAGCCAGTGGAAGTAGGAAGAGCCGTTTCTCCAAGTGCCTTCTTGAGTTGTTCGCCGACCCATATTTCATATAAACGTTAGGCAGAGCGTTTACGTAGAATTGACAATGAATCTCAGCAGGTTGATTTTCAGAAGCTGGTACTATTTCCGGATAGGCTACGGAACTTACGTTGCATTTCCCCTGGGCTTTGCGAGCACGATGATAATAATCTATGCACTCGCCGTCGTCGGTGTGCCTGTCATTCACAATATATTCCCTCATCTTTACGAATTTGGGATTGTCGGTATTCTCATCATTGTTCCGATAAGTATCTACGCAGGGCTGTACCACATTAAGCGGACAGGGGCATACTCCGCTGAGGCTTCGGTATTGACGGAATCCAATCCTTACGTCTACAGGGCAATACCAGGTAAGGAGCGTGAGGTCATTCTGCCATTGATGATTCTCACTGCAAGAGGGCTCGCAAAGGTGATGGAGCAACAACACTCACTTTCCTTGGAGGAGCAGAGGGAGTTCGAGAGTGTACTTGCCAAAGCGAATTCGTTGTTGGAAGGTTCCTCGGTTGGCCTGCCGAAGGATAAGTCGAAGAGCTAGGAACTTGCTGTCGTTATCACAGATCAACTGCTGAGTTCATAAACTGCTGATAAGATTGACCGAGTAGACGTTCTCTAGTAACAAAGGGATAATTAGCAGTCTGGACCGGGCCGACGACTGGAAGCAGATGAGCGAAGACCTTCCTCAAGCAAAGTATGTTGTGGAAGTCACCGTTCCCGAAAAAAGCCCGACGACTCCAAAGCAGTATGTTCAAGATCTAAAAGGAGTTGTCGGAGGGAAACAGCTAGCGAGAATGAAGAAGGAAGCTGTCGACTGTCCAGTGCTCTCGAAGACCGTTTCTTTTGCGCAGTGCTTCGCATGTCCAAACTTTATTCGGCGAGTCAAAGGGAATGTTGACTGTAGAGGTTTCCCTCTGCCAACGTCTACTTGATGGCTGTCGATTCTTAGACCTAAGGCGACTCCAGGATTGAATGACGAAGCCCAAAAACTCATGGAAGAACTCGGTTTCTCGAAAGAAGGATGCTCAATCTACTTCTCCCTCTTAGAGAAGCCATCAGGTGAGACTATCGAGCAGATTCTGGCTCACTCAAGCATCTCATCGCGCGAAGCTGAAAAAGCGGTCAAGGAGCTTGTCGAGAAGGGTATTGTCATGGTTAGCAGCAACAAGCTCGAAGCGTCCGAGCCTAAACAGTTCGTGGCTAGGATCCAGGACATGAAAAGGACGGAGATGTCGAGAGATCTTGACAATTTGAACGCCAAGAGTACGAGGTTGTTGTCCTTGTTGGAACCTCAGTATTGGGAGCTGCGACTGGGGGTCAAACCGGAGGACCTTCTGGAACCGTTGCCGACGCTTGAGGAGATGGAGATTAAGACGGTCAAAGTGATCGCTAACGCCTCTCGAAAGGTCTCGATCTCGGCTGAAACGTTTGGCTGGTTTGGGAAGGTCAAAGAAGAAGTCTATCGCGCAATCGAGAGGAAAGTGAAATTCCGACTCCTAATGACAGCGAAAGATCCCGAGGCGGTCTCCAGAGCCCGAGAGGCAATGGGATTGGGCATAGAGGTCCGACAACCCAGGGAAGATTGGTATCCTGTAAGAGGCACTTTGTCTGACGACAAGGAGCTCGTGTTCCTCATATGGGCTACAAATGAAAGAAATGGACGACGGCCAAAGTTCTTCCGCCCACACTTCACCAAGAACAACGGGATGATACGAGTCTTCGCCGACGCGTTTGACAAACGCTGGTCAGACGCAAGTCTAATTTAGACACACCTGACCGGAACCGCGAGGCGACCCACATTTGTGCACGGCTATACCGACTCGGGTTTGATGGTCATGTGACGTATCGGAAATGACCTGCTAGCGTGACTGAAACAGATCACCCTTGCCGAGTAACGTGATATTCTAGCCCATTTCTTAGGCAGTCTGTGGAAACGATGGGCAGATTGAAGATCAGGGCCACTAGCACGCAATTCTACAGGTTTGAGATAGATGATAAGCCCCGAAAGGTTACTTTCACTAACGTCCGGAAAGGCCGCTTTTGCGACGCGAGGGTCGGTCGCTAAGACCCCCTATTTTCCAGAAACCATTTCCTGTCTGGCAGTGATAATGGGCGAGATAGGCGATTCCGGGCACAATCCTGGCTGGGATGAAGATGGAAAGAAGACGACAATTCCGAACGAATTTCGTGAGGGTTCCCTAAGGGCCCCCGGATGGAAGATCAGGGCGTGTTTCGGGCGAGTTTCCGTCACCTTGACGCTTTCACCACTAGGGGTCGAAATTCGTCTAGTATCTCTTGGACTTGGTTCTCAGTCTTCGCTTCGACGTATAGCCTAAGCAAAGGCTCGGTGCCACTGGCGCGAACCAGAATCCATCCTCGTCCCTCCAGGTCCACTCGTATACCATCGAGGCTGCTGGATATTCTGCCTTTGAGTATGGCCTCGAGGGACTTGATCGCGCGGTCCTTTCCCCCTTCCTTGCAGGGAATTTTCTCCTTGATCATGTAGAACTTGGGAAGCCCATCAAGCAACTTGGAAAGAGACCTACCATTCCTAATGATGGCATTCACAACTAGGACTGCTGCGATTGTACCATCCCTGACTGGATGATGAGGAGCATAGAAGATACCGCCGTTTTCCTCCCCACCCAACAACGCACCCACTCTTACGACTGTTCTTGCGACCTCGATACTCCCCACCCTAGTCAGGATCAGTTTGCCCTTTCTCTTGCTAGCGATCTCCGATACTACCATTGAAGTGTTGATGGGCGTTACAACCTTCGCGCCGGGATGATCCCTCAATAACTCGTCCTCGATAAGTGCAAGAGTCCGATCCCCCGGCTGAACTATACCCATCTCGTCGACAAAGATCGCCCTATCTCCGTCCCCATCATGAGCAATTCCTAGGTCGGCCTTTTCCTCCCTGACAATCCTCGAGAGAGCTCCTAGGTTTTCGGGCCGCGGCTCCGAATTCCGACCGGAAAACTCGCCATCAATCACATCGTTAATACCAATCACGTGAGCTCCAAGCTTCCTAAACAAGCTCGGGGTAGTAAGTTCTGCAGCTCCGTTACCCGTATCGATAACAATCTTCAGATTTCCGATTCCGTCCCCGGCAATGACATGGGTCTCAACCTTCTCGAAATAGGACCTCATTCCTGCCTCTTTTCTCACGCGCTGACCTGACTGATAACTAGCCTGCCATTTATCTCGATGAATCAGTAGCTCCATTTTTTCCTCCTTTGAACGATCGATCTCGATCCCGTCAGAATCAACCACCTTAAATCCGTTGTACTCAGGAGGGTTGTGGCTTGCAGTAATCATCACTCCCGCCGAAGAGGAAGTATTCTTCACTAGAAATTCCAACGCGGGCGTTGTGATCAGACCAAGATCTTCTACATTGTTCACATGAGCGAGTAGACCTGCAGCTACCCCTTCTAGGAGCATAGGACTAGAAATCCGACCGTCCCTGCCGATCAGTACTTTGTGCTTAGGAAAGAGAGTTCCCAAAGCTGAACCGACACGGAAAGCCAGGGCGGAGTCGATTTCCTTGCCAGCGACCCCCCTAATCCCGTTGGTTCCGAATAGTCTCGGTGCGTTCACTAATCTGCTAACTTCCTTCGCTTCCATTCTAGCAGAGTATAACCGAGTTCGGCGACACCATTGATCCCTCGGGGATGGTTAGCTGTCCAGCTATCATTGACCCATGGCCTATTCTCGATCCCTTACCGATTACCACTCTCTCTCCGATGACCGAGCCTTCGACAGTGGCCTTCTCACCAATCGATGTTTCTTCAAATATTATTGAATTCCGCACGATTGCTTCATCTCCAACACTCACGTTGTCGCTGAGAATCGCGAGAGGTCCCACCTTCGCGCCCACTCCCATGTGAGTCCGTGTGCCCAAATGTGAAGGCCGCAAAATCTCCCTCCTGTCTTCGTTTGCATCGGGTTTTGCGGCCTTTGGCTCTTGCTTCTGCAAGAGCTCATGGTTGGCCCGCACATATTCTGAAACTCTTCCGATGTCATACCAGAATCCCTTGTGCATCCACGACTGCATCCGCCCATTCCGAACTAACTTAGGGAAGACTTCATTCTCTAGACTGACTGATCGGCCGCCTGGTATAGAATCAATAACGCTCTGACTGAGCACGTATACTCCAGCATTCACATGACTCGCGGGCGAGGGAACCGCCGATTTTTCCTCGAACTTTCTCACCTTCCCGTTAGAATCGGTCAAGACTGAGCCGTAGGGGGATGGGTCAGGGACGGAGACCACCGCCATTGTTGCTTCTGCATTTGTCTCTTCGTGCATCGCCAGCATATCTCTAATCTCGATATCGCTCACTATGTCACCGTTTGTAACGAAGAATGGGTCGTCCTTGCCCAGAAGATTGGCAGCTAGCCGGATCGGGCCTGCAGTTCCCAGAGGCGTTTCCTCTACTGAAAACTTGACCGTCACGCCTGCAACATGGTGCCCTACTTCGATCTTTAACTTATCTGAAAGGTAATTAACTGCTAGAATTATCTGATCAACTCCACCGGAGCTGAGCCAGCACGCCATCGATTCAACGAGTGGCGTGCCAACGATCGGAAATAACAACTTCGGCTTAGAGCAACTGAGTGGTCGCAGTCTTGTTGCGAAACCTCCAGCAAGTATCAATCCTCTCAAGTGGATCCTAAGCAACCCGTGAACTTTCCGTTCGTTAGTCCCCTATATTGTCTTTAGAGCCGGACACAGAATAGTTTGGAACTACCGATGTCCAGGAGGGAGAGATGTACAATGGTCTCGAAGAGTGATCCTTACGGTCAAGACCGGATTGTCATTTTCGCCCTGTCAGATTACTGGTTTCTTTAGCATACATGATGCTGCAAAAGACCCTCTGAAGATCGGATCGACCGGGGCTGGAGTGAACCTTCAACAAGGAGTGACGACCTCAGTAAGGATAAGCGGAGCATCGCGGACGAAACTTGCTATCTCATTTAACGGCAAGCCACTCGCCGACCCAGTCGTATCTAGAACCGTTGTTCAAGAACATCTAGAAAGATCATCAAAAACATTGAGAGTAAACATCTCTCACAGGGGCATCCTTCCAATGGGTTGCGGCTACGGAACCAGCGGTGCCGGAGCGCTAAGCTTGTCTCTGGCGGTTAACGAGGCCCTGGGTTCCCACCTTAGCGACATTGAGGCCGCACAGATCGCGCACAAAGCGGAAGTGAAGCACATGACTGGCCTCGGAACCGTTACTTCTGCATTCTATGGAGGAATGGTGATACGAACCAGTGCCGGAGCTCCCGGGATCGCAAAAGTCAAGAAAATCATCCCCCCGTCCTCACTTAGAGTTGTTTCAGGCGTGTTCGGGCCGATATCAACTGCGGGCGTTCTAACTGACAATGGTTTGAGGACACGAATCAACCTATGCGGACGAGGATTGGTCTCCCTTCAAACTAAGAGTCCTGAGACCAATACTTTCATCAGATTATCGCGGAGGTTCGCAGATTGCCTAGGAATATTCTCCCCGCGACTGCGGGAAGCGATAGCGAGCATGCAAAGGGGACAGATACTGTCCAGTATGATGATGATTGGAGAATCACTCTTCACGGTAGTTGGCGGAGATCTCGTCCCTAAAGCGAAGGCGACCATCAGATCGGCTGGTCTCATTCCGGTAGTTAGCAAGATCTCTAGAAACGGAGCCGCAGTGATTTGAAAATATCACCTAACCATCCACGCTTTAGATCCCTCGAGACCAGAGAACGACTGGTCCAAGGATTTCAAAGCGGAATCGTAGCTTCTCAGGGCTTGATTGCCCAGGGTCGTGGAGAGGCATTCGATTACATGCTCGGCGAGGTCACACCGAAATCCTCTCGACTCGCGACCAAGGCTGCCAGCGCTCTCCTACTGGGAGCAAAAAGCCCAGTTATATCCATCAACGGGAACACTGCCGCTTTAGTAGCCCGAGACGTCGTGAAACTTGCACATTCGGTTCCGGCTGAACTTGAAGTAAATCTGTTTCATAGAAGTCTCGCGCGAGAGAGAAGAATTGCTTCTTTGCTCAAGCGCAACGGAGCAGATCGAGTACTTGGAGTGGACTCGAAGACCAAGGTTAGGATCCGAGGAGTAGCCAGCCCAAGGCGTAGCGTCGATGCTCAGGGAATCGGTAACGCTGATGTTGTATTGATCCCGCTTGAAGATGGTGACCGGGCGGAAGCACTTAGAAAGGCAGGAAAGGCAGTGATTGCGATAGACCTCAATCCAATGTCGCGGACCTCTCTGGCCGCCACTGTTACCATTGTTGACAACATCATCAGAGCTATTCCGGAATTGCTCCGAATCACTGAGAAAATGAAACCTCTTTCGAGGTCTCGATTAGGCGCCATAGCTTCGAGCTTTGACAATGAGAAGAATCTTGCGAGAGCGATGAAAGACATGATTCACTACATGCAAGGATGGGCCTAGACTTGAGTGAGAATTCTAACAAAGAAAGAAAGAAAGTAACGGTTGCTGACTTTTCGAAAATGAAGGCTCAGGGTCAGCGAATCGTGATGGTAACATCATATGACTACCCCACTTCGACTATCGCGGATGACGTCGGAGTCGACTCGATCCTCGTCGGGGACTCCTACGGAATGGTGGTTCTGGGTTACGACACAACAATTCCTGTAACAGTAGAAGAGCTTCTTCCCGTTTGCCAAGCGGTCAAAAGAGGAGC
>Ga0209376_1000771_pt1 | contig 34163 bp, 28 predicted proteins | sample GraSoiAngelo_134_FD_185891 | JGI IMG/M metagenome (GOLD analysis project Ga0209376, IMG submission 185891) | Grasslands soil microbial communities from the Angelo Coastal Reserve, California, USA - 14_0929_05_30cm (SPAdes) (version 2) | ecosystem: Environmental > Terrestrial > Soil > Grasslands ...
GCTCGTGGCGCTCGGCCGCGGCCCGTGTGGCGAACGTGCCGAGATTGCGGCGCTTACCCGTGCGCGCATCCTTTTTCCGAGACACGAGCCGGTACTTTCCCGACGGCAGCTTGCGGATCATCGTCTCGCCGCCTTTCTTGGCCGTGGCGTCGCTTCGTGGGAACCTGATCCAGAACCCGATCGAGCAAGCCGCATGCCGGTAAGGCCTTGATGCGCCGCCCGGCGATGACATACCTTCTTCGTCATGCCCGACGACGCCCTGCTCCGCACAGAGCAGCTCACGCGTGCGTTCGGCAGCCTCCTCGCCGTCGATCGCGTCAACGTCAGCGTCCGCCGCGGCGAGCTCCGCTCGATCATCGGCCCGAATGGTGCGGGCAAGACAACGTTTTTCCGCTTGATCTCGGGCGAGATGAGGCCGTCGAGCGGCCGCATCTGGTTCGACGGCCGCGACATCACCGGGTTGCCCCAGCACCAGGTGGCCCGACTGGGCGTGGCCAAGTCTTACCAGATCACGAACGTGTTCCCGCATCTCACCGTGCTCGAGAACGTGCGCGTGGCGGTGCAGGGGCACGCCCGCGCGTACGACTTCTGGTCGAAGGCGTCGGACCTGCGCGACGTGCGCCGGCGCGCGGAGTCGTTGCTGGAGCGGATCGGCCTCGGGCGTAAGGCCGGCCGGCTCGCCGCTCACCTGTCACACGGCGAGAAGCGTCACCTCGAGATCGGCATCGCGCTGGCCACCGATCCCGCGCTGCTGCTCCTCGACGAGCCGACCGCGGGCATGAGCCCGGAGGAGACCGACGAGACGATGCGGCTCATCCGAGAGCTGGCCACCGGCCGCACGGTGATCCTGGTCGAGCACAAGATGAAGGTCGTCATGAGGATCTCCGATCACATCACCGTGCTGCATCAGGGCCAGGTGCTGGCCGAGGGGTCGCCCGACGAGATCCGCGCCAACACCCTGGTCCAGCAGACCTACCTGGGGGCGACCCGATGAGCGGTGACCTGCTCGTCCTCGAGGACGTGCACACGTACTACGGCGAAGCCCACATCCTGCAGGGCATCTCGCTCACCGTGCGCCAGGGCGAGGTGGTGACGATCATCGGCCGCAACGGCGCCGGCAAGACGACGACGCTCCGCTCGATCATGGGCATCGCCCAGCCCCGCCGCGGCCGGATCCTGCTGCGCGGCCAGGACCTGACGGGATTGCCGACGCACCAGATCGCCCGTAACGGGATCGCGTGGGTTCCCGAGGAGCGACGGATCCTGCCGAACCTGACCGTGCTCGACAATCTCCGGCTCGGCTGGCTCGCGACCGATGGGGGTGGCCCCGACCGCGCCGCAGAAGTCTTCGAGTACTTCCCGCGGCTGCGGGAGCGCATCGCCCATCGAGGCCGCCATCTCTCGGGCGGCGAGCAGCAGATGCTCGCGATCGCGCGGGCGCTGGTGGCCCGGCCGTCGATCATGCTCGTCGACGAGCCCACCGAGGGCCTGGCTCCGATGCTCGTCCAGAGCCTGACCGACATCCTTGCCGTCATCAACCGACGGGGAACGACGATTCTGCTCGTCGAGCAGGCACTGGAGGTGGCCCTGACCCTGGCCCAGCGTGTCTACGTGATGGACCAGGGCCGGGTTCAGTTCGAAGGAACGCCGGATGACTTGCGGCGCGATCCGGAGATCCAGCAGAGGTTCTTGGGCGTGTAGTCAGCAGAAATGGACTGGCAGGACCGCCAGATCAGCTCAGGAGCGGGAGAGGGGCGAGTCTCCAACCCAAGTGTGCTGAGTCTCGCGGTCCGCCAGTTCTCTACAACTGCGCTCGAGAGGACGCCTCGAGACTTCTGTCCAGCGCGCCATCGTCGGGATGCGCAGCCTCCGCGACGCCACACCAGACGCAATGTATTTCAGCTGATGTCGGGCAGGGTTCGAAGAGATGCTCGGACGTCGCATCTGCCATTCGCCCCTCCTCGCCAGCTGTTTGCTTCTTGCCCAGTGGAAAGAGCAAGGGGTATTCCAGCAAAAATTCCCGAATGCCTTCGTGGACTTGGACGAGGCTTGATCTTTGGTTAGAGGGAGAACTGTCGTTGTTTCCGACGCGCCCGAACGGCCGCTGACGATCGCTCGCTAGCAGCGCCCCTGCTTGGCGAGACCAGGCGGGCAGTGGTGCCCGCGCGGCAGGTGGCTGTGGAGCTGGCCGGGCGGAAGCTTCGCGATCACCGGCGGCGGCGTCGGGACGATCGCCCACGGGCCCGCGTGCGATTGCGAGATCGACCATTGCCCGCCCGAGAACGAGAAGTAGGCCTCGTTGTAGTAGACGACGTCCTGACCTTCCAGCAGGTGCACGCCCCACTCGGCGACCCAGATCATGTGGGGCCGTGCCGGTGAGCCGGCTGCTGGAGGCGTCGCCAGGGTCACCTGCGCGGGTGGTGCCGGAGCGCGCTCCGTCTGTGGGGGAGCTGGCACGACGACCGCCGGCGGCGGCGCCGGCGCGGGGACGACGCGAGGCGTGGCAACCTGGGGCGGCGTCGCCGCCGGAGGTGCGACGACGACAGGAGCAGCGGCGACTGGCGGAGCTGGCGTGACGGCGCCGTGAACCACTGGCGGCGCCGTCGGCTGAGCCGGGGCGGCGGCGACCGGTGGCGCTTGAACGACGACGACCGCCGGTGGCTGAGCCGGCGCGTACACGTGCGGCCGCGGTGCGGGGAAGATTTGCCCAGGGGCCGGGGCCGCCGGTGCAGCCTGGGGCGGCGCCGCAACGATCACGGTGGGTGGCGCTTGCACGATGATCGGCGCGGTCGGCGGCGACGCTTGCGCCGCCATGTAAGCTCTCCGCACCGGGTGGTGGTGGAGCCTGCCGGGTGGAAGCTGCGCGATCGTCGGTGGTGGTGTCGCTGCGATGGCCCACGGCCCGGCGTACGACGGAGAGATCCACCAGTAGCCGTTCGAGTACTGATAGTACGACGTCTGGTGATAGACGATGTCGTGGCCGTCCATCACGTACACGCCCCACTCGGGGACCCACACCATGTGTGGCGCGGTCGGGACGACGACGCGGGGAGGCGCGGCGACGACCACCTGAGGTGGCGCGGCGGCCACGACCTCAGGTGGCGGCGGGGCGGCCGGGTGTCGCGCGGCATCCGCGATCACGGCGCCCGCCACGACACCGACGGCGCCGCCGATGAGCGCTCCCTTCTCCGCAGCCGTGAGCGGCCGCGAACAACCGGTCGCGATGAACGAGAAACCTAGAAGGACGAGGGAGATCTTCCGCGCCATGTCACCCTCCCGGAGCGAGGAAAAGTGCACGGCGAGTGCCAGAAGCAACGCCAAGCACGGCGCTGAGTTGGCCGAGCTTGGGCGAGGGTGACGTGCCGCGCTGGCATCCGAAACGAACACCTGTCACGCTGCGAGCGGTGCTCGTCGGCCCGCGTTTCGCATGCCGCCCGACCACCGGCCACCTGCGTAAGCTTCGTCGGCTATTTCGAACGGTAGGGCGACGGTGCGCGCCTCACTGCATCACGAGCCCGCCGTTGATATCGAGGGTGGCGCCGGTGATGTAGGCGGCCGGCTCGGAGGCGAGGAAGAGGACGATCTCCGCGATCTCCTCGGGCTCGGACGGCCGGCGGAGCGGGATGCTGGCGGTGATCTTCTCGATCTGTTCCGGCGTGCGCAGCGACTTCCAGCGCTCGGTGGCCACCGTGCCCGGCGCCACCGCGTTCACGGTGATGCCATCGCCTCCGACCTCTCGCGCCAGATGCCGCGTGAAGCCGAGGATGGCCGCCTTGGATGCCGCGTAGTGCGACGTCACGGTGACCGGCGCCCCGCGGGCCACGACCGACGACATGTTGATGATCCGGCCCGATCGCTGGCGCTTCATGATCGGCAGCACGGCCTTGCTGCAGAGGAACGTGCTCGAGAGGTTGAAGCGGAGGATCTGCTCCCACTCCTCGTCGTCGATGTCCTCGGTCGCCTTGATCTTGGGAAAGCCGCCGGCGTTGTTGACCAGGACGTCGACCCGTTGCCAGCGCCTGACCGCCGCGTCCACGGCGCGGCGCACCTCGTCGCCGATGGTGACGTCGGTCTTGAGCGCCAGCGCCTCGACCTTCGCATCCGCCAGCTCGGCGGCCAGCTTCAGGGCGGCCGCCTCGTCGATGTCGAGCAGCGCCAGCCGCGCGCCTTCGCGCCCGAACGCCCGGGCGATGCGCAGCCCGATGCCCCGGCCGGCGCCGGTGACGACAACTACCTGTCCATCGAATCGCTTCATCGGAGTCGTCCTCCCGTTTCGTCGAAGAAGGTCAGCCGGTCGGCGCGGAGCGTGAACGGACGGCGGTCGCCGACCGTCACCGTGTCCTCGGCGTCCACCTTGGCCACCAGCGAGACCGGCCCACCGTAGTCGAGGAAGACCAGGGTCTCGTCGCCCATCGGCTCGATCAGGCTCACCGTCGCGGGTGAAGCGTCGGGGCCATCGCCGAGGCGCACGTGCTCGGGACGGACGCCGAGCGTGGCCGGCCCGCGGGTCGCCGTTCGTGGCACCGCCAGCCTGGGCCGGAGGCCGACGGCGCGGAAGCGAAGATCACTGCCCTCGACGACGACCTCGCCGTCGAGGAAATTCATGGCCGGAACGCCGAAGAAGCCGGCCACGAAGCGGTTGGTGGGGTCGCCGTAGATCTGGAGCGGCGGCCCCACCTGCTGGATCTTGCCCTGGTGCATGACGACGATCCGATCGGCCATCGTCATGGCCTCGGCCTGGTCGTGGGTCACGTAGATGAACGTGGCCGAGAGCTGGGCGTGCAGGCGCTTGAGCTCCGTGCGCATCTCGACGCGCAGCTTGGCGTCGAGGCTCGAGAGCGGCTCGTCCATGAGGAACACCGCCGGCTTGACGATGATCGTGCGAGCGAGCGCCACCCGTTGCGCCTCGCCGCCGGAGAGCGTGGCCGGGCGCTTGGCGAGGAGCGGTGCGATGCGCGTCGTCGCCGCCACGGCCTGCACACGCGCTCTAACCTCGGCCTCGGGGACCTTCTTGATCCGCAGCGGGAACGCGATGTTGTCGAAGACGCTCAGGTGCGGGAACAGGGCGAGGCTCTGGAAGACCATGCCGAGGTTGCGGTCGCGTGGCTCCCAGTCCGTGACGCGAGCGTCGCCGATGAAGATGTCGCCGGCCGTGGGCGTCTCGAGCCCGGCGATCATGTTGAGCGTGGTCGTCTTGCCGCAGCCCGAGGGGCCGACCAGCACGACGAACTCGCCGTCGGGAACCGCCAGGTCGATGGCGTCCACCGCGCGGGTCGACGCGAAGAGCTTGGTGAGTCCCTCGAGCCTGACGCCAGCCACGCTAGTTCCGCAGGGCCGCGGCCACGTTACTTCCGCAGGAGGCCGAAGGAGAAGCCGCGCACGAGGTGCTTCTGGATCAGAAAGCCGAGAACGATGACCGGCAGCGTCGCGATGGTGCCGATGGCGGCCTGCGGCCCGTAGTCGCGCCCCTCATTGGCCGACTGGAACTTGTTCAGCGTGATCGGGATCGTCGACACCTCGGTGTTGGTCAGCGTCATCGCCAGGAGCAGCTCGCTCCAGTTGAGGATGAAGACGAAGAGGAACGTCACCACGAGGCCCGCCGCGGTCAGCGGCAGGACGATGCGCCCGAGGACGCGGAAGCGCGAGGCGCCCATGACCCGGGCAGCGTGCTCCAGCTCCACCGGCACCTCCTCGATGAAGGCGAGCATCATCCAGATGACGTAGGGAAGCGACGTCGCGAGGTACACGAGGATCAGGCCGGTGTAGGTGTCGAGCAGCCGGAGCGTCACGTAATACACGACGAACGGGACCGCGATCACGATCGGCGGCACCATGCGGATCGAGAGGATGTTGTAGGGGTAGCGCCGGCCGCCCGTGCCGAAGCGCGTCCACGAGTAGGCGAGCGCGCTGCCCAGCACCACCGCCACCAGCGACGCCGTGGTGGCGATAAAGAGGCTGTCCCAGAGCGGCTTGAGGATCTTCAGCGTCTGCCGGCCCAGCTCGAACGTCGACGTGCCCGGTGTCAGCACCTTCACGTAGTTGATCAGCGTCGGCTCGTGCGGCACCCAGCGTGGTGGCCAGGTCACCCACTCGCCCGAGTGCTTGAACGACGTCATCACCATCCAGTAGATGGGCGCCAGCGTGATCGCCGTCCACACGAGCAGCGGCGCGTGCCGCGCGAGGCCGAGCCATGTCCGCCGCGTCACCGCACGCCCTCCTCGGCCAGCCGGCGGCGCTCGCGGCGCAGCACGCGGATCGCGATGAAGATGTAGAGCGATACGACGACGAGGAGGATGAGCGACATGGCGGCCGCGTCGGAGACGCGGGCGAACTCCCAGCCCATTCGCCACAGGTAGACGGCGATGGTCTCGGTGGCGTTGCCCGGCCCGCCCTGGGTCAGGAGCATCGGGTAGTCGAAGATCTTCAGCGCCTCCATCGAGCGCAGGACGACCGCGATGGCGATGACGGGCTTGAGCAGCGGCAGCTCCACGTGCCAGAAGATCTGCCAGCGGCTGGCGCCCATCACCCGCGCCGCGCGGATAGGATCCCGAGGGAGCCCGGCCAGCCCGGAGACGAAGACCAGGAAGGTCAACGCGGTCCACTGCCACACGTCGGCGCCGATGACGGCGAGCTTGGCCGCCGTGTAGTCGGACAGCCAGCGGACGGTGACCGGACGGCCGGCGAGCACGCTCAGCACCTGGTTGAACGGCCCCTGATCGATGAGGAGCATCGAGAGATCGTAGCCGACGACCGCGGGCACGATCATCATCGGCAAGAGGAACACGGTCGTGTAGACGCGGCGGCCGCGGAACGGCTCACGGCAGAGCAGCGCCAGCCCGAAGCCGAGCAGGAGCTCCAGCGGCACCGCGACGGCGGCGAAGCCGAACGTGCGGCCGACCGCCCACAGGAAGCGCTCGTCGCCCAGCGCATTCAAAAAGCTGTCGAGCCCGGTGAACGGCGCGTTCCACCACGCGCCGCGCGTGATCCGCCAGGAGAGGAGCGACAGGTAGACGAGCAGCAGGGCGTTCGGGAGCAGGAGCAGCGCGAACAGTCCCTGGACGGGCACGAACGGGAGCCACTTGAAGACGCGCTCCCGTTCGAGCCACCGGGACATCACGCCGGGCATGGAGTTAATCCGGGACGTTCTTCGTCGGGAACGCGGGCTTGAGCGCCTTCCACCCCTCGATCTGCTGCTTGCGGCCGAGCTGGTTGGTGATCTTTTCCCAGGCCGCCGCCGTCCGATTGAGCGCGTCCTCGGGCGTGAGCTTGCCGAGCAGCGCCTCCTGGACGTTCTGATCGAGGACGTCGTTGTACTCCACGGCGCCCTGGATGAGGATCATCGGCGCCGTCACCTGCGCGTTCTTCAGGTGGACCTCGAGCATCTCCTTCGTCCGCGCCTTGATCACGCGCGGGTCGGTGAGATGCGACTTCATGTAGGGGTCCCACACCGAGTTCGGTCCGGATACGAGCCGCGCCGACACTTCCTTGCTCGTCAGGTACTGGGCGAGCCAGTAGGCCGCCTCCGGGTGCTTGGAGTAGTTCGAGACGTAGAGCAGGTTGCCGAAGCCCTGCAGCGAGCGCCGGACGAGCTTGCCGTTCACGACGTAGCCGGGGACCAGGCAATAGCGGTTCTTGCCGGCGATCTTCGACTTCTCGGGATGCTCGGCGGCGATGGCGATCGACGGATAGGTCATGATCGAGAACGCGTTGCCGCCCGCGAAGAACGGGTAGGCCTGCGGCGTGGCCCAGCCCAGGATGTCCTTGGGCATGAACTTCGTCAGCGCGATGTAGTCCTTGAGCGCCTCCACGCCTTCCTTGCCGGCGATGAGCGGCTTCATGGTGTCGTCGAACGGCATCCCGCCCTTGGCGTAGAACTGCTGGAGCCACCAGCGCCAGCCCCAGCCGCGCGCGCGGTAGCCCATGGCGCCGTAGAGCTCGGGCACGCCGGTGCCTTTGGGATCGCGCGTGAAGAATTCGGCGAGCTGGTACCACTGCTCGTAGGTGTCGGGACAGCCCGGCTCCCAGCCGTACTTGGCCTTGAACTTCTGCTTCTCGCCGGGCGCGTCGATGAGGTCCTTGCGGATCACCATGATCCAGTTGTCGCCGTCACCGAACATCCCGTACGTCTTGCCCTTGTACCGGCCTTGCTCCACGAACCCGGCGACGACGTCGTCGAAGTCCGGCTTGCCGCGCGCCGCCAGGTCGTCGATGGGACGCACCAGCCCGGCCTCGACGAGATCGGGCAGCGAGATCGGGTCGCCGATCCAGAAGTCGAAGCTGCCGCTCTTGGCCACGGCCTCGGACATGGCCTTGGCCTGGATCTGGAGGATGCCGACCTCGAAGTAGTTCACGCCGATGCCGGTCGCCTTCTCGAAGTTGGCCATCTCGCCCGTGCTGCCCGCGGTGAAGATGGACGGCATCATCATGTTCAGCTTGAGCGACGTGAGGTTCTTGGACTTCATGTAGGCCTTGGCGCCGTTGATCGCTCGCTCGTCGGCGGTGGCGCCGGGCACGGCCTGGGCGGCCGCCACCACGGGCGACAGGACGAGGATCGCTACGAGAACCGTGAGGATCGTCCGAGATGCCGATCGCATGCCGCCCTCCTCGTCCGGCGCTCAGGCCCCCTGGGGCCCTCCGCCGATCCTGAACATTCCCTCCTGGATCCCGAGCGCCGCCTTGCCGATCGTCTCCAGCATGCGATCGACCGTCGGAGGCATGAGCGTGGCCGTGCGCACGTCGCGGAAGGCGCGCTCGGCCGGGTAGTCCTTGTAGGCGCCGCGGCCGCCGACGACCTGGATGACCTTGGAGGTGACCTCCAGGCTCGTCTCGGTGGCCAGGAACTTCGCCTTATTGGCGAGGTTGCCGCGCTCGGCGATCTCGGCGCTCTCCCAGCGAGCCGCCGAGTCCTCCAGCACGAGGCGGGCGGCGTCGAGACGCACGGCGAGGCCGCCGATGTGGCGTTGCACCGTCGGATCCTGGGCGACCGCGATGTTCTCGGGTTTGACGACGCGCTTCTTCGCGTAGTCGATCGCGAAGTCGAGCGCCGCCTCGGCGACGCCGACGTAGATCGCCGCGTAGCCGAGGCCGAAGCTCTCGACCACACCGACCTGGATCGCCGAGCCCGGCCGGCCGAGCGCGGCCTCGCGGGGAATCCAGACGCCGGAGAACGTCACCGACGGGCTGTAGGTGCCGCGCATACCGAGCGTGTTCCACTTGCCGTCGGTGGTGATCCCGTCGGCGTCGGCCGGGACCAGGGCCAGGACGAGCGCCTTGCCCATGTCGCTCTCGCCGTCGAGCGCGCACCACACCATGTACTGCGAGGCGCCCAGCGCCATCGTGCAGAAGTGCTTCACGCCGTCGACGGCCCAGCCCTCGCCCGCCTCGCGGATCGCCGTCTCCATGAGGAGCGTGCGGGAGAGGCTGACCGCGGGCTCGCTGCCCCACGAGCCGAAGAGCCGGCCGTGCTCGACGACGTCGGCGAAGTAGCGGCGCTTCTGCACCTCGGTGCCCAGCGCCGCGATGAACTTCATCACCGTCGAGTGCATGTGCAGGGTCATCGCGGTGTTGGCGCAGCCGCGGGCCAGCGCCCGGATGACGGCGACGTAGGTGGCCATGTCGAGGCCTTCGCCGCCGTAGGCGGTGGGGATCCCGATGGCGAGCAGCCGCTCGCGATGGAGGTCGCGCCAGCTCTCGACGGGATTGACGCCGTCGCGATCGTACCAGGCGGCGCGCGGCGCCAGCGTCTCGCGCGCCAGCCGTGTTGCGGTCTCGACGATGCTAGGCACCTTGTCGGCCATAGAGACCTCCCAGCAGTGTTCCCCAAATCCCCCGGGGCAGGAACAGCACGAAGACCATGAAAATGGCGCCGATGATGAGGGGCCACGATTCGGTGACGATGGCGATCCGGTCCTCGAGCAGGAGCCAGGTGGCCGCGCCCACGAAGGGGCCGAAGAACGTACCGGCGCCTCCGAGCAGGGTCATGATCACGACCTGCCCCGACGTCGTCCAGTAGAGCGACTCGACCGGCACGACGGTGAGCCGCAGCGCATCCAGCGCACCGGCCAGGCCCGCGATCATCGCCGAGAAGACGAACGAGAGGAGCTTGACCCTGGTCACGTCGTAGCCGCAGGCGGCGGCGCGGTCGGTGTTCTCGCGGATCGCCTGCAGCACGGCGCCGAACGGCGATCTCAGGATTCGCTGGAGCCCGAACACCGCGAAGCCGACCAGCACCAGCGCGAAGTAATAGAAGGCCAGCGGTGAGTCGAGGGAGAGCGTGTAGCCCGGTAGTCGCACGGGCAGGACCGTGATGCCGCGCAGGCCGTCGTCGCCGCCCGTCCAGTCGGCCAGATGGAACGCGATGAAGTAGAAGAGCTGCGCGAAGGCCAGCGTCAGCATCGAGAAGTAGATGCCGCGGCGGCGCAGCGCGAAGAAGCCGACGAAGGCGCCCCCCAGCAGCGCGAGACCGACGCCGGCGCCGAGCGCCAGCCACAGCGAGCCGACCTTCAGCTTGGCCAGCGCGATGCCGGTGCCGTACGCGCCGAGGCCCCAGTAGGCGGCGTGGCCGAAGGAGAGCAGTCCCGTGTAGCCGTAGAGCAGGTTGAAGCCGAGGGCCAGCAGCCCGTAGATCAGCACCTGGGTGGCCAGCGCCTTGTAGGGCACGACGAACGGAAAGATCCCGAAGACGACGAAGAAGGCGAGCACCGGATGCCGGCCGATGACGTCGCCGACGCGCCGGATCATTGACAGGAGCGCGAGCCCGGCTCGGGCCGAGGGTGGCGAGCGATGGGTACGCGGGGCTTCATTCGAGCAGTCCTGCCTCGCCGAAGAGTCCGCTGGGGCGGACGAGCAGGACGAGCGCCATGACGACGAAGACCATGATCTCGGAGAGCTTCGGCGCGAAGAACGTCGTGAGGCTCACGACCTCGCCGATGATGATGCCGGCCACGACCGCGCCGAGCAGGCTCCCCATGCCGCCGACCACCACGACCACGAACGACTCGATCACCATCGTGATGCCCATCTCGGGATAGACGGGGCGCATCGGGCCGGCCAGGATGCCGGCCAGGCCGGCGAGCCCGGCGCCGATGCCGAAGACGAGCAGCCAGACACGGCCGAGGTCGAGGCCGAGGGCGCGCACCATGAGCGGATCGCGCGAGCCGGCCCGGATGATCAGGCCGACGTTGGTGCGCTCGAGGAACAGCCAGAGGCCGACGAGCACGAGCATGGTGACCGCGATGACGAAGAAGCGATAGAGCGGGAACGTCATGAAGCCGAGATCGAGGGCGCCGCTGAGCGCGCGAGGCGGGTCGATGGTCAGCCCGATCTTGCCCCAGACGATGCGGACGGCTTCCACCACGACCAGCGAGAGGCCGAACGTGAGCAGGAGGGGATCGTCGATCGAGCGGCCGTAGAGAGGACGCACGAGCACCCGCTCGATCGCGAGCCCCAGGACGAAGACCATGAGGGGCGCGACCACCAGCGAGAGCCAGAAGTTCTTCGTGAGCCCGAGCAGGAACACGCCGAAGTACGCCCCGAGCATGTAGAGCGCGCCGTGGGCAAAATTCACCACCGTCATCAACCCGAAGATCAGGCTGAGGCCGATGGCGAGCAGCACGAAGATCCCCCCGAGCACGAGGCCCGTGAAGATCTGGGCGGCGAGCGCCGACGCTGAGACGTCGAACACGTATCGCCGCTAGGCCAGGCCCTTTTCGGCGCAGGAGCGGTCGAGCTCCTCGTTGGCCGGGATGCGGGCCACGACCTCGACGATGCCCCACTCACCGCGCGTCTTGCCGGGCTGGCGTCCCTTCAGGATCCACATGTCCTGGAACGACTTGCCGTCGCACGCGCGCCACCACTGCTTGCCCTTGTAATGGTCGTACTCGCGGCTGGCGCGCAGCGCATCGGCCACGACCTTGGGCTCGGTGGACTTCGTCAGCTCGATGCCGCGCGCGACTTCCATGACGCCGCTGTACGCGTACGCACCGTAGTCGCCGGCCGGCATCCCGAAGCGCTTCTGGTGGGCGTCGTTGTAGCGCTTGGCCTGCGGGACCGTGTCGGCGAGCTCCCAGTAGAAGTTGGTGCCGCCGTAGATGTCGGCGTACACCTCGGCGCCGCCTTCCTTGAGCTGGGGCAGCCAGAGCAGCGGCTGGACGACCGGGGTCGTCTTCTTCATCCCGAAGCTCGCGTACTGCTTCAGGAAGGCGATGTTGTCGGCGCCCGGCGTGACGCTGTAAATCGCCTCTGGCTTGGCCGCCTGGATCTTCGGCAGGTGGGCCGAGAACTCGGCGTTGCCGAGCGGGTAGGGCGTGGTGCCCACGATCGTCGCGCCGTTCTTCTGCGCCACGTCGGCGAAGACGGCGTTGTTCTGCTTGCCCCACGCGTAGTCGGCGTACACGACCCACCACTTCTTGGCGACGTTCTTCACCGCCCAGCCGCCGACCGCCCGCGTGGTGATGGTCGGGTTCAGCGCCTCGTGGAAGGTGAGCGGGCTCGTGTCGGGCTTGGCGCTGATCTCGTCGGACTGGCTGACCGAGATGAAGAGCACGCCGGACTTCTTGGTCTGCTCGTTGATGGCCATCTGCACGTGGGCGGCGAGGCCGCCGACGACGAATTGCACGTGCTCGTTCTCGATCAACTCCTTCGTCCGCTGGGCGCCGATGGCGGGCTTGAGCTGGTCGTCGCGGAAGAGCACCTCGACCTTGCGGCCCAGGATGCCGTTCTTCGCGTTCAGCTCTTCCATGGCCAGGGTCGCGCCGCGTTGCTGGTCGACGGCGAGCGCACCGAACGGGCCCGTCAGAGGGAGCGGGAAGCCGATCTTGATCACGTCCTTGCTCTGGGCCCGGAGGATCGCTGGAAAGCCGAAGACCGCAGCGCCGGCCGCGGTCGTGGTCAGAAATGTGCGACGGTTCATTGTCGCCTCCTATCGTCAGGCGTCACGCAGATCCCGGGGACGCGCCAGGCGGTTCCCGGGCGTGAAGTGGAGCGATCATAGGAGCGCCGCCCAGTCGTGTCAACGTGGTACAGTCCCGCCCGCGATGCCGCACGTGGGCTCGAGCGCCAGGCGCGGCGACGACCCGCGCCTGCTCACCGGCCGTGGCCGCTACGTGGACGACGTGACGTTGCCGCGCATGGTCCACGTCGCGTTCGTGCGCAGCCCGCACGCTCACGCCCGCGTCGTCGGGATCGACGCCGGAGATGCACGACGCGCGCCCGGCGTGGCGTGCGTGCTGACCGGCGGTGACACCGCGCGGCTCTGCAAGCCCTATCGCGGAATCCTCGAGCACTACCGGGGCATGAAGACCGGCGCCATGCTGCCCCTGGCCACCGATCGCGTGCGCTACGTGGGCGAGCCCGTCGCGGTGGTTGCCGCCGAGACGCGGGCCCAGGCCGAGGATGGAGCCGAGCGCGTCGTCGCTCGCTACGATCCGCTGCCCGCCGTGCTGAGCCCCGACGCTGCGCTGGCGCCCGACGCGCCGCTCATCCACGACGAGCTCGCCGACAACCTGATCTACGCGACCGAGCTCGCCACCGGCGACGTCGACGCGGCCCGCGCGCGTGCCCATCGCACGTACCGGCGCACGTTCAGGGTGGGCCGTCACACCGGCGTGCCGATGGAGCCGCGCGGCCTCGTCGCCGATTTCGATCCGTCGACGCGCGCGCTCACCGTGTGGATCTCGACGCAGGTGCCGCACATGATGCAGGCGGTGCTGGCCGATCTCTTCGGCCTGCCCGAGCACCGCGTGCGGGTGATCGCGCCCGACGTCGGCGGCTCGTTCGGCATCAAGATCCACGTCTACCAGGACGACCTGGCGGCCGTCGCGCTGGCGCTCACGCTCGGCCGCCCCGTGAAGTTCGTGGCCACGCGGCATGAATCGTTCCTCTCCGACATCCACGCGCGGGAGCAGACGGTCGCGGTCGAGGTCGCCGCGACCGCTGACGGGACGTTGCTGGCCATGAGCGGATCCATCACGGCCGCCGTCGGCCCGTACTCCGCCTTCCCGCGCTCGAGCGTCGTCGAGGGTGGCCAGGTCCTGAGGCTGCTGCCCGGGCCCTACCGGCTGAGCGACTACCGGGCGTCGCTGCGCGTCGTCGCGCAGAACAAGGTGATCACGTCGCAGTACCGCGCGGTCGGTCATCCCATCGCGACGGCCGTCACCGAGAGCATGATCGACGTGATCGCGCGCGATCTCGGCCTCGATCCCGCCGACGTGCGCCGGAGGAACTTGCTGAGCGCCGACGAGCTGCCCTATACCTCGGCCGCCGGCAACGTGTACGACAGCGGATCGTTCCAGGAATCCTTCGAGCGGTTGCTCGACGTGGCGAAGTACGCCGAGCTCCGGCGCGAGCAGGCGGCCGCCCGTGCGGCGGGACGTCACGTCGGCATCGGGCTCGCGTGCTTCCTGGAGCTGACCGGGCCGGGCGCTCAGTTCTACGGGATCGGGGGAGCGCCGATCTCCGGCCAGGAAGGGACGACGGTGAGGCTCGAGCCGTCGGGCGCCGTCACGGCGCTGGCCGGCGTGACGAACCAGGGGCAGGGAACGCCGACGGCGCTCGCCCAGATCATCGCCGACGAGCTCGGCGTCGCGCTCGACGCGATCACCGTGATCTCCGGGGACACCGCGATGGTGCCGTATGGCGGTGGCACGTGGGCGAGCCGTGGCATGCCGATCGGCGGCGGCGCCACGCTCCTGGCCGCCCGCGCGCTCGCCGACAAGATCAAGCGCATAGCAGCCGTGCTGCTGGAAGCTCACGCCGACGACATCGAGCTGCAGAACGGCCGCGCCGTGGTGCGGGGCACCGACTACGGCCTCGGTCTCCGCGACCTCGCCCGCGCCGTGCACTTCCGATCCAACGAGCTCCGCGGCCTCGAGCCGAGCGTGGACGCCACCGTCCACTACACCAATCCGAAGGCGTGGACCTTCACCAACGGCGCGCACCTCGCCGTGGTCGACGTCGACGTGGAGACGGGGCGCGTGCGGCTGCTGCGCTACGTGACCGTGGACGACTGCGGCCGCATCGTGAACCCCGCGCTCGTCGCCGGCCAGATCGTGGGCGGCGTCACGCAGGGCCTCGGTGGCGCGTTGATGGAGCACTGCGCGTACGACGAGGCCGGCCAGCTCCTGACGACGACCCTGATGGATTACGCGATCCCGAAGGCGAGCGACGTGCCGCCGATCGAGTGCCACCATCTCGAGACGCCGGCGCCGCACCTGGCCGGCGGCTTCAAGGGCGCGGGCGAGGCCGGCACCACCGGTGCTCCGGCCGCCGTGCTGAACGCCGTGAACGACGCGTTGGCGCCGCTCGGGGTCATGATCACCGAGCAGCCGATCACGCCCGAGCGCGTCCTGCGCGCCCTGGGACGCGTTCCCGGACTCTAGACGGCCGGCCTCCGCTCGAACCACGGGCGCGCGGCTTCGAGCTGGGAGCCCAGCCGGAACAGCGTGCCCTCGTCACCGAAGCGCGCGACGAGCTGGACGGCGATCGGCAGGCCCTGGGCCCGGCCGAGCGGCAGCATCATCGCCGGCTGGCCGGTCAGGTTGAACCACACCGTGAACGGCGAGAAGTGGAAGACGCGCCGCCAGTACTCGTCGAAGTCGTCGAGCATCATGTCGATGAAGCCCAGCTTGGGCGGCAGCGTCGCGAGCCCCGGCGTCAGCAGCACGTCGTAGCGTGAGTGGAACGCCGCCGTCTGGCGGCCGAGCCGGTGCATCGTCTGCGTGGCCCGCACGTAGTCGGCGGCGCTCACACGCTCGCCCCGCTGTGCGGTCGCCCACGTCACGCGCTCGACGTCACTCGGACCGGCTTTCTTGCCCGTCGGATGGCCGGCGAGGTTGACCACGGTGTTGGCGGCGGCGAGCGTGAGGAACGTCGGCACGACCGCAGCGCCGTCGATCTCGGGGTCCGCGGCCTCGACGTCGTGACCCAGATCGGTGCAGAGCCTCACGGTCTCGGCGAGGGCGTCGAGACTCTCGCGCTCGACCTTGGCGCCGTTCGGCGTTTTGGCCGTCCAGGCGATGCGCAGCCGCCCGGGTGTCGCTCCGATCTCGGCCGGATATGGACGGGCCGGCGCCGGCGCAGCGTACGGATCGCCGGGCCCGGTTCCCGCCGTCGCGTCGAGCAGCGCGGCGCAATCACGCACGGTGAGCGTCACGGCGTGCTCGGTCGAGCAGCCGCCGAGGCCCTCGCCGGTGTACGGCGCGAACGTGTTGCGCCCGCGCGTCGGCTTGAGGCCGACCAGGCCACAGCACGCGGCCGGCGCGCGGATCGATCCGAAGCCGTCGCTGGCGTGGGCCATCGGCAGGATGCGGGCGCCCACCGCCGCGGCCGCGCCACCGCTGGAGCCGCCGGAGATGCGCGTGAGGTCCCACGGCGTCCGGGTCGGGCCATAGAGCTGCGGCTCGCACGTCAACGACAGTCCGAGCTCGCAGGAATTGGTGCGGCCGAAGAAGACGAGGCCGGTGCGCTTGAGACGCTTGACGTGCTCGCTGTCGCCGGTGGCCGGTGGTGAGTCGGCGAAGAAGCGCGAGCCGCGCGTCATCGGCACGCCGGCCAGCACCGCGGTGAGGTCCTTCAAAAGGAACGGGACGCCCCGGAAGGGCCCGTCGGGCAGGCCGTCGGCGATCTGCTTGCGCCCGTAGTCGTAGAGGCGCATGACGACGGCGTTGATCTTTGGATTCCGCGCCTCGACGAGCGCGATGGCGGATTCGAGCAGCTCGAGCGGCGTGACCGTGCCGCTCTTAACGAGCGCAGCCAGCCCGAGCGCGTCGTAGTGCTCGTAGTCAGGGAAGGTTTTCATGGCCCCGGATGGTGGCCGAGGCCATCGGAGAAATCAAGCTCACGGTGACATCGCGGGCGACGGCGACCGCCGTAGCAACGCGCGCGCGCGAACCTAGTTGGCGACGGTGACCGAGCGCGCGCCGCTACCGGTGTTGCCGGTGGCGTCGCGCACGGTGACGTTGATCGTCTGGGGGCCGTTGGCGAAGCCGATCGTATCCCAGGGGATCGAGACGTTAGCGCCGCCCGTGGTTTGCGTCCTGATCAGCGTGCTGCCGACCGAGACGGTGAACGTGTTGGACGATCCGCTGGCGCCGTTGACCCAGATCACCATCCAGACCGTGCCGGTCACGGTGGCTCCCTCGCCGGGAGCGGTGAACGCGATCGACAGCGTGCCGCCGGCCGGCGGCGGGGGCGGCGCCGCCTGGTTGTTCACGGTGACGGTGATCGTCGCGCTCGCGCTGTGGCTCGCGCCATCCAGCGCCGTGACCGTCAGCGTGTGGTTGCCGTTCGCGATCGTCGTCGTGTTCCACGTGTAGGCCGCGGTCGTCCCGCTGACGGTTTGCGTGGACACCGTCGCTCCGTCGATCGCGAGCTGGAACGAGGTCGACCCGGTGGCTCCGCTGACGGCCATGCCGACGGCGACGGTCCCGCTGACCGTGGCGCCGTTGGCCGGGCTCGTGAAGCTCACGGTGAGCTGAGCGGGTGGCGGCGGCGGTGCGCCGCTGTTGGCGACGGTGACGTTGATCGACGCCGAGCCGGTGTTTCCCGTCGCGTCGCGGGCGCCCGCCGTGAGCGTCTGCGCGCCGTTGGGCGTCAGCCGGGAGTCCCAGTCGAGCGTCATCGGCATGCTGCTGGACGTCTGCGTCTTCACCACGGTGCCGCCGGCCGACAGCGTGACCGTCGACGCTCCGCTGGCGCCGTTGACCCAGATCGTGACCCACACCACGCCGCTGACCGTCGACCCCGCGCCGGGGCTCGTCATGGCCACGTTCAGCGTGCCGCCCGTCGGCGGAGGCGGCGGCGGTGGAGGCGGTGACGTCGTGTTCTGCACGGTGACCGTGATCGTCGCCGTGGCCGTGCGGCCGGCAGCGTCACTGGCTCTCAGCGCGAGCGTGTGGCTCCCGTTGGCGAGAGCGCTGGTGTTCCAGGCGAACGAGGCCGTCGTTCCCGTGACGGTCTGGGTCGAGGCCAGAGTCCCGTCGATGGTCAGGCGGAACGTGTTCGAGGCACCGGAGGCGCCGCCGACCTCCATGCCGACGGTGACGGTGCCGCTCACGGTCGCGCCGTTGGCCGGACTCATGAAGCGGGCCGTGAGCGGCGGCGGCGGAGTGGTGCCGTTCGCGACGGTCACGCTCAGCGACGCCGAGCCGGTGTTGCCGGCGGCGTCACGCGCGCTGACCGTGAGGGTCTTGATCCCGTCGGGCGTCAGGCGCGAGTCCCAGTCGAGCGTCATCGGCGTGCTGCTCGACGTCTGGCTCTTCACCACCGTGCCCGAGACGCTGAGGGTGACCGTGGACGGAGCGGTCGCGCCATCGACCCACACCGTCACCCAGACCACTCCGCTGACGGTGGCGCCGGCACTCGGGGTCGTCATCGCGACGCGAAGCGCCGAGGCCCCATTGGAGACTGTTACCGTGATGCTCGACGTCGCGGTTCGCCCGCCCGAGTCCGTCACGGTGGCCGCGAGGGTGTGGGTTCCCGCCGCAACACCGGACGTGTTCCAGGCGAACGACGGCGTCGTGCCGGTGAACGCGGTCGCGCCGTCGACGGCGAGTCGATAGGTGTAGCCACCGGACCCGCCGCTGGCGGCCATCGACACGGTGACGGTGCCGGACACGGTCGCGCCATTGGCCGGAGCCGTGATCGCGACGCTCAGTCCGCCCACGAACGACGCGGTCACGGACGTGGACGCGGAGAGCGTGACCGAGCACGTGCCGGTCCCGCTGCAGGCTCCGCTCCATCCGCCGAACGCCGAGCCCGCGGCCGGCGCCGCCATCAGCGTCACCGCGGTCCCCGGCGCATACGATTCGCTGCAGTCGCTCCCGCAGTCGATCCCGGCAGGATTGCTCGTGACCGTGCCGCTGCCGGTGCGCTGGACGGTGAGCGTCGGAGCGGGATAGGCGAAGCGGACGCCGGCGCGATCGTCGTCGCGCAGGGCCGCGCCGCGGCCGTCGAAGTGCGCGAAGGCGTACATCGTGGCGTCGGGATTCGTCGAGTGCCCGAGGCCGAGGGCGTGGCCGAGCTCGTGCGTCGCCACCTCGGCCAGGTTCGCGTACGCCTCGTAGAACCCGCAGCCGGCCCAGCCGTCGTTGAAGACGACGTCGCCTTCGAGGATGCGCGAGAACGTCTGGCCGTTCACGACGCGCGTCTGCGTGTCGTCGCGGAAATACCCACCGAGGCCGAGCGTGCCCGAGCAGTTCGTCGGGGGATCGAGCTGGCCGAGCGGATCACCGAACGAGATCGTGCTGACGCCGTCGAAGGTGAAGCCGCGCGCGTCGGTGGCACCGCCGTCGGAGTAGCGCAGCCGCGATCCCGTCACCGCGTTCCACGCGGCGAAGCCGTCACGGACCTGTCCGAGGCCGCTGGTAGGCGCGAGAGGCTCGCTCCCGTTGACGTGCATCGGGATCGCCACGCCGCTGTCGGGCTCGAACCAACGGGCCGGCACGTCGAGGAAGACGAACGAGCTCTGGACCTCGGTCACCTGACCGCTGGCGCTCGCCGGCGGGACCTGGGAGTGCGCCGCCGTGCCTCGCGGCCCGCGGCCCACGTGGAGACGGATGTCGCGCAGGAAATCGGTCAGCGGTCGCCGCTCCATCGCGGCCGCGCCGCGGCCGAGTACGTGCACGTGACGCCCGGGCGCGCGCACCGCGTGGCTGGCGCCCGTCTGGGCGTCGGACTGGATCGAGAACTTGCCTTGATAGAGGTGGGCCACGCGAAGCGTGCCGTCGGCGTTGCGCGAGAGAAATACCAGGACTCGCTCGCCCACGGTGAACTCCGGGCTACCCTCGACCCACGCCTGCATGCCGGCCACGCGACCGCCGAGCTGCCGGATCGTCAGCGGCCCGAGTGGGATCTCGCCCTTCAGGCTGTCGCGAACGTCCAGCGTGATGACGGTGAAGATCCGGCGCGTCGCGGGATCCCAGCGGCTCTCGATGGCCGTCACGTCGGCGATCACGATCGCGGTGGCGGTGCTGACCAGGTCGGCGTCGGCGACGGGGACCACCGTGGTGGCGAGCGCGGCGGGTGCCCACGCCAGCGCGACGACGGCGGCGAGGATCCACGAACCGCGACGACTCCACACCATGGCCGCTCACATTCGGGGGCAAGGACCATTCCAGGGTGCGAACGGCGTGAGAGCGGCCATTCAGCGCAGTTCTGTGCAGGCGACTTCCGGGAAGAGCCTGACGCGGGATCAGCCGCCTGCAGCGGATTACTACAGTCGGTCGGGCTCCGCCACGCGCTTGAGCTCCTCCAGCGCGATCGTGCCGTCCAGCACCTTGCGGGCGCCGTCCTGGAAGAGCGAGCGCGCACCCTCGCCGCGAGCGCAGGCGCGCAGGTCGGCTTCACTGCCGCGGTCGTTGATCAGAACGCGCAGATCCTCGGTGATCGGTACCATCTCGAAGATGGCCGTGCGACCGATGACGCCCGAGCTGTGGCAGGGCGCGCATCCCTCGGCGCGATAGAGCGTGAGCGGCGCCGCGTCGGCGTGGAGCAGCATGCGCGTAGCGGCGTCCGGCTCGTATCCCACCTTGCAGTCCGGACAGAGTCGCCGGACGAGGCGCTGGGCCAGCACGGCGGTCATCGACGAGGCGATGAGGTAGCGGGGAATCTCCATGTCGGCGAGCCGCGTGATGGCGCCGACGGCGTCGTTGGTGTGGAGCGTCGCGAACACGAGGTGGCCCGTGAGCGACGCCTGCATGGCGATGCGCGCCGTTTCCAGGTCGCGTACCTCGCCGACGAGAATGATGTCGGGGTCCTGGCGCAGGACGGAGCGCAAGCAGTGGGCAAACGTCAGCCCAATCTTCTCGTGGACGGCGATCTGCGTGATGCCGTCCATCTCGTATTCGATCGGGTCCTCGATCGTCACGATGTTGGTCGTCTCGGACTTGATGTCGCTCAGGCACGCGTAGATCGTGGACGTCTTGCCGCTGCCCGTCGGGCCGGTCACGAGGATCGTGCCCTGCGGCCGGCGCGTCAGTCCTTGAAGCGCCAACAGATGATCGGGCGCGAGGCCGCAACCGGCGAGCGGGATCGCCACGCTGTCGAGGTCGAGCAACCGCAGGACGACCTTCTCGCCGTGGAGCGACGGCACCGTCGACACGCGAAGATCGAGCGCGCGTCCCTTTCGCACCAGACGGATGCGGCCGTCGTGGGGCAGGCGATGCTCGGCGATGTCGAGGTTCGCCATGATCTTGATGCGCGAGACGACGGCGGCGCGATCGCTGACGGGGATGACGGCGGTTTGCTGGAGCAGGCCGTCGACGCGAAAGCGCACCATCATGCCTTCGGCGCCCGGCTCGAGATGAATGTCGCTGGCGCGGCGGGCGAGGGCCTGGTCCAGGATCGAATCGACGATTTCGGGGACGCTGCGTCGCTCGTTGGCGAGCGCGGTCAGCCGGGTGTCCGGCTTTGCTGGGCGCAGAAACGTAGCCACGTCGCTATCCCCTTGATCTATGCCGAAGGATTAGATCAGGAGGGCCTACGCCCCGGACCCGCGCTGTCTACATTCTCTTTTACAACCCGCTACGTATCGCTGGCAAGCCTTCCTTTATTTCCCCAGTTCGTTTTCTCCACATCCTGGAACACGATGTGGACCTGATCGGGCGTCGTCTTGCCGATGCGCACCATCGCGTCGGTGATCGCCTGCACGATCTCGCGCTTCTGCTGGTCGGTGCGGCCTGCGTACCACTGGATCGTAACGTTCGGCATGCGGCCCTCCTCGATTTTGAGCTGGCGGGCCCTATCCTACACTCTCGACGGCAACAGGGATCGGGGAACGGTCACGAAGATCGGCCAGTCCTCCATGACGCCGGAGGACTCCGATACTGGACGGCGAGCGGCCGGCTAAGCTCTACGCTTCGGCCGGTGGACGTGGGCTCGCACCTGCCGCTGTTCACGGCGCTCTTCGAACTTGCCCCAGAGCGCGATGCCGACGGAGATGAGGCCCACCAGAAAGATCTCGAGTGTCATGCTCCTTCACGGCAGCATCCGTTGTGCCAACGCAGCGAACGGGAGGAACTGCTCGATTGCCGCCACCGGCTGTGAAGAACTTTTCTCAGTATGCCTCCTAAATTCTTGAATGCAGGAGGAACGCACCCGGAACCCACGCGGGCACTGCTGCGGCAACCTAAGCAGGACGATAGAGGGGCCGACTCTTCCACCGTCACGCTGACGTTGCGGGTGTTCTGCGGCGGACGGAGAACAGCGCGCGCGTCGCGTTCGGACCGCGTCAGCGACCGAGGCCGACCTCTCTGAGATAGCGACGCACGCCGGGATGGATCGCATCTGCGCGTGGCGCCGCGTCGATCGTGTTCCGGGCCGTCGTCTCCGCCGCCTGGGGCAATCGCTTGGCCAGCGCGGCCTCACCCCGGTGGAGAGCACGCGCGAGGCGGTAGGCTACGTCGTCGGGCAGAGTCGGCCGCGTCATGACGAAGCTCCACGAGCCGACGGAGGTCAGTGGGGCCTCGATCCCGGGGTAGGCACCGGCCGGGACCGTGAGCGTCTTGAGGAAGGGGTGCTTGGCCTGGATGCGTTTTATCCCATCCGCGTCGGGCACGATGAAGCGAGCGCCGCCCGGCGACTTGGCCACCGTCATGAATCCGGGCCAGCCGAGTCCGCCGCCCCAGAGCGCCGCCACACGCCCGTCCTGGACCATGACCGGGCCGTCGCCCGCGCGGTCGAGGTACACCGCCTGGAAATCGCGCTGCTGATCGAGGCCGAGGCCGTCGAGCACGTAACGGGCCAGGATCACCAGGCCCGAGCCGCGCGCGCCGAAGGCGATCGGCTGGCCGCGCAGGTCGTCGATCGTCCGATAGCGCGAGTCGGCCCGGACGACGAACATCCCGGCGGTCGCGTACATCGCGGTCAGGATGGGCAGCGTGCCGATCGATTCGATGGCCACCTCACCCTGGACGAGGGCGATGTCGACCTCGCCCTTCTCGAGCAGCGGCACGTTTTCGGTACTCCCCTTGGTGTTGCGGGGCTCGATCTCGAGCGTGGGGTCGATCTCGTGGATGGTCTCGGTCACGGCCTGGCCGTACACAGGAAAGCCACCGCCCGGTGTGGCGGTGCCCAGCGTCACCCTGGTCATCTGAGGTGCCGGAAGAAGGCGCGGACGTCCGCGGCCAGGGCTTCCGGCTCTTCCAGTGCGGCGAAGTGCCCGCCGGCCGTCATCGGCGTCCAGCGCTGGATGTTGTAGACGCGCTCGGCCCACGCTCGCGGCGGATGCAGGATCTCGCGCGGGAACGACGCGTAGGCCGTGGGGACACGGATCGGCTTGTCCTCCGTGATCGGCCACGGGCTGTGATTGCGCGCGTAGTACGGCCAGAACGACGAGTTGATGGCGCCGGTCACCCAGTAGAGCATCACGTTCGTCAGCAGGACGTCCTTGCCGAACCGCCGGTCCACGTCGCCGCCGCAGTCGCTCCACGTCCGGAACTTCTCGACGATCCACGCGGCCAGGCCGACCGGCGAGTCGGTGAGGCCGTACGCGAGCGTTTGAGGCTTGGTGCCCTGGATCCCCTGGTAGCCCGTCTCCTCGCTCATCCAGTTCTTGATCTCCACGAGGTAGGCCTGTTCCTCGGGCGTAGGCGGCTTCGTCGCGGTCAGATCGCGGCGGATGGCGAGCAGGTTCACGTGAATGCCGGCCAGGCGGTCCGGATGCGACGCGCCGAGCACCGACGTGACGAACGCGCCCCAGTCGCCGCCCTGCGCCGCGAAGCGCCGGTAGCCGAGGACGTCGGTCATCAGCGTCGCGAAGACGTCGGCGATCTCGACGATGCCGAAGCGTGGCTGATTGGGCGCGAACGAGAACGTGTAGCCGGGCAGCGAGGGCGCGACGACCGTGAAGGCGTCCGCGGGATCGCCGCCGAACCGCGCGGGGTCGGTGAGCATCGGGATGATGCGCTGGAACTCCACGATCGATCCGGGCCAGCCGTGCGACAGCAGCAACGGCATCGGATCGGGTCCGACGCCCAGCTCGTGGATGAAGTGAACGCCGATGCCGCCGACCGGGACCGTGAACTGACGGTTGCGGTTCAGGGCCGTCTCGTGGGCTCGCCAGTCGTACTTGTCGCGCCAGTACGCGACGAGCTCCTTCATGTAGGCGAGGTCGCTCCCGTAACGCCAGCGCTCGCCCGGCGCCTCGTCCGGCCATCGCACGCGCTCGAGCCGGGCCCGCAGATCGGCGAGCACGGTATCGGGCACGTGGATCCGGAACGGCGTCGGCGTCGTCATCGAGCGACCTTGAGCCAGTGCTGGGCCACCTCCCGTCCGGTGGCGAACCACACGCCCTCGTGGCCTTTGATGAAGCGGATCAGCTTGCGCAGCATCAGGAGCCGCGAAGGGTGGCCGATCGTGTGCGGGTGACACGTGAGGTTGAAGAGGCCGCCCCACTCGTACAGCCCGAGGAACTCGTCGCGCCAGATCCCGTACACGATCTCGGGGCTGTTCATCGGCCGGTTGAGGAACGTGGGATGGAACATGAAGAACGGCGCGTCGTCGAGCGTCCACTGCACGGGCAGCTCGACGATGGACGTGCCGGGATGCACGTAGGGGAAGACGTTGTCCATCATGTTCGACGAGTAGAACATCCCGTGCTGCTTCACCAGCTGCAGCGTGAGCGGCGTCAGGTCCCAGCTCGGCGCCCGGTACCCTGCGGGCTTCAGGCCCAGCACGCGGTCGAGCGCCCCCATGCCGCGCGCGAAGCCGCGCTTCTCACTCTCGGGATCGTCGGGCTGAGCCCGCTCGTGGAGATAGCCGTGGTGGCCGATCTCGTAGCCGGCGTCGCGGATCTTCTTCGCCTTGTCCGGGTACTGCTCGGCCACCCACCCGGGGATGAAGAACGTCGCCGGCACCTGCTCGACGCCCAACAGATCGAGGAGGCGCGGGACGCCGACGTTCGGACCATACCGGCCCTGAGAGATGACGCCGGGTCGGTCCTTGTGCGACGGATCGCGAGAGAGCCAACCGCTCTCGGCGTCGAAGTCGAAGGTCAACATGACGGCCACGCGAGCGCCGTTGGGCCAGGGCGAGGTCATGCGCGAGCCTCCCGGTTTGGAAGCGAAGTGGGCGCATCGTACCCGATCCGGTGGAGTCTCGCTACGTCAGTGCCGTCGGCGCCCGCCTGGCGCCGGCGGAACAATCGCGGTGGGTCGATCAGTCGCGCGGGGCGGGCAGCGTGTAGCGATCGATCTCGACGGCGATCCGCCAGCCGTCCGTCGCCGGCTCGATGCGGACGATCGTGCCCTGGCAGCGCATCCAGTAGGGGCGCTCGGGATCGAGCTCCTCCAGGACGAGATCGAACTCGATCGTCTCCATCGGCTGGAACGTCTGGTCGGTCTCCATCAGGACGCCCGTCTCGCTGAGGTTGGCCGTCCGTCCGACGCCCCCGGTCAGGAGGACCAGCAGATTGACGTCATAACGAGGGAACCGCCGGCGCTCGGCACGGCGGGTGCGCGTCCGACACGTGGACGAGCAGTGATACGGCATGGCGACCCGTCGACGGGGAAGGGCGGCACAACTCATCACGGCCCGTGGATGAGCAAGAATCGATCCAAGGCCCAGGAGGCCGTTTGGCGGCCCGTTGGCGAGGCGAGGGAACCGAGCGCGTGTCGAGTCGATCGGGATTCCGACGCTCGCTCTGTCGGAAAACCGACGGCTTAGCGCCCACTGCGGGGTTCAGATCCGATATGATTTTGCCACTTGAGCCCCGGGGCAAAACAACCGAGGTGGGCATACGACCATGACCAGCAAGGCGCGCCACGACGGGCTCGCGATCAAGCCCGAGGATCGGCCCACACCGCGCGCGCGGTCGCGGCGACGACCTCCAGCTTCCGCTTCTGCTCGTCGCGTGAGATCCGGTTGCCCTCGATGGTGGACGCGAAGCCGCACTGGGGCGAGAGCGCCAGCCGTTCGAGCGGGACGACCTTGGCGGCCGCCTGGACCCGGCCGGTGAGCTCGGCCACCGTCTCGACGCGCGGCTTCTTGCTGGTCACCAGGCCCAGGACCACCACGCGATCGTCGGGCACCACGCGCAGCGGCTCGAACGTGCCCGAGCGCTCGTCGTCGTACTCGAGCAGGAAGCGCTGGAAGCGCGCGCGGCGGAAGACGCGCTCAGCGATCGGCTCGTAGCCGCCGCTCGCGTAGAACATCGACTGGTTGTTGCCCCGGCAGATGTGCAGGCCGAACGTCACGCCCGGATGCTGGCCGATCACGGCGTTGTCCATCTCGATCGTCGTGTCGATCATGCGGTCGGGGTCGCTCCCGCGCTTCTTGTAGCCTTCGCGCATCTCCGGATCGAGCAAGGCCGCGTACTGGGGGGCGTCGATCTGGATGTAGGTGCAGCCCAGGCGGATCAGCTCCTCGACCTCGCGCCGGGTGAGGTCGACCACGTCGGCCAGATAGGCGTCGCGCGTGGGATAGGCGGCCTTCGACTTGTCGGGATCGTAGTAGGCGGCGGCCTGCTGGGCGCTGATCAGCGTCACCTTGCCGGCCTTCTTGGTGCGAGCGCGCAGGTAGACCCACTCCTCGGCGCACATGCTGTGCCGCCAGCGCAGCTTCTCGACGACGACCGGGCGCTTGAAGACGATCTGCTCGCCCTGCTCGTTGTGGAAGGGGATGGCCCAGCCGCCGAACTTGTCGAACCCTTCGAGCGCCTCGACGAGATGGCCGAAGAAGGCATAGCGCCTCAGCTCGCCGTCGGTGACCACGCTGAGCCCGGCGTTCTCCTGCAACGCGATCGCCTCGTCCACGGCGCGGTCCTCCGCCTGCTTGAACGCCGCGGGCGTCATCCGGCCGGCTTCGAGCGCCGCTCGCGCCTCCTTCAAGGAATCCGGGCGGAGGAGGCTGCCCACGACGTCGCTGCGGAAGGTCGGCATGTCCGTGTCCTCCCCGGGCCGCTCAGGAATTCCGGAGCCGCGGGTTCAGGGTGTCGTTGAGGCCTTCGCCGAGCAGGTTGATCGCCAGCACCGTCACGAGGATCGCCATCCCCGGAATGGTACACAGCCACCACGCCGTGCGCAGGAACGTGCGCCCCGACCCGATCATGAAGCCCCAGCTCATGACGTTGGGATCGCCGAGGCCGAGGAAGGACAGCGCCGACTCGATGAGGATCGCGGTCGCCACCGTCAGCGAGCCCGTCACGATGATCGGCGACAGGCAGTTGGGCAGGACGTGGCGGAAGATGACGCGCCGGTCGCTCATGCCGAGGCCGATGCACGCGTGCACGAACTCGCGGTGGCGCATGGCCAGGAACTCGCCGCGGACGAGCCGGGCCACGCCCGGCCAGCTCACCACCGCGATGGCGATGACGATGCTGCGAATCGAGGGCGCCAGGATCGCCACCAGGATGATGGCGAACAGGAACGTGGGAATCGTCTGGAAGAACTCGGTGGTGCGCATCAGGACGTCGTCGAGGCGGCCGCCGTAGTAGCCGGCGGTGGCGCCGATCAGCGTGCCGACCAGCACGGCGACGGTCGTGGCCAGGATTCCGATCATCAGCGATGTGCGCGCGCCGTGGGCGAGCCCCGCCGCCACGTTCCGCCCGAGCACGTCCGTGCCGAAGAGGTGGGCGCCGAAGGGTGGCTGGAAGGGACGGTCCACGCGCCGGAACGGACTTCCCGGGAACAGGACCGGCGCCGCCGCCGCGGTGACGCCGACGACCGCGAGGATGACGAGGCCGATGAGCGCCGAACGATTGCCGAGGAGCCGTCGCCAGAAGCCGGGCATGGCGCCTACACCTGGATGCGGGGGTCGAGGAACGTGTAGAGCAGATCCACGCCGAGATTCACCACGACGACCAGCGAGGCCGAGAGGAAGAAGATCCCGAGGAGCAGGTTGAAGTCGCGCGCGAAGAGCGCCTGGAAGGCGAGGAAGCCCAGCCCCGGCCAGGCGAAGACCGATTCCACGACGATCGAGCCTCCGAGCAGGCCACCGAGCTGAACCCCGGCCACCGTCACCACCGGCAGGACGGCGTTGCGCACGACGTGGGCGAGCGTGATGCGGCCCTCGCTGAGCCCCTTGGCGCGCGCCGTCGTGACGTAGTCCATCCCGGCCTGCTCGAGCATCGCCGCGCGCATGAGGCGGGTGTAGAGCGCCATGTAGAAGAGTGACAGCGTCACCGCGGGCAGGATCAGGTGACGGGCGATGTCGAGGACACGGCTCCAGCCTTCATGGAAGGCGGCGACGGTCTCCATGCCGCTGGTCGGCAGCCAGTCGAGCTTGAGCGAGAAGACCACGACGAGCATGAGGCCGATCCAGAAGAGCGGGGTCGCGTAGGAGACGAGGGCGAGGATCGAGATGAGCGTGTCCCGCCAGCTCCCGGCACGGCTGGCCGCGAGGATGCCGAGCGTCACGCCGGCGCCGACGGAGAGGACGAGCGTCACACCCATGAGGAGCAGCGTCGGCCCCAGCCGATTCAAGATCAGCGTGAGGACCGGCATGTTGTAGCGGAACGAGAAGCCGAGATCGAGGGCGACCATGTTCTTCATGTAGAGCGCGAGCTGCACGAGCACGGGCTGGTCGAGGCCGAAGCGCTGGCGGAGCTGCGCCATGTACTCGGGCGTGGCCGAGCCGGCCTCGCCGGCGAGCACCGACGCCGCGTCGCCCGGGGCCAGGCGCAGCAGGAGGAAGTTCAGGACGAGGATGGCGCAGACGACCGGGATCGCCTGCGCCGCTCGCCTCAGCGCGTAGGTGAGCCTACTTGTCTGAATGGGCCCGGTCGAACGACGCGTAGAGCCCGAGCGGGCTCACGATCACGTCCTTGAACTGCTTGTTGTAGACGGTGACGAACTGCAGCTCGTGGACCCACACCAGCGGCGAGCCCTCCACGACGATCTTCTGGAGCTCCTTGTAGAGGGCAGCGCGCTTGCGCGGGTTGACCTCCACCGTCGCCTGATCCATCAGCTCGTCGGCCTTCGGCGACGACCAGCCCGTCTCGTTCACGAAGACGGTGCCCGGCCTGATCTGCTTGCTGTGATAGAGCCGGTGCACGCCGATGACGGGGTCGGCCAGCCCCTGGATCCAGTTGGACGAGAGCTGGAAGTCGTAGTCGGTGTAGAGCCGCTTCAGCCACGTGGGGACGTCCTCGTAGCGGAGCGTCGCCTTGATCCCGATCTCGGCGAGCGCCTGCTGCACGTACTCGCCGTAACGCTGCCACTCCTCGCCGTACGGCGTCTGGTCGTGGACGATCTCGGCGCGCACGCCGTCGGGGCCGCGCTTGAGCCCGGCCTCGTCGAGCAGCTTGTTGGCGACCTCGACGCCATTGGGCACGTTGTAGCTCTTCACCTCGTTGGTATAGAAGCCGAGCGGGGCGAAGTTCGAGCTGATGGGCCCCGTGGCCGGCTTGCCCCAGCCGAACCACACGTTGTCGATGACGAACTTCCGGTTGATGGCGTAGGCCACCGCCTGGCGGACCTTCAGGTTGTCGAAGGGCGGCCGCCGCGTGTTGAAGTCGAGCTGGACGATCGGCGAGGACATCTCGTAGCCCCGGGTCGTCGTCTCGAACTGCGGCAGCTTGGCCAACGCCTTCACGTCGCTCCACGGGATGGCGGCGAAGCCGCCCATGTGGGCCTCGCCCTTCTCCATGGCGGCCGTGCGCGTGGCCGAGTCGGCGATGAAGCGGGCGACGATGCGATCGAGGTACGGCCGGCCCTTTCGCCAGTAATCGGGATTGCGGTCGAAGCGCATGAACTGGCCGCGCTGCCACTCCACGAACTTGAACGGCCCGGTGCCGACCGGCGCGTTGGCGTACTTGCTGGTCTTGATGTCGGAGCCCTCGAAGAGGTGCTTCGGCAGCATCGGCGACTCGTAGCCGGACAGCGCCATCATCAAGTACGGCGCCGGCGTGGTCAGCTTGAACACCACCGTGTGCTCGTCCGGCGTGTCGATCTCGGTCACTTCACGAAACGTGGCGGCACCGCGCGGATGGACCTTCTTCAGCACCTCGAGCACCGAGAACTTCACGTCGGCGCTGGTGAACGGCTTGCCGTCGTGGAAGCGCACGCCCTTCTGGAGGACGAACGTGATGGTCTTGCCGTCGGCGCTCACCTTCCACGACTCGGCCAGCGAGGGGATGGGCTTGAGGTTGAAGTCGTATTCGAGCAACCCCTCGTAGACCTTCGTGGCGACCTGGCCGATCGGGCCCGACGTGCTGATGTAGGACGCGAGGGTCGGCGGCTCGGGCTGCACGAGCATGACCAGCGTCCCGCCCCGCTTCTGAGCCGGCGCCGTCATCGGCAGGCAGAGCACTCCGGTCAGCGCGGCGAGCAGGGCGACGCGTACGAAACGGGCACGACGCATGGCGACACCTCCTGGGGCGCTCACTCTAGCTGGAGGCCCTGGCCTCAGCAACCGCCGCCGTCGGCGATCGGACGCGAGTGCTATACTCCGCGCGCCGCGCGATGCTCCAGTACGGCGTTCGAAAGCTCGCTCACACCCTCCTCGTCGCGCTCGGTGTCGTCACGCTCGTCTTCGCCGCGCTACGACTGTCGGGCGATCCCGCGGCGACCATGCTGCCGGGCGACGCCTCGGTCGACGAGCTGGTGGCGCTGCGCAAGACGCTCGGCCTCGACCGGCCGATCCCGGTCCAGTACGTGAGCTTCCTCGCCGGCGCGGTCACCGGCGATTTCGGGATCTCGTTCCGTCACCAGCAGCCGGCGCTCGGGCTCGTGCTCGACCGCCTGCCGGCGACGCTCGAGCTGGCCTTCGCCGCGCTGGTGCTGGCCGTCGTCGTGGCCGTCCCGCTCGGAATCATCGCGGCGCTCAACCGGGGACGTCTCGCCGACGTCCTGGCCATGGCGTTCGCCGTGGTCGGTCAAGCCACGCCCTATTTCTGGATGGGTATCATGCTCATCCTCGTCGTGTCCGTGGAGCTGGGCTGGCTGCCGACATCCGGGCGGGGAACATGGGCTCACCTGATCCTGCCGGCGATCACGCTCGGCACTCACTTCGCCGCCTCGCTGGCCCGGCTCACGCGCACGGCGATGCTCGAGGTCCTCGGCCAGAACTACGTGACGACGGCGCGCGCCAAGGGCTTGCCCGAGCGCACGGTGATCCTGGCCCACGCCCTGAAGAACGCGTCGGTGCCGGTGATCACGCTGATCGGCCTGCAGTTTGGCACGCTGCTGGGCGGCGCCGTCGTGACCGAGACGATCTTCGCCTGGCCGGGCGTCGGCCGGCTCGCCGTGCAGTCGATCTTCGTGCGCGACTATCCCGTCGTCCAGGCCGGGGTTTTCGTCCTGGCGCTCTCGTTCGTGGGCATCAACCTGCTCGTCGATCTGCTCTACGGCGTCCTCGATCCCCGCATCCGCACCGAGGACACGGCGTGAGGCGACTGCGCTGGCCTCTGCTGCTCCCGGCGCTGCCCGTGATCGTCGCCGTCGCCGCTGCGTTGCTGGCGCCCTGGGTGGCGCCGGCCTCGCCGACGTCCGGCAACCTGGCTGCGCGGCTCAGGCCGCCGGCGTGGATCTCGGGCGGCAGCGGCGCGCGTCTTCTCGGCACCGATCTGCTCGGGCGGGACCTGCTCTCGCGTCTCATCTGGGGCGCTCGAATCTCGTTGCTGATCGCGCTCGCCGCCACCGTGCTGGGCGCCGTCGTGGGCTCGCTGATCGGCCTCGTCAGCGGCTACTACCGCGGCCGCATCGATCGAGTCGTGACGAAGCTGATCGACGTCCAGCTCGCGTTTCCGTTCGTGCTGCTGGCCATCGCGGTGATCGCGGTCGCCGGCGCCAGCATTCCCGTTCTCGTCATCGTGCTGGCCATCGGCTCCTGGGTTGGCCACGCGCGCATCATCCGCGGCCTCGTCCTGAGCCTGCGCGAGCGCGACTACGTGCAGGCGGCACGAGCGCTGGGCGCCGACACGCCCCGCATCCTCTTCCGTCATCTGCTTCCCGAGATCCTGTCCGTCATCCTGATCCTGGCGACCTTCGACGTCGGGCGGATTATCATCCTCGAATCCACGCTGTCCTTCCTCGGGCTGGGCGTGCAGCCGCCCACGCCGTCGTGGGGCTCGGACCTGCGCGACGCCGCGGCGTACGTTCGGCAGGCGTGGTGGACGTCGGTCTTCCCCGGGTTGGCCATCATGGTGGTCGTGCTCGGCGTCAACCTGGTCGGCGATGCGCTGCGCGACGCGCTCGATCCGCGGACCCAGTCCCGGGCCCGGGCCTGACGGCGCAGACCCTGGAACGCAGGCCCTGAAAACGCAGGCTTGAAGCTGGCCGGGACATAGTGGCTGGCCGGTGCATATATAAGGAGGGGACCATGCGCGGGCGAATTGGCATCATTCTCGGTTTCGTCGCGCTGGCCGTGGGGCCGGCAGCGGCCCAGCGCTCGACCCAGATCGTCATCTCGCAGCCGGCCGACGCGACCACGATGGACCCCGGGCGCTCGACCCAGGTCCTCACCGTCAACTACTTCTTCAACCTCTACGACACGCTCACGCGCTGGGATGCCGCGCTCAAGCTCCACCCCGGGCTGGCGACGTCGTGGAAAGCCATCAACGACACGACGTGGGAGGTGAAGCTGCGGCCCGACGTGAAGTTCCACGACGGCTCGCCGCTGACGGCCGAGGACGTCAAGGCCGTGTACGAGCGCAACATGGTGCCGGGCAAGACGGTCGTGCAGTCGGGATTTGCAACGCTGGAGAGCGTCCAGGCCGTGAACCCGACCACGCTCCGTATCGTCACCAGAAAGCCCGATCCGCTGGTGCCCGTGCGCATGGCCCAGATGGGCGGCTCCATCTATCCCGCGCGATTCACGAGCGACGAGGGCGCGCGCGAGCTGGCCCGCAAGCCCATCGGCAGCGGCGCCTACAAGTTCGTGTCGTGGACCAAGGACGACCAGCTCGTCATGGAGGCCAACCGCGACTGGTGGGGCTGGAACGGCAAGCCTCCGGCGGTCGACCGCGTGATCTGGAAGCCCATCCCCGACGACTTCGCCCGCCTGTCGGCGCTCCAGCGGGGCGAGGTGGACGTGATCACCAATGTGCCGCCCGATCAGATGAAGATCGTGCGGACGCTGACGGTGTCGTCCACACGCACGCTGACCTTCTGGATCAACACGACCCAGCCGCCCACGCAGGACAAGCGCGTCCGCCAGGCCATGCACTACGCGATGGACGTGAGCTCGATCGTGAAGGACCTCTACGCCGGGCAGGGCAAGCCGTTCTCGGGAGGGCTGGCGGATACCGACTTCGGTTACAACCCTGCGCTCAAGCCGTACCCGTACGACCCTGCGCTGGCGAAGAAGCTGCTCGCCGACGCCGGCTATCCCAACGGCATCGACGTGACGCTGTCGGCCGGCATCGGGACGATCGTCAACGACAAGCAGCTCCTGGAGGCCATCGCCGACATGTGGTCGAAGGTCGGCATCCGCGCGCGCATCGAGATGATGGAGATGGCGGCGCGCCAGAAGGTGAACAACGAGCGCTTGTTGCCGCCGAACGGCGTGATGCTGATCAATCCGCAATCGACGCTGCTCGATGCCGATGGGAGCCTGTGGCGCCTGTTCCATCCCAATGGCTTCGGCGGCAAGTACTGGATCGGCAACCAGCCCGGCCAGCGCTTCCACGATCTGATGGAGCAGGCTCGCTACACGCTCGATTCCAGGAAACGAAAGGAGCTCTACACCGAGGCCACGAAGATCATCCACGAAGAAAAGCCCTGGCTCGAGCTGTTCCAGGAAGTCGTCATCTATGGCGTGTCGAAGCGTGTGAGCTTCAAGCCCCGACCCGACTACCGTCTCATCGTCTCGGAGATGACGCTCGCGAAGTAACCGAGGGCACGCCGGGGGCGGGAACTGCCTGGCACTTGGCTTGCTATATGTTCACTCGGTTGCAGGGGCAGACGTGGGTGGGATTCACGGTCATGGATAAACACACGCTTGGCCCGAAAATACGTCAGGGCATCAGGGACGGTCTCCTGCCGACCCAGAGGCCATCGCGGACGTGGTTCGGCTTTGCCCAGGGCGATACGTCGTGCGCCGCGTGCGGGCAACCCGTCGCGATTCGCGAGCTCGAATGCGAGGCCGAGTTTCCCGGTGAGCCGCAGACGTACCTGTTCCACGCAGCCTGCTTCGAGGCCTGGCAGACGGAGCGCGTGACCGGGCTCGTGTGCGCCGTGTGTGGACACCCGAACGATGGAGCGCCTGGCGCTACCGTGAACGGCGATCGT
>Ga0209376_1000776_pt1 | contig 34029 bp, 25 predicted proteins | sample GraSoiAngelo_134_FD_185891 | JGI IMG/M metagenome (GOLD analysis project Ga0209376, IMG submission 185891) | Grasslands soil microbial communities from the Angelo Coastal Reserve, California, USA - 14_0929_05_30cm (SPAdes) (version 2) | ecosystem: Environmental > Terrestrial > Soil > Grasslands ...
CGATGGATTTTGATTTCGAAGGCCGAAGCGATTTGGGAAATTTGCTCCTTCGAAATTGCGCACGGGAATTTCATGATCCCGAAATGCTGAAGTTATCGGACTTCTACAAATGCTATCGGGCGCTGGTACGGGCAAAAGTCGAAAGCATTCAGGCAACCTCAATGAAAACAACGAAAGCCGGGAAGCACGCCCAAGCAGCAACGCGCTATTTTCGTCTCGCCCTGCGCTACGCAGTAAGCGGGTCCGAGCCGTTACTACTCGCTGTCATGGGGCGAGTCGGGACCGGCAAGAGTACGGTTGCCCGCGGGCTGGGGAATGAATTGAATTGGCCGGTCTTTTCTTCCGACCAGATCCGTAAGACGCTGGCCGGCGTGTCCTTGACCAAGCGGACCCCGGCAAAAAAACGCGCCGAAGTCTATTCCCGACAGATGACTGCGCAAACCTACAAGGAGCTTTTAGCACGCGGACTTCTTGCAGCGAAAACTCACGGAGGAGCAATCGTGGATGCGACGTTTTCCAGCGCGGCAAACCGCGAATCGTTTCGTCAGAAATGCGAGAAAGCTCATGTTCGTTTTCAGGCCGTGGAACTCGAGGTCGATCCGGGCGAGATCGAGCGCAGGCTGAGAGCGCGTAACAAAAGTGTCGGGGTAATTTCGGATGCTCGGCTTGAGGACCTCGAAAAGTTGGTTGCTGCTTACGAAGCACCGTCACAGCTGTCTCCAAATTTGGTTAAAGTCTCAGCCGACAATGCAGTTTCGGAGACCGTGAAATCAGTACTACTGCGATTGACCGAGCTATAGCTTCGCCGATGTGACCCACTTCCGATCGGTTGAGGTGACGTCCACGAGCGTTGTACAATTTTTCAGTCGGGGCTCCGCCTAATTACATCTTATAAGGCGGCGAAGGCGCAAACAACAGCTTCTCATTCGTTTTCACGCGCACGTTCCTCAGCAAAAGAAATGCGAGCAATGATGCATCTGGCGCAGCCGAGCAGCTCAAGTCCGGCACATTGCTGGTCAATCCTACGATGTCGAGCAGGTGGCCGATAAGATTCTGAAAGCGTTTCGCATGAGTCACGCCCAGCGCAGCACACGAATGACGCGGATGAGGCGCGTCGTCTGTAACGAGAATGTCTTTTGGTGGATGGAATCGTTTCTCAAGGCGGGATCGTCGCTCGACCCGAGGGCGCTTGAAAGCGACCCGCGTTCCTAGCGCTTTCAAAAAGAATCGCGGCCATTCGCTAGCTTGGCGACGCTATCATGTAAAGCGTTCGCGATCTGCTGGTGCGGTTTTTCCCCACGACCCTTGCGCTTCAATTCGCACGCATCGAGCGGCTGGCCAAATACCACCTGAATCGGATGCGGCTTGGGAAAAAACTTTCCGGGTGGCAGGGCCTCATGTGTGCCGCGAATGAAGACCGGGATAGTGGATGTCGGAAAATGTTCCAGTAACATTCCGATGCCCGGCTTAAAGTCTTGGAGTTCGCCGGTGGGCGAGAGTCCGCCCTCTGGAAACCAAACCAGATTCTTTTTATTTTTCAGAATCACGGCGCCAAAGGCAAGGCTTGAGCGCGCAGCACGCATCGGTTCCACCGGCAAAATCTTTCCCAAGCGGCTGAGGAAACGCATCACCGGATTCGCGAAAGCGACGCCTGTCCAACCACCCCAGTACGTTTTGCGCAGCTGCGCCCAGTCGAGCAGTGCCGCAATTGCAAACGAATCGAGATAACTGGAGTGATTCGGCGTCAGGACCCACTGTCTGTGTCTCGGCAAATGCTCGAGTCCCTCGGCGCGCAGCTGGAAAATCAAACGCATCAGTACCCCATTCACCGCATAAAGAAAGCGCGCAGTCGCACTAGCAACAGGCCCGAGGGGCTCAATCCAACGCTTCTGTTTCTCGTCGAGGGCTTGGTCCGGTTGGACGAGCGGATCGACCAATTTACCTTCGCCACCCTCTGTCACTTCGCGCAGGAGATCGCGCACGGTCTCGATCCGAGCGATCGCCTGCTCAGTTAGGTCCACACCGCTGGATTCGGCGATTTCGAGTGTAACATTGAGCCACTCGATTGAGTCGATGCCGAGATCGAACTGCGGGCTTGCGTCCGGCGTCAGCCGTTTCCCCCGATATCGCTGCACGAGTAATTCCCAGACAGATTGCGCCGCGGGATCCTCCAACAATGCGCGATCTTCGCCTGACATTTCCTCGGCAGACATGGGACCCGCGGCACGAGTTTTTTCTCCGCCCTCTTTCGCCTGCTCGTAACGTTCAGCCAACCGATGACGCTGGATTTTGCCGAGCCGCGTGCGCGGTAACGCATCGGGAGTGATCGCGTAGTCGGAAATGCGCTGATGACTCGGCATCCGCTTCGAAGCAGTTTCAATTGCCTTGCGCACGGTGTCCTTTGTCTCGTCAGCGCGGCCTGCCTGCTTCGGCACCACAAGCGCAACTAGCTTCCCGCCTTTCTCCAGCACTCCTATCTCGCGAATGGCCGACTTTTCGGCATAGACCGCCTCGACATCTTCGGTCTGAATCTTCTCACCGCTTTCAGTTTTGATCAGCGTAGAGATACGGCCGAGGATATGAAGATAACCATCGTCATCCAAATAACCCATATCACCAGTGCGAAACCATCCGTCATTGGTGAAAACCTCCGCTGTCTTGTCAGGCAGATTCCGATAGCCCGCAAAGACATTTGCTCCACGCGCCAGGACTTCGCCCACGTCGTGTCCATTGATCTGCTCTTCTTTATCGAGTCCCTTTGGGTCAACCTGAATTTCGACACCCGGAAATGGTTTACCGACGGCGTCGCGTCGCGATCTTCCCGGGAGATTGATCGTCAGCAGTGGTGATGTCTCGGTCAGGCCGTAACCAATAGCGACTTGCCAGCCCAGCGCTTCGAGTTTGGCAGCGATTTCCGGATCGAGCGCAGCGCCGCCGGAAGCGAGCAGCCGAAGCTTTTCACCAAACCGTTTGTGCAAGAAGTGAAACAGTAACTTGCCGGCGCGTAGTCCGAGCCTCCGCGCAAAACCGCTCATCGCGAGCAACGAGCCGAATAATCCGCGAGCGATCCAACCGGAAGATTCCACTCGCGCATTGATGCCGGAATAGAGCGCGCTGTAGAGCCGCGGCACCCCGACGATCGTGGTTACTTGACCTTCGCGCATGGCGCGCAACAACTGCGGGCCACTTAGCGAAAATGGCAAAACCAACGTTAGACCGAGAGTCAGTGGCGCGAGCATGCCAATGACGAACGGATAGACGTGATGGAGCGGGAGAGGTAGCAGCACGCGATCCGTCTCGCTCATGACTTGTAAATCAGTAATGGCTTCGAGTTGCGAAGCGATATTGCCGTGACTTAAGGGCACGCCTTTAGGCGGGCCGGTTGTTCCTGACGTATAAAACAACACCGCGCCATCGTCGGCACCGATGATCGGAAGTTCTGTCTTTTCCTCCTCAAGGACTTGCTTCCAGCTTTGCTCGTCGTCCTCACCGGCATCGAGCAGGATGAGCTTCGCTTTCTCTTTGAGATCAAGCTTCTCGATCCGCTCCACTCGCTTTTTTGTCGTAATGATTACGCGCGCCTTGCTGTCTTGCAGCGTGTGAATCAGAGTCTTGTCGCCAAGCTGAACATCCAGCGGCACTGCCACCATGCCCGCGCGAATGATCCCGAGTACAGCCGCGATCCATTCCGGGCTGTTTTCCGCAATGAGCGCCACCGCATCGCCCCGCGTGAAATCTTGTCTAACGAGCCCATTTGCGAACGAGCGCGCGCAAGCCGCAAGTTCTTGAAAAGACCAGCGCTGTCGGTCTTTCTTCCCGAGGACCAGCAAGGCCGTCTTCTCAGCGTGTTCGCCTAACGAGTCCACCACCGACTGCAATGTTTGCTCGGACTTCATTTCTTGCGATAACCTAGCATCCTCGACAGATTCGAGCTGTGGGAAGCTGTCGAAACTTGGTGGGAGCGAATCGAATGGGTCTGCGACGAATCCCAGCGCGACAAGCGCTGTTTAATCGCTTCCGGGCTTTGCCGAAGACCGCGGATCGCGCTCTCGGCCGGGGTGCAGTGCAAGCGCGACAGCTGGTGGTGATTGATGAAATTGACTCCGATGGAAATCCGTTCAGCGATTTTCCGTGATGTCGTAAACGAGGCGCTCGACAGCGAAGAGCCGCTGCTTGCCACAATCTTTGCGCGGTCGTTGCCATTTACCAATGCGATTAAATCACGCTCTGACGTGCTGCTCATCGAGGTTCGACCTGACAACCGTGACCGACTTATTTCGGAACTCCCCGGAAGGATTCAAGCGGTCAACCGAGGCTGATGAAACATTCCTAGCAGGTTTCTTCAGTCGCGTCTTCACTAGTGTGCTTTCTCGCAACGAAGCGCGATAAGATAGACTGATCAGAGGTTCTGCGCCCCGCTCAGAATGACAACATTTACGAGATGCCTCGGCGGCTTCTAAATGAAACTGACCTTTCTCGGCACACGCGGCGAGATCGAAGCCCGGACTCGGCAGCACAAGATGCACACTTCGCTCCTTGTCTCGTTTCGCGCCCGGAGGGTGATGATTGATTGCGGCCTTGATTGGTTAGGCAAATTTGAGCGTCTGCATCCGGATGCAATTGTGCTCACCCATGCGCATCCAGATCACGCCTGGGGTCTGCGAAATGGCGCGTCTTGCCCCGTGCACGCGCCGGATAAGACCTGGCAAATCTTAACAAACTGCCGCGTCGAAGATCGACATCTGATCAAGGAACGAGTGCCGACTAGGATTTGCGGCATTACCTTCGAGGCCTTCCCAGTTGAACATTCAATCCTGGCTCCAGCCGTCGGGTACCGGATCAGTGCAGGCCGCGCCTGTATTTTCTACGGTCCGGATCTGCTTTTTATTCACAATCGCGCCGCAGCGTTAAAAGATGTCCAGATCTACATTGGCGACGGCGCAACGATCAAGCGCTCGTTCGTCCGCAGACGTGGCGACAGACTCATCGGGCATGCGCCCGTTCGCACGCAGCTCGGCTGGTGCGCGAAAGAGGGCGTGCCGCGGGCGATCATTACTCATTGCGGTTCGGAGATTGTCGCCGGTGACGAGCGCGCCCTTCGAAAGACAATCGCGGCGATAGCTCGGGACATAGGGATCGAAACACAAATCGCCCACGACCGGATGGAGCTTGCTTTGCGTTAAAAATAGGAGGAGCGCGGCAAATGCAAATCTATCTCGTGCAACATGGAGAATCTAAGCCGGAGGAGATAGACCCGGAGCGCACGCTCACGGAAAGCGGCTCTCGCGACGTTCAGAAGATCGCCGACTTTCTGCGAACGAGCAGTGGCTTGCAGGTGACTGAGATCTGGCACAGCGGAAAAGCGCGAGCGCAACAAACAGCGGAGCTTCTCGCCCCTTGCACGAGCGCTGGCACGAAAGCCGTGATGCACCACGATGGACTCGCTCCAAAAGATGCGGTTGAACCCATCAAACAGGAACTGGAACAAGCGAATAGAAACGTGATGATCGTGGGTCACCTGCCATTCCTCGGCAGGCTGGTGGCATTTTTGCTGACTGGCAACTCGGACAACGACGTCGTTGCTTTTCAATTCGGCTGCGTGGTTTGCCTGAAACGAGAAAACGCAGGTGAGTGGAGGCTTCAGTGGATGATCGTGCCGAAATTTTTGCAAGGTTAGCCATCAGTTGCGGCTGTTATCGCCCTGGTTTCAACGAATCCTATTCTCGTCCTGCCGCTACTGCTCATGGTCTTCGATCTGCGGGATGCGGCGCCATTCAAAATTAATAGAATCGTTTTCTACACGCGAGGGCAGCGTCTGCGGCGATCATTTCTTGTCGATCTGGTAAGATGCAAAAACCTAAGATAGACGAAAAATTGAAGCTGCTGACCGACTTCGGCGAGACGGAGGCGATCTGCGCCGAAGTCCTCGCTGATCCGACGAGGGAAGAGGGTATTCTGCTTAAGGTACTCGCGCGCGGCCCCTTCCAGGAGGGTCAGCAGTGCTGGATTGTCGACCGCGATGGATCAAAAATTGGCGCGAAGGTGGAAAATGTCTTCAAGCAAACCATCGATAGCGAAGTAACACTTTCAACCGTGTTACCCGCGTAGCACCAGATTGTTTGTATCCGCATTCCTGCTCTTGCCTGCTTCTTCCGTAGCGGCGCTCTGTGAGTGCCGATCTTCTGAATTCCGGCGGTCACAGACCGCCGCTACAGGAGCGTAGGTGCGCGCGTTAACCGAAAAACACCCGATTGCACCTTGCGCTGCGTTCGTTAGTTGAAGGTCAATGAAATCGAAGAGTCGAAAAGTCGAGCGGAGTTTTCCGTTTCTGCGCCTGAACGAACGCGAAATCAAACCGCGCAAGCGCGGCTTAACCGAAATCCGCGGGCCCTATTACTCCGCTTACGGCCGACGCCATCTCGAAGACCTTTTCGAAACAATGGGACGCTACATTGATTCGCTCAAGTTCGCCGGCGGTTCGTTTAGCCTCATGCCCGAGGGAGTCGTAAGAGAGATTATCGATCTTTGCCATGAACACGGCGTGCTCGTTTCCACCGGCGGATTCATCGAGCACGTCCTTGTCCAGGGTCATGATGTCGTGCCTCAATACCTCAGGGAATGCAGGAATCTCGGCTTCGACATTGTCGAGATTTCCGCGGGGTTTGTTTCGATCCCGACCGATGATTGGTTGCGTCTGATCGCGCTGGTGCACAAATCTGGATTGAAAGCGAAGCCGGAGGTGGGAATTCAATTCGGTGCCGGCGGCGGGACTAACACTTCGGAACTCGAATCCGAAGGCACTTTCGATCCGGCGTGGGCCATTGCACAAGCCAGCCGATTTCTCGATGCCGGTGCTGACATCATCATGGTCGAAAGCGAAGGCATTACCGAAAATGTGAGATCGTGGCGAACAGACGTGCCGGCGCGATTTATTAACGAGCTCGGCCTCGACCGGCTCATGTTCGAAGCGGCCGATCCAGATGTGTTTGCCTGGTACATAAAAAATTACGGCGCGGAGGTAAACCTCTTCATCGATCACAGCCAGATCGTGCAGCTCGAATGTTTGCGGGCGGGTATTTGGGGCACCAAAAATTTATGGGGTCGCGTGATAACGTACAAAAACGGGCGCGAGTAATTCGCCTATCGGAAAAGCGGCTGCGAGTTCGCCCCTCAGCAACTGCAACAAATCAAAAGGCTAATCGAACTTAATTCTTTTCGGCCACAGAGAGACTTGATGGCTTAAGGCAGTCAAGTTTCCCGCTGACGAGAATTCGCAATTCAATACTCGTCCAGCTTCCGCTGAGACGCGGTCGCCGGCCCCCGCGCTTCGTCATCCGAGCAAAAACGCCAGTCCGGCTCGGACCTACCCGACTCCCTGCGGCACCACTTCTCTGACCGATTTCACGCTCTCAGGTGCGGTGTCGGCGTGAACGATGGCAGCTCCGTCGCGCGGAATTTTTCTAGCGGCAAATGAGCGGCCTTTGAAAACGCCGTCCAGAATTTCTTTGACCCGAAAAGTAAGACCGTCGGTTTTGGTAAAGCTTTCGATCTTCGGTTCGCAGTAGCGCGCCCGCAAAATGATCGCAAGCTGGCCGAAGCCATAAACTCCCTGGTCGTTCATTTCGACAACGACGATCCGTTTGAAGTTCGCGAAGATTTTTTCAATGCCGTTCGGTAGCGGATGAATGTGGCGCAAATGAATCGCACCGACTTTTTCTCCATGATCGCGCGCCTGTTTCACCGCGTCGTGGATCGGGCCATAAGTCGATCCCCAGCCGACCAGGAGAACGTCGCCTTCTTTGTCGCCATAAATTTCCGGCAACGGAATTTCCTCGGCGAGTTTGCGCAATTTATTGCGACGCTTCGCCGTCATCACCATGTGCAATTTCGGACTGCCCGTGGGGTGACCCATCTCGTCGTGTTCGAGTCCGGACAAAAGCGGATATTTGCCGTCGAGAATCCGCGTGCCCGGGGGAATATGCTGAGTAATCGCGTCGACCGGGTACGGCTTAAAAGTCTGGCGTGGCGAGAGGTCCGGTTTCGGATCGACCATCAATTTCGAAAGATCCGGTTCATCGAACGCTTCGATCCGCGTCGCCAGCGAAGTATCGCTCAAAATGAAAACCGGCGTGCTGTACTTGCGCGCGATCCGGGCAGCTTCGATTGCGATGTAAAAACAATCTTCCACCGTCTTAGCCGCGAGCACGACACGTGGGCTGTCGCCGTGTCCGCCGTAGATCGCCTGATGCAAATCGCTCTGCTCGACGTTGGTCGGCAATCCGGTGCTCGGCCCGCCGCGTTGGATGTTGCAAATAAGAAGTGGGATCTCCGCCATCGAGGCCCAGCCGATCGCTTCCGTCTTGAGCGAAATTCCCGGACCAGCGCTGCCAGTAACAGCGAGATAGCCGGAATACGAAAACCCGAGCGCTAACGAGACCGCGCCAAGTTCGTCCTCGGCCTGGACAAATATGCCGCCGTATTTCGGAAGTTCGCGCCGCAACGTTTCCATGACCGACGACCAGGGCGTGATCGGATAACCAGCGCCGTAGCGCACGCCCGCAGCGATCAATCCGTAGGCGAGCGCCTGGTTTCCATCCATCGTGATCTGGGCGCGGGCGCCGGCTTTTTTGGGAATATGTTCGAATTGATACTGATGCGTCAGCACCTTGCCGACCGGATAAGCGTAGCCGGCTTGAAACGCCATCAAGGCAGTGTTGACGATGCTCTCATCCTTCCCGGCAAATTTTTCGGTGATGATTTTCTTTAGCTTCTCGACATCGAGACTGAAGATTTTCGTGATGAGACCGAGGACGAAAATGTTTTTACCCTTGTCCTTTGCCGTTCCGCCAAGAGCCTCAACCGTCAATCCAGTAATGGGCACGCCAACGTAAACGAACCGTTTGTCGTCGAAATTCGGCTCAACGTTATCCGAATCGTAAAGCACCACGCCACCCTCGCGCACGAAACCGATGTGGTCCTGGTAACTGTGCTGATAGAACGCGACGAGAAAATCGGCTTCATCACCGGCCGATAAGACTTCGCCCGAGCCGATGCGTACTTGAAAGATCGAGGGCCCTCCGGAAATGGTCGCGGGAATCGTCATGTACGTCATGACATCCTGATCGCTGCGCCCGGCGAGTCGTGCGAGAAATGCGCCGGCGGTTTGAATTCCGTCCTGCGAATTTCCCGCCAGCCGAATAACAGCGTCTTGAATGTTTTCCGGGCGGAGATCGGCGCGCTCCGGCCCCGGCGTGTTAGGCACCATGCCCGCTTCGGGAGCAACAGGAGATGGACTGATCGGGTCGGCCATAGCTAAAACTCGATCGTCAATTTCAGGCAATATTCCCGTTTTGCCAGAGCAAATTCCGGTAGCCGCCATCCTCGGCGGGCACTCGTGCCAGCTAAATAGAACACTCAACCGCCCTAGCGTGCCGGCATTTCATGTGATTTTCATTGTGCGTCATCCTGAGCGAAGCGAAGGACCTCGCAAGCTTCGAACATCCTCCGAACTTCGTGAGGTCCCTCGCCGTCAGCGCGGCTCGGGATGACAGTCAGCAAAGCGCTAAAGAAATGCACAATCTCTGATCGCGGTCCGCGTTTACTACGGCTTTGCCGCCTCAGCGGCCGACTTGGAATCATCCGCCGCAAGCCTCGCTTCCAGTCCGCGCCGTTTCAGCAACGGCTCGATGTAAGGATCGCGCCCCACAAAATTCTTGAACAAACTCAGCGCATCAGCCGAGCCGCCGCGACTGAGCAATGTTTGCCGAAAGCGATCGCCATTTTCGCGCTTTAATCCGCCATGTTCTTTGATCCATTCCACGCTGTCGGCATCGAGCACTTCGCTCCAGATGTACGAGTAATATCCCGCGGAATATCCTGCGGAAAACGCGTGCGAGAAGTATGGGCTGCGATAACGCGGAGGCACTGGCGGAAAATCGACCCCGGCTTTGCCTAGCGCCGTCACTTCAAAAGCCATCGCATCCTTAGGTACTTCTGACGGATTGATCTGATGCCAGGCTTGATCAAGCAGGGATGCGCCCAGGTACTCAGTCGTCTTGTAACCTTGATTGAACTTCTCCGCCGCAACTACTTTATCAAAGAGCGCCTGTGGCATCGACTCTCCCGTCTTGTAATGTTTCGCGAAGTTCTTCAGCACATCCGGCCAGCTTGCCCACATCTCGTTAACCTGCGAAGGATACTCGACAAAATCGCGCGGCACGCTTGTTCCGCTAAATCGCGGATACTTCACATTCGAAAACATTCCATGTAAGGCGTGGCCGAACTCATGAAAAGCGGTCCGTACTTCATCGTGAGTGAGCAGGGTCGGTTCGCCTGGTGGCGGTTTCGGAATGTTCAGATGATTGGCCACCACCGGTTTGGTCCCGAATAATCCGCTTTGTTGCACATAGGCGGTCATCCAGGCGCCACCGCGCTTCGAAGGACGCGCATAGTAATCGCCGAGAAAAAGCGCGAGGGGCTGACCATCGGCATCGTAGACTTCAAATACGCGGACGTCCGGTTGATATACGGGAAGATCGTGGCGCTCCTTAAAAGTCAGGCCGTAGAGCTTGCCCGCGGCAAAGAATACGCCGTCGACTAGGACATGGTTTAACTCGTAGTAAGGTCGTACGTCCGACTCATCAAATTGATAGCGCGCTTTGCGCACTTTCTCGGAATAGAAATCCCAGTCCCAGGAGGCGATCTGGAAGCCACCTTTTTCCTGATCAACAATCTTCTGCATGTCAGCCGCCTCGCGGCGGGCGTTGGCAACGGCGGGCACCGTTAGATCGGCCAGAAGCTTGTTTACCGTCGAAACATCTTTTGCTGTCTGGTCTTCCAGCTGATAGGCGGCGTGGTTTTCGTAACCGAGCAACTTGGCGCGTTCCGCTCGCAGTTGTGCAGTTCGAATAATAATCTCGCGGGTATCAAACGGCCCGCCCTTACTATTACGCGAGAGCGAGGCCTGCATGATGCGCTCGCGTAAGGCACGGTTTTGCGAGGAGCCGAGCAGCGGCTGGCCAGTCGTATTCTGTAGTCGCAGCACAAACTTCCCTTCCTTGTGCTCGTCTTTGGCAGCAGCGCTCGCCGCCGCGATTTGGTTATCAGATAGACCGGCCAGGTCTTCCCGGCGATCGACGACAATCGACGAAGCGTTCTTTTCCTTAAGAACATTCTGGTCAAACTTGGTTTGCAGTGTCGCAAGCTCGGCGTTGATCTTCTTCAGCTTCTCCTTGTCAGAATCGGACAGTTTCGCGCCTGCACGCACGAAATCCTTATAGTAACGCTCAAGCAGATAGCTAGACTCCGGGTCGAGTCCGAGCTTTTCGCGATTGGAATAAAGTTCCTGGATGCGCGCGAAAAGTTTGCTGTTTAGAAGAACGGCGTCGTGATGCGCCGATAACTTCGGAGCTAATTCAGTCTCGATCTTCTGCCGAGTCGGATTGGTGTCAGCGGCATTCAGGTTCGAAAAAGTTCGCTGCACTCGATCGAGCAACCGTCCCGTCCGCTCCAACGCCACAACAGTATTATCAAAAGTCGCTTTCTCCGCGTTCGCCGCGATGACATCGACTTCCTTGAGCTGCTCCTGCATCCCGACTTCGGTCGCAGGCACGAAATGCTCGTCCTTAATCTTATCAAACGGCGGAAGGTGATAAGGCAGAGCGCTTTCGACCAGGAATGGATTATCAGAAGGCATTGGTGAGGAATTCTGCGCGGCAACAGCTATAGCCGCGATTTGCATTGCTGCGAGGCGCGCAAATACACACAGTCCCGACGATTGGATTGGGAAAAATTGTGAAAGCATAATGGATTGGAGTGCGAATGAGTGAACATTCGGGTGTTGCAGGTGCAACACACCAATGTTCACTCAAGATATTCGGCTTCTGATTCGAATAAGATTCGTCTGAGCCCGCTGACAAAGCAATCGCGCACCATATGCAGCCAGACTTACGAGGACCACTGCGCTCCCCAAATCTATTGCGACAGTCAAAGTCCGCGCATCACGCTAAACATCATCACGACGTCAAACTTATGAGATCGATAGCATGTAAATTGGTTACATTCATCAACATGAGAATTTTAACCACCGCGCTGATTTTGTTTCCCCAGTTCCCTCTGGCCGCCGAGAACACGAGCGCTCCAACATTTGATGCGGCTGCGGCGGAACGATTTGGAAAACTCGCCCTCGCCTGCGTCGACAAGGAATATCCGAACAAGATCAGTCACGTCCTGAACAGCGATGCCGATGTAGCGCCGCCGCGCAAACTCACGCCCGCCTTCTGTGGTTGCTACGATTGGCACTCATCCGTACACGGACATTGGTTGCTCGTCCGGCTGATACGTACCTTCCCGGATGCGCCGTTTGCTCCCACCGCCCGCGACGCACTGAAGAACAGCCTCACCGCCGAGAACCTGAAAGAGGAAGCTAATTATCTTCGCGGAAAAGGTCGGGCTAGCTTCGAGCGGCCCTACGGGTTGTCATGGTCGTTGCAATTATGCGCGGAATTGCGGGAATGGGACGATCCAGAAGCGCGCGAGATGATGGCGAATCTGCGACCGCTCGAGGAGGCGGCAGTGGAACGATTGAAAACCTGGCTGCCGAAGTTATCTCATCCGGTCCGGATTGGTGAACACGATCAAACCGCTTTCGGTCTCGGACTGATGTTGGATTATGCACGCACCGCTGGAAATCAAGAATTGGCCAAACTAGTTAGCGATTCGGCAAAGAAGTTCTTTCTTGCGGATAAAAATTGTCCGCTCGCTTACGAACCTTCCGGTGAAGATTTTCTCTCGCCCTGTTTAGGCGAAGCGGACGTGATGCGCAGGGTGCTTCCGCAAAATGAATTCGCGAAGTGGCTGAAAGAATTCATGCCGCAGATTCCGACGACGGCCAATGCCGATTGGTTGCCGGTCACGGTTTCGCCTGATCCGAGCGACCCGAAGCTTGCGCACCTTGATGGTTTGAATTTAAGCCGTGCCTGGATGCTGGAAGGAATTCTTTCCGCGCTGCCCTCAGACGATCCACGCCGTCCCGCGCTGCAAGCCACGGCCGATGCGCATCGTCGCGCCGGACTGGCAGCGGTAACAGGCGAACATTACGAAGGCGGACACTGGCTCGGAAGTTTCGCTGTTTATCTCACCACCCAACGTGGAATTGCACATCTCAAATCGCGCGATCAAGGAGCGCCGCCTTCCCAGTCGCCGACACAAACACACGGCGATCTGGAGGCCGCCGCTCGATGAGCGTCATCGTGTTCAATTTTTGCATTCGCAAATTGCCAGCGTCGGTAGGGATGGCTCTCCGAGCCGTCCCAAAAATGAAGCAAAGTTTGGGACGCATTGGAAATGCGTCCCTACCACGTTTAGACGGTCACAAAAGTTATCTCTCACGTTTGTTCGATCTATCGCGGGAAATCACGGCGTGTAGTTAATGCCTTTTCTTTCAGCTTGCTGATGGATCGTCTCCGCTACTTTCTCGTCAAACCCATCGCCCTTCCCCGTTTCCGCTAGCCGCTTGTTTTCCGCCTGGATATACACCTCGCGCTTCTTCGCGAGGTCTTGGACTTCTTTTTGCAGACTATCTCGTTCTGCACGCGTTTTGGCGATGCGAGCTTCCATCTCCTGTTTCGTTAGTTTCCGAAATTCCTTTGGCAGATCTTTCTTGTCGATGGCATCTAGTTTGACTTCGTTGTTTGCTAAAGCGTCGAGAAGTTCGCCGCGACCTTGAACAGCCTTGCCGGTCCTGGCGTTATAGCTCAGGCGATCGGCGGCGGCACTGGCTGGCGCGCTTTCCGCGAAAGCCTGTTTTGCGGCTACTTCGCGCTGCAACGCGGCATCGCCATACGGAATCAGGGTAGCGCCGATTTTCTTGTTCAGCTTGGCTAGCTCGTCGTCCATCGGCGTTGCGATCACGGCCACGCCGCCAGATTGAGCAATAGCGGCATAGCTGCCTTCAGACAACTTCGCAATCTCCTTCCAGATCGGCGTGGTCTCCGCAATGTTCCCGCATTGCACGGTATTAATGATTAAATCCTTTTTTGCCGCGATCCGGCAAAGCTCAGGATATTTAGGGCCATCGGCATAACCCAGGTGCGGCGGCGCATCGCCCACCAAAAAAATAATCTTCAGAACTTTGCGATCCTGACTCCACGGCATCTTCTCAATTGCTTCGGCAAGGGCTTCGTTCACGCTTTCCGGCTCGTCCCCGCCGCCTTCGGCTTTGAAATCGCGTAGATGGCCATAGATTGAATCGATGTCGTCCGTGAGCCGAAATGATTTCACAACATATTCGTCGCCGCGGTCGCGGTAGCCAATCAGGCCGAGTTTTAGTTCCGGCGTTGGTTTTGCGCTGATCATTTCATTGGCGATCGACCAGATCTTTTGTTTGGCACCCTCGATCAGGCCGCCCATCGAGCCGGTGGTGTCGAGGACAAAACAGACTTCGATACGTGGTTTCGCTTCGCTAGTCTGGGTTTTGGCGTTGAGTATTTGCGACCATCCAATCGCGATCGCAAGGGTGAGGAATGCAAGGGTTTTTTTCATAGTTTTATTCGGTGATTTCATAAACGGTGTCGTCGAGCGCGAGCAGGACGTTTTGGCCAAGCGCCATCCATGGCGCAGCCTCGGGATGTTTCTTGAGCAGGTCGAAATAGGCCTCGGAGTTGAACTGAACCCGTTCCCGCTTGGTCGCGTTTTGCGTGTTGGTATCGACCCATTGCTTGCCGTTTTGGAAAAAGGCGCGGCCATTCACGAATTTTGATTGCTGGGTGTATTGCATGAGACGGTCCGATTCCGCTCGCGCCGCGGGCGCGGTGACAGCGAAGCCACGCAACGATTCCGCTGCCCCGGAATAGATCGAGGCCGCGGATTGATCGGCGAACTTAAATGCGTTCTGACTACGCGCGTTTGCCACCGCGTCTTCGCCATCCTTTTTCTCCTTGAATCCACCCCAGGCCTTCGAAACTTCCGCCCGCGCCGCACTATCCGCGCTCATGCTTTGCATCGAACGCTCAGTCATTGGCACTCGCCGCCGATCTTCGTCTTCGACGATCAAGTAGGCGGTGTAGGGGGTAACAATCCCGTATCGCCGCGCCAAATCGGTTGCCTCATCACGTAGCTCATTGGTTTCGCCGTGGATTCGAATTTCATCGAGTAAAAATCCAACACGCCGCGTCGCCCAAAGCCGCGCCACATAATCGTTGGAAGAATCATTAAACTTTACCTTGTAGGTAAATGTTTGTTGGCGGCCGTTGGCGATGCCGGTGAGTCTTGCTTCTACTTCGCCGGAGCCAGTGTAGCGCCCAGTTACGACAAGTTGATCGCCTTTGAACAAGTCCAGCAACTGCGCCGGATATAATTTGCTGGTGCCAACGCCGCCACCGAATTCCAGGCGCACATTGGTCAGCGCTGGTTCTTTGATCCGAGTATAGAAACTCGAAACCTTTACTTCGAGATCTTCATTCGCTAGCACATACTGGCTAAAGGCACGCGTCCCTTCTGCAATCTGATCGAGTAGTTGCGTGTTTACGTCTGACCCGACGCCGAAAGAAAAGATTCGCGCGTTCCCAGCTTTCTTCACTTCGGCCACGATTTCGTCCGGATTCCGCGTTCCCACAGTCGGCAATCCATCCGTCAGAAAAATGATGATGAATGGCCGCTCCGTTTTTTCCGTGCGCGCTTTGAGTGCGGCCTGGAGAGCGTCGGCAATAGCGGTGCCACCGATTGGCTTCAGATCGGCGATGAAATTCGAAGCGCGCTTGCGATGTTCCGAATCGGCATCTACCAGCTTGCCGAAAAGCGGCTCCGCTTCGGTGGAAAACCGCACGATCTCGAAGCGATCTTCGTTGTTCAAATTCTCGACGCAGAATTCCAGCGCCTTCTTTGCCTGTTGCAATTTCGGGCCGGCCATCGAGCCCGAGGTATCGACAACAAAGACCACATCCTTTGGAGTAGGCTTGGTTTCCTTCGCAGTGGTCGGAGCGGCGAGGAGAAGGAAGTAACCATCTTCGCCCGCGGGCTTGTGCGTAATCAAACTCAGCCCGACATCACGCACTTCCGAGTTGTAAACCAGCTGGAAATCGGTGTCTGGCGTTTCGTCTTTCGACTCATAACCAATCACCGCGCGATTGGCACCGTCCCGTTTGATTTCGACCTTGTGACTGGGTGAATAAATTGAAGCGAGTGGTTGCTCCGCCTTCACTTCCACTTTTACGCTCAGACTCTTGATCGGTTGCGCGGAAAATTTCTCCGTACTCAGCGGATAGCTGTAGGTCACGGTGCCGGCGTCAGAGCGCAGCAATTCGGTGTAAGAAATTTTGATCGGCTTGCGGCTGCGCGGTTCGATCGGAAAAATGCGAACCTTAAAGAGGTCGCGTCCGGCGTATTCCAGCAGTGCCGGATCGCGCATCCTGCGTACGATATCCTCGTAAATTTGGCGCGCCTTGTCCGCGCGAAGTAATTCGGCGTCCACCATTTTTCCGCCGATCTCCATGCTGAACTTGTCGATATGCGCCCCTTTCGGCACCGGAAACATGTAGGTTCCCTCCAGTCGCTGATCGTTCGGGTTGTAGAATTCCTGATCGATGGAGGTAATTGCTACTTGGCCGTCGATTTTGACCTCGACGTGGTGACTGGTCACTTCCAGCGGTGCAAAGGGGAAGTGCCCAGGCCTTACCAGGAATGGCTGTTCGATGACAATGAAACCATCTCCGCGCGCATTGGAAAGGGAGAGCATGCCGAGCAAACCGGCTGCGAGAATCAGGAGCGATCTTTTCATTTCCCTGTTAGTCGGAATCCCAGCGGAAATGCTCCCGCTTTTTTCTGAACCCGGAGAGAAACTGGCCAGTTCAGCTGCGGTGGGAATCGGCCGCGCCGACTAGTACCGCCGCAATCTTGTTTTCCTGGCGAAGACCTTTCACGAAGCGAACCCGACCCGCGCGTTCTTGGGGCCTCGATGGGCCCATTTTGTCATGTCGAGCGAATACGCCAGTCCGGCTCGGACCGAGACATCTCTTGCCATTCCTCTGCACAAAATTAGAGCTTCCTCGACTGCGCTCGGAATGACAAGAAGGGCTAACCCGAGATGAACGTCTCTCGTGCGGCGGCGGTTTCGCCGCTCTCTGTACCGAATGTCAGAAATTAGAATGCCGTCTGACCGATACGGCCCTACAATCATTGTGTTAAATTGGTAAGGCCAAACCAGAATGAGCGAACTTCAAACTGCCGTCTCTGATTCCCGCAAGGCCGATGCCGATTTGATTGCTCGTTGCCGTGGCGGCGAGGCGGATGCTTGGGATGCGCTGTTCGATAAATATTATCCAGTCGCGGCGCGTTTCGTTTTCCAATTGTCGGCCGATTTCAATCACGAAGACACGGAAGAGATTTGCCAGGAGACCTTTCTCGCGGTGGTGCGAAACCTGGCATCATTTCAAGGGAAGAGTTCTTTTCAGACGTGGTTGCTGCGCGTGGCCGCGAACAAAGCGCTGGATTTTCGCGGAAAAAGTCGCGCCGAAAAACGCGGTGGCAGCATGGTTCATTTCTCGCTCGATGGCGCGCATGAAGAGGGCAAAATCGACCCGCGATCGCAATGTCCCGGACCGGATAGCGTGCTGGTAAACGCCGAAACTTCTCGTCTCATTCGGCAAAGCCTCGATCAGCTGGACGATCCCTGCCGGGAAATAATCGAATTACGTTACTATGGCGAGCTGAGTTACACCGAAATCGCCACCGAGTTGCGGTTGAATCCGAAAACGGTCAGCTCGCGCTTAAGCAAGTGTCTTGATCGGCTCTGCGTGATCGCGAAAAAAATCTTTCCGCCAGAACATTCATTTGCCGTCTAACTTATTGCATCATGCCGCCGGAACCGAAAAACCCAATTGAAGAGCTGCTGGAGGCCTCCGCCCGAGCGCGCCGGGCCGAGTTCGGGGCCGATCCGAAAATGCCGAATCCGATGCGGGCACAGCTGCATCATGAGATCGCACGTTTGGCTCGAAGCGACGAATGCCGGTCGCGCTGGCGCACATCTGGAATTTCATGGCCGCGGCTCATGACCGCCACGGCTTTGGCTCTGGTTCTCGTTAGCGCGTCGGCGATCTGGTGGTGGCGGGAACACCAATCGGCCGGAGATAAAACCATGAAGCTGGCCATGCAGCAGTCGATGGCTCCAGCAAACGAAGCCCTCGCACCCGAAAAAGTATTCGAGCAAGGCGCTGCGGCCGCGGGCCCTGCCACGCCAACCTTCGCGGACAACAACGCTGCCGCCTCGCGAGCCGCCGAAGAGGCGAAGGACGCTGACGCATTGATGAAGTCAGCCGGGACGACGACCACCCCTTCTCCGACAGGGCAGGTGACGGAAGGTCTTATGGCTGCCGGCGCGAAGGCCGACCAACCATTGCTAGCCGACAGATCCTTAGCCGCGAAAGAAGCTGCGAATTCTACCGCGCCCGCAAGCACTTCTCTGACAGAAAACCGGCAGACGACCAATTTCCGTCGGCAATATTCGCAGAACGCTGCCGACCATGCTTTTCGCAGCAAGCTTAAACAAACGCTCAACATTTTGAACGAGTTTCAGCTGGAACAAACCGATCACGAAATTCGGGTGGTTGACGCCGATGGCTCGACTTATTCGGGTAAGCTCGAACCATTGGCCCAGAACGATGCGCGCAGCATCTTCAACCAGAAACGAAATTATGCGGCACCATCATCGCGCCCGGTCACCAGTCTTGATGACAAAGCGCAGGCGGCCAATGCCGAGTTCTATTTCCGCGCCACCGGCTACAACAGCAGTTTGAAGAAGCGCCTGGTCTTCGAAGGCAACTACATCGCTTCGTCAGTGTCCGCGCAAAAGAAAGTAGCCAAAGCCGAAGCCGAGGAACGAAACGAACAAATTCCAGCTCGAATCACGGGCACCGCGAAAATTCGCGGTGAGTCGCCCCTTCAGATCGACGCCATTGCAGTGGCGAAGTGATTGGCGTTACCGACCGGTTTTCAGTGTAGAGGAGATCCACTCAAGGAGCGGCGGTTTCCAAACCGCCGACTAAACAAAACGGCGGTCGGAGACCGCCGCTCCTTATTCTCAGCTAACGTTCAAATCCCAAGGGCCACGCCGGGATCACGCGCGAATTGAAACCCGCTAAGCATCTCGTGAAATTTTTTGCCGAGGGCCAACACCTGGAAATTTCGGCCCAGCATTTCCGGATGCAGCAAGGTTTGGAGGGCGCGTTTTTCAGAAACGTCAAAGTCCGTGTCTGGAAAAAATTTCGAAATAATCCCCGTAAGAAAATGATGTTGGTCGGTAAAACTAATTGACCTTGCCCCCGATGATTGCGGTGCTTCGGCCAGACTGGTCCACTCGACATGAGCGGAGATATCGGCCAACCCGATCTGCTGGAACGGCGACGATAGCTTTTTTTGTTTCGCGCGGACCTGGAGAGATCCCTGGCTGCGGCGAAGCGAGTAGAACTCCTTCCGGGGAAAACCGTAGTCGATTGTGAGAATGAGTCCGCGCGAAAGTTTGGTGGCGATCTCGCTCATTAGTTTCGGCGCGGCCAAATTCACTTCCGTTTCAAAGCCAGCCGGGAAAAGTCCAAGATGATAGAGTAGCAGGTCACGGTCACTAACCTTCGCCGTTACAAAGGTGAACGGCGTGCTATGGCAGCGGAGTTCAACTCCGCTGGGCGCACAGGCTGAAAGCCTGTGTTCCGAGACGAATTTTTCGTTCCAAACCGTGGCACCGTTCGCAACGCCGCCGGAAACGATGAGATGCACCGGCAATGAATCGAATAGTTCGTTGGAAAAATGAATTCCAACGAAGGGCGCGATTTCGTCAATCGACGCGACCCAGGAAGTTTTTTCGGCGAACTCGTGCAGATTTTTTTGCTGTCGCTCCCGCCAGATCGGAAACGGCTCGACGATGCAATAGGAAGTTGCGGCAAAACAATCGCCGGCTGATTGCCGCAGCGCACTCAGCGCATCGGCCGCAAATAGACCGTCGTGGGCACCCTGTTCCACGATTTCGAAATCGCCCGGCCGTCCAAGCTTCTCCCAAATTTCCACGAACTGGGCCGCGAGAAGTTTTCCGAAGAGCGGTCCCACACTCACGTTAGTAAAAAAATCGCCGCGCCGGCCAATGCGAGCGCGTCCGCTGGCATAATACCCGTACTTCGGGTGATAGAGCGTCAGCTCCATAAAGCGCGCGAAGGAGATCGGGCCGTTCGCGCCAATCTCAGCACGGATAATCTGGATTAGTTCGGAGTTTGCCACGGCTCTTTGGCCTTTGGATTTTCGGGCGAATTGCGCCTAAGCTTTCCCTCCAAGTCTATTTCTCTTTTTTACGTCCCCGCATGCCTGTTTCGTTTTTGATGCCAACTCTTCCACACCGCTACCGGCGGCCCTGGTACGCCCGGCCCCAATTTTACCTGCCCGCGCTGATTGTGCTGCTCGTAATAATTTTCGGCGCCATCTATTTCGGAATTGTCTCGTCGGAATTGAAGGCGGAAGCCGCGACCTACGATCTGAGCAAGCTAGAACAGATGGAATCGGCCAGTGTGATTCTGGATCGAAACGGAAAAATTTTTGGCCAAATCTATGTCGAAAACCGCGAGACCATCCCCTATGATCAATTGCCGCGCGACCTGGTGAACGCCGTGGTCGCAATGGAAGACACCAAATTTTATCAGCACAGCGGCTACGATCTCTTTGGCATCGTGCGCGCGGCTCTGGCAAATTTTCTCGCCGGCCACGTCCGCCAGGGCGCTAGCACAATCACCCAGCAACTGGCGCGCAACAGTTTCGCTCTCAAAGAGAGAACGTATCGGCGAAAACTTCTTGAAATCTTCGTCGCTGAACGAATCGAGCAGCATTTCGACAAACAAAAAATCATGGAGCTGTATCTGAACCGAATCTACTTCGGCGGCGGACTCTACGGGGCCGAAGCAGCCGCGCGCGGTTATTTCGATAAACCGGCGCGCGAGATGTCGCTGGTGGAATGCGCGACTCTGGCCGGCATCATCAGAAGTCCGAATCGGCTTTCGCCCTGGGCGGACCGGGCGGCGGCGCGTGAATCGCGCAACGTCGTCCTGGGTCGGATGCGCGATCTCGGTTTCGTCGATCGCCAGCGTTGCGCCGCCGCGCAATCGGAAGACGTCCTTATCGGTAACCGGCAGAATGCTCAGGGACAAACATACGCCGTCGATTACATCCGCCAGAAGGTGATCGAGGCGGTGGGATGGGACCGCGCGATGAACGAAGGTTTTCGCATTTACACCACAATCGATTCCGATCTGCAAAAAGCGGCCGAGGACTCGTTGCGGTCACACCTCGATCGTGCGGAAAAGCATCCTGACTATGGGCATCCGACCTATGCGGAATACACCGCGACGTTCCGCAAGGCGCGCCCGGGAAGCAGCCCGCCAGCGGTCCCCGACTATTTGCAGGGCGCAGTGATCGTGCTGGATAACGCGACCGGCGGCATGCTTGCGCTGGTGGGCGGCCGTGATTTCGAGCATAACCAATACGATCGCGCGTTGCAGGCCCGGCGTCCGGCTGGGACAGCGATGACACCGTTTGTTTTCGCAGCCGCCTTTGAGAACGGAATGTTCCCTGGCTCAGTGGTGGAGGATTCCGCGCTCGATAATCGCGCTGTCATGATCGGCGGGACGACTGGAATTCTCGGTGAATGGGGACCTGAGAGTGCGGAGAACCGCTACGAGGGGCCAATCACCGCACGCGAGGCACTCTCGAAATCGAAAAATGGTGCGACAGTGCGCCTCGGGATGAATCCCGGAGTCGACAATGTGATCCAGCTTTGTCGTAACGCCGGAATGAAATCGCCGCTGCGCCCTTATCCGGCGACATTTCTTGGGAGCAGTGAAGTTACTTTGGCGGAACTGGCACTGGCCTACACCATTTTCCCGAACGGCGGTTGGCGACCGAAACTGCCGCATGTTCTGGAACGGATCGAAGAAAAGGACGGGACGGTTTGGCACGCGCAACACGATTACGGCAAGCAGAACGTAATTAAACCTGAGATCGCCTACGAAGTGCACTCGTGTCTGGTTGACGCGCTCGACAAAGGGACCGGTAATGCCGCGCGCCCGAACTTCGGTTTGAAGAAAATGGAAGCAGCCGGAAAAACCGGGACCGCTTACGATTTTACCGACGTGCTTTTCGCAGGATACGATAGCGCGATCACCTGTGCAGTCTGGGCTGGGTTCGACAAGCCGCAGAGAATTTTTCGCGGCGCCTTCGGGCACGACATCGCATTGCCGGTATGGGTCGATGTAATGAACGCCTCGACCGAGCATTATCCGCCGAAGGAGATTTCGCAGCCGCGTGGTCTGGAGCGAGTGAGCATTTGCGCGAAATCCGGTTTGCTTGCGACCGACAAATGCGTTGAAAAAATCAAAACGAGTGAGGGCGAGACCGAAGAGAAAACAACCTATCTCGAGCTCGCGACGTCCGACCAAAAACCAACCGAGCCATGCAATGTTCACGGAGAACTGCACGCTTCGCTCACGCGCGATCTGCCGCCGTCGGAATTTCCGCGGGCGGCCCTCGCGGTTGACACCAACGCGGTGACGCCGATCACGCCGAAAGGGCCGACGCTCCTGGCCACGCGCGACCCATATAATTCCGTGCACGCGACGGTTTATCCGAAACCCGCGTCTTCGCCCTCGCCCGAAGCCGAAAAAGCGGTGACGTCAGAAGAAATGCCCGATCCAACAAAACCGGTTTTGAAAGCGATACCGGTGCAACCCGCGGAAGGGGAAGCGAGCGCGCCGAGTCCTGCACCGTTACCGACAGACACGGTAACAAAGGTGATGAAGCCATCCGGCTCCCCCGTCGAAGTCCGCCGCGCCATTCCGATAGCGCGACCAACCCCACAAGCTTCTGAGCCGGAAGTCCGCCGGGCAAAGCCGGTAGACGAAGACGAAAGCAATTAGAATGGCGTCAGAGGACGCGGAAAATTTTCGGCTGGCGGTGTTGAATCCGGGCGGTCGCGATCACGAGCAATATTTTGCTGAGAACCGGAGCGCGACGGCCAACGAGCATGCGCCGGTGAATTTTCATGCCCATGCGGCGTGCACGCACGGTGCAGTTTTTCGTGAGACGAAACGCGCGATCGCGACTGAATGGCCGGTCCTGCTGCTCTTGCGCGGCGATTTTCGCGCAAGCGAACGCGCGCTCGCGGAATTGAAGAAATTGAAACGCAAAACTGTGGTGGCGTTGAAAGAAACCGGCGCACATCAAATTGCACACCAGCTGAGCGATCCGGCGCGATTCGCTCGCTTCCTCAAGATCCTACGCGAAGCGAATGGTGGCATCGCCAGCACACCGGAAGCTGCCGACTTCTTTCGCTTATTTCGCGATAATGGAATCGAGTTTGTCCCAACGCCCTATCCCGTCGAGGACGAGAACTGGAATTGGGCAATGGAAAATCGTTCGGGAATTTTTGTTGGAACACGTGAGTTCGCAGTGCCTTCGCGGAATCATCTCGCTGCCCTTGTCGCTGTAAAAAGGTTGAGCGATGTGACCAAAGAGCCGGTGACGGTTTTCAATTTCGATCGGCGTCGCGGGGCCAAGCTCATTAGCGAAATGGGCTTTCGAAAAATTCGGGTACACGAAAAAAGGATGAGCTATCGCGCCTATTTGGGCGAAGTAGCGCGTCATAAAATTATTTTCCAGCTCGATCGCAGCCGCGTTCCAGGACAAGTGGCAGGTGACGCTCTCCTCTGCCGCTCCGCTTGCGTGGGCGGTGATGGTGCGATTGAGCGGATCGCGTTTCCAGAAACGTGTGGCGAAAAACGGAGGGACGCCCAGTTGGTCGAAATTGCACAGCGTTTGCTGACAAATGAGTCCGAGCGACGAGCCATCGCCGAACGCGCAACCAACATCGCGAAGGAAAAACTTTCTTTTCGCGCGGGTCGCGCAACTCTCGCGCATTTTTTCGCGAGCTGCGCTTTCTAACCCCCCGTCATCCCGAGCGTTACTCGAGGGATCGCGTAGAAGTTACGTTACCTTAAAGCTTACGCGACGGGATCCCTCGACTTCCGCTCGGGATGACCGTTCCATCTCTCGTTACTGCCCGATCTCGCGCAAATAAATCTCCTCGAGCCGGCGAGTTTGTTCTTTCTGGTTAAAATTCTTCACGACGCTTTCCGATGCAGCGCGGCCCATGGCGGCGAGGCGAGCGGAATCTTTTGCGCAATCGATCAGCGCGTCAGCTAACGCGCGGTGATCGCGTTCATTTACAAGAATACCGCTAACGTTGTTTTCGACTGCTTCGGGGATTCCACCATGCCGGGTAGCAAAGACCGGCAGTCCGGTCGCCATCGCTTCCAGCATGGAATTGGGGACGCCTTCCTGATTTCCGTCCCGGCCGGTTTCGCTCGGATGCAGAAAAATATGCGCCTCATAGAAAAGCTCCCGCAGTTGTTCTTGCGAGACAAAACCCACAAAATCGACAGCGCCGGCGAGCTGAAGTTCGCGCGCGAGCGATTGCAATTCTTCCAGTTGCGGTCCTTCGCCAGCAATAGTGAGTCTCGTGGCTGGAAATTCTTTCCGGAATTTGGCAAACGCGCATAACGCCGTTTTCAATCCCTTCTTCTCAATCAGCCTACCTGCTTGCAGCAACCGCCATTGACCGTCGCCAGGAATGCCTCGTTCACGAAATGGAAAATCTGCCGGCGGAATTCCGGTCCGCTGGATTTCGACCTTCTCCGTGGCGCAGCCGAGATCGATCACCGCCTGCCGTAGCGAGTCGGACCGCACCAGAACGCGTTTTACCAATGACAACATTTCCTCGGTTGCGCGTCGGTAAGCGGGTTTCTCCATGTCCACCAGAACGTCCGCGCCATGAAACGAGACCAGCGATGGTTTTTGCCAACGATGAACCAGCGGCCGCAGCAGCACAGCGATGTGACCAAAATAAATATGCAATAACTGCGCATTACTTTCAGTGAGGGCGCGCTCAATTCCGCGAACTTCAGCGGGAGAAATTTGCCATGGCCGATCGGCAATTTGTTTGAACCAGATCCGCCGCAGAAAATGGAACGTTGGTTTTCTGATGATGTGAATGTCGCGGAATGGAAAACACTCCCTGTTTTCTAATTTTTGTGCGATCACCACCGGCCGTACCCGTCTGAGAGAAGTGATTTGCCGGTAGATATGCAACATCTCCGGTTTTAGAAAGGTCGCGCAGTACGACCCGACCACGGGGCCGTCCGAAGTCCGGTCTTTCAGGAGACTGTTAAAAATAAATTTCGAAGAGCTTAATGCCGTTCCATTTCCCGGGATCTTCCGGCTTGACCGTCACGCTTTGTTGCGCGGTGCCATATCGAGCGGGTGCCCACGGGTTCAACATTTGCAGCGGATTGCCGCCGCGAACTGCACGCGGAATCACTCCTCCAGGCTCCCGTGCCGGTAGTGGCGGAGGCGGTTTTTGCGGCCTCCCCGCTTTCCGCGGAGCAACCGGCGCGGTGTATGTCTGGGCGAAGGCGGCACTTGCGATCAATGTCATTATCAGAATTGCGAATAATTTTTTCATAACGATCCCTTCTCTAACGGAACATTCTTGCCCGGTTTCATCCTCCGGCTCAATTATATTTCGATGGATTACCTTGAAAAGGCCGCACGCGTGCTCGAAATCGAGATCGTTGAGCTGCAAAGATTGCGGCAGCGTCTCGGCAAAAGTTTCGGTGATGCAATCGAATTGCTGAAAGCGACGGTTGATGCGCGCGGAAAAATCGTCGTGCTCGGGGTGGGAAAATCGGGACACATCGGCAGCAAAATTGCCGCGACCCTGACCAGCACCGGTTCGCCCGCAGTCGTGCTCGATTCGCTCAATGCCTTGCACGGCGATCTCGGAATGGTGGCGGACGGTGACGCGGTTCTGGCCATAAGCGCGAGCGGCGAGACCGAGGAATTGTTGCGGATTTTGCCGGCGATCGCGCGCTTTCAGGTAAAGATCATCGCGATTTGCGGCGACGCCGATTCCACTCTGGCAAAAAACGCGCACGTTTTTCTCGATGTGAACATCGAACAGGAAGCGTGCCCATTGAACCTGGCGCCGACTTCGAGCACGACAGTGATGCTGGCGCTGGGGGATGCGCTCGCGATGGTGCTGCTCGAAGCACGCGGATTTCAAAAGGAAGACTTTGCCAAATTTCATCCGGCCGGCATGGTTGGGCGTAGTTTGCTCATGCGCGTGCACCAGGTGATGCGGCCGCGCGAGGCGCTCGCACTGGTCGCATCGGATACTCCGATTCGCGACGTGCTGAAGTCGATGACGGCGGTGCGCGCCGGCGCTGCGGTGATCGCCGATACCGACGGAAAACTACTCGGCATTTTTACCCATGGCGATTTCGCCCGACATTTTCAAAACGATCCCAAAGTAGGCGAGCGTTTGGTTGCGGATTTGATGACATTAAATCCGGTAAGCGTGCACAAAGACAAGCTGGCGGTCGAAGTTCTCAATCTTCTGGAAAGCCATCGCATCGACGATCTTGTCGTCGTTGACGATGACAACGCGCCGGTCGGCATTGTTGATTCACAAGATCTGACGCGATTGAAGTTGCTGTAATTCCGCCATCCCGAGCGAAAACGCCAGTCCGGCTCGGACGAGGGATTCCGCCGCGAAAGCTTCAAGGTAACATCTCGGGATCCCTCGATCCGGCAGCCGCCGGACTGGGGATGACCCGGGTACTTGCACGAGGGAATACCCCGTGGCACAATCCGCCTCTTTTCACGATTCACGGATCACGATTCACGATTAACCTCTGTTCTAATGGCTGCGGCAAACGATCTCCGAAAAGGGATGGCGATTAAATACAACGGCAACACTGCCATTGTGCTCGAAGTCCATCATCGCACTCCGGGAAATTTGCGGGCGTTCGTGCAAGCGATCATTCGGTATATCAACACTGGCAAAAGCGCCGACGTGCGTTTTGGTTCAACCGACAAAGTCGAGCTCGTCGATATCAACCGCGCGACCCTCGAGTTCAGTTACAAGGATCACAACGGGTTCCATTTCATGGATCCGGAAACGTACGAAACGGTGACGTTGCACGATAATTTGCTCGGCGACGCCAAAGATTTCCTGGTGGAGAATTTACCGGTGCAGGTTCTCTACGCCGAAGGCAAAGCGGTGCAGGTGGAATTGCCGGCGTCGGTTAGCCTGAAAGTGATCGAGTCAGCCGAGGGCGTCCGCGGCGATACCGCCAGCAACGTGACCAAGCCGGCGAAACTCGAGACCGGTAAAACCATTAACGTCCCGCTCTTCATCAAAGAAGGCGAAACGATCAAGATCGATACCCGCACCGGCGCCTACATGGGCCGCGCGTAATTCTTTTTTGTCATTCCGAGCCGAATATGCCAGTCCGGCTCGGACCGAGGAATCTCTCGTTATTCCTCAGGTATATTTAGAGGTGTCTCGGCTTCGCTCGACATGACAAAATAATTTCATGCCGTACCGCAGGTCATCCAGTCAACGTCATCGTCGAAAGCCGTCACGAGTAAAAATCGTCCGCTATGTCGTGCCGACGACGCGACGAGCCTCCGATCATCCGATGCCACTGATGGTGCCGACGCGCTGGGTGAAAAATATCATCGCGCTCTTTTTGCTGCCGTGGTGCGCAATTCTCACCCAGACATTTTTTACCGCTTTCACCCGCGCGACAATTCACCAACAACTTTGGGCCGGCGCGGAATTTTGGTTCTTTACTCTCGGCGCAGTGCTTTGGCTGATTGCGTTCTTCGGTTTGCCTCGACCAGTCATTATCTACGTCTTCGGTCACGAACTGACGCATGTGCTCTGGGTTTGGTTAATGGGCGGACGGGTGAGCAAATTTCGGGTCAGCGGCGACGGCGGTCACATCGTGACGAACCGGACAAATTTTTTGATCGCGCTCGCCCCTTATTTTTTCCCGCTTTACAGCGTGCTCGTGATCGCAGCCTACGGGATCGCGAGTTTATTCTTCAATGTCGCTCCCTATGGCCAATTGCTCTATGCGACGCTCGGTATTACCTGGGCCTTTCACCTCACCTTCACCTGTTGGATGATTCCAAAGAACCAGACCGATCTGAGCGACCACGGGACATTTTTTTCCCTCGTTTTTATTTATGTGATGAACCTGGTGCTTTTGAGTACCTTGCTTGTGATCGCATCGCCGCAAATTACCTTTGCCAGTTTTGGCGCCGATCTGGTGGAAAATTTGCGCAGTTTTTCGGAATGGGTCGGCAGTTTGATGAATCGGTTTACGGGGGGTCATGGCATGCCGACGACCTTGCCGAATCAATAGGTCGCGCACTCCTCTTCGACTCCGGGGAGCGCAGGCACACGCGACACGCATGCGCTACTCCGGAGTTCACGTGGCACGGCCCGCAACCTTTGGTTCGATCTATCACCTACCAATTCCGGAAAACCGCAAACGGAAGCTGCGACATTGCTTCCGTCAATCTCAGCTGCGAATTCTCGGCGCGAAGTTCGCGATCGCAGAAAACATCGCGCAAACCAGTCAGTTGGGATGATAGAAGGACATGGGTATCCTGCCATCTATCACCAACCGGCGGAAAACCGACCTGCGACGATAATCGCGGCACGATCACAATGATCGCACGGTCCCCGTGACGCCGGGCAAAACCGATCGCGCATTCGGCAAGCTCGCCTCCGAAATTTAGCGACTCATAATTTCCCTCGCGAAACAACTCCGGATTTTCGCGCCGCAAATGCAGTAAGCGCTGGGTTAGGCGCATTTTGATCCGGCCGTTCGGCCAGCATTGCATCAATTCGTTCGCCGAAACCTTTTCGATCTGCGCCAGCATTTCGCGGCGCCGAGCATAATCGATTGGGCGCCGATTATCCGGATCGACCAGGCTGTCATCCCAAATTTCCGTGCCTTGATAAATGTCGGGCACGCCCGGCGTGGTCAGTTTGATCGCGGTTTGGGCGAGTGAATTGATGGCGCCGAGGCGCGCGATTTCCGCCGCCACCGGTAGAAAGATCGGCAAAAATTTATTGCGCGGACCGGGTTCTAAAATCCTGGCCACGAACTCTCGCATCGCGTCATCCCAATTCTCGTTAGGTTGAATCCAGCTTGTGTTCAGCTTTGCTTCCTTCAAGGCTTTAGCCATGTAACGCTGGATTCGGGTAACGAATTCCTGACCGACCGACGAAACCGGCGCACCGTCGAGATCGACCGGCCAGGTCCCGAGCAGCGTTTGATAAAGCAAATACTCTTCGCCGGCATCGGGCGCCTCAGCCTCATCGATCTGTTTCTTGAATCGGCGGTTAGTGGTTCGCCATTTTTGCAACGAGCGCCCCCACAATTGCGGAATTTCTGAGATCGCGAGCATGCGCGCGCGCACATCTTCGCTGCGCTTACTGTCGTGCGTGGAAGTGGCAAGCAGGCTGGCCGGCCAGTCGCGCTCCCGGCGAAGGTTACGTTGATGAAACGTCTCCACGCTGAGGCCGAAAAGTTGCGGTTCGCCCCCGACTTCGTTTAGCGCCGCCAGCCGGTTGTAGATATAAAAGACCGTGTCCTCGAGTCCCTTCGCCGTGATCGGTCCGGTGAATTGTTGGAACTTGAGAACGAATTGGGCGTGCGCGGCGCGTTGCTCTTCGTCGAGGTTTTCCGGAAACCGAAAAAGCAAAAGATCGAGCAAGAAATTAAAGACCGATTCTTCGATCGCGGGATTGCGCCGTTTCGCCGCCGCCACTGCACGCTCGATGACTGCGCGATCTTCCTCGCTCACTGGTTTCCCTGGTTCGAGATAAGTTCGATAGACGGGGAAACAGGCAATCGTTTCGCGCACCGCGCGCGCCAGAGCCTCCAGGGTGTAGTCGCGAAACCAGCGGTTCTGTTCCGACAACCGATCAACCATATTGCCGAGAACATTAACTTCGTTGGCCAGCGAAATACGCATGACCAATCGCTTCTTCGCGTAAACCAGATGGCCGAAATGCAGCGAGTGACTGATGAATCGCTTGAAGATTTTGGTGATGGCGCCTTCCGCGTTATGATCGACCAGCACCCCCGCGACTTGATTAGCGAAATCGTAACCGGTGGTGCCGTGGACCGGCCAGTTTTGCGGCAATTGTTCGTCGCCGGTCAGAATTTTTTCCACGATTAGATAAATGGCGCGTCCATCCTTTGGCAAGGGTACGCGCAAGGCCTTGGCACAGCGTGATTGCAGCTTCTCGAAATATTCGAGCGGCCGATACAGGCCGTCGGGGTGATCGATCCGCAAGCCGCTAACAGCGTCACTAGCGACGAGCTCGAAAAGTAGTTTGTGGGCGGCGTCGAAAACTTCCGGCAATTCCACCCGAATGGCAGCCAGATCATTGACGTCAAAAAATCGCCGATAATTGATTTCCTCCGCCGCCACGCGCCAGAAAGCGAGGCGGTAGGATTGCGCATTCAGCAATTCATCAAGTCGATCGAAACTGCGCGGATCGCCGACATGCCCGTTGATGGTTTCGACCGCTTTTTCAATCGCCCGCTGCACCTGCGGCGCTTCCGCACAACGCCGTTCCAGGCGTTTCTTAATGATCTCCTTTTCACGCGCGCGCTCCTTGATTCGCCCGGGATTGGTCTCGGTCCGCCGCGGGAGATATTCGAGCGCGGTCCGAATGCTCTGAAATTCTGCATAAAAGTCTTCGTCGCGGAATTCCGCCAGATTTTCGAGTGCCAATTCGAGAATATAGCGGTAGGTGCCGGGCGCGATTGGGAAAACATGATCGAAATAAGTGAGCGAAAACGAGCCGCCATCGAAGCGCACCTGCAGCTCGCCGCGTTCGAGTACGCGGCCGTATTGATCGCCCAGAATCGGGAGCAGCACTTTATCGTGCAAATCGGTCTTGAGCGGCCGCCAATCGATATCGAAATAGGGTGCGTAAAGCGAGCTCGGTCCATTTTCGAGCACGTCCTGCCACCAAGTATTTTGCGGATCGTTGATCCCCATGTGATTGGGGACGAAATCGACAATTTGTCCCATGCCGTGAGCGTGGAGCTCGGCAACCCAAGCATCATAATCCTCGCGCGACCCGATCGCGGCATTGAGCTTGTTATGATCGGTAATGTCGTAGCCGTGTAAACTTTCGGCACCAGCCTGGAAATAGGGCGAGGCGTAAGCATCGCTGATCCCGAGATGGTGCAGATAGGCCACGATTTCGCGCGCCTGCCGGAAGGTAAAGTTCTTGTTGAACTGCAGCCGGTAGGTCGCGGTTGGTATGCGTACGTTTGTCATGTCGAGCGAAAGCCGAGACATCCCGTTGCGCAACCTTTACCCTAACGCAACGGGATTATTCCTCAGTTGTGCCCAGAATGGTGGGCATGCTAGGAACAAAGGCGGTCCCGCAATTGCGCAACCGCAGCCCAAGACCCCTCGCGAAGTTGGAGGCTGGTCGGACCAAGCGCCAGCTTTTGGAGTGCGGTGGGAAGCGGAGCGCCACACCGCTTTTCTTCTGCAAAAGGTTAGCGTACGAGAAAAGCGCCGTCGTCGCTTCGCTTTGCCGGCGCAGTGCAAAATACGGCTATGAGTGCATTCGGGTCGTTAATATCCAACCGGTCGCCTACGCTTGGAATGACAAATTGCCCCTACATCCGCTCTGGCACGTCGATGCCGAGCAATTTCAAGCCACGTTGCAGGACGCGCCCGGTTAGGTCGCACAACGCGAGTCGCGATGCGCGCACCGGTTCGTCCGCCTTTAAAACCGGGCAGGTTTCGTAAAACGTGTGAAAGCTGTTCGCCAGCTCGAACAAATAATTGGCCAGAATATTCGGGCGAAAATCGTTCAGGACTTGCGGAACGATCTCGGCAAATTGGCAGAGGCGTTTCGCTAAATTGAGCTCGGCCGGCTCACTCAACGCCGGCGCCTCTCGCAGAGACACGGCTCCTGCTTTGCGGAAAATCGAGCGAATACGGACGTAGGCGTTCTGCAAATAGGGCGCGGTGTTTCCGTGCAACGATAACATTTTGTCCCACGAAAAAATGTAATCGGTCATGCGGTACTGCGAGAGATCGGCATACTTGATTGCGCCAATTCCGATAATCTTCGCGATCTCATTTCGTTCCGATTCCGCCAGCTCCGGATTCTTTTCCGCGATGATTCCGCCCGCGCGCACCATTCCCTCCTCGAGCAAGTCATGGAGCGGCACATTTTCTCCGGAGCGCGTCTTCATCAACTTGCGATCGGCGCCGAGGATGCTGCCAAAAGCGATGTGATGAAAGTCAGCGGCGTAACCTTCTCGCCGAGCAATCGCGAAAATTTGTTTGAAGTGCAAAATCTGGGGCGCGCCCACTACGTACCAGATGGCATTGGCCTTCAAATCATTGATGCGGTAATCAACCGTTGCCACATCGGTGGTGGCGTAATTGTAACCGCCATCGCGTTTGCGAATGATGCAAGGTTTATCTGCCAACTCGGGAATATCGCGGAAGAAAACGCAGACCGCGCCCTCGCTCATTTCAGCCAACCCGCTTTTGAGCAGACGCTCAACCACAGCCGGCAGCCGGTCGTTATAAAAACTTTCGCCGCGGACGATATCATAATGGATGTCGAGTAATTCGTAGGCTTTTGAAAATTCCTGCATCGAAAGATCAACGCACTGCTTCCAGATCGAGTAATTCTCCGGATCGCCGGCCTGCAATTTCACCAGTTCGGCGCGAGCGGCTTCGCGCACGGCTTCATCCTTTGTCGCGCGCTCGTTGGTCTCTTTGTAAATGCGAACCAGCTCGGCAATGGGATCGCGTTTCAGAGATTCCAGATCGAGCAAATTTTTCCAACCCCAGATGACCATGCCGAACTGCGTCCCCCAATCGCCGATGTGATTGTCGCGAATAACGTCGTGGCCGAGGAATTTCGCGATGCGCGCGAGGGCGTCGCCTAGGAAAGTGCTGCGGATGTGACCGACATGCATCGGCTTGGCCACGTTGGGCGAACCGAAATCGACTACGATTTTTCGTGGCGAGGTCGCGCTTGCCACTCCGAGGCGCTCGTCGTGCAGAATTTCCGCGATTTTTTTCTCAACCGCTTCGCGTTTGAGAGTGAAGTTGATGAAGCCGGCGCCAGCGACGTTCGGCTGCTCGCAAATTTCTGCAACGTCGAGGCGGCTGACGATCGCGTCCGCTATTTTGCGCGGATTTTCACCGCGCTTTTTTCCCAGCACTAAGGCAGCGTTGCTTTGGTAATCGCCAAAGCGCGGATCAGTCGCGGGCGAGACGTCGCCAGCCGGCGGAAAGCCGGCCGCTGCAAGCGCCTCGGAAAGTTTTCGGTTGAGTTGCGACTGAAATATTTCCATCGCGTTCTGATTGTAGCCGCTTCGCTGTGCGAAGCGAGGCGCTGTGGCGGCAGGCCTGTCGCCTGCGCGTCGCCGACGGCACGAGTGTCAGCTTAGCGCCGACGGCCTTCCCCCAATCGAGCTTGGCTTGTGGCTCCGCAGAGCGTCGCCCTACCAGTGCAATTTTCGCAAACACACATTTGGTAGGGCGAGACTCTGTCGAGCCGCTGAGCCTTTCGCAGCTAAAGCTCTCCTCAGTTAAGTGTTTTTCCGCCTTTCAAGCTTTGGAGTTTGGCGTTTCCCTGGGATCTGAGTTTTGGATCTTGGGATTTCTAGAAGCACACCTCTAAAATACGCTCGCGACTTACTCCTCAATTGAGGTCGACGACTAAACAGATACCAGGACAGCCGCTACAGCAGCTACGATGTCGCCTGGGCGCGAGCGCGGAAGATTGAAAGGATCTCGTCGGCCGAGCTGGCGTTGGCGAGTTGGTCGCGCACGTTGCGGTCGTTCAAGAATTTTGCAATGGAAGCGAGAGTGCGCAGATGCGTTTGAAATTGATTTTTGGGAACGATGAAAAGGACCACGAACTTCACCGGCGCGTTGTCGAGTGCGTCGAATTCGATCCCGGTGCTGGAACGGCCAAACGCCGCCACCACTTTTTCCAGCCGGTCCGAGGAGCAGTGCGGAATGGCAATCCCGAAGCCGATGCCCGTGCTCATCGTTTCTTCGCGTTGTTTGAGCGAAGCGAGA
>Ga0209376_1000778_pt1 | contig 34005 bp, 24 predicted proteins | sample GraSoiAngelo_134_FD_185891 | JGI IMG/M metagenome (GOLD analysis project Ga0209376, IMG submission 185891) | Grasslands soil microbial communities from the Angelo Coastal Reserve, California, USA - 14_0929_05_30cm (SPAdes) (version 2) | ecosystem: Environmental > Terrestrial > Soil > Grasslands ...
CTACCCGCTTGTGAAAAATTTCGCAAGCAAACCACCAGGCCCGCAAACTTATGTGGCGCTTGGGAGTATGATGTGATTACCTTGGACACTCGATGACCGCGAACCCCGCGCCCGTGCCGCGTCCGTCGGCTCCATCCCAGGGCGACGTCGAACTGCTCGAGCGGCTCGCGGCTGCGCGCGCCGACCTGCTCGCCCAAGTGGCCCGCCGCATCGTCGGTCAGAAGGACGTGCTCGACGGCATCCTCACCGCCGTCTTCTCCGGCGGCCACGCCCTGCTGCTTGGCGTCCCCGGGCTCGCCAAGACTCTGATGGTGTCGACCGTGGCCCAGGCGCTCGAGCTCAAGTTCTCGCGCATCCAGTTCACGCCCGATCTCATGCCGTCCGACATCACCGGCACCGAGATCATCGAGGAGGACCAGGCGAGCGGGAAGCGCGGCTTCCGGTTCGTGCGCGGGCCGGTGTTCGCCAACATCGTGCTGGCGGACGAGGTGAACCGCACGCCGCCCAAGACCCAGGCCGCGTTGCTCCAGGCGATGCAGGAGCATCAGGTGACCGCGGCCGGCCAGACGCACCAGCTGCCGGCGCCGTTCTTCGTGCTCGCCACCCAGAACCCCATCGAACAGGAGGGGACGTATCCGCTCCCCGAAGCGCAGCTCGACCGCTTCATGTTCGAGCTGCGGGTCGGCTACCCATCGAAAGACGAAGAGGAGACGATCGTCGAGGCGACGACGGGGGATCTCGCGGCGACTATCTCACCCGTGCTCACGGCGGAAGACGTGCTGGCGCTCCAGCACCTGGTGCGCCGCATCCCCGTGACCAAGCCGCTGGTGCGCGCCGCGGTGACCCTGGTGCGGATGACCCGCGCCCCGGACGGCGACGCGCCCCCTTTCATCAAGGAGTTCGTCGCGTGGGGTGCCGGACCGCGCGCGTCGCAGTACCTGATCCTGGGTGCCAAGGCGCGGGCGGCACTGGACGGCCGGCCGATGCCCGACTACGACGACCTCAAGGCAGTTGCGCCCACTGTGCTCACCCACCGCCTGGTCATCAACTTCGCCGCCGAGGCGGCGGGGCGGACCGCGCCGGACCTCGTCGAGGAGCTGATTGTGACGGGGAACTGGCTCCCGAGGTAGCTATCAAGGGAACGTATGAACAGGGTCATCCTCGCCGGCCTGGCGATCGTGCTGCTGCGCGACTGCGATGTCGTGAGTCCTCGCCCCTCGCCCGGGAAGGTCAGCGGGACGTGGGGTGGTGACAACGCCGCGCTCATGGCCGACGACACCAGCGCCCACGCCCACATCGGGTGCACTTATGGCAACGTCCATCAGGCGATCGTGGCGGATGCCTCTGGCAAGTTCGACGTTCCCGGCGAGCACGACATCACGGCGCACCCGGTAGACCGCGGCATCCAGCACCCCGCCCGCTACACCGGCACGGTCCTCGGGCAAACCATGACCCTGACCGTGACCCTCACCGACACCGCTGTCACCCTTGGCCCCGTCCAGCTCACCCTCGGCAAGGAGCCGCGGATGGGGCCGTGTCCGATCTGCCGCGTGAAACGAGTCCGGACCAACCTGTAAGCCACATCATTACAACTGCTTTGCGGCGTGAGCGAGCCACTGTCAGATCGGTGACAGTAGTCACCCCGGTGCTGCGCCAAATCGCCAAATTGGTGGGGCGGAAGCCCTTGTGACGGGAGCAGGCGCGTGGGTGCAGCGCTACGAGTGCTGATTGCCGAAGACTCCGAGGACGACGCGCTGCTGCTCGTCCGCGAGCTGAAGCGCGGCGGATACGAGCCCATTCATGAGCGAGTCGCGAGCGCCACCGCCATGGCGGCCGCGCTCGATCGCCAGGGTTGGGATCTCGTGATCGGCGACCACAGCATGCCGCATTTCGGCGGGCTCGCGGCGCTGGCGCTGGTGCGCGAGCGTGGCCTCGACGTCCCGTTCATCTGTGTTTCCGGCACGATCAGCGAAGAGATGGCTGTGGCCGCCATGAAGGCGGGCGCGAACGATTGGGTGACTAAAGGGCAGCTCCAGCGCCTCCTCCCCGCGATCGAGCGCGAGCTGCGCGAGGCGAAAGGGCGCGCGGCGCTGCGCGCCTCCGAGGCGGGCTACGAGACCCTGGTCCAGCATGCGCCCGTCGGGATCTATCGCTCGAGCTCGGAGGGCCGGTTCCTGTCGGTGAATGCCGCCCTGGTCCGCATGCTCGGCTACGACTCCCCCGCGGAGCTGCTGCGGCGCGACATGGCGCGCGACGTGTACGCCGACCCGGCGGAGCGCCGGCGCCTGCTGGAGCGGGATACCTATACCGATCACGAATACGACGAAGTCGAGGCGACCTGGAAGCGCAAGGACGGTCGCCCCCTGACCGTGCAGCTCAGCGTGCGGGCGGTACGCAATGCCGATCGCCAGGTCGAGTATTATGAGACGTTCGTGCGCGACGTCTCGGAGCAGCGACGGCTGCAGCAGCAGCTGGTGCAGTCGCAAAAGATGGAGGCGGTGGGCCGATTGGCTGGCGGCATCGCGCACGACTTCAACAACCTGCTCACGGTGATCACGAGCTACTGCGACCTGCTGCTCGAGGACTTGGGCGGGGACGATCCGAAGCGGGAGGACGTCGAGCAAGTGCGCAAAGCGGCGGACGGGGCCGCGGCGCTCACCCGCCAGCTGCTCGCCTTCAGCCGGCAGCAGGTGATCGCGCCCCGGGTCGTGAACCTGAGCGCCGTGGTCGCGGGCGTCGAGAAGATGCTGCGGCGCGTCATCGGGGAGGATGTGGACCTGGTCACGGTGCTCGACCCCGGCGTGGGCTCGGTGAGGGCCGACATCGGGCAGCTCGAGCAGGTGCTCATGAACCTGGCGGTGAACGCGCGCGACGCCATGCCCACGGGGGGCAAGCTTACGATCGAGACCGCCAACGTGGCGCACGACCCGCACTACGCCCGGGAGCGTGCGGCCGCCCCAGTCAGCCGGTTCGTGATGCTCGCCGTGAGCGACACCGGCGTCGGGATGGACGAGGCGACCAAGGCGAGGATCTTCGAGCCGTTCTTCACGACCAAGGAGCCGGGCAAGGGGACGGGGCTCGGCCTCGCCACGGTGTACGGGATCGTGCAGCAGGCGGGGGGCTTCATTTGGGTGTACTCCGAGCCCGGGCGCGGCACGACCTTCAAGATCTACCTGCCGCAGGTGGACGCGGCCGCCGAGGACGCCGGGGCGAGCACCGCGCCCGCCGACCTGCCCCGCGGGACGGAAACCGTGCTGGTGGCGGAGGACGAGGCGGCGGTGCGCGCGGTCACGCGCGAGGTACTGGAGCGGCAGGGCTACGTCGTGCTCGAGGCGCCGCACGGCGCCGCGGCGCTCGACATCGCCGCGCAGCACCGCGGCCCCATCCAGCTGCTCGTGACGGACGTCGTGATGCCGGGGCTGAGCGGGCGGCAGCTGGCGGACCGGCTGGCGCGGCTGCGACCGGACACCAAGGTGCTCTACGTATCCGGATACACCGACGACGCGGTGGTCCGCCACGGGGTGCTCGAGGCGGGGATCGCCTACCTGCAGAAGCCGTTCACGATTGACAGCCTAGCCCGCAAGGTGCGCGAGGTGCTGGATCGCTGACCGGCGCGCTCCCGTGTTGACCCCGGCCCAGCTAGCCCCGTCAAACCGTACTTAACCTGCAGACTCAGAGCGTGTTGACAGCACGTTGATTCGCGCGTCTAATAGTCCCATTCCGAAACACGGTGAGCCGTCCTTTTGCCGCCGCACCTGCACCTTTCCACGCTCGGCGCGCCGCTCCTGCTGCTCACAGCGACGGGTGAGCAGATCCGCTTCCGCACGCGCAAGCACTTCGCGCTGCTGATTCGTCTCGCCGTCGAGGCGGGGAGGCGATTCACGCGCGACTACCTGATGGATCTGCTGTGGGGCGACGCTGCCGCACATTTGGCGCGCCACTCTCTGGCACAGGCGCTCACCGTACTGAAAGAGAAGGTGGGGCGCGAGCACCTGGTGGTCCAGCGGGCGACGGTGGCGCTTGCTGAGGGCGCGGTGGATGCCGACGTGGCGCATTTGGATGCCTGCGACCTGCAGATCCGGGGAGCGTTTCTCGACGGCTTCGAGGTGCCCGCCGCGGCCGGGTTCGAGCAATGGAAGGACGAGTGGCGGGCGAGGCTTGGCCCTCGGATCCGCGACTGCCTGGTGAAGCAGATGGACGCCGGGCGCCGCATCGGCGATTTCGCCACGGTGGAGCGGCACGCCCAGGTGCTGCACGAGCTCGATCCCCTGTCCGAAGACGCGGTCCGCGGCCTGATGGAGGCGCGCGCCTGGGTCGGCGACCGCACCAACGCGCTCAAAGCCTATGCCCGATTCGAGGAGCGACTGCGCGAGGAGCTGGGAGCGAAGCCTAGCACGGACCTGGTACGTGTGGCGGACCTGCTGCGGCAGGGTCGCCGACCGGCGCCCCGTCCCGACGAGGGCGCACGCGCCGGGCGTCCGGCGGCCGTGTCCGAGCGACAGGAGCGTAGGTTCGAGGCCGAGACCCTAATCGGCCGCGAGCAGCCGTTCGCGAAGCTGTACGACGCGTGGCTCGAAGTGCGGCGCCGGGTGCCGCGGATCGTCGTGCTCACGGGCGACCCGGGGATCGGCAAGACGACGCTCACCAATGCCTTCGTGTCGACGTGTCAGATGGAGGGCGCCGTGGTGGCGCGCGCCCAGGCATACGACGCCGAGCGGGAACTGCCGTTCGCGATCCTCGCCGAGCTGGTCAAGCAGCTCACGCTCCAGCGGGCGATCGGCGGGGCCGAGCCCGAGGCGCTGAGCGAGCTGTCGCGCGTGTCGCCCGAGCTCTTCAATGTCTTTCCGGGAGTGCCCAAGCCCGTCGAGTGGTCGGCCGAGGTCATCCCGCTGCGGCTCGCCGGCGCGTTTCTCAAGGCCGTCGAGGCGGCGACGGACGAGAGCCCGCTGGTCCTCGTGGTGGACGACATTCATGCGGCCGACAACGCCAGCGCCGCGATTCTCCACATGGTGGCCCGCAAGCTGTCGCGCACCCGGCTGTTGTTGATCCTCACGGGCCGCACCAACGAGCTGCGCACCGCCGCGGCGCCGAGTGCGCTCGTCTCGGACACCACAGTGGAGGCGCTGCAGACGTTGGAGCTCGAGCCGTTGTCGGCGGAAGCGGCGGAGCGGCTCGTCGGGACGCTCGCTGCTCAGGCCGAGAGCAAGATCGCCGACCTCCCCACGACGCGAATCCTCCAGGCGGGGAACGGCAACCCCCTAGCGCTCGAGCTTCTCACTAAAGAATGGGTCGCGCACGGTTCGGGCTCGCTCTTGAGCGACATCGAGGCGCTCAACACGCAACCCGTCGCGAACCTTGGTATCCCCCGGGCCATCGGGGCGGTGTTCGAGCGGCAGATTCGCCGGCTCGATGCGACGTCCCGGGCGGCGCTCGATTTGGCGGCCGTGTTGGGTCGGCGGCTGGCGGATCTGCCGCTGTACACCGTTGTGGGACTCTCGCCGGCGGGAGCGGGCGAGGCGCTGACCCGGCTGCTCGAGGAGGGGTTCCTGCGCGAGGTGCACGGCACGCTGGAGTTCCGAAACGAATTGATCCGGGCGCAGGCGTACTATGCGGTGGCGGGGCCGGCGAGGCAGCACTTGCATCGGGAGGTGGGAGGGCTGCTAGCGGAACGGAAGTTTGGCGACGCCAGGTCTTACAACCTGGAAGTCGCTTGGCACTTCTTGCGCGGTCGGGATGCCTGTCGAGCGCTAAGCTACGCCCTCGAAGGCGCTGGTGCCGCGATGCAGGTGGGAGCTCCGTACGAGAGCGAGCAGGTTCTATCTGCTCTCCTGCACCAACCCTGTGGCAAAGAGCAGTCCGAGAGAATCCAGCTCCTTCTCGCCAGAGCCCTCGTGGATCAGTCAAAAGCTGACGATGCCTTGCCCATTCTCGGCGAGCTCGTCGCTAACGCCGAACTCACGTCCCGCACCCTGGCTGAAGTAACCCAGATGAGGGCAGCTGCCATCTATCTCGTTAATCAAGACATCGGGGAGAGTCACTGCGAAGCGGCGGCCCAAGCGCTTGCCGCGGCTAGGAAAACCGGCGACGTGGAACTAATCGCCCGCGCCCTCTTCGAGTACGCCAGGTCCGGCGCACAGACTGGCGACGAGGACCGGGTGCTCGCTGCTAAACAGGAGATTGACAACCTTCTGCAAGACGAGATAGCGAGACAGGTGCCAATTCTTCACACTGCCCAAGGCTTCTGTCACTATTTCCTGTTCGATGCGCAGGCCTCTGCTGCATCACTAGACGTGGCCCGGGGTCTTCTCGTCGAGAGCCCGAGGGTCACAGAACTTTCTTACGTCCTTAATGCATACGGTAGTTGTAGGTATCACTTGTGTGACTTCGCGGGCGCTCGTCAGTCATACGTCGCAGGACTGGGGCTTGCCAAGAGAATCGGGGATGACTCGCGGGCTTCCATTATCAGTGGCAACATTTGTGCTCTGTTGACAACAGTTGGAGACTACGACGGAGCAATTCAGGCTGGTCGCGAAAGCGTCCAATTAGGCACGCGAGCTCTCAATCACCCCCTTCTCATGACGTGTCTTACCAGCCTAGCGGAAGCTTTCTCTCTCGCCGGCGACCGCACCCAAGCCCTGAATTACCTGGAGCGCGCTGAGCGGTGGGTCACGAAGCAACGCAGCTGGTCAGCAAACATAGAATTCTTCTGCCAGAGCGCTTGCGTTGCGCTACTGATGGGCAATCTGAACCTCGCACTCAGTCTGGTAGGTTCGGCGGAGGAACGTGCTTGGGGCAAAGAGCGGTGCGTGCCCAACCCCGGCGTATTCGAGAAGCTGCGCATATTCCGAACGGCCCACGTCCGCCGAGCGGAACTCGCTTCTGCGATGGCAAAGAGTGCACAAGCCAAATTCCGAGGCCGACACCCACTGTACTACTTGACCGTTCTCGCCGCTGCGGCGTGGTTGGAAAAGCGAACCCTTGGCTGCAACACTGAGGAGACCTTGGCAGAACTAGAGGTGTTCGACACACCAAGTCTCAGGGGTTACCGGGCGCTACAAGTAGCTCAGGGCTTCTTGACGTGAGGCTGGAGCAGCGTAACGAAACACCAACGGCTCATACCGTCATTCTAAAAAGCCACGGAGACCCTGACTAACTAAGCTCTAGACTCTAGACCGCGGCTCGTTCTGCACGGATCGAAGCGGCGCGGTCAAGGGTGGGAGGAGCTGGTGCCTGTACCCCAGACAGCGAGGCGCTCGCCACCAGCCGGCGAATTGTCTGCGACGTGATAAGGAGCTGAGCGAGATCCGGGTCGAACTGGCTTCCGGAGTACTTCAGTACCTCGTCCACGACTCGCTCAAAAGGCAACGCCCTTCTGTATGGCCGATCCGTTGTCATGGCGTCGAGCGTATCGGCCAGCATGATGACTCGCGCGCCGATAGGGATGTTCTCACCGGAAAGGCCATCCGGGTACCCACTGCCGTCAAAGTTCTCATGATGATACCGTACTGCGTCTGCCACCGGGCCTTGGAGCTTCGAAATCGTGGTTACAAGCTCGGCGCTCCGAGCAGGGTGGGACTGAAGCACTCTACGCTCCTCGGGTGTCAGCTTTCCCTCCTTCCTGAGAAGTGGTGCATAATCTTCATAGATCTTCCCTACGTCGTGTAGAAGCGCTGCGGTTGTAATCTGTTCCACTTGTTTGCCGGACAGGCCGGCCTCCTTCGCAAGAATGCGCGCGTATTGAGACACTCGCTGAGAGTGTCCCGACGTATAGGGGTCCCGAGCCTCAATCGCCTTCACCATGAGCTCAAGTAGATCGCGGTTGGCCTGCACAAGCTGGAGGTTCATTGAGTACATATGCCGAACTACGAAAAGAGGCACGGCGAGCGCCACGACACCACCCAACTGCCACCGAGTATACAGGTACGCTAGTAAAGCAGGTATGGGAGTCGCAAATAGATCATACAGAACCGATCCGCCATAGACCCTGACCCACGCTTCGCCGAAGTCCAATCCTTCGGATAGAGATACCGCAAAACTAACCGTCAACGAGTTCGCGGCGGAGTAGACAATTCCTGCTCCCACGATCGGAATCGCGAGGATTCGGAATTGGACGACTGACGGCTCACCGCCCAGTAGGTGATAGACTGAGGACGCCAGCCCGACCGCGAGTATTTCCTTCGATGTGTTAAAGGCTACCTTGATCCAGGGCTTCCTTCTGAAGAGCGCCTCCACAACAAGCACCGTTAGACCTGCCACGCTCATCGCCCAGATTGCTGGGAAGAGAAACGTAGCCGCAAGGAATGGAATGAAGGCGATCGACAGAATGGAACTGCCAACGTGAAGACTCACGGAACTCAGTTCGGCAGCCAGACCAACTGCCAGGATTGCCACGACACCGTTCGTGAAGACGTTGGAGCTCTGCCATTCCTGCCCCCAAGCAGCGATCCCGAGCGACGCAAACGCCCCCACTAGAACAGTGGCGACGTAGAATTTGAGAAGACGCGGTCGGCCCATCGGGGTAGACTGCATAAATAAGAAGAGGGTGGCCCCAGGTACCGCTACCAATGGATCGTCGCATCGGCCATCAAGACGCGAATAATCGTCCCCACCAGTAGCGCGAGAAGCTGCATTGAGCGTCACCCCCTTTAGACCTACGAGTCGTTGGCTCGTGAGACCTGGAGTGGCACGTCTCGCTACGACGCGCCCGACGCTCCGCTCGTCAGCTTTTCGCTCGGCTCCGCTCGGGCAACGGTTACCCGGGGCCCCTTTCCCTCCTTTTTCCCTTTACTGCGGTGTCCGTTCTACGCAGCCCACGCCAACCACACCCGGCACGAGCTGGAAAAGCCGTGACAACAGTCCGAAACCATCCCCTACGCTACCTTCCGTCTTTTCAACGCCTGCCGCATCGCCTCGACGACGGCCGGCATCCCTTCCGACTTGTTCACGATCACCTTCACGCCCATGTCCCTGAGCTGCGCCGTCGCCGCCTGTGGCATCCCGCCCGTCACCACGATGATCTCGGCATCCAGCTTGCGCCCCGGCTCGAGCAGCCGCTGCAACACCTGCGGCGCGTTCAAATCCGGCAACGTGTAATCGAGCACGATCAGCGACGGCTGCACCCGCCCGATCTCGAGCAGCCCGTCCACGCCGTTCGTCGCCTCCACCACCTCGATGTCCAGATCCGAGTTCTCAATCGTCAGCACCAGCGCCCGCAGGTAGCCGGGATCGTCCTCCACCACCACCACCATGTCGGTGCCGTTGCCGAGCTCCAGCTCCCGCGGCACAGACATATCGTGTTGCCGCAGGAACGCCGCAAGGTCCTCCGCCTCGACCCGGCGCCGGCCCGTCGGGGTCTTGTGCCCCTTGAGCAGGCCCTGGTCGATCCAGCTGGCAACCGTCGCGGGCGTGACTTGACACACGCGTGCGACACGCTGGGTGCCCCAATACCTGGTTCTAGTGGAATTCACGGAACCCAAAGAACCACCAAAACAGGAAACACGCAAGGGCTGTTGTTGGGTTGATGCAACAACCACGAGAGGGCGCTGCTCAACTGCTGGTACTACAATACGTTGGCTATTATCGCGCAAGCGATTGGCACTACCGCTGCCGTCTGGTTGCCGTGAGTTTTCGCTTCCAATGTGTTGCCCGCATCCAACACCCGCGGGCCTGGCTCAGCGGCGAGCGTCGGCCCATCGGTTGGTTGCGTCTAGCACCGCCAGCACCGCGCTGCGCTCGGCGCTCTCCTTGATCTCGCACGTTCCGGTCAGCAACTGCGCCTCGCGCCCACCCAGCCCGTGCACCGCAACCAGCACGAACTTGCGATCGAACGCGTCGATGATCTGCGCCCCTTCGAGCGCGACGGAGTTGTCGGGCAGCAGGATGTCGAGGCACAGCGACGCGGCGCGCGCCGCCGCCTCCACCCGGTTCCGCATCGTGTCGGTCCCCTGCTCCTCCGCCGTCGCGTCCCGCCCCTCGAACGCCAGCTTCACCCGCACCATCACCCGCTGCGGACGCTCGGACGGCCGCACCTCGAGCCCCTGGAAGATCACGACGCGCCGCTTGGCGCGCGTCTTCACCGCCTCGTCCTGGAGCTGCTCGATCGGCCGCACGTCGGCGGTCTGAGCGACGCTGATCTTGCGGTGGTCGATCTTGAGGCCGAGCTGCGCCATCAACGCCGACTCGATGTTCCGCACCACCTGCTTCGGCTGCGTGTCGGCCATGGTGAGCACATGGATCTCGCTCACCTCCCCCAGCGGCGTCACCACCACCCGCGCGGACAACACGCCGGTCAGGCTCGAGATGAGATTCTCGGCGCGCTTGACCCCCCACGGGTCGGGGATCTGCCCGGCCACGAACTCGCGCTCGGACGGGCTCCCCCCCTCCCCCTCCCCCGGGGTGTCTGCCGGCTTAGGATCCACGCGTCACCTCTCTCCCGTCGCGACCTGATTACGCCCGGCGGCCTTCGCCCGGTACAGGGCTCGATCGGCCGCCACCAGCACGTCCTCCGCCGCAGGGCCGACCCCCGGTGCGAACTCGGCCACCCCGATACTCACCGTCACCAGCCCGGCCGGATAGCCGACGCGCCGCCCCATCCCCTCTACCCCAGCGCGCACCTTCTCCGCCACGCCCAGCGCTCCCTCCACCCCGGTGTGCACCAGTACCATCACGAACTCGTCCCCGCCGTACCGCGCCGCCAGGTCGGTGGTCCGGATGTGCGTGCCGCACTCGAGCGCCGCCCGCCGCAGCACCTCGTTCCCCGCCTCGTGGCCGAACTGGTCGTTCACCTGCTTGAAGTTGTCCAGGTCCACGAACAGCAGCGCGAACGGCTGCCCCGTCCGGTCGCTGCGCGCCACCTCGCTCGCCAGCCGGTCGCGCAGCACCCGGAACGTGGCGAGCCCGGTCAGGGCGTCCTCGGCGGCCTGCAGCTGAGCTTGCGTCGCCTGCTTGTCGAGGTAAGGCGGGCACGACTTGAGCGTCGTTCGCCCCACCGCCGCCGCCTCCGCGAACGCCTGGCACGTGGCATAGCCGCACGCCCCGCAATCCCACGGCCGACCGTTGGGCGCCAGCCCGATCTGCTCCAGGATGGCTTCCGCCTGCTCCGCTTGCGGCTGATTGGTGGGGGGCCGCACAAAGAACGCCTCCCCTACCCGAACCCTCTGCGCCACCCCCTCGTCCACTACCGGCTCGAGCGCGCGCGTAGGCTCGGTGGCCCCCACGATCTCGCGGCGCCGGAACAGCTCGTCCTTAGGCCCGAGCAGCGGGTGGTCGAGGCACCCCTCGCACGGCAGGATGTCGACGAACCCGAGCTCGATGCGGTCCACCGCCACGGCCCGCGCGATCCCCCCCAGCGCGCCCAGCCCCCGGACTTTGCGGAACCGCCGGCTCGCGTGGCTCTCCTCGCGCAGCAGCTCGAGCGGCAGCCCCCCCGCGGTGCTCCAGTGGCGGCGCCGCTCCTCGGGAAGCCGGCTGAAGTACGGGGCCTGCTGGTCGATCCGCACCCCCCGCCGCTCCAGCAGCGTCGTCAACTCGTCCAGCGTGATGGCTGCCTCCACGTCCGGCCCCCCTTCCGTGATGCACACCCCGGCGTATACCACCTGCGTCCCGGCGCCGTACATGCCCTTCAGGTAGCGTGCTTCCGCCGCGATCGGCGTCGCAATCGGCGCCAGGTACGGGATCAGCTCCGGGTACTGCGCCCGCACCGTCTCCACGATCACCGGGCAGGTGCTGCGGATCACCGTCCCCCAGCCGTCATCCGCCCACAGCGCCAGGTATTCCCGGGCGACCAGCTCGTCCCCCAGCACGCCGCGGTGCACCGTGCGGAAGCCCGCCGCGTAGCAGGCGTTCACCACCTGCTCGGGAGTGGCAGGGTAGAAGTAGGCCGCCGACTCCACGCTGAGGATGAGCGCAGCGCGACCGTCGATCGCGAGCTCCAGGGCTCGCGTTACATCGCCCATGGCGACGATGGCATCGTGGGGACACGCAGGCAGGCACAACCCGCAGCGCGTACACGCCTCATCCACGATTCGGACCTGCGAACCCTCGACTGCAACGGCGTCGGCGGGGCACACTCGCACGCAGGCGAGGCATGCCACGCACAGATCCGGATCAATCCTAAAATCCACGGGAAACCGGGCCGGGGCGCTGCGGCCACCTAAAGAAAGCGGAACCAGGGCGACGTAACATGTGATGCACGTCACGGTCTGTCAATGGGCGCGCCACTGCAACCTCTTGTCTTACGGCGAGTTAGGCTAGGGCGTATTCCTTGAGCTTGCGGTACAGGGTGCGCTCGCCGATCCCCAGCACTTCGGCCGCCTTGCGCCGGTTGCCTTTGGTCTGGCGCAGCACCGCTTCGATGGCGGCGCGCTCTACGTCTGCCATTGTCATGCCAGCCCGATACACGACCTCGGCCTCCGGTGCCGGCTCTGCCTCGATCGGCTGAACGGGCACGATCCCCGAGCCCGGGCCGACCTCGATGACCTCCACCCGCTGGGGCGCCCGGTCGTCCAGCCGCCGGCGCAGCTCCTCGACCTGTAGCTTAAGCTCCACAAGACTGCGGAAGATGAACTCCAGCTCCTGGCCCGCCACGTCGCGCGTGGCCCCAGCCACCCGGACCGGCAGCCCCCGCGCCCGCTCCCGGATGTCGCGCGGGATGTCGCTCGCCCGAATCTCGCCCTCGGGCGCCAGCACGACCATGGACTCCACCAGGTTGCGGAGCTGGCGCACGTTGCCGGGCCAGTCGGCGTCCACCAGGATCTGGAGCGCCTCCGGCGTGATCCCGCGGAAGGGGCGCTCGTGCAGGGCGGCGAACTCGGCGATGAAGCGCCGCACCAGGAGCGGGATGTCGACCTTGCGCTCGCGCAGCGGCGCGAGCGCGATGTGCAGCACGTTGAGGCGATAGAACAGGTCGTCGCGGAACCGGCCCAGCGCGACCTCCTCCTTGAGCGACTTGTTGGTGGCAGCGATCACGCGCACGTCCACCTTGATCGCCTGCGCACCGCCCACCCGGAAAAAGCTCCGGTCCTCGAGGACGCGCAGCAGCTTCACCTGCGTGGCCGGGGCCATCTCGCCGACTTCGTCCAGGAAGATCGTCCCGCCCTCGGCCAGCTCGAAGCGGCCCAGCCGGCGCTCGGCGGCGCCCGTGAACGCGCCCTTTTCGTGGCCGAACAGTTCACTCTCGAGCAGCGTGTCCGGGATGGCGGCGCAGTTGACGGCGATGAACGGCTTGGCGCGTCGGGGCGAGAGATCGTGGATCGCGTGCGCCACCAGCTCCTTCCCCGTCCCGGACTCCCCCTCGATCAGCACCGTCGCGCTCACCGGCGCCATCTGCTCGATCTTCACGAGCACTTCTTGGATCGCCGGCGATTCGCCCAGGATCCCGGTGCGCGCCTGCAAACGGCGGCGCTCGATCAGCCGCCGCACCGTCGCGCTCACCTCTGTCGGGTCGGCAGGCTTCACGAGGAAGGAGGTGAGCCCCAGCCGGCGGGCCGCCTCCTTGGGGTCAGGCTCCGTCGACTCTACCAGGCCGAGCGTGGAGATCGAGCGGTCGTGCGCGATGCGCAACAGCTGCGCGGCGGACGATTCGTGTAGCCCACCGGTCAGGACGATGCAATCGGGTGCCGGGGCGGCGTCGCTCCCGTCGGCCCCTCCCGCACCCCCCACCGCCCGGCGCACGTCGTCGAACGACGAGACGAGCATCGTGTGGAAGCCCGCGGTCTCGAGATGCGCGTTGATCCGGACCGCGTGCTCCAAGTCGTCGGTGGTGATTAGGACGCGATCAGCCATAGTTCAGCCGTAAGCCACAAGTCGTAAGCCACAGGTGATCATCCGTGCACAGTGCGCGATCCGCTCACCAGTTCGACCGCGTGCTCCAAAAAGCCCTCCAGCACCGCCAGGCCGTCCGTCACGCCGCCGGTCGAGCCGGGAAGGTTCACGATCAGCGTCTTGCCGCGCGTGCCGGCGACGCCGCGGGAGAGCCACGCGCGGGGAAACCGCGGCGCGGCCGTGGCCCGCAGCGCCTCCGCGATCCCCGGCGCGGCGCGCTCCAGCACCGCCTGCGTCGCTTCGGGAGTCACGTCTCGCAGGGTGAGCCCCGTGCCGCCGGTCGTGAGGATCACGTCGACTTCGCCCGAATCGGCCCAGCGGGCGAGCATCCCCGCGATCCGGTCGGACTCGTCCGGCACCACGCTGCGCACCGCGACGTCGTAGCCCCGCTCCGTGGCCCACGTGAGAATCGCGTCGCCCGACGTGTCCTCGCGCTGACCGACCGCCCCGAGGTCAGACACCGTGAGAATGCCGATGCGCATCACACCGTCCGGCCGTCAGACGGTCCGACGGGTTCTATGCGGCACGAACGGCAGCGGCACCACGTCCGCCGGGGCGCGTTTGCCCCGCACGTCGATGTCGAATCGGCCGCCCGATTTGGCGGACGCGACCGGCAGGTAGGTGATCCCGATCGCCCGGTTCGCTGTCGGAGTCACAGTGCCGCTCCGAACCACGTCAACCTGGGTGCCGTCCACGTATACGCCGTAACCATGCCGGGCGACGGTGCGCGGCTCCGCCATCTTGAAGCCGACCAGGCGGCGCTTCACGCCCTCGAGCTTCTGCTGCTTCAGCGCCGCGAGGCCGGTGAAGTCCGCGCCCTTCTCGAGCTTCACGATCCAGCCCAGGCCCGCTTCGAACGGCGTCACCATGTCGTCGATGTCGTTGCCGTACAGCGGGTACCCGGCCTCGAGCCGCAGCGTGTCCCGGGCGCCCAGCCCGCACGGCTCGGCGCGGCCCGCGCCCACGAGCGCGTGCCACAGCGTCTCGAGATCGCCCGCGCGGCAATACAGCTCGAAGCCGTCCTCGCCGGTGTAGCCGGTGCGCGAGATGAAGCACTGCACCCCGGCGACCTTCCCCTCGGCGAAGTGATAGTAAGGGATCATCGTGATCCCCACCGGCGTGAGGGGCGCGAGCAGCGCCTCCGCCTTCGGCCCCTGCACCGCCAGCAGCCCCGTTTCGTCCGAGACGTTCCGCAGCCGCACGTTGGCGCCGCGCTTCTGGTCGACGACGTGCTCCCAGTCCCGCGGGATGTTGGCGGCGTTGACGACCATCATCACCCGGTCGTCGAACCGATAGATCAGGCAGTCGTCCACGAAGGTGCCGCGCTGGGTGAGAATCGCCGAGTATTGAGCCTGCCCCGGGCGCAGCGCCCCAACATCGTTGCACGTCACACGTTGCACGAAGGCGTTGCGGTCCGGCCCGGTGACCTCGAATTCGCCCATGTGGGACACGTCGAACACGCCCACCGCCTCCCGCACGGCTGTGTGCTCGGCCGCGATCCCGCCCCGGTACGTGACGGGCATCTCGTACCCGCCGAACGGCACCATCTTGGCGCCGAGGCTCACGTGGATGTCGTGGAGCGGGGTCCGCTTCAGGGCTTGGTCGGTCACTCTGGTCTCGGATAAACGCCGGGGCATGGCCCGGGGTTGGTCTACCCTAGCCCATCAACGTCGCAAGGAGCGCCTTTTGGACGTGCAGCCGGTTCTCGGCCTCGTCCCAGACGCGCGACTGCGGGCCCTCGATCACCTCGGTCGCGACTTCCTCGCCCCGATGCGCCGGGAGGCAGTGCAGGAAGATGGCCGTGGGATCGGCGAGCTTCATCAGCTCGGGGTCCACCGTGTAGCCGCGGAACGCGTTGCGGCGCGCCTCCGCTTCGCCCTCCTGCCCCATCGAGGCCCAAACGTCGGTGTTGACGACGTGGGCGCCCGCCACCGCCTCCTCGGGCACTTCCGTCACCTCAACGCAGGCGCCGGCCTGCTTCGCCCGATCGAAGATGCGCCGGCTCGGCTCGTATCCTTCCGGGCAGGCCAGCCGCAGCTCGAAGCCGAGCAGCTGCGCCGCCTCGATCCAGCTGTTCGCCATGTTGTTGCCGTCACCCACCCAGGCGATCCGCTTCCCCTCCCACCCGCCCAGCGCCTCCCGCACGGTGAACAGGTCGGCCAGCACCTGGCACGGGTGGGACAGGTCGGTGAGGCCGTTGATGACGGGGACGGTCGCGTGGCGGGCGAGCTCCTCCACCTCGCCGTGATCGAAGGTGCGGATCATGATGCCGTTCACATAGCGCGACAGCACGCGCGCCGTGTCCGGGATCGGCTCGCCGCGACCGATCTGGATGTCGCGGGAGGAGAGGAACAGCGCATGGCCTCCCAGCTGGTACGTCCCGACCTCGAAGGACACCCGCGTCCGGGTACTCGACTTGGCGAAGATCATGGCCAGGGTCTTCCCGGCGAGCGGCGTCTCCCGGTAGGCCCCGGTCTTCATGCGGTGGGCGAGGTCGAACAAACGCACGACCTCGTCGCGGCTCAAGTCGGTGACGGCGAGAAAGTCGCGCTTCGCCATGGATTTTCCCCATTCTACCTAGAGGATGTAGCGGCGCAAGTCTTCGTCGTCGACGACCTTGGCGAGGCGGTGGCGCACCTTGGCGGCGTCGAACACGACGTGCTTCTCGGGGAGCTCCGGGAGCTCGAACAGCACGTCCTCGAGTAGGTTGGTCATCACGGTGTGCAGGCGGCGCGCCCCGATGTTCTCCATCCGCTCGTTCGCCTTGGCGGCGATGCGCGCGACCTCCTCGATGCCGTCGCGCGTGAACTCGAGCGTCGCTCCCTCGGCCGCACACAGGGCGGCGTACTGCTTGGTGAGGGCATTCTCGGGCTCGGTCATGATGCGGACGAAGTCCGCCTCAGTGAGCGGCTGCAGCTCCACGCGGATCGGGAAACGGCCCTGAAGCTCGGGGATCAGGTCCGACGGCTTGGAGATGTGGAAGGCGCCGGCGGCGATGAACAGGATGTGGTCGGTGCGCACGTAGCCGTAGCGCGTCTGCACCGTGGACCCCTCGACGATGGGGAGCAGGTCGCGCTGCACGCCCTCACGCGACACGTCGGGCCCGACGGTGCCGCGCTCGCCCGCGATCTTGTCGAGCTCGTCGATGAAGATGACGCCGTGGTTCTCGACGCGGTCCAGCGCCTCGTTCACGACGTCGTCCATGTCGACGAGCTTTTTGAGCTCCTCGTCCACCAGGATGCGGCGCGCCTCGTGCAGGTGCACGGTGCGGCGCTTCTTCTTCTTCGGCAGCATCTCCTGCAGCCACTCCGTGAAATTGACGTCCGGGCCTTCCATCCCCTGCGGCGGCTGCATCATTTCGAGCATGGGGAAGCCTTGCTGTTGCACCTCGACCTCGACGTCGCGCTCCTCGAGCTTCCCCTCCTTGAGCTGCTGGCGCAGCTTCTCGCGGCTGCGGCGCCGCCGCTCCTGCGCTTCGGTGTCGGCCTCGAGGGGCTTGGTAGTGACGTCGCCTTTGGACGACACGACGAACAGCGGGGCCTTCTCCCCTCTCCCTTCTCCCTTCTCCCCCGGGGAGGGGGAAGCGGTGAGGGGTGGGGCGGGTGCAGCCGGCAGCAGGATGTCGAGCAGCCGCTCCTCCGCGCGCGCCTCGGCCTCCGGGTAGACCTCGTCCTCCCGCTCCGTGCGCACCATGTTGATCGCCACGTCCACCAGCTCGCGCACCATGGACTCGACGTCACGCCCCACGTAGCCCACCTCGGTGAATTTCGAGGCCTCGACCTTGAGGAACGGCGCGCCGGCGAGACGCGCCAGGCGGCGCGCGATCTCGGTCTTCCCCACGCCGGTGGGGCCAATCATGATGATGTTGTTCGGCAGGATCTCGTCCCGGATATCATCGGGGGCCTGGGCCCGCCGCCAGCGGTTGCGCACGGCGATGGCGACCGCCTTCTTCGCGACCTCCTGGCCCACGATGTAGCGATCCAGCTCCGCCACGATCTTGCGGGGCGGCAGCTCCTCGAGCCAGGGGAGCTGATCTTCCGCCGGCGCCCGCGCGTCGGGCGACGGCGCGTCGCCAGAGGGGGGCGGGGGGGGCGGGGGGGGCGTGCGCGTGGGCTCGGCCATCTAGAGCTCCAGAATGGTGATGTGCGTGTTGGTGTACACGCAGATCTCGGCCGCGATCTCGAGCGAGCGCTGGACGATGTCCCGGGCGGCGAGGCCCGACGCGGTGGCGAGTGCCCGCGCCGCCGCGAGCGCGTAGTTGCCACCGGAGCCGATCGCCAGGATCCCGTCGTCCGGCTCAATCAGCTCGCCCGAGCCCGAGATGACGTAGCCGTGCTCCTTGTCGGCCACGACCAGCAGCGCCTCGAGACGCCGGAGCACGCGGTCGGAGCGCCAGTCCTTGGCCAGCTCCACGGCGGCGCGCGGCAGGTTGCCGGGGTAGCGCTCGAGTTTCTCCTCGAACTTCTCGAACAGCGTGAACGCGTCGGCGGACGCGCCCGCGAAGCCGGCGAGGATCTTGCCGCCCTTCAACGCCCGCACCTTGTTCGCGTTCGCCTTCATCACCGTGTCGCCCAGCGTGACCTGGCCGTCGCCGCCCAGGGCCACGTGCCCGTCGCGCCGGACGCAGAGAATCGTGGTGCTGCGGAATCGTTGTTGCCGCACCGCTTCCGTCCCTCTCCCTCCGTTTTTCGTCCTCACCCCCTGTCCCCCTCTCCCTTCGGGAGAGGGGGTACGCCCGACGTGCCCCCTCTCCGCATCGCGGAGAGGGGGGCAGGGGGTGAGGACCTACGCCCGGGGGTGGGCCTGGTGATAGACCTTCTTCAAGCGCTCCACCGACGTATGAGTATACACCTGCGTGGTGCTGAGCGAGGCGTGGCCCAACAGCTCCTGCACCGCCCGCAGGTCGGCGCCGGCGTCCAGCAGATGCGTCGCGAACGAGTGGCGCAACGAATGCACATGCAAGCCCCGGTCCCCTCTCGCGCCCACCCCCACCCCCTCCACCGTCCCGCTGCGGGCCAGCGCGCTGAGCAAGCGCTTGATCACGAGCTGCACGGCGCGCGGCGTGAGCCGCTTCCCGCGCCGGCTCACGAACAACGCCCGCCGCTCCTGTCGGGTTTCGGCGAGCACCGCGTCTCGCAGCCGGTAGTACCGCCGCAGCGCGCGACCCGCGTGCTTCCCCACCGGCACGATCCGCTCTTTCTTCCCCTTGCCCCGCACCTTCAGCTGGTCCGAGACGACATCCACGTCCTGCTCGTTCAGGCCGGCGAGCTCGCCCAGCCGGATCCCCGTCGAGTAGAACAGCTCGAGCATCGCCAGGTCGCGCCCCTCCCGGAACCCGCCCGCTGCCGCGCGCCGCTCCGCCTCCTCGAACAACAGGTCGATCTCGGCCCGGTCCAGGTAGTCCGGGAGCTTGCGCTCGAGCTTTGGAGTGCGCGCGGCCTTCGCCGGGTTCACCTCCAGTCCCCGCGTCGCGTTGAGGAAGCGGTAGAAGGTGCGCAGCGCCGAGAGCGCGCGAGCCGCGGAGCGCTTGGCGAGGCCCCGCTGCTGCTGTGCGCCCAGCCACGCGCGGATCGCGAGGCGGTCCACCCCGGCCCAGCTCCAGGCGCCACCGTAGTAGCGGCCGCAGAACGCGACGAAGTCGGCGAGGTCGCGGCCGTACGCTTTCACGGTGTGGGGGGAATCGTTGCGCTCTTTCTCGAGGAACTCGACGAAGTCCCTGACCTCGGGGCTGGTCATGGGACGTTGCCCCGGGCCGCCGGCCCGGGGTCAGCCGCGCAAGGTTGCGGGCCCGGAGCGGCTGACCCCGGGGCGACGCCCCGGGGTGCACGAATCCGCGCCGCGAACCGTTCCATATCCGCCAACGCTCGCTCAACCAGCAGCTCTCTCTTCCGCTGCTTGTCCTTCACCACCAGCTCCAGCGGCTCAAGCAGCCCGAAGTTGGCGTTCATCGGCTGAAAGTGCTCCGGGTCGGCCGAGTGCACGTAGCGGTACAGCGCGCCGAGCAGCGTCGTGGGTGGCGGAAGCAGGGGCTCTTCCCCCGCGAGCAGCCGCGCAAGGTTGATCCCGGCCAGTATCCCGGTCGCCGCGGACTCGGTGTACCCCTCCACCCCCGTGAGCTGGCCGGCGAACAGGAGCAGCGGGTCGTCTTTGGCGGAGAGATGCGCTGTGAGCGCGCGTGGCGCATTGATGTAGGAGTTGCGGTGCACCGAGCCATAGCGGAGGAACTCGGCGCGCTCGAGCCCCGGAATCATCCGAAACACCCGCTGCTGGTCGGGGATCTTGAGTCGCGTCTGGAAGCCGACCAGGTTCCACATCTGGCCGGCGCGATCTTCCTGGCGCAGCTGCACCACGGCGAACGGCTCCGCGCTATGGCCCCGGGCGTAAGCCCGGGGCGGGGCGTCAGCTCGGGGCGCGGTGTCAGCCCGCGGCGCGGCGTCAGCCCGGGGCGCGGTGTCAGCCCGGGGATCCCGTAGCCCGACCGGCTTCATCGGCCCGAAGCGCAGCACGTCGCGGCCGCGGGCCGCCATCTCTTCCACCGGCAGGCAGCCCTCGAAGTAGGGAGTCCGGTCGAACTCGTGGTGCGGCTGATACTGCTCGCCGCTGCGCAGTGCCGTGACGAAGGCATCATACTCGGGCTCTGTGAGCGGCGCGTTCAGGTAATCGTCGCCGCCGCCCTTGCCGTAGCGCGAGGCGCGGAACAGGCGCGCGTGGTCCAGTGACTCGGCGGCGACGATGGGCGCGATCGCGTCGAAGAAGGCGAGCGACGCCACGTCGAGTCGCCGCGCGATGACTGCAGCCAGCCCGTCCGACGTGAGCGGGCCCGTCGCCACGACCCCCGGGGACGGGAGCTCCGTCGCCTCCTCGCGCAGCACTGTGATGTGCGGGTGTCGGGTGACGCGATCGTGCACGCCCCGCGCGAACGCGACGCGATCGACGGCGAGCGCCGCCCCCCCCGGAACGCGTGCGGCGTCGGCCCCCTCCAGCACGATGCTCCCGAGCCGGCGCATCTCGGCCTTGAGCAGGCCGTGCGCGTTGGTTCGCTCAACTGACTTGAAGGAGTTGCTGCAGACGAGTTCGGCGAGCAGGTCGGTCTGGTGCGCCGCCGTCATGCGAACGGGCCGCATCTCGTAGAGGGTGACCGCCACCCCGCGCTCGGCGAGCGCCCAGGCGGCCTCGCTCCCCGCGAGCCCGCCGCCCACTACCGTCGCGGTCAGGTCGCGACCGACTCCGCCGGCGTGACTTCCTCCAGCGTGACTTCGTGTCCGCACTTCAGGCACTTGCGCGTCGCTCCCGCGGCCTTGGTCTGCTTCTCTTCCATCCCGACGAACCCGCAGCTCGGGCATGCGACCGGGACGGGGCGGTTCCACGTCGAGTAGTCACAGTCCGGGTAGCGCAGGCACCCGAAGAAGTTGCGCCCTTTGCGGGTGCGCCGCTCGGCCAGCTCGCCCGTGCCGCACTTCGGGCACTTCACGCCGAGCGGCACGGGGCGAGTGTGCTTGCACTTGGGGTAGCGCGTGCACGCGAGGAACTCGCCGTACCGCCCGGTCTTGATCACCATCGGCGCGCCACACTCCTGGCATTTCTCGTCCGACGGGCGGTCGGGCACCTTGTTCTTCTTGAGCGGCCGGCTGAAGCGGCACTCCGGATACTTGGCGCACGCGATGTACGGCCCGAAGCGGCCGCTCTTCACGATCAGCGGGCCGCCGCAGTTCGGGCATTTCTCCTTGGGCAACTCCGACAGGTCGTGCACGTCGTGAATCAGCCGATCGATGTCGACCGCCGCGAGCGCCTGCGAGAACGGACCCCAGAAGTCCTCGAGCACCCGCTGCCACGCCAGATCGCCCTCCTCCACCTTGTCCAGCTCGGTCTCCATCTGCGCCGTGAAGCCGACCTCGAACACGTCCGGGAAGCACCGCTTCAGCACCTGCCACACGATCTCGCCCTGGGGCGTGGGCTGGAAGCGCCGGTCCTTTGCGGTGGCGTACCAGCGGTTCTTCAAGGTCGAGATGATCGCCGCATACGTGGACGGCCGCCCGATCCCCAGGCGCTCCAGCTCCTTCACGAGGCTCGCCTCGCTGAAGCGCGGCGGCGGCTCGGTGAAGTGCTGGTTCGGCGTGATCTGCTTCACCGTGACCACGTCGCCCTCGACCAGCGGCGGGATCGGCGGCAGATCCTCGAGGGTCTTGCCCTCCTCGGGCTCGTGCGCCTCGTGGTAGAGCTTGTGGTAGCCGTCGAACAGCACGCGCGAGCCGGTGGCCCGGAACACGTAGCGGCCCAGGTCGAAGTCGACCTTGGTCGTCTCGAACACGGCGGGGTTCATCTGCGACGCCACGAAGCGCCGCCAGATCAGCTGGTACAGCTTGAACTGCTTGGCGTCGAGGTGCTGCTTCAGGTCGTCGGGGCGCCGCAGCACGTCGGTCGGGCGGATCGCCTCGTGCGCGTCCTGCACCCGCGACTGGCCTTTGCCGGTCTTGTGGACGTTGGGCGTGGCGGGGAGGTAGCGCTTGTCGAACTCGCGCGCGATGAAGTCCCGCGCCTGGGCCACCGCCGAGTCCGCGACGCGGATCGAGTCGGTGCGCATGTAGGTGATCAGCCCGACGGGCCCCTCGGCGCCGATCTCGATCCCCTCGTACAGCTGCTGGGCCAGGCGCATCGTGACCGCGGCAGAATAGCCCAGCTGTTTCGCCGCTTCCTGCTGCAGCGTGCTGGTGCGGAACGGCGGGGGCGCCGGGCGGCGGCGCTCGCCCTTCTCGACGGTCGTGACCTTGAAGGGCAGCTTGAGCGCGTCCGCGACGATGGCCTGCGCGCTCGCCTCATTCTTGATCTCGGGCTTGTGGCCGTCGAGCTTGTGCAGCCGGGCCTGGAACGGCTGCCCGTCCTTTTCGAGGTCGGCCTCGATGGTCCAGTATTCCTGCGGCACGAACCTGCGGATCTCCTCCTCCCGCTCGCAGATCAGCCGCAGCGCCACTGTCTGCACCCGGCCCGCCGACAGGCCCGTCTTGATGCTCTTCCAGAGCAGCGGCGAGGTCTTGTAGCCGACCAGCCGGTCGAGCACGCGCCGCGCCTGCTGCGCGTCGACTTTCTTCTGGTCGATGTCGAGGGGATTGGCGAGCGCCTGCGTGACGGCGTCCTTGGTGATCTCATGGAACAGCACGCGGCGCACCTTGCCGCCGCCGTTGCCCAGGCTCTCCGCCACGTGCCAGGCGATGGCCTCGCCCTCCCGGTCGGGGTCGGTCGCGATCAGCACCCGCTCGGACGCGTTGGCGGCTTTCTTGATCTCGGCGAGCGTCTTCGCCTTCTCCTTGATCGGCACGTACTCGGGCGTGAAGCCGTTGTCCACATCCACGCCGAGCTTGCGCTGGGGGAGGTCGCGGACGTGCCCCACGGTCGCTTTGACCGTGTAGCCACGGCCCAGGTACTTGCCGATCGTCTTCGCCTTGGTGGGTGACTCGACGATGACGAGCGCACCCTTGCCTTTACCCCGGGGCGCCGCCCCGGGGTCAGCCGCGCCGGGCGTCTTACGGCGCTTGCGAACCTTCACAACCTTCACGGCCTTCACATCGGTTTCTTTAGCAGCCACGCATCAATCCTTCGTCAACGGGCGCGAAAGCGCATCTTTACCATCCCGCGCTGGATTGCGCAAGCCTGACGACCTCGCGCGCCACTTCTTCGGCCGTCTTGCGCTCGGTGTCCAATTGCGTGTGCGCCTTGAGGTAAAACGGCTCGCGCTCCTTGAGCAGCTGGCGCATCCGGTCCATCGGGTCCTCACCCATTAACAACGGGCGGGTTCCCTCCGTGGCCGTGCGCGGCGCCGCCGTCTCGACCCGCGTGCGCAGATATACGACGAGCGCGCACGCCTGCGCAGTTTCGATCGCGCCCGGTTGCGCCGCCCAGCCGCCGCCGGGCGCCACGACGCTTGGCTCACCGGCGAGCGCCGTGTCCATCTCCTTGCGCTCCATCTCGCGGAACGCCGCCTCGCCCTTCTCGGCGAAGATCAGCGTGATCGACTTGCCCTCGCGCCGCGCCAGGATCGCGTCGATGTCGACGAACCCGGCGTGCAGCTGCTCCGCGGCGAGCCGCCCGATGGTAGTCTTGCCCGATCCCGGCAAGCCGACCAGCACGATGTGTTTCTTCACGACGCGGCGCCCTTGGGCGTGCGCGCCCGCACCTGGGCCATATACCCCGCGACGTTGCGCTTCATCTCGCTCAAGGCGTCGCCACCGAACTTCTCGAGCATCGCCTGGGCCAGCACCAGCGCGACCATCGCCTCGGCGATCACGCCCATCGCGGGGACGGCGGTGACATCCGAGCGCTCCGACTGCGCCTGTGCCGGCGCCCCGGTCTTCAGGTCCACCGTTTTGAGCGGCGCCATCAGCGTCGAGATCGGCTTCATCGCCACGCGCAGCACCAGCGGCTCGCCGGTCGTCATTCCGCCCTCAGTACCGCCGGCCCGGTTGGTGGCGCGCGCCAACCCCGGGAGGATTTCGTCGTGCACTTCGGAGCCTTTGCGGCGCGCCGCCTCGAAACCGAGCCCCAGCTCGACAGCCTTCACCGCCGGGATCGACATCAGCGCCTGTGCCAGACGTCCGTCGAGCTTACGGTCCCACGACACGTGGGACCCGAGGCCTACCGGGGCGCCCAGCGCCACGACTTCCACCACGCCGCCCAGCGTGTCCCCGGCCGCTTTGGCGGCGTCGATCCGGGCGATCATCTCGCGCTCGGTGTCCCGATCCAGGCACCGCACCGGGCTGGCATCGGCGGCCTCGTTCAGGGGAGAAGGGATGGGTAGGGGCGCAGCATGCTGCGCCCCTACGCCCGCCTTGACCCCGCCCAGCTCTACGACGTGGCTGCCGATTTCGATGCCGAACTGTTCCAGCAGCAGCTTGCAGACAGCGCCGCAGGCGACGCGCGCTACGGTCTCGCGCGCGCTGGCCCGCTCCAGGATGTCGCGCGCGTCCTCGCGGTCGTACTTCAAGCTGCCGGCCAGGTCGGCGTGCCCCGGCCGGGGCCGCGTAACCTGGCGCCGCCGCTCGGTCCCGGGGGCGTCGGCCTCAGGCGCCATCACGTCCCGCCAGTGCTCCCAGTCGCGGTTCCACACGAGCATGGCGATCGGCGAGCCCAGCGTCTCCCCGGCGCGCACCCCCGCGAGCCACTCGATCTGGTCCGCCTCGATCTTCATGCGGGCGCCGCGGCCGTAGCCGCCCATGCGCCGCTTCAGCTCGGCGTTGATGCGCTCGGTGGGCACGGGCAGGCCGGCGGGGATCCCCTCGAGGATCGCCACCAGGCCGCGACCGTGCGACTCACCTGCCGTCGTGAACCGGAATGTCATGCTGCTGGCCTCACCCCCTGACCCCTCTACAAGTCCTCACCCCCTGACCCCCTCTCCCTGCGGGAGAGGGGGGACGCCCACGGAGGTGAGGCATCGATAATAACACGCGAGCCCGACGCCGGGTCGGGCTCTCGTTGCCTCGCCCCCTGGCCCGCCAGGGTCCCATCGGGGTCTCCCGGAGCGACCGCGTATTCTTGTCGCGCAGGGAGACCCCGATGGGACTTGGCGGGTCAGCGGAGGAAGTCCCTCACCGGATCCGCGGCGCGGGGAGCGGATTCGTGAAGGCCGGCAGGCTCACCATCACCAGCCCGCGGGCCGTGATGCCGAACAGCAGCTGGTTCCCGGACGCGTCCTTCGCCACCCGCAGCGGCCCGATGATCGGATCGCGGATCGAGATCGTGCCGACCTGGAAGCCGAAGTAGGTATCGAACACATCGATGTTGGCGTCGAAGCGCGCGACGAACAACAAGCGGTCGTTCGGGCTCCCGCTACCGCCGCACGCCGGCGTCGCCGGCGGGCACGAGCCCGAGGGCGCGAAGTTGTGGTTGTAGTTCATGTCCATCCCCGTCGCGATACCGGAATCCGGGGAGGTGGCCTTGAGCCGCAGCCCTTCGTCGAGATAGTAGACCGAGTCGGCGCGCGCCGCGTTGGTGCGGCCGTTGAAGTTCGTCGCGATCGAGCGGATCTTGGTCGCGGTGTTCGAGATGAAGTCGTTCACGGCCACCGAGGGCGACATGCCGAGATCCACGTCCACCTGGCCGGAATCGCGGATCCCCGCCGTTGCGGGCCCCGTGTTGCACGCCAGGAACGTGCTGGTTGGAGCCGTCGCCCCATGCAGCAGCGGCGCCGTGGTGCGGTACGCCATCACGCGCGCGAACTGGGCCGTCACGCGGCCGCCCTCGCCGAAGAAGCCATGGGTGAAGTTCCCAGAGTTGCGCGCGAACGTGGTATCGCCCAGCGCGAACGATTGCAGCTCCGTCGTGACGCCGGCGCAGGCCGTGAGGACCACCTTGACTGTGTTGTACGGCGGCCCGCGACGCTCAATGATCCGCAGCGTATCCGACGTGGCGGACGGCGGCGCGTTCGAGATCTCCCAGAAGACGTGCCCGAACAGCTTCGAGGTGTCGGGCGGGTTCCCCGGGTTGAAGAGCTTCTCCATCCGCAGCGTGGCGCGCCCCGTGAACGGCGCCGGGTTGGACGGCTCGGGCGTCGTCGAGTACAGCGCGAAGACCGAGTCGAGCGAGCACGCCGTGCCGCCCGCCGGGCGGCACACGGTGCCCAGGTACTGCGGGCGGTCGGAGATGTTGTACTCGGTGATCTCCACTTTAAAGCCGCCCGACACCGAGACCACCTTGTAGGTCTGGATCAGGAAGTCGGGCAGGTCCTGCCGCCACCGCAGCACGCGCGCCGGCGACACGTCGATAATCGACAGCTGCGTGCCGCCCGAGTTGGCGACGACGATCGAGTCGCCGTAGGCGCCGAGCGTGTCGCGCGGCCAGAGCGCGATGCCCCACGGCTGCGGCCCAGCGGTCGGGATGCCGGCCGCGACGAAGCTCGAGTTGGCGGCCTGGAAAATCTCGACCCGCGACAGCGTCGGATTCGTGAGGTACAGCTCGCGCCGGTTGGCGTTGTAAATCGCGTCCACGATCTTGCCGCCGAACGGCAGTGCGATGGTCGCACCCGCGACGATCGTAACGGTGTCCATGCGCGCCGCGCCACTCGGGCTGGGGACGGTGAACGTCTGTCCGGTGACGCCGCAGTTGTGGGCCACGGCTGCGTCGCACGCGAACGCCTGGATCACCACCTGCTGCGGAATCGGGGTCAGGCTCGTCAGGCCCATCGCGAACTTCTTCACGACGTCCGTCGACGTGCCGCTGAGCAGCACCGAGTCCTGGCGGATGAGCGTCCCCGCGAGGTCGCGCACGCGGAACCCGATGACCGAGATGCCGCTCGGATCGGTGGCGTGCACCGTGAGGGTGTCGTTCGCCTCGGCCCGGACCGACACGGTTTGCTGGATCTGCGGCGGCGTGACGTCGTTCGCGGCCGACAGGATAGTGACCGTGATGGGTGATGTCTGCGACACCCGACCGCCCGAGTCGACGGCGAAGCCGGCGAGCGTGAAGAATCCGGTCGTGCCCGTCACCTGCACCGAGTCCACGAAGTCGAGAGTATCGGGGAACGGCGGCGACCCGTTGACCAGCGAATCGCCGGTCTGCGCGGTCTGACCCGCATTGCCCCCGACCAGCCAGCCAATCCGCTTGACGCCCGACTTCTGGGCGGCGGCCACCTGGATGGGGATGTACTTTCCCGACGAGGCGACGGCGCCCGCAGTGGGCTGCAGCAGGTACACCCGCAGCGCATCCACGTTCTGCAGGAAGATGAAGATCGTATCTTCCGCGAAGTTACCCGCCCCGTCGGTGGCCCGGCCGATGATGCGGATGATGCCGCCCGCTCCCGAGCCGGGGTTGATCTTCTCGGTGAGGTTGACGTTCGTCACCGTGGTGGTGAACACGGTGTCGGTCTGTTTGATGTAGCCGCCGGTATAGGTGAGCTGGATGTCCTTGAGGCCGAGGTTATCGGTGGCGGTGACGCCGAAGTTGAGCCCGCCCGCGATGTCCTGCGTGTCGGCGGAGGTGGTCAGCTGAATGTTGGGCGGGACCTGATCGCGCACGATCTGGCCCGGGTTGCGCGACGTCTCGCACGCCCCCACGGCGCCCACGAGCGCACACATCCCCCACAGCAGTCCCGCCCTGCGTCCCTGCCGCATACGAGGCTCCCGGTTACTTCCCGGTGTTGGGCGTCACCAGGTCGTCGATGATGTGTGGCGTGACCAGAATCAGGAGATCGCGCCGGTTCTCGTTCTGCTCGCTGAATCCGAACAGCTTGCCAATGATCGGCAGGTCTACAAGGAACGGGATTCCGGTCTTGCTTACCGTGATCGAGGTCACCGTGAGGCCACCGATGACCGCCGTTTCGCCGTCGTTGACGAGGATCTGGTTGTCGGCCTGCTGCGTCTGGAACGTGAACCCGATGTCCACCGACGCCGGCTTCACGGAGGAGTTCTCGGCGTGCACCTCCATCAGCACCTGGCGGTTCGCCGTCACGTGCGGCGTGACCTTGAGGTTGATGCCGGTCTGCTCGAAGTGCACGGTGGCCCTCGGCACGACGTTGGTGCCGCCGGCCGCGGCCGAGCTCACGTCGATCACGCGGATCGGCACCCGGTCGCCCACCAGGATCTCGGCGGGCCGGTTGTCGAGCGTCGTGATCGTCGGCTCGGCCTGGAGATCGGCCAGCTCCACGCGCTGCAGCGCCTGCAGGAAGGTGGTGAGGTCGAAATTGCCGATCGCGGTCGAGAAGATGAGGTCGAGCGCCGGGTTCACGACCTGCTGGTCGGCGTTCCCCAGCGCCGAGAGCGAGTTGCCGCCCAGGTCGACGATCACGTCCGTGGACTTGAAGTTCTCTTGCGGCACCAGCGCGTCGGGTACGCCGTCCAGGTTGGTGTCGACCGCCTTCGCGGTGCGGGGATCGGGCCGCTGGATGAGCTTGTTGAAGAACTGCGTGGTCGAGCCGAGGTCGTACTTCACGCCCAGCTGTTCGACGTCGGTGCGATCGATGAAGATGATCTTCGCCTGGATCGACACCTGCGGCGTGCGGATGTCGAGTCCTTTCACGAAGTCCTCGACAATGCGGATGCGGCTCTGAATCTCAGTGATGACGAGCGCGTTATTGGTCGAGTCCGCCACCACCGCGCCGCGCTTCGAGATGATGGACTGCACCGACGGCACGAGCGACGCGGCCTTGGCGTAGTTCACCCGCACGAGGCGGGTTTCCACCGGGACGGTGGAGTCGGCGCGGGCGAGGTCTTTCTTGTCGATGACCTGGAGGATGCCGCCTTCCAGCACGTTGGCGGTGAGCCCCTGCGACTCGAGCACCGCGTTGAAGGCCAAGTCCCACGGCTGGTTCTTGATCTCGGCCGAGAGCTGGCCGGTGATGCCCTTGTTCACGACGATCGTCCGGCCGCTGAACGCGGCGAACCCGGCGACGACCTCTTGGATGTCGGCCCGGTCCCACGTGACGGTGATGCGGGGTGCCCGGGACTGCGCCGCCTCGCTGGCGTGCGCCGCGAGGTACTCGTCGATCGACATCGGATTGTCACTGGTGCTGGGCGGGGCCACGCGTGCGGCCGCACCGCCTGACCGTCGCGCCGCCGCCCGGTCCTCACTCCCTGGCCCCCGCTCCGCGACGCGGAGCGGGGGAGCGGCGGCGTCCAGGCTGGACCACCCGGCGAACGCGGTGCGGTCGGCGCCGATCTTGACGCGTACCTGGCCGTCGCGGCGCTCGACCTGGTAGTCCTTCAGCACGTCGAGGTCGATCACGACCCGCACGACGCCGGGCCGGAACTGGGCGTAGCGGACGTTCTTGATGCCACCGCGGTTCTGCCCATCGTACAGCGCGGCGGGCGCCACCAGCCGCGCGCCCTGCAGATCGAGCACCAGCCGGGCGGGGCTCGCCAGGGTGAAGTCTTGCACTTCCACGGCGCCCTGGAGGTCGATCACGACCTCCACATGGCCGGGGGTCGGGAGCACGCTGACGGCCTTGACCTCGCCGTCCCGACCCGGCGCTCCCGCGGTCCGGGGCGCCGCCGCCACCAACAGCCACGCGGCGAGAGCAGCGATGTGCGTCATGGCGATACCTCCCGCTTGGCGAGCGTCAGCGTCTCCTGCCGCTCGAAGCCGAATTCCTGCACCGTAAACACGATTTCCCGCGGGCGGATCGTCGTGACCTTGAGGCGCCCGATGATGTCCGCCGGCTTCACCCGGTAGATCTTGGTGTTCGTCACGTCGCGCAGCACGGCCACGCTGCGTGCCGGATAGCGCGAGTCGTAGTAGATGCCGACGAGCCTCAGGTCGGACAGGAGCGGCCGGATGTCGCCCGACCGGAGCAGCGACAGGAAGGGATCGCGCCCGCCCCCCTCGTAGGCGTAGACCTCGCGCGACAGCGTCGTCGCGCGCGCGCTGTCGGCGCTGGCCGCCGTGTCCCTGGCGGCGCTGTCCGGCTTGGCTCGGGGCTGCCGCTTGGCCTGGGCTGCGAGCGGCGCGGCCACGCACAGCGCCGCGAGGGCGACCGCGAGTCTAACGTTCATCGGTCGCATTGCCGGCGGGCCGCGCGGACGTCGCCTTCTTGGGCGCGGGCGGCGTCGCCGCGGACTTGACGAATGTGCGGATCAGGAACTGGGCCTCGAGCAGCGAGCCTATGGTATCGCTGAGGATCTTCTGCGCCTGCTGCTGCGCCGGCTTGAGCAACACATCCTGCGGTACGATGATCCGGGGCAGGCTCGCGATGTCCGACAGAAACTCGCCGAGCTGGTCGTAATGGCCGAGAATCTCGAGGCGGTAGCGGTACGTGTCGAACGGCGAGCCGGACTCGACCGCCAACGGCTCGAACCGGCCGATCGTGACCCCGCGGACCTTCGACCGGGTCGAGATGTCGTCGATCAGCGCCGGCACCTCGTTCTTCTCGGGCACGAGCCGGCGCATCACGCTGAGCAGCGCCTGGTACTGCTCGACCTTGCGGCGCAGGTCCTCGACCGTGCCGCTCGCGAGATCCTGCTTCGCCCTGTCGATGATCACCTGCAGGCTGTCGATCTCGCTGTTCGCGGTCGCGATCTGCGCCGCCGTGGGGGTCTCCCAGTACGTCCAGAAGAGATAGCCCAGGATCACCATGACCAGGGTGATCAACAGCATGTACTGGCTCTGCCGGTCCTGAGGGAGGAGCGCCATGGGGGGCTTACCGCACCGACCGGGCGAGGGGAACGGTGCGGATGTACACCGAGTCCGCGACCTTGTAGCGCAGCGACACGTTGAACGCCGTCACGGGGCGATCCGCCTCGATCACGGTGGAGGAGGTGGCCGGCGACACGTCGGTGAGCCACGGCGACGCGGCGAGCTGACGCAGGAATGTGGTGTACGCCTGGATGTCCACCGTGACCCCCGTGAGCCAGACGCGCACCGCGGGCGTGCCGCTCGAGTCCGTCGCACCCGCCACCGGGGCGTTGCCCGCGCCCTGCGGCGGCGCCGCCCCGGCCTGGCCCGTGCCTACGCCCTGCGCCGAGACGCCCGTCAACCACGTGTAAGGCGGCAGCGCCTTCGTGACCTGATCCAGGATGTGGGGCCAGACGTAGCGGTCGGCGTCGATGCCGCGGATGATGTTGATCTCCGCGGCGAGCGAGTCGCGGATCCGCTCCGATTGGCGCTTCTGCGCGATCACCGCGTCGAACCGCCGCTTCTCCACCCGCACTGCGTCGAGCCGCGCCTCGGCCACGCGCAACCGCGCCGTCTGCGTAAAGAACAGCAGCACCGCCCCGACGATCACCACGGCCGACGTCGCGCTCGCCGCGATCAGCCACGGGTTCCGGATCGTGGCGATGAGGCCGCCGAAATCCGGGAGCGCGAACTTGAATCCGGCGCCGGGAGCCGCCCGCTTCTTCTTGCCGGGGAGGAGGTTGATTTCGATCATGCGGCACGCCTCAACGCCAGCCCCACCGACAGCATCAGCAGCGGCGCCACCTCATCCACCTCCACCGCCTCGAACACCGAATCCCGCACCTTCAGCCGCTGCACCGGGCTCGCGACCTCCACCGGCACCCTGAGCCGGCTCCCCAGCGCCTCGTTCAACCCCGGAATGCGCGCCCCGCCGCCGATCGTGTACACCCGACCCAGGCCGCCCGCCGAGCGGGAGGCCGTCGCGAGGAACGCCGCGGCGCGCTCTACCCCCACGGCGATCTCCTCGCCGCGGGCTTCGACGTACGGCGCCAGGTCGGCGCTGTGGGTCTGCCCCTGAATCGCCCGTTCGGCCTCCTCCGCCGAAAGCCCCTTCTCGCGCTGTAGGTCCTCGCGGAAGCGGCGCGTGCCCACGGAGAGATCGCGCGTCAGCACCGGCACGCCGTCCTCGAGCACGTTCACGTTGGTCACCTCGTGCCCGATGTTGACGAGGCCCACCACTCCCTGCATCGCGTCGGGATGGTTCAGCTCGAAGGCGTTGTGGATGGCGAAGGCGTCGACATCGATGATCGCCGGGTCGAGCCCCGCCTCGTTGAGCAGCCCCACCCGGCCTTCCACCAGCTCCCGCTTGGCCGCGACCAAGAGCACGCTCATCTGCAGCCCCTCGGCGTCGGGATCGAGGATCTGGAAGTCGAGCTCGACGTTGGCCATGTCGAACGGGACGTGCTGCTCCGCCTCCCAGCGGATCACCTCACGCGCGTCCGCCTCCTTCATCCGATCCATCTGGATCTTCTTGACGATCACATCCCGCCCCCCGACGGCGGTGACGACCGACTTGTGCTTCACCCCGGCCGCGGAGAACAGCCCCCGGATCGCCTCGGCGACGATGCCGGGGTCCATGACCTCCCCCTCGACGATGGCGTCGGCCGCCACCTCGGTGGTGGCCACTTTGACCAGCTCCGGCTCGCTGCCGCCGTGGTCGATGACCACCAGCTTGATGATGCCGGAGCCGATATCGAGGCCGACCGAGGTTTTTTTGCCGCCCAGGAACCCAAACAGGGCCATAGTTGCCTAGGGGTTAGAGACAAGACAGGGCGAGGGCAAACTACAGTAAGCCCCGCCCCTTATCCTGTCAAGCCTCGAACCTACTTGAGGCCTGACCACCAAGTACTTTACTGGCCTACAGTTAGACCACTTAATAGAGCTGTACCCAACCCCGCGACCGCATGATCGCCACCATGCCCGTCGAGTCTAACGCCTTGAGAATAGCGCACTTAGAGTAGTTGAGGTTAGCGTGGCCGCTGATCGTGTTGCTGCCGACCACCACGCTATCTTGCGCCATCACGGCACCCCAGAAGTGCGCGTCGGTGGAGCCACCGCCGGCTGTATTGAGCGTGCCCCGAATGATGGTGATCCCGAACCACTGGAACCCACCGTTTACGACCAGGCTGCCGTCGACGAGCAGGATGCCTTGGCCCTGGGTGCCGTTGACTTGGGCGTTGCCCAGGATGTGGACGATCGGGAAATAGCTGCCGCACGGCTGCCCCGGGTTGACGCCGTCGCCCCAGTTGTGCGGGTTCGCGTAGTCGCATTGCCCGGTCGCAGTGGTGCGGGGGTAGATGTCGTTGGCGAAGTTCTGGCCGCCCCCGAGCGTGAGCGTGGCCCGCGACGCGAGCTGCGCGTAGGTCACGTCCCCGAACTTGGAGAACGTGGAGTCGCCGATGTTGGGATCGATGTACCACGGGGGAGTGCCCACGATGTCCGAGCTCCCGCCCTCCGTTATGGTCGCCCCCAGATCGGCGCGGATCCCGGCCTTGAGATTGATGGTGTCCTTGGGAGCGCACTGGGTCTCCCAGCCAACTGGGACGTGGTCGTTCCCGTCGACCACGGCGTTACCAGCGACGATATCGCTCTTACCCGTGGTGAGCGAGGCGCGGATGTCGACCACGAGCGGCTTGATGCGGGCGAGGAGGCCAATCCGCTCGCGCCCCCCTCCGCCGCGGCGCCGGAACGCCCCGCCGGCCGCGAGGGTGGTCGAGTCTTGGCCCGTCAGGTCGATCAGATACAGCTCGGAGTTGAGCCGGTAGACGTAGCCGGCGTAGCGCCCGGTGTGGCTCGGCGATACGGTATCCGCGCCCAGCGTCGGGACCTTCACCGAATCGAGCGGATAGGCTTTGCTACGGTTGTAGACCTGGGGATTCCAGTGACCGATGAGGTAGTTCGTGGCTCCCTCGGCCACGCCGAACGACCGTTGGCTGTAGCGCGCGTTCTCGCCCACGCGCTGCTCCTGGGTGCCCGCGAAGAACGCTCCGGCGATCAGCGCGCCCACCACGACCAGGGCGACGATCGCGAGGG
>Ga0209376_1000780_pt1 | contig 33987 bp, 33 predicted proteins | sample GraSoiAngelo_134_FD_185891 | JGI IMG/M metagenome (GOLD analysis project Ga0209376, IMG submission 185891) | Grasslands soil microbial communities from the Angelo Coastal Reserve, California, USA - 14_0929_05_30cm (SPAdes) (version 2) | ecosystem: Environmental > Terrestrial > Soil > Grasslands ...
CATCATGCTGGCATCGCTCCTCGCGTTCATCCTCCTCACCGCGGCCACCGCCACCGCGCAGTCGGCTTCGCAGCTCATCTCCTGGCGCCCGCTGACGGGAATCGGCGCCAGCGGCGACGTGCCACTCGCGCTCGCCCTCATGGGCGAACTCTTCCCCTTCGAGCAGCGTGGTCGCCCTCTCGGGTGGTTGTTCGGCGCCATGGCTGGCGGGATGGCGTTCGGGTCGACCTTCGGCGCCCTCGTCGAGCCGCTCATCGGGTGGCGGGGCGTATTCCTCGGGACCAGCGCCGTCGGCGCGTGCGTGCTGACCCTGCTGCTTCCGTACCGGCACTTGCTGGGCGACGCCCCACAAACCCGTACCCCGGAGAGCCTGTCTACCGTCCTCACCGCCTACGGCGCGCTCCTCTCGTCCTGGCGCGGGCGGCGCACTTACACCTACGTCTTCGTGAACGCGATCTTCCACTCCGGCGTCTTCACCTGGCTGGGCGTCTACTTCTCGCAGCGCTACGGTCTCGGCGAGGTGGGGATCGGTCTCGCCCTTCTCGGGTACGGTGTCCCGGGCTTCGTGTTCGGGCCGTTCATCGGGCGAGCTGCCGACCGCTGGGGTCGCCGCTGGCTCGTCCCGAGCGGCCTCGCCATCGGGGGCGTCGCCGCGGCGGCCCTCGTGCCCGACGTGCCGCTCGTGCTGACCGCGGTCGCCGTGACCGCGCTCTCTCTCGGCTACGACATGACGCAGCCGCTTCTGGCGGGAATCGTCACGGCCCTCGGGGGGCGACGCGGCGGGCAGGCGATGGGTCTGAACGTGTTCCTGCTCTTCACCGGCTTCGGCCTCGGAAGCCTGATCTTCGGCGAAGCGCTTCGCTTCGGCTTCCCGGCGGCCCTCGGGATCTTCGCGCTGGTACAGGGCGCGGCCGCGGTGACAGCAGTTCCGCTGTTTCGGTCAGAAGGACCTGGAGCCGGAGCGAGTCGGGCACAGGCGGCGGTCTTCCCGGCGCGCCGCTAGGCCGCCGCTAGGCCTGGACTTCTGGCTCTTCGGGCTTCAGTGTCGGTAGCGGTCCAACCGCAGTGGAGGTAAATCGCCGTCTTGAAGTTCTCCCGGTTACGGAGTTCCCGCGCCTTGTACTTGATCCACTGGATTTTCGCGATGAGGCCTTCGGCGGTCGCGTTCGTCCTCGTGCAGGCGATCAAGGCGGCGAGCTGACGCCGATCCCGCCGATCAGCTCTCGTACCGCCGGGGGATGTTGACTGGGGGACCAGGGAGTCCGATAGTTTCGGCGAGATGTCCCGCCGAGGGCTTCCCGCCTTAGCGCTCGCCCTGGGCGTTTTCCTCGTTGCCCCGGCGCCGCGGATCGTGTCGTGCGTCGGTGCGGCGGCGGTCTGGCCCGCGGCGCGATGCTGCGCACGTTGCCATCATGCCGGTGCGGGCCACGCCGTCCCGGGGTGTTGCCTGACCCGCGCTGCCTCGCCGGGCGTCCTCCCCGCCGTCGCCACGGCTCCGATCCCTGCAGCGTGGACGGCGCGGGTAGTGTCGTGCCCGGTCGCCGCGGTGCCCGCAGCGGTCGACCGGCGCGGGGAGGGGAAGCCCAGGGCGCACGCACCTCCGGGCGCCTCCCTCCACGATCAGCGCTGTCTGATCCGCATCTAGAGCTCCGCGTCACCCACGGCTCGTGATCCACCCAATTGAGGCGGGCCTGCCGGTCGCGGAGGCCCGCGGAGGTCCGACATGAAACCTTCGAGCGCATTCACAGCGATTCTCACGGGCGTGCTCATCACCGGCTTCGGGACCCTGGCCCTGGGAGCGGGTGACTCGTCCGGCGAACACAGGGCGCGGATCGAGACGATGGAGCATCAGGCTCAGGAGTTCGCCGGGGCGGCACGCAACATGAAAGGAGCCCATCAGCAGGAGCTCCTGCGGAAACGGGCTCGGCTCGAGTCGCTCATCGAGCGCCTCCAGGCCGGTGGACGCGTCGATCCCGACGAGGTCGACGCCCTGCTTGGGAAGTAGGCGCTGATACGCAGATCAGACCGGGGCGCGACCGCGCGGTACGGTCGCGCCCCGGCCTGCGGGCTGTCGATCTACTTCTTCTTGCGGAGCTCGGCTGCGTGCTCGCCGTGCAGCTTCGCCATGGCGTCGTACTCCTCGGCGAGCTTCCGGTAGTACGAGGCGAGCGAGCGGCAGTGCGTCGGCCAGTCGGTCTTCCCCATGACGTTGGCGTACTTGTCCGCCATCGCCTCGTGCTCGGAAGCCTTCTTCGCCGCGGCCTTCGCTTGGTCGCCGTAGTAGGCGGCGAGCGCCTCGTGATCCCCGGCGGTTCCGCCCTTCTCGATTCTCTTGAGAAGCTCCGCCTCGCTCGGGCCCTTGGCCGCCAAGCGGGCTGGCCGCGCGGCCGCGAGCGCCACGCCTGCCACGCAAGCCAGCACCATGAGCCGGCGCCGATCGTGTCGCATCGTCACGCCTCCTAGGGACGCCCTGCGCCCCGCTGTTAGAAGTAGAGGACCGTCCCCACGCCGACGGTGTGCTGGTCCTTGCGATCGCGGAACTTGGTGCCCTCCGTGAAGAAATTCGCGTCGGAGACATCGTAGCGGTACTCGGGCCGTACCAGGATGTGCGTCTTCGCGGGGAGGTCGATGCGGTAGTTCAGGGTGAGAGTCACCTCGCCCATCGTCTGCGCAACTCCCGTGGTGAAGCCGTCCGGGTCATTATAGATCTCGGCGCGCAGCGCGGGCTCCAATTGGTCCATGACCTTGTAGCGGAAGACCGCAAAGGCGCCGTCCCACCAGGTGTCCTTCTTGCTGAACACGTTGCGCTCGTAACCCACGTCGGCACTCAAGAGGATGTTGAGGGGATCGATCGGGTTGACGGCGAGGCCGAGGTCGAGCAAATGGCGATAATTGCTGTTATTGTTGCGCTGCTCGGGGCCGCCCAGGTACTGCGCATACATGGAGAGCTTGGGCGATGGCGCCCACGTGATCGCCGGGCCGATCGTCTTTCCTCCGTTGTTGTCCTTGTACGTCACGTTCCAGCCCTGCAGCACGTAGAACTCGGTCGTCAGCGTGTCGGTCAGGGGGTAGTTGAGGCGGAAGCCGAAGTCCTGGAACGGAATGGCGAAGCTGTACAGGTAGCCGTGGGAGAAGTTGTTGTTCTTGATCGACTCGATCGTCTCCCCGCCGATGTGGGTAACGAATTTACCGAAGTCCAGTCGCAGTCCCTTACCGATCGGCGCCACGTAGCCGACCGAGTAATGGGAGAGGAACCGGTCCGCGTCGCCGAGCGGATCGCGCGTGTTGCGCCCGAGCTCGGGTCCGATCGACTTGTTGACGGTGTTCCAGATGATGTCGTAGGTGTCGCCCCAGTTGACGTCTAGCTTGAAGCCGAGCGCCTGCGGATCGAGCCAGCTCGAGGCCTGGGGGACCTTCTCGAGCTCGACCTCGAGGATGCTGAGCGTGGGCCGGTTGCGGTGGACGTCGAAGGTCCGGCCCTCGATCGTGAGGTCACGAGACTTGATGATCGACAGACCCTGGTTGGCGTTTACCGTATCCGTGTCGGGCGTGTTCGAGTTGTAGACGAAGTAGGACTCGGCCCAGCCCCGGACCTTCCAGTTCTTGAAGAAGTCGATGCCGGTGAGCTCCCCGATGTCCTTGGTGGTCGGCTCCGTCCAGATGCCGTTCACCTCGGCGGCCCGTCCCGTGCCGGCGCACGAGAAGGCCACGATCGCGGCCAGGACGACCCGCGCCGCCAGTCCGCTGCGTACCCGTCTCGATCCGTGAGTTCGCATGCAGTCTCCCTCCCTCCGGCTGTCCGGCTCCACCCTGGTGGAGACGCAAGGCCTGTGCCAGCCGCCTGCGGGTTTGCAGATCTGGCAGCTTCTTAGCCTACAGGGGGCCGCTGCTCAATCTCCCGGCAGGCCGCGCCCAAAATGTCGGCTGCGGGCGGGGCTGCCCCTCAGGCTGGCCGGCGGGGGATCAGCACCCGGCGGCGCAGCGACAGCACCCGCTCGCCCCGCTGGTTGAGCGCCCGGGTCTCGAGATAGACGACGCCGCGGTCGGGCTTCGTCTGCGAGGGCGCGATCTGCAGGACCTCGGACTCGGCGTACAGCGTGTCGCCGTGGAAGGTCGGCCCGAGGTGCACGACCTTCTCGTACTCGAGGTTGGCGATCGCGTTCTCGCTCACGTCGCGCACGCTCATGCCGACGGCGAGCGCGAAGACGAGCGTCCCGTTCACGAGGCAACGCCCGTGCTCGCTGCGGCTCGCGAAGTGCTCGTCGAGGTGCAGCGGGTTGGTGTTCATGGTGAGCAGCGTGAACCAGGTGTCGTCGAAGTCGCGGATGGTGCGCCCCGGCCAGTGCTTGATCACCTCGCCGACGCGAAAGTCCTCGAGATAGCGGCCCATGGCGCGAGCTTATCGGGGATCGGCGGCGAAGGCGTCAAGCCGCTTGACCCGACGGAAGACGCGCGCTACACGCGCCCCGACGTCGTCGGGTTGGGGAAGGGGGTGCGAAGCCCCCGCTGCCCCGCAGCTGTAAGGGGGGACGACCCCGGTCACAGCCACTGCCCCTCGGGGTGGGAAGGGACCGGGCGAGGACGATCCCCGAGCCAGAAGACCTGCCCGGCCGACGCCAGCGCAACGCCTTCCGTGGGGGAAGGAGCTGGAGAGACCGGCGATCCTCCTGGTGCTCGTCCTCGCCGCGGCCGCCCGGCCGGCCGGCGCGGCCGAGCAGCGTCTCGGCGAGGTCGTCGTCACCGCGCCCTCGGTCGCCGAGCCGAGAGCGGCCGAGGATCCCACCGCCTTCGCCACCGTCATCGAGACGGCCGCCGCGCCCACCGAGGTGAAGACGCTGACCGAGGCGCTCGCCGACGCCGTCGGCGTGCAGGTCCGCCGCTTCGGCGGCCTCGGCGACTTCAGCACGGTGTCGATCCGCGGCTCATCGGCGGGGCAGGTGCAGGTCTATCTCGACGGCGTGCCGCTCAGCCGGGCCGAGAACGAGGTGGTGAACCTCGCCGACCTGCCGCTCGACGCGGTCGACCACGTCGAGGTGTATCGCGGCGCGACCCCGCTCGCCTTCGCGCAGTCCGGGCCGGGCGGCGTGGTGAACGTCGTCAGCCGGCGGGCCGGCGGCACGCCCGTCACGGGTGTCAGCACGTCGTACGGCTCCTTCGAGACGCGCAAGGTGGATGTCGCCCGCGCGGCGAGCGCCGGACCGTGGGACTACCTCGGCTTCGCCCATTACCTCGGCAGCGCCGGCGACTTCGCCTTCACCAACGACCTCGGCACCACCGCGAACCCCGCCGACGACCGGACGGAGCGGCGGCGGAACAACGGCTTCGACCTGGGCGACCTGACCGCGCGGCTCGGCTATCGTTCGGGCGGCCCGCTCGCCGCCGTCCTCACGAGTGACAGCTTCGTGAAGGACGAAGGTGTCCCCGGGGCGGGAAGCGTGCAGGCGCGCGACGCCCGGCTCCGGACGCTCCGCCAGCTCGCCCACCTCGACGTGAAGCTCACGCCGCTCGGCGGCCTGCCGCTCGACGCCGACGCGAGCGGCTACTTCCTCTACGACCGCCAGGCGTTCACCGACCGCCGGGGCGAGGTGAGCTTCGTGCCGGTCGACCACACCGACACGACGACCGCGGGCGGCGTGCAGGCGCTCTTCCGGAGCGCCATCGGCGCGCACCAGGTGCCGGGCCTCCTCGTCGCCGCGAGCCACGAGCGCTTCGCGTCGTCGGATCGCCTCGATCCCGCCGGCAACGCGCCCGACCGGAGCCGGCTCCGCACGACGCTCGCCGCCGAGGACGAGGTCCTGCTCGCAGCCGACCGCCTGTCGATCGTCCCGGGGCTGCGCTGGGAAGTGTTCCGCGACGATTTCCCCGGCACACCGCGCCTGCCGGTGGCGGCACGCGCCAGCGGCGTCAGCGTGCGCGACTTCCTCTCGCCCCGTCTCGGCCTTCGCGTGGAGCCGGTCCGCGGCCTCACGCTCCTCGCCAACCTCGGCCGCTATGCGCGCGAGCCCAACCTCGAGGAGCTCTTCGGCACGCGCGGCGTCGTCATCGGGAACCCGTCGCTCAGGCCGGAGGTGGCCTTCAACCGCGACGCCGGTTTTCACCTGGCGGTGCCGGGGCGCGGGCCGCTCTCGGACGCGGCCCTGGAGTACGCGTACTTCGACAACCAGGTGGACGACCTGATCATCCTCGTCCAGAACTCGCAGCGTCTCGCGCGGCCGGAGAACGTCAGCGACGCCGTGGTCCGCGGACACGAGGTGGCCGTCCGCGGGCGCCTCTGGGGCCGGCTCGGCGCCGCCCTCAACTACACGCACCAGGAGGCGCGCGACGAGGGGCCCGTCACCTTTCTGCGCGGCAAGGCGCTGCCCGGGCGGCCCGCCGACGAGGCGTTCGCGCACCTCGAGCTCGCCTGGTCGCCGACCCGGCCACTGCCCCTCGGCCGTCGGACGGCGGGGCTCTGGCCCGGGCGGCTCTTCTACGAGGCGAACGTGATCGCTGACGACTTCCTCGACCGCGCCAACGTCCGGCGCGTCTCGAGCCGCGTCCTGCACGAGGTGGGCCTGGAGCTCGCGTTGCCGGTCCCCGGCGTGCGCCTGACGCTCGAGGCGAAGAACGTCGGCGACGACCGGACGCGCGACGTGCTCGGCTTCCCGCTGCCGGGGCGGGCGCTGTTCGCCACCGTGTCGTACGGCTTCGGCGGGCGGGACGTGGGAGCAGCGCGTTAGGCTCGTGGTAGAGGAGCCATCTCATGTCCCGAGCTCCGCGAGCCGGACAACGCGGAGTCCAGGAACGTCCGGCAGCCGCCGGTCGCCGGTGACGAACGCGGTGCAGCGCCGAGCCAGGCCTGCAGCGAGCTGAAGCGCGTCCGGCGTCTTGACGCGCGAGCGGGCTCGCAGCTGGGCAGCGAGCCGGAGGACGGGACGCTCGAGCTCCACCATGAGCAGCCCGCGGGTGCGGGTGAGGACGGCTTCGTAGCGCTGCGCGAGGTCGATGTTCCCGGCGCGGTACGGGGCGACGAGCACCTCGAGCAGGGTGAGCGTGGACGTGATCGCTTCGAGCCGACCCGACGCGATCGCCTGGAAGATCGGCTCGACGGTTTCGAGATGCTTCGGGTGCTCTTCGATGAAGTAGATGAAGACCGCGGTGTCGAGCGCGACAGGTCCACGACCCAGCCGACGCGTCAGGTCCACGAGCGCCGCTCTCGCGCGACGTGGCGGTCGGGATCGACGCCCCTCCAGACCTCCTTGCCCAGGCCCCGCAGCTCGAGGATGGAGTGCGGCTCGACTTCATCGACGGCCTCGCTCAGGATCTGGATGACTTCCTGCGCCACCGAGCGCCTGCGCCGCCGGGCGCGTGCCTGCAGCCGCTTGTAGAGACGGTCCGGGACATTCTTCACGTTGAGGGTCGCCATCGATCCTCCAATGTTCCTCCATTTTGGAGGATATCGTGGTCCAGGGTCAACCGCCCCCCAGGGTCGCGCCCTCCGTCCCGGTCGCGGCGAGCCCGCTCACGGGAGGCGCCCCCGGTTGCGTCACACGCATGCGTCGCTCCGTCAGGAAGAAGAGCGCGACCAGGCCCGCCGCCGACGCCAGGTTGCCCATTGCGATCGTGGTGAACACCGCCCGCTCGCCGAGGCCGAGCGCATGAGTGCACACGACCGCTGCGGCGAGGACCGCCACCACGCGCGCGATCATCCACGCGAGCGGGATGGTCGCACGCCCGAGACCCTGGAAGGCGAAGGCGATCACCATGCTGACGCCGACGAAGGCATACGACGGACCGATGATGTGGAAGTACTGGGCGCCGACCGCATGGATGCCGGCGTCGTCGGTGAAGAGCGCGAGCCAGAGCGCGGGTCGCCAGCAGAGCAGGAGCCCCGGGACGCCGAGCAGCACCACCGTGATCGCGGCCGCGCGGTTCACGAAGGCGCGTACCCGGTCGTGCCGGTTGGCGCCGGTTGCCATCCCGACCAGGGTGAGCACGGCGGCGGCGAGGCCGTAGCCGAACGACATCAGGAGAAAGTCGAGCCGCGTGCCGAGGCCGTAGGCGGCGAGGTCGGCCGGGCCGAGGCGGGTGACGACCGCGGTGAGCGCCATCAGGCCGACGTTGCTGATCGACGTGGAGAGCGCCGCCGGGACGCCGACCCGCAGGATCTCCCGCACCGGCGCCAGGGTGAAGCGCGGGAGCCGGAATGCCGGGCGGACCAGCCCCCGGCCCCCGAGGACCCAGAGCGCCCGCGGCACGGTGGCGGCGAGCTGACAGGCGAGCATGGCGAGCGCCGCGCCCTCGAGACCCCAGCCGAAGCCGAACATGAAGAGCGGCGTGCAGCCCATCTGGAGGACCAGCGACGTGGTGGACCACACCGCGGGCACGCGCACGTTGCCCTCGCCGCGCATGACGCTGTCGAACATGCTGCCGAGGAAGGTGATGGCCGCGCCGCCGAAGAGGACGCGCGCGAAGAGCGTGGCGCTCGCGTGCACCGCACCGCTGGCCCCCATGAGCTGGAACAGCGGCGCCGCGCACACCTGCACGGCGAGCCCGAATCCGAGACCGATCACCACGCTCAGCACGAGCGCCTGGCCCGCGAGCGCCGCCGCGTCGCTCCGCCGCCCGGCGCCGAGCGCCCGCGCCACCGCCGAGGCCGCCCCCGATCCGATCCCGCCGCCCATCGCCGTGATCGCGAGGAGCGAGACCGGGAAGACGAGCGACACGGCGCCGATCGCCTCCACCCCGAGCCGGCTGACGAAGTAGGTGTAGACGATGTTGGAGACCGCCGCGACGGCCATGACGACCGTCGTCGGCGCGGCGAGCCGCACGACGGCGGCGAGCGGCGCCATCGCCAGGAGATGATCGGGCTCGGAGCGAGCGGCGCCGGCCGCCTTCACGTCGCAGTCATGCGAGCCGGCCCCGTCGCCCGCGGAGCCGACCCTACGCGTGCATCAGGGCGCGACGCACGGCGCTCCCGAGCACACGTCGACGACCGCGCCGCCGGTCTGCAAGAAGTCCGACTTCTGCGTCCGCGCATTGGGTGAGTTGCGGGGGTCCGAGTGCGGATCGGGGCCGGTCGATGGTGCCGTGTTCGTGGTCGGCGGGGTGTTGGCGCCGCTATCCCACACGATCAGCGCGGAGCCGTCGAAGGGATCCGTCGGGATGGCGGGGATGCCGTAATACGGCGTCACCTCGTAGCTTCGGCCCGACGCGATCGCCGGCTGATGGATCGACAGACCGAGCGTGCGCGCCTCGATCTCGGTTGCGACGTTGGCAACCTGATGGTCGCCGAACGCCTCGTGGAGGAGGACCTTGTGCGCGGGCGTGCTGGGCAGCGGATCGCTCGTGATGTGATGCGCGTAGCCGTTCGGGTCGGAGCGGTCCCACAGCATCTGGATGAGCGCGAGGAGGAGTGGGCGCTGGAGCTGCTGCGGGTACGCCGGATAGAGGAACATCGAGTAGAGGGCGAAGTCGCTGCTGCGCGTGAGCAGCAGCGAGTAGTTCATTCCCGGCACGCCGAGCACGCCGCGAGTGATGTCCTGGGCGATCGCCATGATCGTCCCGCCGAAGATTCCGCCCTGACTGTTGCCGTCGAAGAACACGTCGCTCGTGTCGATGACCGGGTTGGCGCCGGAGTCCTGGAAGGCCGGATTGGCGACGAAGCCCGCGGGGTGGATCATGAGACGGGCGAGGAACAGCTGATCCAGCATCGCCTGTTGCAGGCGATCGGTCAGCGACGGGAACTTCGCGAGGTTCTGAAGAATCGCCACGGCGTTCCCGACATCCTCGTTCGACATGCCGATCCACTTGGTGGCGCAGAAGACGAAGTTGTGCTCGTTGGCCATGTCCTCGACGTTGCCGGAGCTCACCTCGGTGTTGGACCCGAGCAGGCCATGCCCGTAGATGGAGGCGCGCGCCGGGACCGCGGGACCGGCCGCGCTCGGGAGCGCCATGCGGGGGATGTTGCAGACGAAGGACGCCGGTTGGGGCGTCGCCTGGTGGGTGGGCAGCCCGTTGGCGTCGAGCACGAATTTCGCGGGCGGCGTCGTGCTGTCGACGTAACGCTCGACGTCGTACGTGCCGACCACGCGGCGGAAGATCCGGGTGTCGACGCCGTCCGACGCCGTGTTGCACGTGCCCATGCCGCCACCCGTGACCGTGCAATCCGCATCCGTGCTGCACGCGCCGTAGGGATTGGTGCCGGTGCTGCACGCGTGCTCGAAGACGTTCGTCACCGTGAACGGCGGCGCGCTCGTCCCGAGGCGCGCGAAGCCGTCGTCGCGCACGAACAGCATGCGCTCCGTGAGGCTCCGGCGGCTCGCCACGGTGAAGTCCCAGGCGAGGTACAGGTCGCTGCGGGCCACGCCGGCCGAGGCGAGCGTCGTGAAGATGTCCTCCATGTGCGCGCGGCGTCCTTCCTTCACCGGGTCGCCGGTCGGGATGTTGTCGCGATAGGCGAGGAAGTCGGCGTTGGGCGTGAGGACCGTGCCGCTCGAATCCTTCATGTTCCTGAGCGCCACGATGTAGCGCGTCGCCTCGTCGAGGTTCACCGAGGGATGGATGATGAGCGAGCGGTTGGCCGCCGTGGTGGCGTTGGCGTCCAGCTCGACGAACATGAGGTGGTGCGCGAGCGTCGAGGCGTTCACGAGCACCACCGGCGCAGTGGAATCGAGCGAACGGGCGATGTCGGTGATGGGCGCCGCGCCGGTCATGGCGAGGTCGACCCCGGGCACGCGCGTGAGGATGGTGACCCCGGGGCTGAAGCCGTCGTTCAGGTTGTAGTCGCTCGCGTTCATCGACTGACCCGAGGTGTTCTTCGGCATGGCCACCGTCGTGAAATTGACCCGCTTGCCGGTGTCCGTGCTCGCGTCGGGGACCGTGAAGAAGTCGCTGGGGAACGGATAGAGGCACACGCTCGGATCCAGGAAGTCGCACGGGCAGCCGCTCGGATCGCACGGGCAGGTGCAATCGAACTGGCAGACCGCGCTTCCGCCGCACGATGAGCCGGGCGGATCACACTGCTCGCCCGGGTCGACCGAGTTGTTCCCGCAGAGGATCGTGGTCGTCGTCGTGCTCGTGGAGGTGGTGGTCGTGGTCGTCGTGGTGGTCGTCGGGCAGATCCCGATCACGTGGCCGCCGCCGTCGACCACGACCTGCTGGCCCACGCACTCGTCGTCGATCCGCGTCTCGACGGCGCCGTCCTGACCGTCTCCCGTGCACCCCGTGACCTTGTCGAAGGCCTTCACGAAACGGCCGTTCGCCTTGTCGAGGCAGCCGCCCGGGGCGCTGTCCACCGCCGCCTCCTTGGTGGCCGCCTTCGCGTAACAGCCGAGCTTGCTCGACGCCTTCTTGCCTGCTGCCTTCAGCCGGGCGGATTCGCATTTGCTTGCGGTCGCCGCCGTCGTGCCGTCCGGGAGGGCAGCCCGGATCTGGTCTCGGCAGTCGTCGGCGATCGCCTCGCAGTCCGATTGCATCCCCGGGCACGTCCCTGCCTTGGCGAACGCCGTCGCGAACTTGCCGAGGACCTTCGCATCACAAGCGGCCTGGAGCGACGGGTCGCCCTTGGTCGCCACCTTCGCCTGGCAGGCGAGCAGGCCCGATTCCTTCTTGCCGATGGCCTTCAGCTTTGCGGCCGTGCACTTGTCGGCGACCGCCGTGCCCGCGGTCAGCGCCAGGCAGGCGGCGACGGCCAGGCCGAGCGCAACCCGGTGGGTCAGGGAATCGAGCATCGAGGGGGGTCTCCTCTTCGTGCTCGCTCGACAACGCGTCAAGCGAGGATCCAGAGCGTTTACCGCTTTGTCAGCCGAGACGTCAATTGAAAAATTTGTATCTCCCGGCAGGCATGCCACGACGTCACCGAGGGCCAACGGCGTCGCAATTTTCCTTGACGGCGGCGTGCCCTTGGCATATTCGACGACCAGGGATCGTGTCATCGCGACGCGGGGTCAGCAATCGTTTGCGACGCCGGCGTCGTCCTTGGTAAGCCTCCTCGCCCGAGGAGGTGCCCACCATGCGTGCGCTCGCGATCTTCGCCACGGCGTCCGTTCTCGCGCTGCCGCTCGCCGCCGCGGCGGCCCCGGACTGTGACGGGGGACGGGTCTATTCGCTCCGCCTCCGGCCGGACCGGATTCGATTCCACGCGAGCCTCACGCGCCGCGGTGTGACGCACGACACGCTCGTGACGGCGCCGGGAGGGCTCCGGCTCGAGATCTTCGACGCCGACGACCCCGCCGTCGTCCTCTATTCGACCACGATTCCCGCCGACCGGTTCGCGCCGCACGGCCAGGCGACCCGCTATACCGGTGGCGGCGCCTTCCACGGCGCGATCACGCTGCGGAACTCGCGCCGCCAGCGCGACACGGTGCGCCTCTCGGTGCACGCTGTCGACGCAGCCGTCACCGGCCTCGGCGGCCCCCGGGACCTTCGCGTGCGGATCGTGACCGACGGCGGATGCGGCCGCACCTGCGTCGCGGCGTGCACGGCGGGGAACGGCCTCGCGTGCCATCCGAGCGCGGCCTACGTGCCCTTCCCGGACGAGCAGTTCGGCGCGTACGCGAGCCGGCCCGCGCGGCCCGTCTCCGCGCTCTGCGGCCTCGAGATCGACGCCGCGTCGCCGTGCGACTTCCTCGTCGAGGAGCGCTGCATCCTGCCATACCCCTCGTCTCGCTTCCTGGTGCCCGACGCGACGACGCCGACCGGCTTGCGCGTCCACTATCCGCCGGACGGCCTGCCGGCGAACACGCACGCCGTGCACGTCGACCCGACCGATTGGAACACGCTCGACGGCTTCAGCCCGGGACCGATGATCATGGCGCTCTTCCCGGACACCGGCTCGCCGGTCGACCTCGCAGCCACGAACGTCGCCTTCCACACGGACTTTGGGCGCTCGCTCGACGCCGATCACCCGACGGTCCTGATGAAGGCCGCCACCGGCGAGCGCGTCCTCCACTTCGCCGAGATGGACGCCAACACGAACGACTTGACGCGCAAGGCGCTCATCATCCGACCCGGGCGGCGGCTCGAGGACGGGACGCGTTACCTCGTCGCCATTCGGAACCTGGTCGACACGCTCGGCCACCCGATTCGACCGCGGCTCGCCTTCCGAGCTTTGCGGGACGGGGGAACCCAGGCCGAGATCGCGCGCGCGTGCGGCACGGCGTGCGCCGCGGCGATCGGCGCGCGGCGGCCGAGCTTCGCGAGCCTCTTCCAGACGCTCGCCGACCACGGCGTCGACCCGGCGGAGCTCATCCTCGCCTGGGACTTCACGACCGCGAGCACGCAGGCGCTGACGGGCTGGATCGTCTCCATCCGCGATCAGGCGTTCGCACTCCCGACGCCGACCTTCACCGTCACGAACGTCGATGACGGTCCGTCCCATACGGGACGGGACGCCAACATCTTCGCGCGCATCTCCGGCACGTTCCAGGCGCCGCTCTTCATGACCGCCGACGCGCCGGCGTCGCGCCTGAACCTCGCCGGGGGCGTGCCGGCGCAGAACGGCTACGCCACGGTGCCGTTCCTGGTCGACATCCCGCGCCTCGCCGTGGGCGGCGCGCCCGGCCGGCCGACGCTCTGGGGCCACGGCCTCCTCGGCTCCCGGACGCAGATCGGGGCGCTGTCGGTGCTCGCGAACACCTACGATTTCATCGTCGGTGGCGTCGACATGCAGGGCATGTCGAGCGACGACCTCGTGCCCGCCGTCCTCCCGATCGTGCAGGACTTCTCGAACTTCCACTACATCCCCGAACGGCTGCATCAGGGCTTCCTGAACCACCTGCTGATGGGACGTCTGATGGGCGACCCGGTCGCCGGCCTGAACTCGCATCCGGCCTTCCAGCTCGGGGCCGGCGGCGCGGGGGTCATCGACACGACCGAGACGTACTACTCGGGCGGCAGCCAGGGCGGCATCTTCGGCATCGCGATCATGTCGATCGCGACGAACTTCAAGCGTGGCTTCCTCGCCGTGCCGGGCGCCAACTACTCGACGCTGCTGCACCGGAGCATCGACTTCAATCCGTACCTGGCGCTCATCCGCGGCAATTATCCCGATCGGCTCGACGAGCAGCTGCTGGTCGCGCTCGGCCAGCAGCTCTGGGACCGCGCCGAGCCGCAAGGCTACCTCAGCCACCTGGTGGCGGGCGACCTCTCGAGCCCGCCAGTCCCCCACAAGGTCCTCATCCACATGGCGACGTACGACTCGGAGGTCTCGAATCTCGGCACCGAGATCATGGTCCGCTCCCTCGGCATCGAGCAGCTCACGCCGGTGCACCGGAGCTTCTTTCAGATCCCGGAGCGCGCGGCACCGTTCGACGGCTCGGCCTTCGTCGAGGTCGACCCGATGCGCGGCGGCTCGAAGTGCCACACGCCCGGCGGCACCGACCACGGGGCCGACTGCACGACGGACGCCGACTGTCCGGGACCCGGCGATCCGGCCTCGCGCACGATGTGCGCCTCCGGCATCCCGCCGCTCACCAACCAGCCGCCGGCGTTCAACAACGGCGCCCACGGCTCGACGGGATCGCCCGAGATGGGCCAGCAGATCGACGCCTTCCTCCGCCCGGACGGGATGGTCGCCCAGTTCTGCTCGGGCCCCTGCGACAACCCGGACCTGCCGTAGCGGCTGCAGCGAAGCGCAGACACTTGACTTGGAGATCGGCATCGCGCTACACGCGGCGCGACGCAGACGGGTTAGGGAAGGGGGTGCAAAGCCCCCGCTGCCCCGCAGCTGTAAGGGGGGACGACCCCGGTCACAACCACTGCCCTTCGGGGTGGGAAGGGACCGGGCGAGGATGATCCCCGAGCCAGAAGACCTGCCCGGCTGACGCCAGCAGATTGGCCTTCCGCGGGGAAGGGGCTGGGGTCGCGCGCGGGTTGCTCGTCCGCGCTCCTCTCCGTCTTTGCGGCAGGCGGGATGGAGGTCAGCGACGAGCCAGGTCCGCGCGTACGCCGCCTTGGTGGTGTTTCTCGCCACGCCGGCGGCGTGGGCAGGTGATCGCGATTGCCTCGTCGAATGGCGGGTCGCGCGTGCCGAACGGACACGCGGCGGGTGGGCCGCGAGCTGTCGCGACGGCGAGACCGAGTGCGACGCCGACGGCGCGGCGGACGGCGCCTGCACCTTCGCCGCGGCGCTCTGCCTGAACGTGCGGGACCCCGCGTTGCCGGCGTGCGAGCCGGGGACGCTCGGCCGCGTACGCGCGGGCGGCCGGCGCGCGACGGCCATCTCGGCGGCCGCAGCCGCGCTCCACTTCCCGCTCTCCGCGACGGACGTGTGCACGGCCGAGGCGCCGGTCCGCGTCCCGCTCGGGCGGCGCGCCCGGCGTCAGGTCGTGCTCCACGCCCGGGCGCGCGATCTCGCCTCCGGCCGCGGCGCGCGAGCCACTCTCCGCCTCGCGTGCGCGCGCGGCGCGGCGCTCACCACCGGACCGCCACGGGCGGTCGTCGTCACCACCGACTTCGAGACCGGCCTGCTGGCCACCGTAGGCGTCGCGCCGCCGCACGCGGTCGGGCATCCCACCTCGCCCATTCATGCCGATGCGGTGGTGCGGGCGATCGGGGACCGCGTCTACATCGTGAACCGCTTCCTCGGCGACAACCTCCAGGTCCTCGACCCCGCACGCGGCCTCGCGACCCTCCTCCAGTGCTCCACCGGCCCCGGGTCGAACCCGCACGACGTGGCCGTCGTCGGTCCGCACAAGGCCTACGTCACGCGCTTCGACCGGCCCGAGCTCTGGATCGTCGACCCCGGCGCGCCCTCCTGCGCCGGCTTCTTCCTCGGGTCAATCGACCTCGGCGCCTTCGCCGACACCGACGGCCTCCCCGAGATGGATCAGATGACGCTCGTCGCCGACCGGCTCTTCGTGAGCCTCGAGCGCCTCGACCGCCGCCGCGACTTTGCGCCGGCCGGGAAGAGCCTGCTCGCCGTGATCGACACCGCGACGGACGGCGTCGTCGGCACGGTCGAGCTGAGCGGCGGCAACGCGTTCGGGGAGACGGCAGGGCTGGTGCACGAGCCCCGCACCGGCAAGCTCGTCGTCGCCGAGGCGGGCAACATCTTCCGGACCGGCGACGGCGGCCTCGAGCGCGTCGACCCGTTCGCGCTCCGCGCCGAGGGCTTCTTCGTCACCGAGGGCGACCTCGGGGGCAACGTGACCGACTTCGTGCTCGTCTCGCCCACCAAGGGCTACGCCGTCGTCATCGACGACGCCCTCCGCAACGTGCTCCTCGCCTTCGACCCGAGCCGGCGCGCCGTCACGCGCCGCCTCCTCGTGCGCCGCGAGTTCCTGCCCGAGATCGACCTCGCCCCCGACGGCACCCTCTGGCTGGCCGACCGCGCGCTGCCCGCGCCCGGCATTCGCATCTTCGACGTGGCGAGCGACCGGCCGCTCACCACGGGCGCGATCGACGTCGGGCTCCCGCCGTTCGCGATGGCGTTCGTCCCATGAGGCGCGCGCTCCTGATCGCGCTCCTCGGGGCCCTCGCCGGGCGCGCGGCCGCCGATCCGTTCGCCGACGCGGTGCTCGCCTACCAGATCGGGACCGGGGGCGGGGCAGGGCAACCAGCGCTCGTGCTGGGACCGCCGCGCGGCGGCGGCGCCTTCCAGGGCTCCACCGACACGCTCTCGCTCGGCCTCGGTGGATGGATCGTCCTCGCCTTCACCGACAACGTGATCGTCGACGGCCCGGGCCCGGACTTCACCGTCTTCGAGAACGCCTTCTTGACCCGCGGCCTCGTCACGGGCGGGCCCTTCGCCGAGCCGGGGACGGTGTCGGTGAGCGCCGACGGCGTGCACTTCGTCGCCTTCCCCTGTCAGGCGGACACGGCGCCGTACTACCCCGGCTGCGCCGGCGTCTACCCGGTGTTCGCCAACGCGGGGGACGCGAACGCGCCGTCGCCCCTCGTGCCCACGACGACGCCGATCGCGGACCTCGTCGGCGTGCCGGTCGACGGCTTCACGCCGCCAGCCGGCTCGGGCGGCGACTCCTTCGACCTTGCGGCGGTCGGGCTCACCGCGGCGCGCTTCGTCCGCATCGACGCGAGCGGTCTCAGAGCCGGCCTCGCGGGCCTCGCGGGCTTCGACCTCGACGCGGTCGCCGCCGTGCACTCGCTCGAGACCGCGGGCCTGCCCGACGCGGACGGCGACGGGTTTCCCGATGCCGTGGACGACTGTCCGACCGTCGCGAACCCCGACCAGCAGGACAGCGATCACGACGGCGTCGGCGACGCGTGCGAGACCGGCGGCGACGCGGACGGCGACGGCGTTGCGGACGCGGCCGACGACTGCCCCCGGGTGCCGAACCCCGACCAGCGGGACACGGACGGCGACGGGATCGGCGACGCGTGCGACGACTGCCCGCTCACCCCGAACCCGGACCAGGCCGACGGCGACGGCGACGGCGTGGGCGATGCGTGTGACGACTGCCCCGGCGTTCCGGACCGCGAGCAGTCCGACGGGGACGGCGACGGGGTCGGAGACGCCTGCGATCCGTGCCCCGGGGACGCGAGCTGTCTCCCGCTGGCCGCGCCGCGCTACGGCGGGGGCGGCAATCGGGGCGCGGCTGACGCGCTCCTCACCTACCTCGATCCGGTCTCTTCCCGCACGTTCGTGTCGCGGACCGCGACGACGGCAGTCATCGTGATCGAGGTCGCGCCCGGTGTGGACCCGTCGAGCTTCCGGCTCCGCGCCAGTCGTCACGATCTCACCAGGGCGGCGGGCCGCGTCACGCCGGGCTCCACGAAGATCGTCTCCATCCCGCTCAACCACCGCCGGACGACCGTGTCGCTCCGCGCCGCGGGCCGGCTCGCCGACGGCCGGCGCGCCGTCGACGTCGACCGGTTCGCCTTCGAAAGGAGTGTTCGATGAATGCACGCCGAGACCTTCTTCTCCTCGCAGTTCTCCTCGCGGCGCGGCCCGCGGCGGCGGCGGTCGTCGCCGCGTCCGGATACGCGGCGCATGCGATCCCCACGGCGGATACGGTCGCGGGCGGTGTCGTGCGCCGCGGGCCCGCCGTCCTGGTCGGGCAGGGCGCCTTCGGCGCGGGCGGCGAGCGGGTCGTCCGGCTGGACGGGGGCGGCGCGACCACGGTGGCCACCGGCTTCAACTCGCTCGGCGGCTTCGACCTCGACGCGGCCGGCACGCTCTACGTCGCCGACAACGGTGGCGAGCAAACGGGTGCCGCGACCGGCGACACTCTCTTCACGATCCCCGACGCGCTCACGCGGGCGGACGCCGTCTCCGCGGCCGGGCAGGAGGTGCTGCCGGAGGGGACGATCCCGTTCGCGATGGACGTGCTCGTCGCGCCCGACGGCTCGGTGCTGGTCAGCGACGCCGCGGGGCCGGGCGCCGGCCGCGTGGTCCGCGTACGCAAGGGCGTGGCCGCCGATCTGATCGGCGGGCTCAACATCCAGGGGATCGCGCTCGGCGCGAGGGGCGCGCTGCTGGTGAGCGCGCTCGACGACACGTACACCGTGGGCACGATCCTCCGCTACACGCTGCGTGGCGCGCCGCGCGGCACCTTCGCGAGCGGCCTCTCCGGCGCCTTCGATCACGTGCTCGACACGGACGGCGACGTCCTGGTGAGCGGCTCGGGCAAGGTGGTGGCGCTGGCTCCCGACGGCTCGGCCCTCCCCGACCGGGCGAGCGGCTTCGCGTTCTCGACCGCGATGTTTTTCGACCGAGCCCGCGACGAGCTCCTGGTCCTCGATTCCGCTGTGAGCGCCATCGACGCCGTCTGCCGCGACCGGGATGGCGACGGCGTGTGCGACGTGGACGACGACTGCCCGACGCTGGCCGACGCGGCCCAGGCGGACAGCGACATGGACGGCGTCGGCGATGCCTGCGCGTGCGCGGGCGGCCCGATCGAGAAGGCGCGGGTGACGATCGGGAACCTCGTGACGCCGCCCGGCGACGACACGGTCGCCATCAAGGGCTCGATGATCGTGCCCACGTCGCCCGCGGTGGATCCCGTCACCACGGGCATGCGCATCCTGGTCCGCGACGGGTCGGGCACGGTGCTGAACGCGACCATCCCCGGCGGCGCCTTCGACGTCCTCCACCAGGCCGGCTGGAAGGTCGCCAAGAACGGCGCCTTCACCTACCAGAGCGCCCTCGGCCTGCTCGGCATCCGGAAGGTCACGCTGAAGCCGTCGAGCAAGACGCCGGGGCGGCTGGCATTCGCCGTCACCGGCAAGGAAGGCAGCTACCCCGCCGACCCCGCGCACCTGCCGCTCAGCGCGTTCGTGGCACTCGCCAGCGACGCCGGGCAGTGCGGCGTGGCGACGTTCCCCGGGCCGGCGCCCGAGCCGCACTGCGCCTACGACGCCACGCGCGGGAAGGTGAAGTGCGGGTAGGGTTCGGGTAAGGTTCCCGCATGCGCCGCCCGACGTTCCTCGTGGCGCTCCCCCTGCTCGCCGCGTGCAGCGGCCGGCCGCCGCCGCCCGCGACGACGCCGCCCGCGCGCGTCGTCTCGCTCGCCCCGTCGATCACCGAGATCGTCTACGCCCTCGGCGCGGGGGACCGCCTGGTCGGCGTCTGCGCGCAGTGCGACTATCCCGCGGCCGCGGCGCGGCTGCCGCGCGTCGGGGGCTACCTCGTACCGAGCGTCGAGGCGGTCGTGGCGGCGCGGCCCGACGTCGTGCTGGTCGTGCCGTCACCGGGAAACCGCGACGCCGTGCGCGCCGTCGAGCAGGCGGGCGTGCGCGTGGTGGTCGTCCAGGACCGCACGCTCGCCGACCTCTGGGCCTCGATGCGCGCCGTGGGCGCGGCGCTCGGGCTCGCCGACGCCGGCGAGCGCCTGGTGGCCGACGTCCAGCGTCGGCTGGAGGCCGTCCGCGGGCGGGTCGCGGGGCTCCCGCCGCGGCGTGTGCTGCTGGTCGTCGGGCACACGCCGCTCGTCGTCGCGGGCCGCGGCACGCTCCAGGACGAGCTCGTGTCGGCGGCCGGGGGCGTCAACGTCGCCGCCGACATCGGCGGGGTCTGGCCGCAGATATCGCTCGAGCTCGTGGTGGCGCGCGCGCCCGAGGTGATCGTCGACGCGGCGATGGGGACGGAGGAGGGACGGCACGACCTCTTCGGCGGTCTGGCGACGGTGCCGGCGGTGCGCGACGGACGGGTCGTCGCCTTCGCGGGTGAGGCGATCTTCCGCGCCGGCCCGCGCGTGCCCGACGCGGCGCGCGCGCTCGCCGCCGCCATCCATCCCGAGGCGTTCGGAGCCGGTTGACCCTTCGTCCGCCCTACCTGACCGCGCGCCGGCTCGCGGCGACGACGGCCGTCCTCGCCGCGCTCCTCATGCTCTCGATCGCGGGCGCGATGCTGGTGGGCCCGGTCGCGGCGAGCCTGCGGCGCGCGCTCGTCGACCCCGAGAGCGCCGACCGCGTGATCCTCTTCCGCACCCGGCTGCCGCGCGTCCTCCTCGGCGCCGTGGTGGGCGGGAGCCTCGGCACGTCGGGGGCCGCGCTCCAGGCGCTGCTCGCGAACCCGCTCGCCTGCCCGCATCTCCTCGGCATCTCGGGCGGGGCCGCGGTGGGCGGTGTCTTGGCGCTCATCGCGGGGGCCGAAGCGATCACCGCCGTCGCGCCGCTCGCGGCCTTCGCCGGCGCGCTCGTCGCGATCGGCGTCGTCTACCTCGCCGCCCGTGCCGGCGGTCGCTCCACGCCCTACGCACTCCTGCTGGTGGGCGTCGTGTTCAACGTCCTCGCCTCGGCCGCCATCATGCTGCTCAACGTGATCGCGAGCTACGCGCAGGCACACGGCGTGCTCTTCTGGCTGATGGGCTCGCTCTCGGGACAGAGCTGGGGGCTCATCGCGGCGGCCGGGGCGTACGCGCTCGCCGGGCTCGCCTGGCTCGCCGCGCATGCCCAGGACCTCAACCTGCTGGCCGCCGGCGAGGAAGGCGCGGCCGAGCTCGGGGTCGACGTGGAACGGGCACGACGCGCCGTCTTCGTCGCCGCGTCGCTGCTCGTCGGCGCGGCCGTGTCGGTGAGCGGCATGATCAGCTTCGTCGGCCTCATCGTCCCGCATCTCATCCGCCTCGTCCTCGGCGCGGACCACCGGCTGCTGCTGCCGGCGTCGTTCCTCGGCGGCGCCGCGTTCCTCGTCTGGGCCGACGCGCTCGCCCGCACGGCGCTCGCTCCGGCCGAGCTGCCGGTCGGCGTCGTCACGGCGCTCCTCGGCGGCCCCTTCTTCCTCTTCCTCCTGCGCCGCGAGCTCGGGCGGGGCGCTTCGTGAGCGCGCTGCTCGAAGCGGCGGGCCTCCGCTTCGCGTACGGCCGGCGTCCGGTGCTCGACGAGGTGAGCCTCGCGCTCGGGCCGGGGGAGCTGGTGGGCGTGATCGGGCCGAACGGCGCCGGCAAGACGACGCTTGTCCGCCTGCTCGCGGGTGTCCTCGCGCCGGCCGGCGGCAGCGTGCGGCTCGCCGATCGCCCGTTGTCCGCCTACCGCCGCCGCGAGCTGGCGCGCCGGCTCGCCGTCGTGCCGCAGGACGCGCACCTCGAGTTCCCGTTCACCGCGCTCGAGGTGGTCCTGATGGGACGCGCGGCGCACCTGCCGCCGCTCGGCTTCCCGCGGGCGCGCGACCTCACCGTGGCGCGCGCCGCCATGCAGCGCCTCGAGGTCGCTCATCTCGAGGATCGGCCGCTCGACCGCGTCTCGGGTGGCGAGCGGCAGCGCGTCCTGCTCGCGCGCGCGCTCGCCCAGGAGCCGGAGGTGCTGCTCCTCGACGAGCCGACCACGCACCTCGACCTCCGCCATCAGGCCGGCATCCACGACGTCCTCGGCGAGCTCTCGCGGTCGCGCGGCACGGCGGTCTTGTCCGTCCTGCACGATCTGAACCTCGCCGCGATGTACTGCGACCGCCTGATCCTGCTGGCCGCCGGTCGGGTGCTGCGTGTCGGCACGCCCTCGCAGGTCCTGACCGCTGAAGCGCTCGGCGACGCGTACCGGACGCAGGTCTACGTCGGGCCGAATGATGCGACCGGAAGCCTCGTCGTGCTGCCGCTCGTCCGCCGCCGTGGCTGACTGATGTGGCAGCGACGCCGGCAACGAGCCCTCCAAGCCGTGAATTGCGCACGAGTAGCACCCGTGCTACGAGCGGTCGCCATGGCGCGCGAGATCACCCAGCGGGAGTTGCGCAACGACAGCGGGGAAGTGATGCGAGCGCTCGACCGCGGCGAGAGCTTCCTGGTCACCCGGAATGGCGTGGCAGTTGGGGAGCTGGTGCCGGCGCGACGCAGGCGTTTCGTGGCCGCCAGCACCGCCGTTGCGGCCTTCGCCGGCGCTCCTCGGCTCGCTGCTCGCCGTTTGCGACGGGACCTCGATGCCCTGATCGACCAGGATCCTCGCCCTCGTGCCTGAGCGCCGGCACGCCCGCGGGCTCGTGGACACCTCGGTCGTGATCGACCTCGATCGCGTCACCGTCCAATCGCTGCCACGGGAGGTTGCGATCTCGGTGATCACTCTCGCCGAACTCGCTGCCGGTCCGGCAGCGACCGACGATCTCGAAGAACGGGCCAGACGTCAGGACCGCCTGCAGCGCGCAGAGGCGACATTCGATCCTCTCCCCTTCGACGCGGAAGCCGCGCGGGCGTACGGGCGCGTGTATGCCGCCGTGGCTCGTGCCGGTCGCAAGGCACGCGGGCGAAGGATGGCGGACCTCCTCATCGCCGCCACGGCCGTGTCGGCGCGGCTCCCCCTGTACACGCGCAACCCAAAGGATTTCGCGCACCTCGAGAAGATCGCAACCATCGTACCGGTCGACGTGCACCCTTCGGGGTGATCCACCGCCCTCGCCCCTCACGTTCCGCGACAGCCGGCACACGTCTGCGGCTGCACAATCGACCTCCAGATCTCCCACGTCTGGACGGTGCTCTACGCTGGCCTGCCTGAGCGCGAGCAGCTCGGTCCATCAGCGTTCCTCGGACCTGTCGTAGGCCTCCATCTTCAACCGGAAGCCCTCGAAGCTCATGAGCATTCGACCAATCTTTTCCCAGGAATAACCTTTGCCGTCGATGACGAGTCGTGGAACACGGCCTGCTCCTCGTCGTCCCACTCGATCTGGCCGCGGACGACCCAGCCTTCGGCAGACTTCGCGATCTGCGGGCCCGCTGGTGTCTGCGGCTACGCCCAGAACGTGCCGCGGAGCCTCCCGTCGTACTCACTGTTATGAGTAAAATTACTCAGAGTGATGAGCAAATCTTCCGCACCCTTTCGGCGTCCCCAGGCCGCCGAGCTTGCCGGCGCCTGGCCGAGCCCCGTCGGTTCATGTCCCCGCCGCGGTGGACAGCAGAACACGATGACCTGGAGAATTGCGCTTCGGCGAGTGTCTTGACGTTCACTCCGGAGCCGGCGGAAGTGTTCGAGCAGTGCTCGGATGCCCAACGGCGTAGTCACTTCACGAGGATGGCACACGAGCAGGTGCGCGCGTTACATCGTCGTCTCCAATGCGCGGCACGAGAGCGACGTGTGGGCGAAATCGTCAGTCCCCCGTCGTCGCTGCCGTTATCCTCCCGGGAAAAGGCAACTTCCTGGAGGCGGGCACTCACCGGAGCTCGTACAAGGGGGACCAACGCAGAGCGGTCCAGACCCTATGGGGATGGAGCACGGGTTGGGGACACATGAATACCCACTTGGGCAGTCCGCTGAACTACTGCAGAATCCGGCAGTGCAACTGCAGTTCGCGGCGGAACAGTCACGGCATCCACACGAGGTTGTACAATCAAACACGCATGCTTGGCCTGCCGCGGGGCACGTTCCAGAACTGCAATCGGGGCCGCACGCCGCCGCGCACGGATTCGGCTGGCACGACCCCTGTCCGATGTCCATTCCGCCTAGCTTCGCGCATCGGGTCGCCGACGCCCGCCTACATCTGTCCGCGACGCAACAGCGATCGGGCTTCGCGACAGCGGGACGTACGGTCCCTGCCAGCAACACGGCGATCGTTGCAGCGAGAATGACAAGGCTCCGCGTGGTCGGGTCATGTGCCATACGCGTCTCCCTGGCGGCTACAACCACCGCGCCAACGAGATCAATCACCGGGTTCGGGTCCGCTCGATTAGCGGTTGGTGAGCATGGTTTTCGATGAGCGTGGCCTAGTGCTTTTCGCACCATCTCGACAATCCCCTGTTGCCGACAATGACGGCGATTTCGTCGTCGCGTCCCTTGAGGAACGGCTCGCGAGGGTGTCAGGACGGAAGCGAACCCGCGGTGGTGAGTAGGCTCGCCCATGAACGGCCGCCCCGTGATGCAGGAGCGGCCGGGCAGCGAGTTCGAGCTGCCGTGCGAACTCGTGCTGCTGGCACTCGGGTTCCTCGGTCCGGAGCTGGACACCGTGATCGCCCGGCTCGGCTGCGAGCTGACCGAGCGCGGCAACCTGAAAGCCGGACCGGACTACCAGACGACGGTGCCCGGCGTGTTCGCGTGCGGCGACGCGCGGCGGGGCCAGTCGCTCGTCGTGTGGGCGATCTGGGAGGGCCTCCCCGAGCGAGTGTTCGGAGGGCCAGCGGCACGCGGCGTCACGAACCGTGCTCGGTCGCCGGGCGCGGTGCCGTCAGGAGGACAGCATTGAAGAGGAGGACCCAGGCACCTCGGTCGACGTAATCCTGAAGGTCTGCCTCCGTCCAGCCGAACGGGAGCTCGGGATTCTCCCAGTACTCGACGAGCTGGCCGGAGACGAACATCCTTTTGCCGGCGATGGCTGATCTCATGACCCTCCCCTCCTTCACGCGGCCGCCCGGCGCGGGATGTCGGGGCTGAGATCGAAGCGCGCACCCTTGAACGAGCCGCACAGACGAACCCGCCCCGAGTTGACGAGATAGACGACGGTGGCGACCACCTCCGCATCGCTCCCGGCGTGGGTCGCGACCTCGTTCACCAGCTCCAGCAGCGTGATGTTCGGTGCCATCGTCCGTCCCTCCGTGGTGGGCTGCCCGGCGTTGCTGTAGTGCTCTGTCCCACCTACGTCCGGGACGAAGTGATGGATGCGGATGTGTCGATTTCTCGTCGCCTGCTCTTCGGGGCCGTATCGGCTGCGGCAGGCGACGGGGGCGACCGGCGAGACCGCGTCGTCTTCACCGCCAGCGAGCGGCTGCGAGGCGAGTTCGTCGACTGGTTCCGGCCCCACACCGGCGCGCGAAGCGCCAACCGATACGGTTTCCTCGGCGGCCGCCTCCGAGCCGGCGTCAGCGTGGACGTTCCCCCACCTCCAGTTCGTCGTCCAAGGCCAGGACACCCGCTTCGCCAACCTGCCCGACGACGCCGTCGTGCCGCGAACCGGTGCGCTCGGACCCGGGGCCCTCTACTTTCTCCACCTGCACGACCGCTCGCCGGGCGAGCCGTTCCTGAAGCTCGGCTTCCTCACGCTTCGGCGAAGCGGCTTCGCGGCGACCGGTGGGCGATTCGAGTACGCCGACGGTCTCGAGACCGAGCCTGCCGATCCGACCCTCGCCTTCGTGAAGCGCTTCCGGATCGCCGAACGGCTGGTCGGCCCCTTCTCGTACTCGCACGTCTCGCGGAGCTTCGACGGAGGTCGACTCTCCGACGACCGCCCGGGCTGGAACGTCACCGCGATGGCGGCGCGCCCGACCCACGGCGGCTTCGAGGTGAGCGCCAACCGCGAAATCGGCGACGGGCTGTAGGCACGACAACCGGGGCAAGTTGACGTAACGTCAAAGTCGGACGTTCCCCCGGCCCCCCGCGGCTTTCGCGTCTCCTCCGAGCAGGCGCAGCGCGTCGAGGACGTGGTCCGGGCGGCCCTTAAGCCGGTGGCCGTGGGCTAAAGACGGAGCGACCTCGGCAAAGGTCATCGGCAGCATGATCCAGCATCCGCGAAGGCGGTCGAGACGGCTCTCAAGAGCGCGCCCAAGAAGTAGCGGGTCCGCGGCGGCGGACAGGGCTCCGATGGCCCGCATCCGACCCGCGGTACCCGCGGCTCAGGCGCAGCGAGGAGGGCCCGCGACAGCGTTAGCGACGTTGTCGTGGCGCCCGACCCGTGGTCGATACTGCGCCGGCCACGCCGGACTGACCGTTTAGCCGAGAGTCGTCGTGGTGGTCGTGTTGGTGGTCGTGGTGCTACAGAGTGTACAACAACGGCCGGAGCACACACACGATGTTGTTGTGGTTACCGAACAGTCACATACCTCGACGGGTGGTGCAGTACCACACGGTGAGCCACATTGGCAGCGATACTTCGGTGTGCAAGAACCCTGAGCACAGAAACCACCGCAGATGCCACCATCGCGAAAACCGCACGCATTCGGGTCAACCGTCGTCGTCGTCGTGGTGGTCGTCGTCGTGGTCCCCGGAAGTGCGCTGACTACGTCCGATACGAACATGTCAACTCTGTTCTCAACGTCGGCGACGTCAGACTGCGTAACACACCCGCCGCTGTTGCTCGCCTTCTCCTCGGCGTTCGCGAATGCCGCGCTAAACTGTGCCTCTGCCTTGTCGAGGCAAGCTTGGCTGACCGGAATCCCCGCAGCCGCAGCCTTCGCGTAGCATAGCGCCTTCGCGTGGGCTTTCTTGCCGGCCGCCTTGATCTTCGCCGCCGCACATCGTTGCGCCGTAGCTTCAGGGGACGGGGGGCCTGCGACTCCATCCCCCGCGCAGACGTAGACTATCGCGGCGAGGCCGAGCGGCAGTAGGCCAGCTCGTACGGTGCCCATGGAGGGCTCACGCGTAGCGCAGCAACCAGGACGGCGTCAAGGCGATGGCCAAGCCGGCGCCGCCCCGCAAGCCCGTCGAGCTGCCCTGCGGGGCTACCCCCTTCCACAGCTTGGCGACTTCGCGTGCGGTCTTGCCGAGCTTCTGGCGCGCGTACTCGTAGGCGTCTGGTACGCCTCTCGCTTGCCCATCGCGGAAGAGCCGCTCGAACTCCGCACGCTCGCGAGCGAGCTGCGCCTTCCGGCCCTCACTGGCACGGCGGCGGGTGGCGTTCTGGCGCGGCACGCGGAAGTGCTCGCGGCACTGGTCGGCGTCGAAGCGCTCGCGCGCGCGACTCGGCTTACGCTCGACGTCGGGCCAGGAGCAGTAGGCGCAGGCGAAGAACTGGTGCCACAGCGGCGCGTCCGCACGACCAGGTCGTCGAGATGCCCGGCGAGTGAGACCGCGTCGGGCGCATCGGCGACGGTGAAGGGCCCGCGCCTCGTGAGCGGACGGCGGGCCCAGTAGGCACGACAACCGGGGCAAGTTGACGTAACGTCCGAAGTCGGACGTTCCCCCGGCCCCCACCCGCGGCGCGGCGCATCGCGTATCGTCTCGCGTGGGTTGACTAGCACGACCCGGTCGAGAGTCGGAACGAGGAAGGCGACCGATCGGGACGCTGGGAAGCCGGGTGGTGGTTGTACATCCGGAGGTACGCTATGATGTACGCAGGTGGAGGTACCGATGTCGCGAACCCGCCTTGACGAAGATGTCCAGCCCCTCTCGGAGTTCCGCGCCAACGTGGCCAGCTTCGTCGAGCGAGTACGAAAAACCAAGCGCCCCGTCGTCCTGACCCAGCGCGGCCATAGCGCCGCGGTTCTTCTCGATGTTTCCAAGTACGAGCAGCTTCTGGACGAGGTCGAGACCCTCCGCGATATCCAGATTGCGGAGAAACAGCTCTCACGTGGCCGGGGCGTCTCCCATTCCAAGGCCAAGGCCCGCATCCTTGCAGCTCTGCGAAAGTGAGGATCGCCTGGTCGCCTCTTGCCATCGACCGGACGATCGCAGTCATCCGCTACATCGCCACCGCGAATCCACAGAGCGCGGAGAGGTGGACTGCCCGCCTCTTCGAACGAGTGAACCGCTTGCGCTCCTTTCCTGAGAGCGACCGGATCCTTCGCGAAAGCCCGAGTGGGCCGTACCGAGAGCTCCTCCATGGCGAGTACCGCATCATCTACAGGGTGGTGAGGTCACGCGTTCTCATCCTCACGGTTCGGCATGGTCGGCGCTTACTCGATCCAGGCGAGCTCGCGTAGGAACGCTTGCGCGGGAAACCGCTGGCCAGCCATGCGCCGGGCGCCGGCCGGCTTGCGGCCCGCGGATCTGAGAGCCGCGACTGCGTACCGTCGCGGTCATGACAGCTGCGCCAATAGCGCCTTCGCGTCGATCAAGTCACGCGTGGCGAAGGAGCATAGCCCTCATTAGCCGGGAAAGTTTAGTTCAACATGGGTTATGCTGCGCGCAGCATAAGCCGTGATAGAGCACCAAGTTGATCCGCGGCCGCGGCACGAGCGGCACGAGCCGCTCGAGGAGCTCCTTCGGGGTGAAGACGACATGGGTCGTCCCGTCCGCCCATGGGCGCTGCAGCGCGACGGCGATCCGCCCGTCGCGCAGCCGGTGCAGGCCGCCCTGCCCGAGCGGCGGACGGCAGAGGTACTGGCAGAGCGCTCGAGCCGCTCGCGATCCCCCGCGGCGACGTGCACGGCGGCATGGAGGTCGAAGCCGCCGTCCTGGGCGTGGAGCGGCACGGGGCGCTCGACCCACGGCGCGCCCGGGTCGGCGCCTACCCGCGCGGGACCCCGCCCCGCGCGATCGCCGAGTGCCGTCCGGCCGAGGATCGCTGCCCGGGAGAGGCTCGCCAGTGCAGCCGACTCGTCCGCGAGCGGATCGGTGTCCTCGTCGGTGAACGTCGCCCGCGAAAGCCCGAGGCGCTCGAGGCGCCGCCGTACCCGGGCGACGACGCGGCGCACGTCGTCGTCCGTGGGTGGCGAGGCCGGATGGAAGCGCAGCGCGCCGTCCGACTCGCGCACGAAGACGCCGTCGAGGACGAGCGTGTGATAGTGGAGGTGAACGTTCACCGCCCCGCCGAAGCGTTGCACGCTCGTCACCATGCCGGTCTCTCCGCTCGGGAGCCCCTGGCGCCGCGCCTGGCGGCGATACGCGCTCCGGAGCGCACGCACGAAGACGTGCAGCACCGTGCGGCAGAGCCGGTGGTCGTAGGCGAGTCGGTAGCGCAGCCGGTGCGGGACCGAGAGCACCCACTGTCGGACGGGCACGTCGGCCGGCAGCACCTGATCGACGAGACGCGCCGCGCGCTCGGCCATCCGTCGTCCCCGATCCTTCGATGAGCGGTGAGCGACGGAGGCGCTTCATCGTCGTCCGGTCGACGCCGATGGCGCGAGCCGCCTCGCGCGGTTGCCCTTCGAGGCTTCGAGCGCCGAGCGGATGCGGGCGGCGGCGTGACCCGAGGGAGTCGACTCACGCCGGTGTGCGCGGGGGCGGCAACGCACGGTTGCAACCGTGCGCCAAGGCCGGCGGCAGGCCGCACGTTGCCGGGCGCGACCGCCGCTGTTAGGTTGGGAGTGCGACCGCGGGGTCGTTTGACTCCCGAAAGGGGGGTAGTATACCCGCGCAGTTCCGATGTACTTCCAGTTCGCCAACGTGCTCGTCTTCTTCCTGCTCGCCTTCGTCCTGTGCGGGCTGATGCTCGGGCTCGGCCTGCTGCTTCGCCCCTCCAATCCGCATCCGGGCAAGCTCACGACCTACGAGTGCGGGGAGCCGCCGAGCGGCAACGCCTGGATCAACTTCAACATCCGCTTCTACCTGATCGCGCTCGTGTTCGTGATCTTCGAGGTGGAGATCGCCTTCATCGTCCCCGTCGCCACGGTTTTCCGCGACTGGATCGCGCGCGGGCAGGGGGCGTTCGCGCTGGCCGAGATCGCGCTCTTCGTGGCGATCCTGGCCGTCGGGCTCGTGTACGTGTGGGTGAAGGGGGACCTCGAGTGGCTGAAGCGGCTGCCCCAGTCCCGTGGCGAGCCCGCCGCCGAACCGCTCCGGCGCGACGCCGCGTAGGGGGAAGCCGATGTCTCTCATCAACACCGCACCCGAGATGGCGCTCACCACCAAGATCGACGACTTCCTCAACTGGACCCGCAAGTCGTCGGTCTGGTACATGATGTTCGGCCTCGCCTGCTGCGCGATCGAGATGATGCAGACCGGAGGGCCGCGCTCCGATCTCGATCGCTTCGGGGCCGCACCGCGCGCCACGCCGCGCGTCTCCGACCTGATCATCGTGTCGGGCACGCTGACGCTCAAGATGGCGCTGCGCACGAAGGTGCTCTACGACCAGATGCCCGATCCGAAGTACGTCATCTCGATGGGCAGCTGCGCCAACTGCGGCGGGCTCTTCCAGCTCGCGTACTCGGTCTGCGACGGGGTGGACAAGGTGATCCCGGTCGACGTCTACGTGCCGGGCTGTCCGCCGCGGCCCGAGGCGCTCACCGAGGGGCTCGTCAAGCTCCAGGAGAAGATACAGCAGGAGCGCTGGCTCGTGCGGAAGCCGGCCGTGGCGGCAAACGCCTGAGCCGCATGGCCGCGTCCGACCCCGCCGCCATCCACGCCGCCCTCAGGAGTCACTTCGGCGACGCGGTCGGCGACCTCGCGGGCACGCGCCCCGACAACACCGGCACCACGGTTGCGCCGTCGGCCATCGTCGACGTGTGCCGGTTCCTCAAGACGGAGACGGGCCTCGCGTTCGACTGCCTCTCGAATCTGTCCGGCGTCGACTACCCGAAGCGCAACGTCATCGAGGTGGTCTACCACCTCTACTCCTACCGCTACCGCCACCTCTTCGTGCTGAAGGTGGACGTGCCGCGCGACAACCCCGCTGTGCCGAGCGTCGCGGGCGTGTGGCACGCCGCCGAGTGGCAGGAGCGGGAGGTGTTCGACCTGCTCGGCGTCACCTTCGAGGGCCATCCGGACCTCCGCCGCATCCTCATGCCCGAGGACTGGCCGGGGCATCCGCTGCGCAAGGACTTCGTCGAGCCCGAGGAGTACCACGGCATCTCGACGTCGCGGGAGAGCCTGCTGAAGACATGAGCCTCACGGGATTCGAGGTCGAGATCCAGCGCGAGGTCGACGGCGGCCTCTCGACCGAGGACATGACCCTCAGCATGGGGCCCCAGCACCCCTCGACGCATGGCGTGCTCCGCTTCGTCGTGCGTGCCGACGGCGAGGTGATGAAGGAGGCCATCCCGGACATCGGCTACCTGCACCGATCGATCGAGAAAATTGCGGAAAAGGTCGGCTGGCACGGCTTCATGCCGTACACCGACCGCGTCGACTACGTGGCGGCGATGTTCTGCAACCAGGGCTGGGCGATGGCGGGCGAGCGGCTCGCGGGCATCGAGGTCCCGAAGCGCAGCGAGTACTGCCGCGTCATCGCCGCCGAGTTCAACCGCATCCAGAGCCACCTCCTCTCGGTCGGCTCCATGGCGATGGACATCGGCGCCTACACGCCCTTCACCCACGCCCTCCGGGAGCGCGAGTACATCAACGACCTGATCGAGGAGCTCTGCGGGGCGCGCCTCACCTTCAACTACATGCGGATCGGGGGGGTGGCGTGGGACATCCCGCCCGGCTGGCGCGAGAAGGCGCTCGCATACGTCGAACGCTTCGAGCCGCTGATCGACGAGTACAACGCGCTCATCTCGTACAACAAGATCTACACGGAGCGGCTGGGGAACGTGGCCGTGATCACGGCGCAGGAGGCGATCGAGTACAACCTGGTGGGCCCGAACCTCCGCGGCTCGGGCGTCCGCTACGACGTCCGGCGCGACGAGCCGTACTCCGTCTACCCCGAGCTCGACTTCGACATCCCGGTCGGCACGGGCGAGATGGGCACGGTCGGCGACTGCTTCGACCGCTACATCGTCCGCATGCGCGAGATGAAGGAGAGCTGCAAGATCCTGCGCCAGTGTCTCCAGGGGCTGCCGCCGGGCCCGGTGATCGCCAAGGTCGCGCGCAACTTCAAGCCGCCGGCGGGCGACTGCTACGTGCGCGTCGAGAGCGCGCGCGGCGACATGGGCTGGTACGTGGTGAGCGACGGCACGGCCTTCCCGCACCGCTGCAAGATCCGTACGGGCTCGTTCGCCGCCATGAGCATCATCCAGAAGGTGAGCCGCAACCTCATGATCGCCGACCTGATCGCCGTGATCGCGAGCTTCGACCTGGTCGCGCCCGAGATCGATCGGTAGCCCGATGCAGGAGCTCGTCGACCGCCTCGTCGCCGACGGCCTGGTGCCGGGGGGCATCCCGCTCTGGGCGTGCTACCTGGCCGCCATGCTGCTCTTCGGCGGCATCGTCGTGTTCGTCTTCATCCTGCCGATCGCGGGCATCACCACCTGGGTGGAGCGGCGGGTCGCCGGCCGCATCCAGAGCCGCATCGGCCCGAACCGCACCGGGCCGGCGGGCTTCCTCCAGTGGCTCGCCGACGGCATCAAGAGCGTGCTGAAGGAGGACATCGTGCCGTCGGCGGCCGACGTCCCGCTCTTCAAGCTCGCGCCCTACGTGGTGATCACGGGGTTCGTCGCGGCCTTCGTCGTCGTCCCCTTCGGCGGGCCGCTCATCATCGCCGACCTCAACGTCGGCATCCTGTACCTGACGGCCGTGACGGCGCTGGTCGTGGTCGGCATCCTGATGGCGGGCTGGGCGTCGAACAACAAGTGGTCGCTGCTCGGCGGCATCCGCTCGGCGGCGCAGATCGTGAGCTACGAGATCCCCGCCGGGCTCTCGTTCCTCCCCGTCGTCATGCTCGCCGGCACGCTCAGCATGCAGGGCATCATCCGCCACCAGGGCTGGGCGCCGTGGACGTGGCACGTCTTCGACAACCCGTTCACGTTCTTGGCCTTCTTCATCTTCTTCGTCTCGGCGCTGGCCGAGGGGAACCGGACGCCGTTCGACCTGCCCGAGGCGGAGTCGGAGCTCGTGATGGGCTTCGCCACCGAGTACTCGGGGCTTCGCAACCTCCTCTTCTTCATGGCGGAGTGGGGGAACCTCTACATCATCGGGGCGGTCGTGACGACGCTCTTCCTGGGCGGCTGGCAGATCCCGCTCGCGCTCGCGGAGCATCCCGTGCCGCGCACCGTCCTCCAGTTCGCGCTCTTCTTCGCCAAGGCCTACTTCTGGGTGTTCGTCGCGGTGTGGCTCCGCTGGACGCTGCCGCGCATCCGCGTCGACCAGATGATGGTCATGTGCTGGAAGTACCTCGTGCCGCTCGCCTTCGTGAACCTCATGGGGACGGCGGTGTGGATGGTCCTCTTCCCGGCAGGCCTGGGAGGCGTGCGCGTGCTCCTCTGCCTGTGCGCCGCCGGGCTCCTCGGCGTCTTCGCCCGCCGCGTCGTCTTCCACATCCGGCGGGCCCGGCTCACGCGGCAGGACCTGAGCTTCAATCCCCTGTCGACGGCGCGCGTGATAGGGTGAGCCCGATGGGTCTCGGGACGTACCTCCGGAACATCAAGGACGCGGCGCTGACGATCGGCGACGGCCTGGCCGTCACCTTCTCGCATCTCGTCCGCAAGCCGTACACCGTGCAGTACCCGGATCGCCTGCCCGACGGCGTGCGCGTGCAGGACACGCTGCCCTTCCGCTACCGCGGCATCCTCGAGGTGGACCTCGAGATCTGCACCGCGTGCCTGGCCTGCGAGCGGGCCTGCCCGATCGACTGCATCGTGATCGACGCCGAGAAGGACAAGGCTGCGGGCGGGCTCGTCATGACCCGCTTCGACATCGACATGGCGAAGTGCATGTACTGCGGCCTCTGCAGCGAGCCGTGCCCGACGGGCGCGATCCACCACACCCCGGAGTTCGAGGGCGCGGACTACTCGCTCGAGAGCCTGGTGCGGAAGTTCGTCAAGACCCCCGTACTCGCCTACAAGCCCAAGAAGGGCGGCGAGACGGATCCGGAGATCGCGCCCATCCTCGAGCGGGGGATGCGCTACGTGAACGAGTTCGCGTCGGCGGACGCGGAGGGGTAGTCGGGCGCGGCGCTCCACATATGACGGAGCAAGGTATCGCCCGGTCGTCCCGCACGCTCGTCTCCGCTCCCGTCACGTGCTACGAGGAGCGTGATGGGTCACCTCTACCAGCGCGTCGAGCTTGCCGCCGTTCACGAGGAGGAGCTGACCATCCTGGTGGATACGGGCGCGACCTACTCGGTGATCCCGCCGTCGCTCGCCGACCGCCTCGGCGTCTCGCGGTTGCCCCGGAAGCAGACCATCATCCTCGCCGACGGCCGACGTATCGAGGCCGAGGTCGGCA
>Ga0209376_1000781_pt1 | contig 33974 bp, 40 predicted proteins | sample GraSoiAngelo_134_FD_185891 | JGI IMG/M metagenome (GOLD analysis project Ga0209376, IMG submission 185891) | Grasslands soil microbial communities from the Angelo Coastal Reserve, California, USA - 14_0929_05_30cm (SPAdes) (version 2) | ecosystem: Environmental > Terrestrial > Soil > Grasslands ...
CGCACGGTCGCGAGCCGGAGCAGAGGTTCTCCAACTGCCTGTCCAGCAAGAGTTTAGGGGCGTAGCTCAGTGGTAGAGCAGCGGCCTTTTAAGCCGAAGGTCGTGGGTTCGATCCCCACCGCCCCTACCAAAACCCAATAAAAACGGCCCTTTTACGCTGCCGAATCAGCAATTCGAGGCCGAGTCAGCAATTGGAGGCCAGTCCTTCGCCTCGTGTTTGCCAGGCGCGCGGCCAAGCTTCCCAAGGCGTCGCGCTGGGATTGTGGGATTACATGCCCGTATAGCCCTAGCGTGATGCGCGGATCGCTATGCCGCAACTGTGCCTGCACAACTGTAATCGGTGCGCCGCTGTCAATCAGTTCGCTGGCTACCGCATGGCGAAAAGCATGAAATCCGGCCAGCGGTATTCGCAACCTGGTGAGCAGCGGGCGCAGCTTCTTCTCCCTCAGTTTATTCGCAGAGTAAGGACGGCCTCGGCGATTTGCGAACAGCAGGCCGAGGTCGTTCTCACGATAGTGGCGCGATGACAGGTATTTCTTGAGGCGCAATTCGAGCGCGGGCGGCATCGGCAAATCCGCTATGCTCGCCTTGCTCTTGGGCGTCCCAATCTGCCCCGCGTACATGGAACAGCGGACCTTTATCAGCTTGCGATGAAAGTCCAAATCCTGCACGCGAAGCGCGAGCACTTCTCCGATCCGCATTCCGGTCACTGATAGCAGAAAACAGATGGTGCCCAGCGGTTCATCGGCAGCCCGAACGATGCGCCGCATATCGCGCAGCACAAAGAACTGCGACTGCCTTGGTGTGTCTTGAGGCAAAGACAAATCCGACAGGGAAACTGTCGGAATCGCATAGCCCCAAGCGCGAGCCGTGGAAACAATCGAGGACAGGGTCAACAGAATGTTCTCGATGGTTTTCCGCGTCCGCTCTTTTCCGTTTGGCATGCGCGTAGTCGAAAGCGCAGTGACAAAGGACTGCAACCGCTTGGTCGTCAGCTCCGGCAGAGCGCAATCGCCTAGCATTGGTTCAATATGCCTCCGCAAGTGCGACTGCGCCGTTTTCCGTGTGCTCGGTTTCAAGTTGCCCGCTACCTGTTCACGCCATTCGCGAATAACTGCACTGAGCGTCGCCGTCCTCTTAGGAACGGGCGGCGTCGCCCCATTCGCGGCGTTCACTGAGTCCAGGATGGGCTGAAACGCGGCCCGCGCTGCTCGCTCGGATAGGCCGACAAACGCTTTGCTGCGCTGCTCGCGTTTGATGGTACCGTCCGATTGCAGCACATCCACGCGCCACATGCCCACCCAGTTTCCATTTCGTTTAACAAACGTACCTTTCTGAAACCGTCTTTTTGGCACGATGCGAGTTCCTTTCGTGCCCGTGAAAGACGACGTTGCGAGCAAGACTGTACTACTGGGGAGATGGCTAGGCAAGCCACTGGATTTCACGCATTCGTTCGACATTCTTTGCACTCCAAGGACATGGAATTGGAGTGGATAAGGGGAATGGGTCAGCGAGAATGGGTGAAGGGCGAAGGGAATGGCTTCCGCCCTGGTTGGTTAACTGGCAAAGGGAAGGAACTGCATGACGCGGCGGCAAGCTTGCCGCCGCGTCATGCCGCTGATGGCTCTCGTTTTTGTGGGCGCTGTCTCATTGCGTTTGTTGTAGGAACTCGCGAAACAGAGGGTGGTAGAGCTTGTATCGCCCTCGTGCAGTGCGGATCAGCAGGCCCTTCTCAACGAGCCGTGCGAAATATTCCCGTTGGAATTTGCCGCCGAAATGGTCGGCTGACACTTGGCCCTCGCCCACACTGGCGAACTGATGGATCAGTTGCAATTCCTTCGCGCTCAATTTCGAAACATCCGAACGGAACTTCTCGCGGCCTAAGTGGTCGAGTATCGCGGGCCATGTTGTTTCGAGCTTGTGCGCCTCAATCTGTTTCTCTGTGGTCATCAAGTACTTACAGATACAGGCAAGAAAATACGGGTGGCCGAAGGCTTTTTCGTGGAGCCATGCGGCAACTTTTTCGGAGATGTCGAGCCGGAGGCCGAACACGGGGCGTGCGTATTCCAGCGTCTCTTCGAACGTGAAAGGCTCTAGATAGACCTTCGTATAAAACCGCACTGCTGGGTCGGCCAGGGCCTTTGTTCGGGCAAAATAATCGGGCTTGGCTGAGAAGCAAACGCTGTAATTCATGCCCTCGATGCCGAACCACTGAAATTGGTCTCTGATCATCAGTGCGAGATCTTCTTTGCTGATACTGGTGATGTTCTGAAGGTCATCCAGGAAGAAAATCGCGCCATTGAGTCCCGCCGGCCGCAAGAAATGATCCCAGGCCTCAGTGAGCATGTGTCTGAGGAGAGAGCTTCCCGAGCTGAGAAACAGGCGCGGAGATTCACGTTCCAAAGTGACGCCGCCGAAATTGACCCGCTCGAATCTCCAATTTCGAAGCTTGGCGCGCAGGCGGGCTTGCATGTTTGGCGCCGTAAGCAAAACATCCGTGAATTGGCTGAGAAGGACCTCGGCCAGTCGCAAGTAGTCGGGGATGTCGGTTGAAACCGAAATGAAAACGGGCAGCATCGCGAACGGCGGTTGAGAGCAGGTGGCAGCTAATTTGAGCAGCAAACTGCTTTTGCCGATTCCCCAGTCACCCAGAATGGCGAATGAAGCAGTTCTGCCGGTCACCAAACCCTGCTGTAAGGCCTGGCAGAAAATCTCGATCTCCCGTATTCGGCCAACAAACTCATCGGGTCTGACGCGGAAATTGGGCTCGGGAAGCATGTCGCCCCTCCAAAATCACGAAACTCACAATCGTCAATTTACGTTTGTGATTTTTGTTACTTTCGTGGGACAGACCGAGGGGCGGCAGGCCTGCCGCCTCTCAGCACAGAGGTGGGAAGAGTCGCGTGGTTGGTCTTACTGTTGTGGGTGAAAGTCTGAGTGGTCAGATCGACGCTTTGGGAATGATGGCTTGGTTCTCAAAGGGCGCGCAGTGGCTGCCCCGCTTTCGGCTTGCTGATTCCGACGTTTGGAGGGGAGTACATCCGTTTTACATGTCCTCATTCGTCTAGGCCGACGTAAGAATCCAGCACATCGCTGATTCGGGCGAAGATGCGATCCCACTCTTTTCGGAGCTTTTTGTCCTTGGCGTGGTTGGCCTCGGCAGCAACGCACCCAGCCAGGTCGTCCAAGTCGTCCAAAGTAAAGTGAAACACCGCACGCTGGTTTGGGGTTGGCGCTACTCGCAGGCGGCCAATCAACGCTTCATCGGCCAAGGCATGCTGCAAAATTAACTCCCGTTCGCGGTCGCTCAACTCTAGCGGCAGTTCTTGATCAGGCCGAATCGGCTGGCGCGATTTGTCGGGGAAAGGCTCAAACGCTGCTTGCAGTACATCAACAGCAGAGCGTAAGTCGTCCATGTTGGGCTTGGCTATGATCGTTTTCCGCTTTGCGACACGTGCGGACTTTGACCTGCGCGGAGCGCCGAAGATTTTGCGGAGCTTTTTGTTGATGGCGTCGATGGAAAAGGCTTCGGGATCGAAGCTGTCGATCCATTCTCGCATGTGCTCATGATCTTCGTGGTTGGGATCGGCGAGGGCCTCCAGCATGTAGTAGAAGCCGGGGATTCCGCCGCAGTCTTCCGGGGGAGCGGCAAGTTTTCCCTCAATACAGAGTGGATAAGGAACGCCGAGTTCGGCAGGCAGGATTTTCTCAATGGTGAGCACGTGTTCCCAGGAATCGCCGAGGTCGTAGATATAAGTCGCCTTCGCACCCACCTTGTTCAGCAAATTCGCAAGGCGCGTCTTCTTTTCGTTGAGGGTGAGCGATCCGCCCAGGAACCTCTCGTTTGGATCAGGAACGCCAAACCTGTGCTTGCCAATGTAGAACTGATGCAGGTGGCAATCCTCCCAGCCCATAGCGGTTTGGATGACATCGTGTAGCTGCGCCAAGGTGAATTCGACCGGCACCAACACTCGCCGCCAGATCGACGGCTTTGTGCCGAGCAGAACAATTTTGATCCGCAAAACGGCCAGCTGAGGGTTGACACTTCCTACGTCTACCTTCAACGACCGCATCCCCACGCTTTCCTCCAAACGGCCCGAAATTGGCTTACTGTACCATCCTTCGCTCCGACGACGAGCCAAAGAGGAGAAAGCCTCCGCAGCCTTGAGCGAGACTTCGAGCGAATGCCGATATAGGCCGCTGTGCTCTCGTCGAGGTGTGCGGCGCTGGCTGGCAGATCGCTCACTGTTACGGCAAACCTTTGGAGCAGCCTCTCAGCCAGCGCCCGCACCTGCGTGTTGAGCGACAGCCAGTAGAGAGTCCGTTCCGAGGTAGCTTCAACTGACTGCATGACCGTCTTACTCGCCCCATTAGGAACGGGTAACCCGTCCCCGCTCCCGTCCCCATTTACCCGTCCCTGAGGACGGGTGGTAACGGAATGGATAAAAGAGAAGCACGTTCCAAACCTGGGATCGGAAATCTCCGCGAAGATTCACCGGTTTTCCCTTTTCGCCTGCGGCGGCGGGAGTGGCTGTCCCCGATATTGTCGGAGCCCTGCTCTTCGTCGAGTTCAGGAACGTGTTGTGTTTGTCCGCTCGCGGCCAGATCGACGGAAAGCGGCCGAATACGAAAAGACATCACGGTAGAGCCTCTCCGCAGATGGTTTCCGGAGGTGGGCTTTCTAATTTGTGGAGCGTTTGCGGAGTGGGTGCGACAGTGCAGTGTGTGTGGTTCTTTTGGCTACCCATTTGAACACGCCAGTTTTGGAAAAGTTGCTTGATCCGCAAACTTTTTTTGCGGGAAGCGGCCCAAAACTGTTGGACCAACCTCATTGACCGCGGACTTTGTGCTCCCGCCACCGGGACGGGTCGGAATCCACCTCCGGAGGGGGAGTCTCTTCGCCCCTATATCGCTAATGGGCATCGAGTGGGCAAAAGTTTGCACGTAGCCAAGAAATTTTTGTGGTCGCCGGTTGCAAGTCGCGGGTCCCGGAGTGGGGTGCCAAGCCACCCTTACCTATCCTAGTGCACAACGACTCGACAAAATCTAGCGCCTCGCCTCAAAAATTTCTTCCCGTGGTCGTCAGTTGCCCTCCGGGTGCCTGCATGAGCGGGGCGAACTCGGCCCTCAAATATCCTAGTCCCCATGGGGTCGGCAAAAACGATCGCCGCGCCGCAAAGAAATTTTGCTTGGGGAAGGTCTTAGAGGACACGAGCGTGTCAGTTCGGGGGCTCTGGCCATAGAGAGGCGGGGCTTCCATGGATTGCCGGTCGAGGCCGCCGGGGTGGGTGGGGTGATGCGCGGCGCTGGCTGGCAGATCGCCCACTGTTACGGCAAACCGCTGGAGCAACCTTTCAGCCAGCGCCCGCACCTGCATATCCAGCGAGAGCCAGTAGAGAATCCGTTCCGACATAGCTTCAACCGACTGCATGATTGCCCACCTCATCCCCATTGGGGATGCGTGACCATCCCGGTTGACATCCCTAATTACCCATCCCCAGAGATGAGTGGTAACGGAATGGATAAAGGAGACTTCCGTTCCAGTCCTGCACCGGAAATCTCGGCGAAGATTCACCGTTTTTCGTCTTCGCCTGCGGCTGCGGTAACCACCTACGCTGCAGCCGAGGCGGAAGCCTCGGCTGGCCTTGGCGCTGCGCGCCTACTGCGAAAGGAGACCACGGTAGCCCCCATACAGACTGTTTTCTGAGGTGGGTTTTCGAAACTTGTGAGCCTTGCGGAGTGGGTGGTGCAGTCCAGCGTGTGTGGTTTTGTTGGCTACCCATTTAAACACGCCGATTCTGGAAAAGTTGCTTGGCCCGCAAACTTTTTTGCGGGAAGCGGCCCAAAGCTGTTGGGCCAGCCTCGGTGATCCATGGCTAGTCCTCCAGCCACTGGACGCAATATTGGTCCACGGCAAAGGCCGTTGCGCGCGCTGCGACGCTCTCGGGCCGTCTGGCACGGTCGCACGAAAACAATTGGTGAAGCTGGCGGCAACTATGTGGATTGCGGCGCGGATTACGAACTACCTAACGTCCGGGCAGCCGCACGACGAAACGCCCTTTGGTGTTTCCGTTCAGGCTCAGGATGGAAAGCAACACGTCTACACTTTGCGAAGCCAGCTCACGGACGCTCTGCACTTGGTTCAGGACACGAGATCGTTTGCGTTGAACAGGCTGAGTCCCGCCGTGAAGACCGGTGTCGAGATTGCCGCGGGCCGCGACGTGCGCGGGCGAGCTGTGACGCCCGGCGACACCGCGCTTAACGCTGTCTCCAATGCGACGCCAATTCCCCTGCAAAGCGCCCTGCATTACTTCAACTCTGAAGCCCCGCAGCGCGACGGCTTCGCTCAAGTGCTTCAATCGCTCGGTGCGGCAAATTATATCTACAAGACGCAGGCGGAAAAGCTCGCCGGTCAGTTGGCAAGCAGCCGCGCTCCATCCGGCCCTGTGGATTCCGCACAATTGGCGCGGCATCTGCAAAAACTCCGCACTGAGGACGAATTGAGACAGGGCGGGCAGCCTAACTTACTTCTCTTCGCCCCGAATGATCGCCGCGAAATCGCACGCAATGCGCGGCTCACGCCCTTACAGGCTCGCTTCGCCCGTTTGCCGATGGCTGACGCTTTGCAAGTTTGGGATGCGGCCACGGCCAGCGAGAAGTCCGAACTCGCGCAGGAATTTATCAAGAAGAAAAACGCCTACATGCGGCGGGCGTACAGCGAAGGTCCAGAGGGGCGCGCAAAAGATCGAATTTATCAGAGGCTTGCGAAGATGTTTGCGGAACGTGCGCCCGACGTTTCGAGCACGGTGAGCAGCACGACCGCGCCGCCATTGCCAGCAGGCGGAAACCCGTTCGACAGCGCGTTCCAGTGAATCCGCTGGTCGCTGCAAGGGCATGAGCAGCTTAGAAAGTTCCGGGAAATCAACAAGACGCGGCTCTCCGCGACGAGGGCCGCGTTTTTGTTTTGTGCAGACTTCCCCCGCCTTGCGTGGCTGCCACAGGGCTGACACGGAAGCTGCGATTAGGCCACCGTGCGCGGGAGCCAAAGGGGCAGGTCAGAGGTGCGCGCCACCCAATAGCGCTGGACTGCACCTTAGGCTCGCGAGGAGTCAATTTTTGAATGAGCACAAGGGGGTCACTTCTAAATGAGCGTTGACACGGAAACTAACTCCCAAAATGCATCAGAAAATAGGGGGCCGCTCAGCTCTTCTGGCGATCTCCGGTAGCCGGGCGCTGAACACGACCTTCATGCCGCCTCAAGACAGCTTTGCGTAGTGGCGTGCCAGTTCTGAGGCGTACTGACTCCCTACATGCTCGCGGTTGGTGGCGAGCCATTGTGTCAGGCGAGTTTCCCCTGTGGAAGGCCCCTCAGGCGCAAGCAGGTTGCCCACGAGGCCTTGATATTCCTCCCAGGTGAGGACAACATCCCGAACGAACCAGCCGGTCACAAGCGTGGAAACATACGCAAGGAGCGTCGGCAGATGAACAAAGCGAACCACAGTGCCCACTTGCGCAGCGATGAGTCTTACAAGCTCATCGAAGGTGAATGTTTCGGGTCCAACAGCGTCGCGCACAGTGTTTGCTTGCTGGTCAACGGCATCGGAGATGAGCTGCGCCATATCTTCGACATAAATCGGGCGGATACGATAGCCGCCGTCACCAGGGATCCCGAACACTGGAAAACGGCGGACGAACCACGCGATGTTATTGATGAGAATGTCTTCGAGGCCAAAGATCACGGTGGGGCGCAAAATGGCATAGGAGAGGCCAGAGTCGATCACCGCTTTCTCTAGTTGAGCTTTCCCCCTGTAGTAGCTCAGAGGGGATTCGAGGGATGGGTTGGCGATACTCACGTGCACGATCTGTCTGACGCCGGCGTTCTTTGCAGCCGTGATCAGAGTGCGAGTGTTTTGAACGGCAGTCTCAAAGGTCGTTTGTCCGTGCGGAAACCGCACCCAGTAGGTATTGATCAGAGTGGACGCACCACGAAGTCTTTGGCTGAGCTGGTCCGGGTGATCAAAGTTATAGGGAAAAACCTGAACCTTTTCACGGAAGGGATTCTCCCGCTCCGGATGGTACGTCAGGGTGCGGATTCTGTATCCGCGGCTCAGCAGAAGCCGAGTGGTGTATTTACCCGTGTAGCTGAACGCACCAGTGATGACTACCGTATCTTCTGAAATGTTCCGCTCCTGCATGGCTGCAGGGACCCACGCTGCGACGAAATCAGTTTAGCTGTAAATGCAGTAGATACTTTCGCATCAGCAACGCAAGCGTGACTCCGCACAGAATTCCGATTCCGATACAAACTGGCAGAACTGAAACAAGATTGCGGAACGGGCCCCATCCCAAAACAGTTGCAATAAGTGGGAAAGTAGCTCCCAAGAAAGCACCAATTCCAGCTGACTCAAGAGCAATCCGACTCGCTGACACGGAGCGAGCAACGCGAGGTGCCAGCCACCAACTACCGAATAAACCTACAATAAACCCGAACGGAGCACCAGGAATGGCCGCAAACACAAATGCCATGAAAAACAATGCACCTGTTCTTGTTATGTCCTCCGGCCTTCCCCGAATGATGCCTATGAGTGCAACAGCAAGGCCAGCCAAAAGTGAACCTGCCACAGCACAAAAGATGCCACCAAGAACCGCAAGAAATGCACGTCTTTTAGTTTCCACCGGCGATACTCCAGCATGACTCGTCAAGTTTGGATATGTTGGGAAGGAATTTGCATTTCGTATAGCAATAAACGTGTGCCACTTGTCGGCAGTGGGCGCGGTCATCGCCTGGCAAACCACTACAGAGGAACTGATCCAAAGCAATAAGGCACTCACGCGTACAATTCGCTTCGGGACTCTCGTCAAAGCTTCTGCAGCACTTACCCGCTCTGCATGCATACGAATCAGTGGGGCAACTAGACTTACACAATTTGTCATAATAGACACAAGTGTCCCGTCCGCCTCTCCTTGTTCTCAGGCCAGTCGGATCGGTCTGGGTAACCGGGTTGTTGGAAACGTATTTATAGAAATTGATACCGCCGTTGAACCGAACCGGGTCTTCTGAAATGAACCGCCCAATTGGATCGTAGTATCTGGCGCGGTAATAATAGAGACTGGTTTCAGAGTCGAACTCGCGCGCCGTATACCTGAACGAATTCGTCAGCGAGCCAGAGGACGCCGTTTGCTTGCCGAACGAATCGAACGTGTACGTTTGCGCAAGCGATCCCGCCGTATTCGCAAGCGACGTAATCGTGCCTAGACCATCAGCCTGATAGAAGTTGGTCGTCCCAGAACGCAGCATGGCCAGAGGTTCGTCAATGTTGAGCCCTTGGGAGTAACGCGCGACAGCTGTGCCAGAGGAATTCGTCTCCTCGACTATGTTGTCGCCGTCGTAGGCGAAGATCGAAGTGCCTGCAGACGATGACTTGTAAATGCGCCTGCCAAGCGGGTCGTACTTGAAGCTAACCGTGCCGCCAGTGCCGGGCAGGATCACACTCAACAGGCGATTCTCGAAGTCCCAAGTGTAACTTGTCGTGCCTGTTGAGTCCGTCTTACTTTGTGTGTTGCCATTGTAGTCATAAGTGTAGGTTGTGCTCGGCGTCGAAGTCAGCTCGTTCGAGGTGTTCACATTGTATGGTGACGCGCCAAGCGAACTGAGACGGTTGCCGACCGCGTCGTACGTATAGCTTTCCGTCGTGGTCGCAGCTTGCATGACCTGGGTCAGTTCGTATATCGGATCGTACGTGTAGTTCGACGTAACGCCTGCCAACTGGTCCGTCTTCGCCGTGCGATTTCCTGCATTATCGACGGTGTAGCTTGCGCCGTCGAGAATCGTCGAGCCGCTCTGGTGCAAAACGCTCTGCAATCTCGACAGGTTATCGTACGCATAGATCGAGCTGAGCCCGTTCGGTCGAGTCATCTGGGTACGGCGGCTCAGCGCGTCGTAGCTAAACCCGAAGTTGCCAGTGCCGCTGAACGCCGCTGGCGGCGTCAGCGTTTGCAACCGGTTCAGCGTGTCGTACACATAGCTCGTCGCGCCACTCTCCGGGTCGGTGAACGATGTGCGGTTCGATGCTTTGTCGTATGCGTAGCTCGTGGTGAAATTTCTGGCCAGGAACGTGTAGCTGGTCGTGGTCCCCGTCAGCCGTCCCATGTTGTCAAACGTGAAGCTGTATGTGCCGGTGGGGTCGCTCACCAGCGTCAGGCGCGAGTCGAGGTCGTACGTGTAATTCACGGTCGTAGAATCAGGATAGGTCTTCTGCGTCATCCTATTCAACTGGTCGTAGGTGTAGGTGATTTGCTGGTTCTTCCGGTCCGTCTTGACGGTCAGATTGTTATCCGCGTCGTAGCCGTAGTTCTCGATGTAGCCCGAAGGGAACGTCGTCCTCGTCACTCGCCCGAAGGCGTCATACGCGAAGTATGTCGTGTTGTGGTTTGCGTCCTCGATGCTCGTCAAATTGTTTTCCGTGTCGTAGCCATACGTCGTCACGTTATTTGCCGCATCGGTTGCGGTCGTCAGCCGGTCCGCATCGTCATACGCGTACGACGTCACCTTGCCGTTTTGATCCGTGACGCTCGTCCGCCTCCCGCGATAATCGTAGCCGAACTGCGTGGTCGTCGTGTCGGGGTAAGTGATCTTCGTCAACCGGTCCATCGCGTCATACGTGAACGTGGTCTGATGATTCAGCGCGTCCGTCACCGAAGTGCGATTGCCGTGCGCGTCATAACCATACGTTGTCACGTTGTTCTGCGCATCCGTAATCGTGTTAATCAGCCCGGTCGGGTAATAGGCTAGCGTCATAACATTGTTCAGCGGGTCTTTGATCGTGAGCAATTCCCCCAGCGCGTTGTACGTGTACGTGGTCACGCTTGCCGCCTGCCCGTTCCCCGGATAGGGCGTCGTCACCGTCAACAAATTTCCGTGCGAATCGTACGTGTACGAGGTCTGATTGTTCAAAGGATCGATCATGCTGGTCGGTTCGCCAAAACTGTTGTACCCATATTGCGTTTTTGCCACGGAGGTGGAATTCACCTGCGCCGTTTGCGAAGTCATGTTGTTCGACGAGTCGTATTGGTAATAGGTGCTGTTGCCCATCGCATCGACGGTCAATTCCGGGTTTCCATTGGCATCGTAGAAATTTTGGATGTTTCCGCGAACCGTGCAGCTGGAACATCCAGAACCTTGTGCATTCGTGTAGGAATACTGCCCGCCTGCCAAGGAAGAAACGTAAGTCGTTTGGTTGCCGAGGGAGTCCGTCACCTGCACGGTAAAGTTCACCGTAAAGATGGTACTTTGCCCGGTGGTCCCGCCGACAGTGACCATGATGGGACCGGTGCTTGCTCCATCGGGCACTGTCGCAACAATCTGTGAATCGCTCCAACTGGTGATCGTTGTCGCGGTGGCTCCGTTAAACGAAACCGTACTCGTGCCCTGCGTCGCCCCAAATCCCGAGCCGGAGATCGTGACCGACGTTCCGGGTGCTCCTGATATTGGCGAAATTCCAGTCACCACGGGGTTGGGCAGCGAAGCGCCCGGCGTCACTGACACATTGTCAAAAGTAGCGCTGTCCAAACTCGCATAGCTGTTGCTGCCTACTCCGAATCCCACGTAAACCGTTTGCGCGGTCGTGATCGTCTGCGTGGTTCCTAGCGGAATCCAGGTCACACCGTCTTGAGCCCCATAAGCGGTGAACTGATTGGCGCTGCGAATCACCATCAGCCAATACGGCAGCGTCAGACCTCGAGTACCCCCGGTGAGTTCATAACTGCCGATGAACGAGCGGTGATACGAATTGGCGCTGGTTGACGTGCTGACGTAGCCGCCCGAGCCCATATTTGCCGCGTTTGCATCCAGGGTTTCGCGCATCACTACGGCTACCCACGCGCCATACGTACCTGCGCCAGTTACCCTGGCGATGACCGTTCCGCTGGTGCTCATCGGCTGATACACGAAATGCAAGCCGTCCGCGCTGTTTGCCAGGAACGCTCCCGAACCCTGCACGGTGAAGACGCCGTTTGCGTAACTCGCACTTCCGGTTTTGCCCACTGCCCCAACATCCGCGTCCAACCAACCCGAGGGAAGCGGTGATGAGGTCACTGTAAACGCCACGGGATTGCTGCTTTCCATGCTGGGTCCCACCAGGACGCACATCTCGCCGGAAGTGGCCCCCGAAGGAATCGTAATCGTGACCGAGGTCGCGCTCCAGGAGTTGATCGTCACGGGCGCATCATTCAAGACAACAGCACTACTGCCCTGCGAAGCGCCAAACCCGGAGCCCGAAATCACGACTTGCGCGCCTACGGGGCCTGTCGTCGTGGACAGACTGGTGATCACTGGAGGTGTCACGCTGCTCGACGTTATCGACACATTGTCAAAATACTCGGTGGCGGGATTATTTGCCTGGCCGCCGCCGACCGCCAGTCCAATATATACATTTTGCGCCATGTTGATGTCCAAAAGACTTCCGAAGGGCGTCCAGTCAAAGCCGTCGGGTGAGTAAAACACTGTGAAGCCGCTTCCGTTGCGCTGGACTTTTACCCAGTAGGGGGGAGAAAAATACGCTAGGGAGGAGGCGCTGAAATAACTGGGGGTCGTCCCACTGAATGTGCGGTAATCAGCCACTAAACCGTTTGCGGTCTCTGTGACGAATACCGTTTTTGAGCTAGGGTCCATCGTCTCGCGAATCATGACTCCCGCCTGCGTCGAAGGCAGGTTCACGACTCGTGCCACAATCGTTCCGTCGCCAGTCAATGGCTGATAGACAAAATGGAAGGCATCTTGCGTAATGTAGCTGCTGACACCACTACTGGCCGTCTGAATGGTGAACTCCCCGTTGGCGTAGCCTGCATTCCCGGCTTTGAGAACTATCCCGACATCCTGATTCAGCCATCCTGACGGTAAAGGCGTGGACGTTACGGTGAAGTCGACTTGATTGCTGTCATTCATGCCTGGCGCTAGAGAAACTACCAAGGGCCCCGTCGTAGCGCCGGACGGAACTGTGGCGGTGATCGATGTTGCGCTCCATGCGCTAACCGTTGCGGCCTTATCGTTGAACAAAACGACACCGTTTCCCGAGGAAGCTCCGAAACCAGTGCCTGAAATCACTACTTGGCCGCCAATCGATCCGGTCGTCGCGGAAACGCTTGTAATGGCTGGGGCTGGATTCGTTGCCGTCGTAATCGAAAAACTATCAATGCTTCCGGTGTACAAAGCCCCGGTGCTTCCGCTGCTTACTGCCAGCCCAACGTACACGTTTTGCGCCATGCTGATGGTTTGGCTCGTGCCCACCTGCGCCCAATTCAGCCCATCGAGCGACTGGTACCCCGAGAAGCTGCTTCCGCTGCGCACCAGTTTCACCCAGTAGGGCAAACCGGGTGTGCCGCTGTTTCGCCCGGAACTGGCCCCTCCCCCTGTCGTGGTGCGAAACATCGTGTAGATGAGATTCGCATAGGTGCCAACGAACATACTTTTTGCGTTCGCGTTCAGTGTCTCGCGAATCATGATTCCGGCCTGGGCGTTGGAGTTGCTCGTGCTCACAATCCGGGCTACGACCGTTCCGTCGCCCGGCAAAACCTGATAGTCAAAGTGAAATGCATCCGTCGTGTAGCCAATCACGCCGCCGACGCCAGCTCCTGCGCCGTTCAGTGTGAACACACCGGTCGCGTAACTGCCACTCCCTGCGAGACCAACGGTACCCACATCCTGGTCAGTCCACGCTGAAGGAAGTGCTACAACTGTGAAAGTAGAACTATTTGCAGGCTGGCTATTCACTGTTACCGTGAAAGCTCCCGAAGAGGCCGCAGCAGGCACAACCGCAACGACGGTGGTGTCCGACCAACTTGTAGCCACGGCAGCTGTGCCATTGAGGGCAACGGTGCTGCTTCCTTGCGAGGCTCCGAAACCGGTTCCCGTGATCGTGACTGGCACCCCCACAGGACCTGAGGTGGGAGAGATATTCGTGATCGTCGGTGCTTGCGCTCGCGCGCTGCTATGACACAAGAGAGAGAGAAAAACTGCAAAGATGATTCTCTTCCAATGATTTACGCGCATCGTAAGCCCCCAACAGTTCTGGAATCGGCAAAGTTCATGCAAGAGCAGCTAATTTTTATTGAGGATAGGTGATGGTGACGGTGTCCACCCCGTTTGCTCGGGAGGAAGTCAGTCCCCGCTTCTGGCTATCGTAGGTGTGCGACTCCAACGTTTTTCCCTGAGAATCCGTGACGGTCGTGAGTAGGGACAGCGTGTTATAGGTAAAGGAAACAGTGGTCAGATCCGGTTTCGTAACCTGAGATAAACGGCCCTGAGTGTCATAGGAATAGGAGTATGAGATTCCGACACTCGAGCTGAGACTCGTGACCTGGTTGGGGAAGTTGCTGTTGCCGTAAGTAAAAGTCAAAGTCCGCGACGCAGGGTCCGTGACCGTCACGAGACGATTCTGCACATCATAAGTAAGCTGAGTGGTGTTTCCGTTGCGATCTTTGATGGAAGTCAGTGATCCGCTGGTATAACTGAAGATTTTCTGTTCGCCATTTTGGAACGCCAACGTCCAAGTCGAGGTGCCGTTCTGCGTAAGCGTGGCCACGCTGCTCGCTGGGGATGCCAAACTCCAGTTTGATCCGTTGGCAGAAAAAACCCACATGCCCCCGTTTGCCTGCAGGTACAACATGTAGCCGCTATAGACGCTGCCGCTGCCCGCAAACACTCGTTCCTCATAGGTCGAACGCCAGTTCGAGCCGAACAAGCCAGTCTGGAACGGGCTCAGAACTGTGGGCAACATGCTGTTCCAAGTTCTCTCCAGCGTCAGTCCGCCGCCCAACCCTGGTATCCTGACGTCCCTTTGCTGGATATAGGTGTTGCCATTGGTTATATTAATCGGTGCGCCGATCGACCCAGCTCCTTTGTTTCCATTACAGTCGGGACACCAGCGTGGCGGCGGGCAGGAGCTTGTCCAGCATTCAAGCCAGTAGTCCCCTGCGATAGGGGATGCGCCCGCCCAAACGCAGCCCCTCGGCCAGGAGTTCGTATCCCCGTTGAGAAAGGTATAGTTGTAAATGGCCATCTTACCTACGCAAGGGGCTTGCGCCGCCAATGGAACATTGAAGGTGCAGACCATAACTGTGAGAATGAAAAGCGCACCGCAAATTTTCCTAATCATGTGAATTACCTCCGCGCCTCGCGCACACTTGGATCGATACAAAAGCAACAACACTGCGATTCGGCACACCACTGCGAGAGTTTGGTCACCAGAAGTGACCCAGGGCTGAGGGAAGCCAAAGCAAGACACTTCACCGAGTTCGCTGCAAGGCAATTGAGCCTTCGCAAATTATCGTGCGAAGTTATTCCCGTTTATGGAATATTCAATTGCTTGTCAATAGTACTAGCCACAGAATTCTGTTGATAATCTGTGAATAACAGGAGTAGCACGTAGATGCGCCGTAAGAAAGGGGATCCCCTCATCAGAGAGCCCCCGGAGCACAATATGATTATTGGTTCCCAGTATGCTGCCCTGGACAGCCGTTTGCGCTCCAACTCCACAGGTATATTGAGTTGGATCGGGCAGGAGAGCGAAAGAAAGGAAATCTTGGTTGCAAAACCAACCAAGTTGTTCCGATAACAGAACACTTGCTAGGCAACGATATTAGTTGCGCGGAAACTCATCGACTTGGACCCAAACAAACCGAACATGGCGAAGGGATTTTTTGTGGATCGCGCCATCGATGATGCTGCCTTCATCCTCGAACGGAGACTCAGCGGTTGGCCATCTTTTGAGCCATATGCAAAATCAGCTTGCGGTCTTCATCGCTTGACTTGCCCAAAAGACGACGAAGCTTGCTCAGAAATCGCGCATCTCTGCCTGAGCTACTCCAAGCGTCTTTCTCTGCCGATCTTCGCTTGAGCAGATTTGGCACTGCTGGAGGTTCGTCGCCTTCGTAAAAGAGTTGATAGAGTGGGACCTCGAAAGCACGCGCCATTTTTTCCAGCGTTTCAACGGCGGGAACAGTGTGACCGTTTTCCACTCGGGAGATGTAGCAGCGGAGCAAGCCTGTGCGGTTCTCAACATCACCTTGGGAGAGTTTCTTTTCTTCGCGGAGTACGCGAAGGCGGTCGCCAATAATCATGGGCGGGATTATTCCATTCGCCAAACCAGAAGGCAAGCGATCATACCTGGCCCTGGCTAACGTGCTTCAGTCTGTACACGATGATGAGAAACAGCGCGAAACACCCAGCCGGAACCAATCCAGTCACAAGCAATGCGATCCACAATCCTATCGGCCCAGCCCATGAGCGCGCAATTGCCAATCCAAGAACGAGACAGACGGCCAGAGCCGCCCACCAATACGCATTTGCTGTTGTGAGGCCGGAGAAGGCGCTTATGGACACGGCGGTGTTGGGTCGCAGGTTACGGTACAGGGCGAAGTAAAGCCACGCCATAGTGCCGAACCCGAACAGCCAGCAGCCGAGCAACGTACCCTTGGCGATCCACATGGACGAGTCCTACCGGCTGGCTTTACGCTTTGGGCGGGCCAGGAGCCAACAATCCTACACGCAAGCGGGCGATTGCAAAGTAGAATCGTGGGAATGAACGATTTAGTGCTGTTCGTCAAATCGATTTGGCGTCATTCCGTTATTCTGTTGACCGGCAGCGCAGTGGTTGCGATCCTGACGTTTTGGGAACACTGGCGTGGTTCGGCTGTTAAAGGCGACATTTTTCTCGGACTAACAATTTTCTTATTCGTTTGGGCGGTTTTTAGGGCTTGGCGCGACGAGCGCCGGAGGGCAATCGCAGCAGAAGCGTCCAAGACCTCTCCAGAGGCAATACTGGCGGAAGCTCATGTTGAAGAACTAGCTGCGCGGTTCTTTGCCTTGGAGGAACTCGCCGGTCAGCTTGTCGAAGAACTAGCCAGTCATCGTCCCTTCTCTTTAATCGTTGGTCCAAAGTTGGAAGAGTATCGGCAGGTTGCTGGTCGGTTCGCGCGCTATGACGATGTACGCCGAGCTATCCTAAAACTTCAGAACACTCTCGACAGGATGTATGTCGCAAAGAGAGATCACGAAGACGACCAGGAAATCCTTCGTTCTGAACTGCACTCAGATATGAAGAAGCTCCTGAATGCCTGCGATCATGTTACCGGAAGAGACAAACTACACCATGCCCGAGCGTAGCCGCCGAGCAGCGTGTTATTCCGCAAGTCCATCCAGCAACCTGCGAAGGTACTTTTCTGGGCGGAGCTGTCGCGGTCCTTTGACAGCCACCCAAGGAGCTTGTCTCTCTCCACGCGATAGGTTCGGGAATCGACGGCAACCTCAACCATAAATTCGCGTGTCGCCCACGACGCCTCGAACAAATCCCACCCGCCGGCGAACATGAAAGCGGCCCATCCACGGCAGACCGCTTCGTATACGGACTTCGCGCGCGGACTTCGGTACTGTGTTCGACGCCAAGCGCATCACAGAAATAAACGCGGCAATCTACCATTGGATGGTAGAGGAGGGAGCTACAGTATATCTGGGCACAGACTACTGGCGTGGCCGGTCTCAGGGTCAATCTGAACGCGGATCGGCTAACGACGGGCAGCAGCCGTCGCCGCAATGGTGAAGACTGCGAACATGCTAAAAATGAGTGCGATGCCCAGAAAGAAAATCGCCAAGTCCTTGCCGTCGAAAACTATGGTTGACGATGTGGGAGACGCGGCGACTGGCGCTTTCTCCCTTTTCACAATCGAAGTGGCGAGCTTGAGCAGGGCCAGAATATGATCGAACATTGTGCATTCCTTTTTACCGAGCATTCTACAGCGATTCGATTGTAAGCATACGGGCCGGTCCAGAAAAGGTACATAAATGGTTCCAAAAAGGTCTTTCCACCAGACCCAACAAAAGGGTCAATGATAAGAGATGGGCCGCGCTTATTCGCTTGTATGGGGGAGCGCCATTAGCTAGAATTTAGTTGGGCATCGCTTTGCTGTTGCATCAGCAAGGGCTCTCGGCCTTCTGAGCTACGGGAGCTTCCCAGGATGTTCCCCGGATCGCTCTTAAAACTGCCAAGACTATTACCACAGGAATTGCGACAAGACCTCATATATGAATGTCACCCAGCCTGGCCAGTGAAGAAGTCACTCGGCTTGCGTGAGCCGTAGGGCAAAGTCAATTACAAAGGAACAACAGAATTCAAATGCCTCAGTATCAAGCGCCTGCCAGTTGCGTTGCCAAGCTGCCGTCACCTTGCCTGACATAACATATTGACGGCGCGGCGTAAGGCTCTCAAATCGCCTGACTTCTTGTGGCCGTATCCCTAAGGCAAGCATATTGGTGACATCGATTACTTTTTGGAGGGATTTCCCCCAGGTCCTGGATTCTCCACGTCCTGGTAGGGTGGCTTGAATCCACAGGCCAACGAACCCTGTCCCATCTATCCCAATAGCCTTGCTCTACCGCGACGCCCAACCTCTTGCTGGCGTCCTCGTGCAACTTGTCATACGCCAAACCGAGCGCGAAAAATGCAGTCTGCTTGTCTCCGTTGGCGAATGCTAGTTCGGCATCCTTCACGTTCTTGCGCGCTTCATCATTTGCTATCAGATCGGCGAGACTGACCATCTCAAAGTCAATTTTCAAATACAAGCTCGCAATCTCGTGGCAGAAGGCCGTCACGATTGGCAGGAGATCGCCAACCACTCTGGGGTTCGGCAAATTTCCCAAATGTTTGAAACCGACTCTCAAATTGTTAAGGCGATCCATTGCCGCCTTGTGCGGGGGCGCAGTGCCGGTGGCGTCAACTACATGCTGCCAGAACTGCATGAACTTTTCAGGCGGCTTCGCTCCAACAAAGTCCGCTACAACCCGCATGAGCATCTCTGCGGCGTCATGCGCGACAAGTACAGCCTCGGCTGTTGCAAGCTCGTTGCCTTCGCGGTGAAGCGAGGCAGCACGTCTCAACAGGTATTTCGAGTAGCTCAGTCGCTTGACGACATCAGGTGAGAGGGCGGGCGTGGGCGTTGCCATTTGACTGTAATCTTAGCATCGCTCCCCGCGCATGTCGTCCGCTGGTCACTGCGCCAAATCAATTGTAGGAAAAAGTCGAAACGCGCCCGTGTGTCAATTGAAAATGAAAGATGTAGGGGAGCGCATGGTCCGGCACCGAATGATCCCACTGCGTATAGCAAAGGAATTGGATCATCCCTGGCTCACCGTGCGCTGGGTGCCTGTCCCTGACGCATGAGTGCGGTTTTTCCGCGTCGATCATCTCGCGCGTCATGCCCACGAACAGCTTTTTCTTTTCCACGTTCGCGCACTCTTCTGCCGTCCAATTCGGATGCTTCCGGCAGTTCGCCTGAGCCATTGCGCCGATGAGTAAAGAAGCGAGCAGCACGGCGATAATCGCTGTGAAGAAGGCTGTCACCTTGCCAAGCATTGGCGGGAATCATATCCCGCGTCAGGGTTAACGGCAAGCCACTTCAACCCGAAGTTACCTCGTTCGACAACGAGGGCCAACTATCCCCTAGCTGATTCGAGTTCGGTGTGTGAAAAATGGAGAATCAAGTCTCGCCAGCGAGGACCAAAAATGAAGAAGAAAATTATGTCCCTGCTCCTGCTCGCGCTCCCTATGAGCATTCACGCGCAGGATCAAAAACCCGTCTCGACAGCCACAATCCGCTTTTATCGTCCGCACAGGTTTGAAGGCTCGGCCCTGAAACCACCCTTGTTTGTGGACGACATAGATGTCGCTCATCTTCACAACGGAGATGCTGTCGAGGTCATCGTCTCGGCAGGCTCACACCGCGTCAACTCGAACGATAAATCGACGGGAATTGATCTGGATGCGAAAGCCGGAGAGACTTATTTTATCCGCGTGGACATCAAGACAGGAGCATGGAAAGGCCACGGCGCAATGACGCTCGTGGACCCCCAACAAGGAAAGTTTGAATTTGCAAAACAAAAAGTATCGGTGACTAAGAATCTTGCCTCTGAACAAACAGGCACGCGGATAGAGGCTGCGAGTCAGCCAGCGCCTATCGCTTCACCTTCCACAACTCCAACAACGCCCCCTGCGGCGAAGGCGGGAGGGGGAGCGATGAGCGAGGGGACAGCTACCGTAGCTGTTTCGACCAATCCTGACGGGGCAGATATTTATGCCGATGGTGTGTTCGTAGGCAATGCTCCTGCCAACCTCAAACTACTAGCCGGGAAGCACACCATTCGTGTGTCTCAATCAGACTACAAAGACTGGTCCCGCGAGGTCACGGTGCAAGCGGGTGCTGAATCCAGGTTGATCGCAACCTTAGAAAAGAAATAACAACTGAGCAAGGCCGCGAGGGGTGATCTGTGATCTGCGCAAAGTGCCAATCCGAACAGCCTGATAATTCTAAATTCTGTTCTCAGTGCGCTGCGCCATTAGCCGCTTCCGGTCAGAAGGTCACGGCCAAATCGAAGATTCCTACTTGGCTGGGTGTCCTAATCGTGTTGGCCTTGGTCTTTGTGGGCATCGCTGTCAGGAATATGATGCAGGAGAATGAAAGACTGAGGGCGAATCAGAGAAGGATTCCGCCCGTCGTCACCTATCAAACTCAGCAGCCGCAGCCCCGCTCCGTCAATCTCACTAACGGAGCGGCCACGGTCAATGCAGCCGCCTTTACCTGGTATAAGTTCACTGTTCCGGAGAACGTGAGCCAGGTTGCTGTCAACGGTCATTTCACAGCCACCGGAGGTACGGGCAACGACATCGAATGCTACATCCTCGACGAAGACGGCTTTGTGAACATTAAGAACGGCCATCCAAGCCGGACCTACTACAACAGCGGGAAAGTTACGCAGGCGAAAATTGGAGTCGCCAACCTGTCACCGGGCACGTACTACATCATGCTCGACAACCGTTTCTCCTTGTTCACACCAAAGGCGGTTCAGATAGAAGCGACTCTGAGCTACATGCAATGAGAGAACTCATCTGGCGGCGCTACCTCGTTTCTTTTGCGAGGCTTGAATGAACAGGCCGTTTTTCGCTTCATCTCCACTTCCATCCTGATATAATTACGTCAGGGGTTTTTTTATGAACGACAAAAACTTCTTGCGTGTGCTAGTGGGGGTCGGCCTCGGACTGTTTATCGTGGACCGAATTTCTCGCGCTCCTTGGTGTGGGCCTAGCTGTCGCGTGATTACGGCAGATGCCCGTGGAACGCTAGTTCAGGACTTGGTTTCCGGGTTTCTGTACTGGATATAGAGGCGTCAAAAATGATCTCGAACCCCTGCAATCCCTGCCAAGAATACTATCGTGTGTTTGCATTTGGGCACGGCCACGGCGCGTTGATCTCTGAACGTTTCGGCAAAGCCGCCGCCGATAAGCGCCGACGAGAGTGGCAACGGTCAATGCCAGATGCCGACATAAGAATCGAGAAAGTGAACGTGGACGGATGGCCGACTTCGGCATTCTATTTAGAGACTAAGCAATTCGGGCTGGAGGGATTTGGTACAATCCACGCAGCGGCAACCCGTGCCGCATTCCTTGCCCGACAATTCCCTGAAATACGCATCAGCCTTGCAAACAACGATAGGGAAAAACAGACAGCACTTGCCCGCGCCATTGCCGATGAATTGTAAAATTCTTGGCCGGTTGCGAAGGTTGTGAATTTGAGGGGGCTTTTTGGCGGCCCTAAATCCCGTAAGTGACGCCAGGACGATGGCTTAGGGATTTTTAGATACTGGTTCGGGACCAGGAGGTCGGTGGTTCAAACATTCGCGCGTTTGTTTCCACCTGCGCCGCTAAATCAGTCAGCAGAATCAGCAATTGGATTTTGCGGGCGGCTGCAACGCCTTCATTCCACGGGACTTTGTAGTTTGGGGGTCGTGTTCGATCCCCACCGCCCCTACCTGCTTTCTCTTTCACTCCAAAGGACTTGCGAATTCCGCGAGGCAGCAAAAGGCAGCAATAGCAAACCTAGCAGGGTCGGCCAGTAGCGTTACAGGTTGCGGCATGGATGGCAAGCCGACGAATTACTACGCGCTGGAATTTTATATCCCTGATTGTTCGCAGAGGGTAGAGCAGGTGCGCTCCCATGCAATCTTCGTCGGCCGGTAAGTAATACAAATGGCTACGCCGCGGGCGACAAGTTGCTTCAATCTTCCGTTTCCTGCGTTACGATGTGCACGTCTACGGCAGGAGATTCGCGAAGGAAGCGGTGAACGGCTGAGAGATAGAGATACTTGCGCCAGTCACGCACGGGTGCTCGGCCAAAGATTACCTGTGTGATGTGCTTGGAGCGGACAAACTCGGCCACCGCATCCGCCACGCTTTTACCTTTTAACCGCACGACTTGCGCACCGAGACTTTCTGCAAATCGCACATTTGCCGCCAGTGCGTTTGGATTAGATTCCTTGGGACCGAACTCGCGATCCACGTGAACCAAGTAGAGCTCCGCGTCCATGCGGCGGGCCATACGCGCCGCGCGCGCGATGAGGTACTGCCCGGTCGGATTGGAGGAGATGCACACAGCCATGCGCTCACGCACGCCCCAGTTTTTCCGGATGTCCTGCGCCTCCATGTAGGATTCCAGGCTGCGATCGACCTGCTCGGCGACTTGCCGCAGCGCCAACTCCCGAAGCGCGATCAGATTCCCACGCCGAAAGAAATTCTTCAATGACCGCTCGACTTTTTCCGCACTATACACATCGCCGCGCTTCATCCGGTTTTGCAGTGCTTCCGGAGTAAGGTCCACCATCACAGTTTCAGCGGCGGTGAGCGGAACCCAGTCAGGCACGGTCTCGCGGACAATGATTCCGGTGATCGATCGCACCACCGGGGCGATACTTTCAATATGTTGAATATTCAGTGTAGAGAGCACATCGATTTTTGCTGCGAGCAGCTCCTGCACATCTTCGTACCGCTTTCGGTGTTTGCTTCCCGGAATATTGGTATGTGCGAGCTCGTCGACGAGGACCACATCAGGCCGCCGAGCCAAAATCGCGTCAACATCCATTTCCTCGAAAATCGTGCCCTTGTACTCGATTTTCCTTCCTTGAACGATTTCCAGTTGGCAGAGAAGCTCTTCGATCGCTTTGCGCCCGTGCGTTTCGACGACCCCGATCACCACGTCTTCGCCGCGGCTATGCCGGCGAAGCGCCTCGCTGAGCATGCTATAGGTCTTGCCAACACCCGGCGCGTAACCGAGGAACAATTTGAAAGTCCCTCTGGCCTTCTGCGGAGGCGAAGCGATCTCCAGCCAATCTTCGGGCTTTTTCGTCAATGGGCTGTTTACTCCACTGAAACTGTGGCCTGCGCTAGAATGATGCGATGCAAAGAGTGCTTGCTGGCAGAACCTTCGGCCTTGTTTGTGCAGTCGCCATCATCGCCGGCATCACCTTTTTTTATCGCCACGTTCTGGCGGCCAATCAGACAACCGTTGCACTCTCATTTCTCCTCGCGATTCTAGCAGTTTCCGCAGTGTGGGGCATGGCTGTCTCCGCTTCCACGTCGGTGACCGCGATGCTGGCGTTCAATTATTTCTTTCTGCCTCCAGCTGGGACATTCACGATCGCGGACCCACAAAACTGGGTGGCGCTGGCAGCGTTCCTGGTGACTTCTCTTGTTGGCAGCCAGCTTTCGGCGCGCATTCGCAAACAGGCCGACGAAGCAAACAGGCGGCGGCATGAGATCGAGCGGCTTTATCACTTCAGCCAGAAACTGCTGAGCGAGGGAAACGTCATTCAGCTGATGAACGCTATTCCTAATTACATCGTGGACAGTTTTGAAGCAGGCGCAGCGGAGTTGTTTCTTCCGCAGAAAGACAAGTTCTACCGCTCGGGCCACGGCGTGGCGCTGGTGGACGAGCAAAAGACGAAGACGGCGTTTCTGCGCGATGAAGTAACGATCGAACCCGGCGCCGGGTTGTACTTTGTTCCAGTGCGTCTGGGTGCGCGTGCCATCGGGAGCCTGGGAATTTCCGGAGCAATGATGTCCCGGCAGACGCTGGACGCGGTGAGCGGTCTTGTGGCGATTGCGATCGAGCGCGCCAGAGCCATCGAGCAGTTGGGGCAAACCGAGGCGGAAAGGCAGGGCGAACGATTGAAATCGGCGCTGCTGGATTCGATTACTCACGATTTCCGGACGCCGCTGACATCGATGAAAGCGGCAGTGACCAGCTTGCTCGGAAGCCAGGGAACGGATCGTCCGCAGAGCACGGAGCTGCTGACCATCATCAATGAAGAATGCGACCGGTTGAATCATTTGGTGGAAGAAGCGGCAGAGATGGCGCGCCTGGAGGCCGGAGAGGTCGAGCTGTCCGTTGCTGCCGTGCCGATTGGAGAAGTCATTCAAACCGCTGTTACAAGGATGAAAAGCGTGCTCGCAACTCGGGTCATTGATGTACGCGCCAGCGCGGAATTGCCAGCAATCCGGGCGGATTTCGAGCGAATCGCGGACGTTCTGATGAAGCTGATCGACAACGCCAATTTGTATTCGCCGAAGGAGCAGCCGATCACGATTTCGGCGGAGGCAAATGGCGAATTTGTAGCCACGAGCGTAGCGGATCGCGGCCCGGGCATCGACAGCTTCGAGCAGGAGATGATCTTCGACAAATTTTATCGCGGGAAAGACCACCGGTATCTCGTGCGGGGAACAGGAATGGGTTTGCCAATCGCCAAGGCGATTGTGGCGGCCCACGGCGGCACGATTGCGGTGACGAGTCAGCTGGGGCATGGTTCGGTGTTTTCGTTTACGCTCCCGGCAGCCCGGACCGAGGTGCGGCGGTGAACGAAGCGACGATCCTAGTGGTCGATGACGAGCCGCAGATTCGGCGCGTTTTGCGCGCGACGCTCTCGAACCGCGGGTACGTGATCGTTGATGCGAAAACAGGGGAAGAAGGAATTGAGCTGGTGCGCAAGGAAAAGCCCGACTTAGTTTTGCTCGATGTAAACATGCCGGGGATGGGAGGTCTCGAAGCGTGCCGCGAAATCCGGCGAGGGTCAAACGCGCCGATCATCATGCTGACCGTGCGTAACGCGGAGCGCGACAAAGTGGCCGCGCTGGACGCGGGCGCCGACGATTACGTAGTTAAACCGTTTGGTATCGAAGAGTTGTTGGCGCGAGTTCGTGCTGCGCTGCGCCGGCACAGAACGGGCGAAGCCTTGATACCGTTCGAAACGAAGGATTTGAGCATCGATTTTGAGAGTCGCAGCGTGAATGCGCGCGGTGAGGACGTGCATCTGACCCCGAAAGAATTCGAAGTGCTGAAACTGCTGATCGCGAACCAGGGAAAACCGCTCACCCACCGAAGATTGCTGCAGGCCATCTGGGGGCCGGATTATGGAGAAGAGACCGAGAATCTGCGCGTGGTGATCAACCAACTTCGGAAGAAGATTGAGAGCGATCCGACTCACCCGAAATACATCCTGACGGAACCGTGGGTGGGCTACCGCTTTCAGATGCCGCGACGCCCAGCGTCGAAGGCTCCGGCGCGGAGGTAACAGAGCCTGCGGGTTACGATCACCCGAAAGATTGGCCCTATTTTGACTGCTTCACTTCGAGTGTTCTTGCTACTCGGCGCGACTAATACAAAGGGTTGGAGGAATCAAGAGCGAGGTTGAGTTGAAGGACATTGACGCGCGGTTCCCCCAAGATGCGGAATTGCCGAGGCTGGGTGTAGCGGGCGACCAGGGCGCGTACGCCAGACTCGGCCACGTGGCGTTCGCGGGCGATGCGTGGAATTTGAAATTCAGCGGAGGCGGGAGAGATGTCAGGATCGAGGCCAGAAGCGGAGGCAGTGACTAAGTCAATTGGAACCGTTGTAGAAGGATTCTCCGCCTGTGCTTTTTGCACATCGGCCGTGACCCGATCAAGCAATGTCTTATTGGTGGGACCAAGATTGGAGCCCCCGCTGGAGGTTGGATCATATCCAGTTCCCGCCGAAGACGGCCGGGAGTGAAAATAACCAGGGCCAGAGAACGCCTGCCCGATGATTCTCGATCCCACGACCTTGCGGTTTCTTTCGATCAACTGTCCGTTGGCTCGGTCAGGAAACAGCACCTGGGCCAGACCCGTGATGGCGAGCGGATACAGGATTCCGAACATCACCGTCGTAACCAGGGTGAACCACAGAGCAATCAGAAGATCCTTTTTCATAAGTTCCTCAAACAACCCGAAGATAAGTCAGCAATACGTCGATGAACTTGATTCCGATAAACGGCGCAATGATTCCACCTAGGCCGTAGATCAACAGGTTGCGCTGCAGCAAAGCCGCCGCGCCTAATGGACGATACCGCACGCCACGGAGAGCAAGCGGAATCAGAGCGATGATGATCAGAGCGTTGAATATTACCGCAGAGAGAATCGCCGATTCTGGCGTGCGGAGATGCATCACATTCAGGGCGCCGAGCACGGGAAAGGCTCCAGCGAACATTGCGGGAATTATGGCGAAGTATTTGGCCACATCGTTAGCGACCGAGAAGGTCGTCAAGGCACCGCGAGTGATGAGAAGTTGTTTACCGATCTCCACGATTTCGATGAGTTTCGTCGGATTGGAATCGAGATCGACCATGTTGCCGGCTTCTTTCGCAGCTTGCGTGCCCGTGTTCATGGCCACACCGACATCGGCTTGAGCTAGAGCGGGCGCGTCATTGGTTCCGTCCCCGGTCATGGCGACAAGTTTTCCTTTGGCTTGTTCGCGCTTGATGAGTTCCATCTTGTCTTCGGGCGTTGCCTCGGCGAGAAAATCATCGACGCCAGCTTGGCGGGCGATGGCCGCCGCGGTCAGGGGATTGTCGCCGGTGATCATCATCGTGCGAATGCCCATGGCGCGCAGGTGATAGAATCTCTCCTTCATGCCGCCCTTGACGATGTCGGTGAGAGCGATGGCGCCTAAAACACGACGGTTCTCCGCAACCAGAAGCGGTGTTCCCCCAGAATTCGAGATTTCCTCGATACGAAGCTGCAACTCGTTCGGTATCCCGTTGCCCGTTGAGTTAATAAACCGGGCAATGGCTTCCGGCGCGCCTTTGCGGATTTCCCGTCCGTCGAAATCCACGCCCGACATTCTGGTCTGAGCGGAGAACGGAATAAAGTTGGTGTCGTGCGAAGAAAGGTCGCGGCCGCGCATGTTGTAACGCTCCTTCGCCAGAACGACGATCGAGCGGCCTTCCGGGGTTTCATCGGCGAGCGAAGAGAGCTGCGCGGCATCGGCAAGGTAATTTTCTTCAATCCCGCGTGCTGGGTAGAACTGCGTGGCGGCGCGATTGCCGAGCGTGATCGTACCGGTTTTGTCGAGCAAGAGTACGTCCACGTCGCCTGACGCTTCGACGGCGCGACCGGACATCGCGATTACGTTTCTCTGAATGAGCCGGTCCATGCCCGCAATGCCGATCGCGGAGAGCAATCCTCCAATGGTCGTTGGTATCAGACACACCAGGAGTGAAACCAGCACGAAGATGTTCTGCGGCGCGCCGGAATAGATCGCGAAAGGCTGCAGCGTGACGACTGCCAGCAAAAAGATAATGGTGAGACCCGCTAAGAGTATGTTTAGGGCAATCTCGTTCGGGGTCTTCTGCCGGCAGGCTCCTTCGACGAGCTTGATCATGCGGTCGAGGAATGTTTCTCCGGGATTCGACGTAATGCGCACCTTGATTTCATCGGACAAAACGCGTGTTCCACCCGTGACCGCGGAACGGTCGCCGCCGGATTCGCGGATGACCGGCGCGGACTCGCCGGTGATCGCCGACTCGTCGACCGACGCCACGCCTTCGATGACCTCGCCGTCTCCGGGGATGAACTCACATGCCGTGACAACGACGATGTCTCCGGAGCGCAGTTGCGAACTGACCACGGTCTCTGTACTGCCATCGCTCCTCAAGCGATGAGCCTGGGTCTCGGCCCGCGCCTTGCGCAGAGTGTCCGCTTGTGCCTTGCCCCGGCCTTCGGCCATGCCTTCTGCAAAGTTAGCAAACAGAACCGTGAACCACAGCCAGAGGGTGATTTGTAGTCCAAATCCGAACTGGCCGTCATGGTGAGAGACGTTCCACACGAGCTGGATGGTCGTCAAAACCGCACCCACCTCTACGACGAACATCACCGGGTTCTTGACCATCGTGCGCGGGTCCAGTTTTCGAAACGTATCCAGCACGGCCCGCGAAACAATGGCGCTTTCGGCGAGCGACTTTTTCCTGATTTGAGCTACTGGGTCCATAGACACCTCAGAAAGCCTTTCCTGCATTCATCAGCAGGTGTTCAAGAATCGGCCCCAGACTCAGAGCCGGGAAGAACGTAAGGGCACCGACGATCACAATGGTTGAGGCCAGCAACCCAGCGAACAGTCCGCCTGTTACCGGGAATGTTCCGGCCGACTCGGGAACAATTTTCTTCTTTGCCAGATTTCCCGCGACGGCCATGATCGGAATGATCATGAAGAATCGGCCGAGCAGTTGAGCAACCGCCGTCGTCGTGTTGTACCACATGGTGTTCACGTTCAAACCTGCGAAGGCCGAACCGTTGTTGCCGGTCGAAGAAGTGTAGGCGTACAAGATTTGGGACAACCCGTGTGGGCCAGGATTCGTGATGCTTGAGGTGCCATACGGCTTAACCACTGCAATCGCCGAAAAGACCAGAATCGTGAACGTCAAGATCAGAACCGCGAGCATGGCCATCTTGACGTCATGCGATTCAATCTTCTTGCCTAGGTATTCCGGAGTTCGCCCCACCATCAGCCCCGCAATGAAAACGGCGAGCACAACGAAAACGAAAATGCCATAGAGTCCCGCACCGACTCCGCCGAATACAACTTCGCCCAGCATGATGTTGATCAAAGGAACCATTCCGCCGAGCGGAGTAAAGGAATCGTGTATACCGTTCACGGCTCCGCAGCTGGCATCGGTGGTCACCGTAGAGAACAGAGCGGAGTTCACAATTCCAAACCGCACTTCTTTGCCCTCCATATTTCCGCCAGAGTGCAGCCCGCTAGCCCCCTGGTCGGTGCCGGCCAAAAGCCGATTGCCTTTGGCCTCTGCCCAATAGGCGGTCGTCACACCGGCGAAAAACAAGACGGCCATGGCCGCCCAAACCGCCCAGCCGTGGCGTTGCGAACCCGTCATCCAACCTAGCGTGTAGGTCAGTCCGGACGGAATTGCGAAAATCAACACCATCTCGAAAAAGTTCGAGAATGGGGTGGGATTTTCAAAAGGATGGGCGCTATTGGCGTTGAAGAATCCGCCGCCGTTGGTGCCGAATTCCTTGATTACTTCCTGCGAAGCCACCGGCCCTTGCGCGATGACTTGCTGAGTCACGGTTTGCGTAGTCGTTTTGCCGTCCGGACCCGTGACCTGCGTGGTGTAGGGCTGAATTAAATCCACGGTCGTGTAGGGCTTGAAGTTCTCCACGACACCTTCGGACACTAGGATCAAGGAACCCACCAGGCAAACCGGCAGCAAAACCCACAGAAGACACCGCGTTGTATCGACCCAAAAGTTGCCGAGTTTGTCCGTTTCTTTGCGTGCGATGCCGCGGATGACGACGATGGAGAGCACGATGCCGACTGCGGCGGAAACAAAGTTGTGATAGGCCAAGCCCGCCATCTGCGTGAAATAACTCATCGTGGACTCGCCGCTGTAGGCTTGCCAGTTCGTATTGGTCGTGAACGAAGCCGCGGTGCCGAACGCCAGGCCCGGTTCCAGATTGCCCAATTTCTGCGGATTGAATGGAAGCCATTTCTGCGTGCGCTCAATGAGGTAGAGAAGAGCCATGGTCACGCCGCTGAACAGGAGCATGGCTACGGCGTACTCGGTCCAGCGCATTTCGCGCTTCTCGTCGATACCGCTCAACCGGTACACGAGTTTCTCGACGGGCCGAAGGATAGGATCGAGAAATGTCTTTTCCCGATTGAAGACTCGCGTCATGAAAACGCCTAGGGGTTTCGTCACCAGGAAGATCACGAAGAGATACAATCCAATTTGAAACCAGCCATTCGCGGTCATGGGTTAGAACTCCTCCGCATTCAAAAGGGCGTATAGCAAATACCCAAAGAGAAGCGCGCAAATCACCAGCAGTGCCGCATCACCTGCATGCATAGGTTCACTCCTCACTTCAAGCGTTCGCAGCCGCGAACGTAGGAAATTCCAATTGCGAAAAACAATACCGTGGCCGCGATGAAAATCACGTCTAGCATTCTGGTTCTCTTCCTCCGGTCGACTCGTTCAACACGGCTTGCTCGTCAGCGCCCGTCTCCGCGTTACGGTTGAAAGTGCGAGTCGAAGGTCAAAATGACCCCCAAGATCAAGAGATTTTGCGTCGGCGTCAGGCCAATTAGTCCCTGCGCCACTTGACCGTCGCGGAAGAAGCCGCCAGCGGGCCCGCGGGAATCGTCTGCCCGGTGCTCCAGTCTCACGATGGCAGTAGCCTGGCGATACGGAATGCGGTATTCCAGGGTCGTCGTGTTGGCTTTGACGGTTTGCTGGAAGCCAGTCGTGCGGCCATCGCGGTCCCAGTAAACTTCAGGACGCACGGTTGCGCTCCAGTGCTTGTTGAAGACCCAGTGCACGGGTAGCTGAGCAAACATCCACAGAGCACGTGGATTCCCGGGCGTCGCGACTTTCTCAGTTCCGACGTGATATTCGAATGCGGTTGTAATCCGAACGGTTTTCCATTCGGCAATGCTGTCCCACAAAAAGCGCCAGAATTCGAATCCTGTCTCCGATTGGTGCGGACCGAACAAAACTGTTTCTTTTAGCGTCGTATGCCCCGTCACCTTATAGGTGGCTTGGCCGCCCAAGCTGGGCACACGATTGGCATCGGCAAGATGCCAGTAACCGTTTACCACGAACACCGTTCCGGTCAGCTTACTGGTGAGAGGGTAGCTCGCGGTGACTCCCATCATCAGATAAGGCGTGAAATCAGCTCCCCAGGGACGCGTATAGTTGAAGTTGTCCTTCGCGTACAACGAGTCATAGCCGATGAAGCTGGAGAAGATTCCAGCCTGCACCGTTAGGCCCTTTCCCGCCGGCGCCAAATAGGAGACCTCCGTCGGCCCGAGGTGGCGCAACCACTCGGACCCCGGAAGACTTGGCGCGGTCGCGGAGAAACCGAAGATTCTGGAATCCTGGCCACTCTGGAGAGTGAATTCCATTCCCCATCGCGATGACTCGGAGGCGGTCTTGCGAAGGTAGCCGGCCGCCATGTTCAGAATCGGCTCGTCAACTTTGTAAGCCGTGCCTCGGCTTCGAAACAGATGGTTCGATGGGTGGTTGAAATCCAGCAGGTAAGCTGAGTCGATGAATCCAGCGTATTGCCACTCAGGGTTCGCTGGCTGCGTGGCCGCTTGGTCGGATGGCACATTCTGACAAACCGCGAAATCATGTTCGGGCTTCTCATAAGCTGGTAACGCGGTCTTGCTCTGAGTGGCTAGAAGAGCAGGAGCATTCGATGAGAATGCCGTGATACCGGCCAATTCCTTAGTCTGCCCTTGAGACACTTTCGGGTCTCCTTGAGATGGCGGAGGTGCGTCTTGCGCTTGCGCGTATGCGGTCCAGGGCCACGTCGCCATCAGTGCAAGTAATCCGGATCTGAATTTCCCCATTACCATGACTCCATTCGGCGGTGTGTCTTTTGGAAGAAGAATGCTTTCGCTCCGACTGTATCGAATCCATGCTGACCACGCGTCCAGTCCGCAGGTTCCCGGCTTTCGGGTTGGAACTGTACTGACGGTTGCTGGTCCTCCGTTTGCCCTCACGGAAAAACTGGACAAGGACGTACAACATGAATACAAGACCGTGGCTCACGAAAATCAGGAAAACCCACATCGTCGATTGACACTGTCCGTCCCGAACCTGCCACAGTCTCGCCTCCACCGCAGCTTCTGTCAGGGGATCAGCGAACGTGGGAAGAGTGGCATGCGTGGGTTAAAGAAGTCGCAATGAAGTCGTAAGGATTTCGTAAGGCTCTATACCCATTGGGGAGTGGTGTTGCTTAGAGCAGAACCACAGAGAGTCCGGGAATCAATCGGAAGTGACGAGCGTTGAGAGTTGCCACGGAGTAGCCTAGATGCAGTGCAGTCACGCCGATCAAGAGGTCTGGCACCGCGATAACAACGCCCTTAGCGGCTTGCTCGCCTTCGATTCTTCCGGCGAGTTGTGCGATTTCGAGTGTCACGGGGTGGACAGGGATTGCTTGACTCAGTTCCTCGACGAACACACGCCGCTGCTGGCGATCTGCTTCTGACTTCGCGCGATAGATCCCGTGGGTTAATTCGACTACAGTGATTACGGAGAGGGCGTTTTCTGTCTCACCTTGGGACGCCTTTGCGCGTTCGAGAATGTCCCAGACACGTTGCCCCCGACGCTCACCTGCGATGAGTAAGCTGGAATCGAGGATCAATCCCATGTAGGCGGGTTGAGCGGCTTACGATGGCTGTTAATGACTTCTTCGAGGTCAGCGGCGAAGTCAGCGTCCAAGATGGGCTCATAACCCAATTCCTTCGCGTGTGCCTTCGCCAAGGCGATGGACTCTGAGAGAAGGCGTCCACGAAAGGCTTCCGCCGGGCGCACCACAGCCACGGGTCGTGCGTCGTGTTCAATAACAACTTCGGCGCCCTCGCGGACACGAGCCAGCAGGGAAGCGAAGTCGCTGGCGGCTTCTTTGTCCGAAACGTGAATCACGTCCTTTGCCATGGAACCCATTATATCCCCCTTTCCCCTGGTGTCTGGCCAGCGATGGCAAATCCAGGCCAAACTGTATCATAGCCATGTTTAGAGGTCTAGAAGTATTGTGTAGTTGACATATAGACCTGAATAGAGTACTCTGAAATTGGCCAGAGGAGCTATGCTATGAGAACCCTACCGGAACCCCAGTCTCTCAAGCAGCAGCGGAAAAGCACACTCTGCGTGTTCTATGTTTTCGCGTTCCTTGCAATCGGGACTTTCACTTTCGCAGTCCGAGCGAGTCATGCTGCGCAAGAAGCGCTGATCGCGCTTGGCATTGTTCTGGCTGGCGGAGGAATTTGGAGTTTCCTTCGATTTCTGAAAGTCGCAGACACACATCAGAGACTCATCAACCACGAAGCGACGAATTTTGCTTTTGTTGCCTCCTTACTCCTCACGCTTGCCGTCGGCCTACTTCAACGATTCGGATTCCTTTCCGGGGCCTCGCTCTTGATCCCGGCATTGATGATTGCCTTGTGGAGCATCGGCCTAATTCTATTTTCTTGGCGGTATCAATAATGAAGACTCGGCTTCGCGTCTTGAGAGCAGAGAAGGAGTGGTCGCAGGCCGACCTCGCCGACGCCGTAGGCGTGACGCGGCAGTGCATCAACGCCGTTGAGACCGGCAAGTACGAGCCAGGGCTCGACTTGGCCTTTAAGATCGCTCGCACTTTCGGGAAAAATGTCGAAGAAGTCTTCCTGTACGAAGAAAGCGAGACAAGTTTCAAACGTCAGTAGAGATTTTTCGCAATACGACACGCGGCGATGTTATCAAGTCCTCAGCGAAGGCTTTGCCCTTCCTCTTCTGCGGTTGATTTCTGCTTCGATTTGTAGTCGAGGTCAACAGGAGTCATTCGATGTCCCGAGGCTTTGACGGTTTCGAAATTGATGATTTTCGCGACTCTGATTTTGGCCCAGACCGCGAAGTGTCCCGGAGCCCTTCGTCCGACTGGAACAAGTGGACTGAACTTCACAACATTCATCGGGAGGAAGAGCGCGCCGACAGACTCGACCGCGAAGCTCCCGACCGTTCCAACAGAGACCGTCCTCCGCTGGCCCGCGAAGAACGAGTCCAAACGATCCTTTCTCAGCGTGTCCGTACCCAGTACACGGACCGGAACAAGACTTATTCACTCCGGGATTCCGAAATTCACACGCTGTCGGAGGTTGGCAAGTTCCGTGTTGTCGCCACTAGGGACCTGGCCGAGTTCGCCCATAACGGCGATCGAGCACGGGTCGAGAACGACGTGGAAAATCTAGTCCGGCAGGGGCTCATGAAGGCGACCACGATCGCTGATCCCGAGCACAACCCAACCCAGGTT
>Ga0209376_1000782_pt1 | contig 33932 bp, 26 predicted proteins | sample GraSoiAngelo_134_FD_185891 | JGI IMG/M metagenome (GOLD analysis project Ga0209376, IMG submission 185891) | Grasslands soil microbial communities from the Angelo Coastal Reserve, California, USA - 14_0929_05_30cm (SPAdes) (version 2) | ecosystem: Environmental > Terrestrial > Soil > Grasslands ...
CAACAACCAGAGCAAGAACTACGGTGACACGTTCACGTTCACGGGGAGCGAGTTTACGGTTGTGGCTGGGCAGTTAAAGAACAGTGACAGCGTGACCAGCGTGACGTTGAGCAGTGCTGGCGCGGCAGCGACAGCGACGGTGGGCGGCTCACCCTACACCATCGTGCCGAGCGCGGCAGTGGGCAGCGGGCTGGGCAACTACAATATCAGCTATCACGATGCCAGCATCGGTCTGACGGTGAACGTGATTGCCCTGGACATCACGGCCAATAATCAGAGCAAGACCTACGGTGCCACGTTCACCTTCACAGGTAGCGAATTCACCACGGGCGCTGGCCAGTTGCTCAACGGCGACAGTGTGACCAGCGTCACATTAACCAGCACAGGTGCGGCAGCTACGGCAACGGTCGGCGGCTCGCCCTACGTAATCGTGGCGAGCAACGCGACGGGCACGGGCCTGGGCAACTACATTATTAGCTATCACGACGGCTCGCTCACAGTGGAGGCGAGGGGACTGGATATCACAGCCAACGACCAGAGCAAGACTTACGGTGCCACGTTTAGCTTTACAGGTGCGGAGTTCACTACCGCTGCCGGACAGCTGGTCAACGGGGACACCGTGACAAGTGTGGCACTGATAAGCGCGGGGTCGACGGCGACCGCGACAGTTGCAGGGTCGCCCTATGACATCACCCCGAGCGCGGCGACAGGCACCGGGCTGGGCAATTACACCATCACGTATCACGTTGGTCATCTAACGGTGGACGCGAAGGGGCTGGATATCACGGCCAATGACCGGACCAAGACCTACGGAGACATGGTGATCTTTGCGGGGACGGAGTCTGGCAGTGCGGGGCTAGTCAACGGCGACACGGTGACCAGTGTAACCTTAACCAGTGCAGGTGCGGCGGCGACAGCGGGAGTGGGTGGGTCGCCGTATGACATTACGCCAAGCGCGGCGATAGGCACCGGATTGGGCAATTACACGATCGCATATCACGTCGGGCATCTCACGGTTAACCGAAAGGATGCGACGGTGGCTGCTGACAATAAGACTAAGACCTACGGCGACGATAATCCGACGCTGACGGCGACGGTGACAGGCACAGTAAACGGGGACACGTTGAACTACACGCTGGCGACCACAGCGGTGAAGTTCTCAGGTGTGGGTGATTACGCGATCACGGTGGCTCTGGGCTCGAACCCCAACTACAATGCGAGCAAGACTGACGGGAATCTACATATCAACCCGAAGACTGCTTCGGTGGCTGCTGACAATAAGAGCAAGACCTATGGGGACCCTAACCCTGCGCTGACGGCGACGGTGACAGGCACGGTAAACGGGGACACGTTGAACTACACGCTGGCGACCACGGCCGTGCAGTGTTCAAACGTGGGCCCGTACCCGATCACGGTGACGCTTGGCTCGAACGCCAACTACACCGTTACCTCCACCAATGGAACGCTCACGATCATCAAGAAGCACCTGACAGTGACGGCCGCTAACAAGTCCAAGGCTTACGATGGTAATCCGTTTACCGCCTTCACGGTAACGATCACTGGTTTCACCTGTGGAGACACGGTGGCGGTCGTGAGCAACAGCGCTACTTACACTGGCAACGCAGTCGGCGCTACTCTTCCCGGGACCTACACGATTACCCCGCAACAGGGCACCCTGAGCGCGACGAACTACGACTTCACACCGTTCGTTAACGGGACGCTGACCATCGGGTATGGCACCTGCACTGGGCCGACCCCGGGCGGCGTGATTTTGCCCCCAATCAACCAGGACGGCAGCAGCGTCTGGAAGGTCGGCAGCACTGTTCCAGTGAAGTTCACGGTTTGCGGCGCCGATGGCCAACCGATCGCCGACCCAAATGCGGTGTTTGCGAGCGGCTACGGCTCGATAACCCTGATCAACACGGTGCGGGGCACGGTTAACAACGTAAATGAAACTACTTACAACGATATCCCGGACAGTGCGTTCCGCTGGAGCGGTGGGCAGTGGATCTTCAACATGGCCACCGGCAACCTGCAAAAGAACAACACCTACCAGTACCGCATCGCCCTGAAGAACGGCGATTTCGTCTACTTTACGGCCGGCACGAAGTAACGCCTAGAGACAATTCGCTCCAGAGAAATCAGCGCCGGGAGGAGAAATCCTCCCGGCGCTTTGATTCACGATCTCCCGATCGCTCACCCTGACGAGCTTCCCGTCTACCCGACGGCGTCCCCGCATGTCGTGTTCTCTTTTTGTGATTGAACAACGGGCCTATCTGATTTGGTAGGGCGATTGACCCCAATCGCCGGGGCGGTTCAGTGAACCGCCCCTACCACGTTTACGGTTCGTTGTGGCTCCGGCGCAGCGCGCCAAGTTTATTCGTGTCTATTCGTGGCTTGAAATCTCTGCTCACCCTTGTGAAATTTTGCTTTCGCAAATCGCGGTGACGCTGTTCTTTGTTCGCCGATGACTGTAGCGGGAACTCAACGAATCAGCGCACGCGCGACCGGCGTGGTCGGCGTGGCGATTCTTTGCAGCCGCGTTCTCGGGCTGATTCGGGAGGTGGTTTTCGCGGCCATGTTCGGGGCGAGCCGGAACATGGACGCCTTCCTGACGGCGTTTCGCGCGCCCAACATGTTGCGCGACCTATTTGCCGAAGGCGCGCTCTCGACCGCGTTCGTGACCACGTTTTCGCGACGCATCGCCACCGAGGGCGATCGCTCAGCGTGGGATCTCGCCAGCAAGGTCGCCACGCTCACGGTGGTTTTCATGAGCGCGATTTCGCTGCTCGGCGTCGTTTTTGCACCGGTGCTCATCGACATTCTTGCGCCCGGTTTCCCGGCCGAAAAAGCGGAGCTCACCGTGGTGCTCACCCGGATCATGTTTCCCTTCATTCTGCTGGTTTCGCTCGCGGCCCTGGTGATGGGAATGTTGAACGCGCGACACGTGTTCGGCCCGCCGGCGATGGCCTCGGCCTTTTTTAATCTCGGCTCCATCATCGGGGGAGTTACGCTTTGTTACTGGCTCGATCCGCAACCTGATTGGCGTCATCCGCATTTTGGCGAGCGCGGCCTGGTGGGACTTTCCATCGCGACGTTAATCGGCGGCCTGTTGCAACTGGCGGTGCAACTGCCGTCGCTGCGACGTGTAGGGTTCCGTTTTCATCCCGACTTCAAATGGCGTGATCCCGGGGTGCGCACAATTCTCGGAATGATGGGGCCGGCGATGATCGCAGCCAGCGCCGTGCAGGTCAACGTGGCCGTGAACAGTATTTTCGCGTCGGGCCTGGGCGACGGCCCGATTGCCTGGCTGAACATTGCGTTTCGCTTGATGCAATTGCCGCTGGGAATTTTCGGCGTGGCCGTCGCAACAGTGACACTCCCTTTGGTGTCGCGCAGCGCAGCAGTAGGTAACACGAGCGAGTTCCGCTCTGCGCTGGCGCATTCGGTTCGGCTGGTGCTGCTGCTCACGATTCCAGCGGCGATCGGTCTGATCATTCTCGCGGAACCAATCATTCAATTGATTTATCAACATGGCCGCTTCACACATGAAGCCACGATCCAAACAGCCGCTGCGCTTCGCTTTTATGCTATCGGTCTCGCCGGATATTCGGCGGACAAAGTGCTTGCCCCGGCGTTCTACGCGCTCGACAAGCGCCACCTGCCGATGTTCGTCAGCCTCACTTCGATCGCGGTGAATTTTTCGTTGAACTGGTTCTTTACTTTCCACCTTCACCTGGGCCACCGCGGGCTGGCGCTTTCGACGAGCCTAGTGGCCATCACGAATTTCTTTTTCCTTTACTCGATGATGCGCCACTACACGAAACGATTGGAGACTGGCGCCATGCTGAAAACCATTGGCAAACTGCTTCTTGCCGGCTCGGTCTTGGCCGTCATTTGCTGGGTGGCATCGAGCTTTTTCTTTATGCGCTACCCGCACGCTCTGGCGTGGCAAAACCTGCTGGTGGTGTTGATCACCATCGTTTGCGGCGCAGGCGCATTTTTTAGCGCTACGTACTTGCTGCACGTAGCCGAAGTCCACGACGTTGTCGATCTGCTCCAACGACGTATTGGTAGGGGCGGTTCACCTGAACCGCCGAAGGGCGATTGAAGTCAATAGCCCTACCTTAGCGCTTGATCGAGGTCTTCGATCAGATCATCCGCGTTCTCGAGCCCGATGGACAGGCGCAGCAAACCTTCGGCTGAAGTCGTTCCCGGTCCCTCGATGGATGCGCGATGCTCAATCAAACTTTCCACGCCGCCGAGACTTGTGGCGCGAATGAAAATCTTCGTTTTCGCCGCGACCGACATCGCGGCGTCGCGTCCATCTTTCACTTCAAACGAAAGCATCCCGCCGAACAACGACATCTGCCTCGCGGCAATCTCATGTCCGGGATGCGACTGCAATCCGGGATAATGGACGCGCGCCACCTTTCGGTGTTGGACGAGGAAGTTCGCAACCTTCATTGCGTTCTCCGAATGCGCGCGCATCCGCCATGGCAACGTGCGCATCCCGCGCAAAATCAGCCAGCAATCGAAAGGCGAGGGGACTGCACCACCTTCGTATTGAATGCTGCAGATGCGTTGAAAGAAATCGCTACCTTCTTTTGCAACGACGATTCCTCCGAGAACGTCGCAGTGGCCCCCAAAATATTTTGTGGTCGAATGTAAAATGAAATTGGCGCCCAGATCGAACGGACGCTGTAGCACGGGCGCCCACGTGTTATCGCAAACGCAAACCGCACCGGCGTCGTGAACGATTTCGGCAACCGCGGAAAGATCGACGATTTTTAGTAGCGGATTGGACGGCGTTTCCATCCAGGCCAGTTTCGTTTTTGGTCGCACCGCTTTTTTCACAGCGTCGAGATTGCCCATGTCGATGAAGTCGGCTTGCAGTCCCCAGCGCAGGAAAATTTCGCGCAAGAGTCGCGACGTGCCGTAGTAAGCGTCCACATGCGCAAGCACATGATCGCCCGGCGCGAGCGCTTGAAAAATAGACATGGTCGCGCCGGTGCCGGAGGCGAACGCCGCCGCGCCCGCGCCGCCTTCAAGCGCGCTGATTCCCTGCTCCAGCGCCTGGCGATTCGGGTTGTCGTTGCGCGTGTACATGAAGCCGCGCGGGTACGTTCCTTCGACGTCGCGCTCGAACGTTGTGGAAAGGTAAATCGGGGCAGCGACTGCTCCGGTTGCCGGGTCAACAGCGTGTCCGGCATGAACGGCTAGAGTTTCAATTTTCATTTGTGATCAGGTTATCGAAATTAATCCGCGATTGTCGATCCTCCGGCGCATTTGTTTCATGCGTCGCAGCCGTCCAATTGGAACCGCGTTTTCGATTTGACGCCGTCACTTCACCAGCGCAAATAGCAACTTCCCATGGACGCTCAGGTTTCGCCAGATTCATCCATGACCATTTACGATGACGAAGTTTTCCAGATGGCCTGCGAGCAGTTTCGCGTCATCGCCGATTATCTGAACATCGACAAGGACGACCGTGAGTGGGCGACCTACCCCAAGCGCGCCATTGCCGTGACGTTGCCGGTGCACATGGACGACGGGAGCACCAAGGCTTTCCAGGGTTATCGCGTTCAACATCACATCGCGCTCGGTCCGACCAAGGGCGGCACGCGTTTCGCGCCTTCGTTGTCAATGGGTGAAACGGCCGCGCTGGCGATGTGGATGAGTTGGAAATGCGCGCTGGCCCAATTGCCCTACGGCGGCGCCAAAGGCGGAGTGGCCGTCGATCCAACAAAGCTGTCGCGCACCGAGCTGGAAGCGGTCTCGCGCCGTTACATGCAGGAAATGATCCCGTTCGTCGGGCCGCACACCGACATCATGGGGCCGGACATGGGCACCAATGAACAGATCATGGCTTGGTTCATGGACACTTATTCCGTTTACATGGGCTACGCCGTCAACGAAATCGTCACCGGCAAGCCGGTCGCCATCGGCGGCACCGAAGGCCGGCGCGAAGCAACCGGACGCGGCGCTGTTTACCTGATCGAGCGCGCCATGAGCATGCTGAAGATGGATCCCGAAAAATGCACGGCCATTGTGCAGGGATTCGGCAATGTCGGCTCGGTAGCGGCTCTGTCGCTCGCGTACAAAAGCGGCGTCAAAGTCGTCGGGATCAGCGACGCGTATGCCGCGATTTACAATCCCAAGGGAATAGACGTTAAGGCGGCTGAACAGCATATGCTCAAGAAGGGAAATCTGCGCGCGTTTGCTCAAGGCGACCATATCGATCCAAAGGAATTCCTTACTCTGCCGTGCGACGTGCTTATTCCCGCCGCGGTCGATCGAGTGATTACCGGCAAAAATGCCGGCCAAATTAAATGCCGTATCCTTGCCGAAGCTGCCAACGGTCCGACTACGCCGGAGGCCGATCTGATTCTCGAAAACCGCTGGGACGAAATTTTCGTGATCCCGGATATTCTCTGCAACGCCGGTGGAGTGATCGTTTCGTACTTCGAATGGGTGCAGGGTTTGCAGGCCTTTCTGTGGACGGAATCGGAAGTGACGGACAAACTGTTTCGCATCCTCGAGCATTCGTTTGCGCAGGTGATCAAGCGCGCGAAGGAGCACAAGGTTTCGCATCGCACGGCGGCCATGGCCATCGGAGTCGAACGCGTTATCAAGGCCAAACAAGTACGCGGCCTGTTCCCATGAGCTGCGCAAATTTTCCCGGGTAGTGGCGATTGACCTCAATCGCCTGCTCCCACATGCGATTACGCACAGGAAGGCGGTTCGGTGAACCGCCCCTACCAACCAATGAAATTCTCGCACACCGAGGACAAGCGGGATGATCGACATCTCGATATCTTGACAGATGAAGAGAACGGTCTCCGCCTCATCGTCTCGCGTCTGGGAGCGGAATTAATTAGTCTCGCGCGAGTCAATGAAGCCGGAGAGTGGACAGGCTTTCTTTACCGGGACAACGATCTGTCAACGCCGTCTCAGGGCTGGGCAAACCACGCGACCGTCATGGGCTATTATCTTCATCGGCTCAAAAACGGTCGCAGCCTGTACCGGGGCCGCGAAATCAAAGGCGGGAACCACGGCTTCCTTCGCTCCAAGACGTGGCGCCTCGCAGGATTCTCTGATGAGGGCAGCGGTGCTTCATTGAGATATCGAATTACTCCGGAGGACTTTTCGCCTGTTGAATACCCGTTGAAAGTCGGTGTGGATCTAACGTACAAGATCGAATTGAATACGGTCAGCGTTCTTTTCGAGTTTCAGAACCATGAGCCTGAACTGACCGCGCATGTGGCGTTCGGATTGCATCCGGGATTCGCAGCGACTTCGTTCGAAAGCTTTCATCTGCAAATGCCGCGGGGTTGTTATCGCCGGTACTTTTCGCAGGATAATTTTCTCTCTGGTCAGACGCGCGACATCGAGTTTGCCGGCGGCGAAATGCCGTTTCCGAAAACGGAGTTGCCCGGTTCGATCATCCTCGAACTGGTCGATGTTCCGCGGCGGCTATTCTCCTACGTCGATCCGCCGAGTGGGCGGTGGATGACGCTGAATCTGACCGGTGTTCCTTATGTGACTCTGTGGTCCGACGGCGGATCCTTCCTTTGCATCGAGCCTTGCTGGGGGCTGACTGATCACCACGAACAGCGCGCATTTGAACACAAACAGGGTATTCAAACGATTTCGCCCGGCGGCGCGTTGCGCGCGTCCTTCAGTATGATTCCGGACCTTGCGTCCTGCGATTAGCGATGCCTTCGCGGAGGGATGAACGCCGAATAGTCACAAAATTTGTACATAAAAAACCGCACCGCGGGATCGAACCAACAGTGCGGTTGCTCGTGGCTACCGCCTAGAGACCAGCTGGGGGGTTGCCTCTAGGAGGGTTGCCCTTGGGAGGATTGTGTCTGGGATGTGGATACCGGGATCGAACCAACAGTGCGGTTCTCTGACCTTGTCAGTTGCCCAGGGGGCCGTGGCCGGTTGGGGGGTTGCCTTTGGGGTTATGGCCGCCGGGTGCATGGTTAGGTTTCTTTAGTTGGATTGTTTAGTGTTTGTTTCGCGTCAGTAGCACCGAAGAGCAATTGATGCCCGCCTGTAACATCCTGTTTTGGAATCAGGTCATCCAGACGAATCACTTTATCTTTCCTGCGCTTTGGCCTTTGATTTCCTGACTCTCCGGCGGGCGCATTTTTTTTGTTCTTCGGTGCAGTCACTTTGGCTATCTCTGTTATCAGTATTCGTGCCAAGTCTCGGAGCGAGCTAAGGAATAGCGAAGGAGCAGTTGCGGATTTCTCGTTAATCGATAAGCGTTTACGCAGAAATTTGTTCTGCGGAAACTGATAATTTGCTACAGAAGTTATCGGAGCGCCTGGCCCTGTTTTTAGGCCGCCCTGGCTACTTTTTCGGGCCGCAGTGCTTCACTTTTTGACCATACCTTGAAGATAACGGGTCAGCGTGGAGCGAGAAATGCCAAGCAATTTTGCAGCCTGCCGCTGGTTCCGATTCGCCCGCTCATAAACGAATCGGACGTGCCTTTTCATCGCGCTTGCCATCGACAGATCGGTACCAGCGTCGTTCTCTTTGTTGTTGCTGGCCAGGGTAGGAAACGAATTGGCGAGTTCAGAAGTAGCTCGATCTGGCTCCAAGTCGGGAGGAAAAATGACATGTTCGGGCAGAATCACCGAGCCATTGCAAAACAACGTCATAGTGCGCACCGTGTGGCTTAACTCGCGCAGGTTTCCACGCCACTGGTGATTAAGCAATTTTTCCATCGCTTCGGGATGGATAGCCGCAATGTCTTTTCCTTCCTTCAACCCGGCGGCTTTCAATTCAGTCGCAATCAATGCCGGCAACTCCTCCAGGCGCTCACGAAGCGGGGGGATGAGCAAGGTCAGGCCGTTCAATCTCTGATAAAGGTCCTCGCGAAATTTTCCCAATCGCACCCGCTCGCGCAGGGAGCAGTTTGATGCGCAGATGATTCGCGCGTTGGAAGTGAGCATTCTTTCGGAACCGAGCCGCTCAAATTCACCGTATTCGAGCACGCGCAAGATTTTCACCTGGGCGAGGGGGCTCATCTCCGAGATTTCGTCCAGGAATATCGTACCGCCATCAGCGAGCTCGAATTTTCCCTTGATGTTTTGCTGCGCGCCAGTGAATGCCCCGCGCTCGTGACCAAACAACTGACTTTCGAGGAGTGTATCGCTAATTGCCGAGGCGTTAAAGGCGATGAATGGGCGGCCGGCTCGCGCGGATGAATTGTGGATAGCGTGGGCAAGCAACGTCTTGCCGGTGCCGGTTTCGCCAAGAAGTACGACCGGCACGTCTGATTTAGCGGCCAGCGCAGCAAGTTGCAGACAACGCGCCATGGCTGGATTGCTCGTCGTCAGGTCTTCGAGTTTGAGCTTTGAAGGTCGTTCCTTCATGCGTGCGCGAACCGTGTTTAGATTCCCAGCTGCTGACTGGAAAGGTAATAGTACAAACCGCGATGGGCCATCAACTCATCATGTGTGCCAATCTCGGCGATGCTCCCTTTCTCCAGGACCACAATGCGATGGGCTTCACGGATCGTGCTCAAACGATGTGCAATGACAATCGTTGTGCGGCCAGCCATTAGCCGCGAAAGGTTTTCCTGAATCGCGCGTTCGGATTCTGTATCCAGCAAGCTGGTCGCCTCGTCGAAGATCAAAACCGGCGGGTTGTTGTAGATTGCCCGGGCAATTGCGATGCGCTGTTTTTGCCCGCCTGAGAGAGACAGCCCCGATTCGCCGATCTTTGTCTCGTATCCGAGTGGGAGACGGCTGATGAACTCGTGCGCTGCTGCTGCCTCGGCTGCCGAAAGTACGCGATCAAGGTCTGGCTCCGGATCACCGAACGCGATATTGCGCGCAATCGTGTCGTTAAACATGTGGTTCTCCTGAAGAACAATTCCGACCTGCCGGCGGAGATCCCGATAATTTATAGTCTTTGAATCGACCTGGTCGAAATAAATGCTCCCTTCGGTAGGCGTCAGCAGACCGGCAATTAGTTTTATCAGCGTTGTTTTGCCTGATCCGCTGCGGCCCACGAATGCAACCATCCGGCCGGGCACGAGATCCAACGTAATATTTTTTAAAATATCAGGTGATTCGGGTCCGCCGTATTTGAAACTGACACCGCGAAGCTGGATTCGGCCTTCGAGACTGTGGACCGGGATGAGTCGAGAGCGGTCATGCCCTTGCTCCGGCTCTTGTTCGAAGATGTCGTTAAGCCGGTTCAGCAGGACAGCCGCTTGTTGCGTCTTCTGCCAAACGCCAAGCACGCGCAGAATTGCCGCGTATCCCATCGCGGTCAGAGAACTGAATGCGACAAAGCCGCCAACGCTCAAGTGCCCATGAATGACTTGCGTCGCGCCAACCCAGAGAAAAATCGCAGTGGACAGCAGGCCGATCGTCTGCAAGACGCGGTCCCAGGACATGACGATGAAGGTCGCCTTGAAAAGTTTTTGTGAGACCGAGAGAAACTCGTTCAGCATCGCATCACGAACGGTGCTTTCGGCCGATGCCGCTTTAACCGCTTCGATACCTTTGATCGCATCGATTTGCTGTGAACTGTACTTGCCCTGGCTTTCTTCTACGCTGTGACACAGGGGCCGGAGGACCTTCACCGAAAAAATCATTAGCCCCGCATAAAGTGGCGTCGTGGCCAAAAACGCCAGCGTGAGCACCGAGCTATACATCGCCATCAAAATCAGTGCGCCGATGAGAAACACCAATGCCAGCAAGGCGCCGATTCCGTGTTGCACGACAAACTGTCGAAGCTGTCTGGCGCCTTCCAGCCGACGCTGGATATCACCCGTACGGCGATTTGTAAAATAGCTCATCGGCAGAGCAAAAAGCTTCCGGCTCACGAAATCGAGAACCACCGCATCGAAACGCGCGGCCGCAAACGCCAGCAGATACTCCTGCGCGAATGCGGAGAGCTGCACAAACACGATCGCCGCCAGCATGCCAAGCAGGATGGTTTTCAACAGACCGAGGTCATTTTCGACAATGACCTTGTCCACGACGACCTGAGTGAATATCGGAAAGAGAAGTTGAAGGAAACTGACGGCGATCGCCAGGCCGAGCACTTGAAATAAAATGACTTTGAAGCGCGAGAGAAACGGAACCACCCAGGCAAGGCTTGCCTTGCTCTCCGGTGCCTGTTCGAATGCCGGGGTATAGTCGAATAGGGCCGCGTAGCCAGTCCACTTTCCTTCGAATTCGCGGCGGGGAAGTTTTCGCAACCCGCGCGCAGGATCGGCGACCCGGACAAACTGCTCGTCGACATCGTACAGCACGATCCAGTGATTGCCTTCCCAATGAACGATCGCTGGCAGCGGCATGAGCGGGAGATTGCGGACCGAGGCTTTCAAAGCGCGAGCTGCCAAGCCCAGTTCTGTCGCAGCGTGAGAAATCGCCTTGAGACTAGTGCCGTCAATTGCCGTGTGACAAAGCTGTCGAATCCGTGCCAGACTCACTTTGCGTCCGAAATGCCGGCAGATCATCCCGAGACACGCTGCGCCACAGTCCATCTCGTCGATTTGCAGGATATGATCGATTTTGCGGATCCGCTTACCGCGTTTGCGGAACAAGCCACGCTCGTCTGCAAACGGCTCTTCTTTCCCTTCGGTCTCGCTGGGGCGCTGCTCACCGTCCAACTCCACTTTGTCATGCACCTGCGTTTCCGCTGGGAGCAGTTCTGTTGTGAAATCCAGCGGCACGCGCGCTTCTGTCTTTGCCTGATAAAGAGCGAGTCGCTCCGTCAAGAGTTTATCAAATTCGGGAAAACGTCGGCGCAAGTCGCGGACGGCCGCGGGTTCCAGCGACAGCAATTCGCAGTCAGTGAAGGCTTGTACCGAGGCGGCTCGCGGCGAGCCGTTCAAGATCGACAATTCACCAAAAAAATCGCCTTCGCGGTAAAATGCCAGATTTCGCTCCTTCCCATCCACTCCAGTAAAGGCTCGCGCTCTGCCTTTCTGTACAACGTAAAGAGGCCCTGCGCCGTCACCTTCGCGAATGATCAGGTTTCCCTTTTCAAACACGGCGGGTTTCAACGTCTCGATCACGCTGCGCAACACGGGCGTCGGCAGCCGACCGAAATTGCTGAATTGATAAAGGAAGCTTTGCAGGGCGCGATTTCGACCGGTGGTGTCGACAAATTGTTTTAGCTCCGGCTCCTGGCGTACCAGCTCGAGAAAATCGTCGCGATCTATTCGCAAAACGTCGAGTGCGGTGCTACAGCGCACGGTCGCCCTTCGAGTTCCACCCTCGGACAAAGCAGCTTCGCCGAAGCAGTCACCGGGCTTTAACACCCCCAGCGGGATTTCTTCGCCGCCGGGTTTAATCTTTATGGCACGGGCGCGTCCCCGGCTCAGCACGTAAAATGAGTTGGCGGGGTCGCCTTGCTTTACGATCACATCGCCGAATTCGTAGTGTTCTTCCTCAAGCAGAGGCTCGATCGCCGCGAAGTGTTCATCGGAAACAAAGCGAAACACCGATGAGCGTCGCAGAATTTCGCTGTCCTTTACTTTCATTCTGCCGCAGGAGTGGAAACGCCACCGAGCCGCCGCTGGACGTGTCTCCTGGCAAGCTCAGAGAAATGCCGCTCCAGGAGCCGCTGATCGATTCGCGACTGGACGTTTGGATCGTCAGCTTGCGGCTCAATTTTCTTAATCACACGACACAGCTCGAATCCGTTGCGTCGCGCCAACGGTCCCAGAATGTCGCCGGCCGAAACGCTCACGAACCTCTGTTGTGCATCGACGGGGAGATCTTCCAAAAGAAAGTCCGCACGTCGGTAAGGATACCGTCCCTCGGTGGCCACTTCTTCCATTGACATGCCGTCCTCGCGCACGCAAAACAGCGCTTCCCGGGCGGCATCGAGCGATTCCAACTCGATCACTTCAGTTTCGAATCTCGTTAAGGGTAGCCGCAAAGCTAGCAATTCGCGTTGACGTGCTTCAGGGACCAGCAGCGTGTCGCAATGCCTCCGGTATGCTGCCTCGATCGCGAGCATTTCATCCAACCACTTCGAATCGCGCCCCAATTTCTCCAGCCAATCCGCCCGTTGTGCCGATTTAATCCTATTCCGATGCAAGAATTTCCGCTCCTCGGCCGTAATTGCCTCTGTGGCCGGTTCTTTTCCTGCGCAGCGTGCAGCGAGACGCGCCATCAAATCGCTGGTCATTCGGTCCAAATCTCCTGATAAAATCAATTCCGTCAGGAACGACCTGCGTAGGTCGGGTGACGCGCACTGATATTCCACTTCATCCGGGGCGACCTTTTCGCGAATCGCGGTGGCAAAGTATTGACGAGTAAAATAGTCGCTGAAGTCATCGAAAGTCAGGCTACGATTTGCAAGCCATGCTTCCGTTTCCTCGGCAGTGATCAAATCGTATTCGTAACGAAATGCTTCTGCCGCACCCGAAATTGCGGACTCGTCTGGCTCTACGTCTAGCTCATCCGCCCGTCTTTCCGCTGCGACTTGGTGGAGAAATTCTTTCCATTTTACATCTAACTCGCCCCTGAAAATTGCCGCATCGATTGCATCGCGCGCAGTATACTCCTGTCCTCTGCATGCACACACTACCAAGTCAAGGCCTGAGGTCGACTCCGTGGTCTCCATTAAAAGCCCAAATTTCTACAGCATTTCGAAAAGAAAGTCGAGCCTGTCGTTAAGCGCTCGCCAGTAGCGATTTGACCCAGCAAGCGTGCGAACGCACGGTTCGTCCATCCCATGCCCACCGCTTCCCTTCAGGCTCTGCTCGCGAAATCGATTGATTATGCGGGAATGTTCCCGCCGTGCAGTCTTGCGCTCGAACCAGCCTTCCAGAACCACGCGAAATATGTGTGGTCGCCCGAAGCGTGGATGCTCAACACATTCATTCTTCCCGTTGAACAATTCGACTCAACCAAACAACTCCTTTCGCAATTCGATCCTTTGCATCCGCTCCGCGTCGCTGCCCTCGGACCGAAGACCGCGGATGCGGATGCCTTTCTCGACGCCCTCGAAGAGGCCGACGCGGCGATTCGTTCGTTTTCCAGATACGATGTCGATCTCCTTTCGATTAGTCACCTCGAGATGTTCTTGCCGCATGATGTGGATCTTGCATTGCTGGAAGAGGCCCGATCGATCGTCGGTGATTTGCCAGTTTTCTGGGAAGCGCCACCTGACAGAGCAGAGCAAACCGCCGCGTTGCTGGCGGAACACAATTCCGATGAGGACGCGGCAACGTTCGGTTACAAATTGCGCGCCGGCGGAGTGACAGCGGATGCATTTCCCACTTCGACGCAGATCGCCAGCGCCCTAGTGACGCCGGCAACGCATCAACTCCCGATCAAGTTTACGGCGGGGCTGCATCATCCCATCCGCCAATTTCGCGATGAAGTGAAAACAAAGATGCATGGATTTCTCAACGTGCTCGGAGCCGCAGCCCTCGCCGCTGAGCATCGGTGGAATGCACAACAGGCCGCGATCATGCTGGAAGATGAAAACGCAGCGTCGTTTTCATTTGGCGAAGATTGTTTCGCGTGGCGCGAGTGGAAGATCGATACCGAACGGCTGCAATATCGTCGAAGGTTCGTTGTGTCGTTCGGCAGTTGCAGCTTCGACGAGCCGCGCGAGGATTTGCGCGCGCTGGGACTTCTTTGATCACCACGAAGGACACGAAGAGCACGAAGTTCTTTGGAGGTGATTCTGAATTTTCTTCGTGGCCTTCGCGTTCTTCGTGGTTAAATCACGCTGATGAGTTCGCCTTTGCGTAGTTTTGTCGACGTTCCAGCCGATTCGCATTTCCCAATTCAAAATCTTCCCTTCGGTGTCTTTCAGCGGAAAGGTGGTAACCCGGGTGTCGGAGTAGCCATCAGTGATTTGATTGTCGATCTTTCCGCTCTCGAAGAACTGGGTCATTTTCGCACGCCGGAATTTCAGGACCAAAAAGTCTTTTCAGAAGATTCACTAAACAAGTTTCTTGCGCTCGGGCGCCCGGCATGGCGAAAGACGCGCGAGATCCTGCAACGTCTTCTCTCGGCTGAGACGCCCACGCTGCGCGATGACGCGCAGCTGCGCAAAAAAGTTTTTCATACGCAAAGAGACGTAGTGATGAAACTGCCGGCCTGCATCGGCAATTACACCGATTTCTATTCGTCGTATCATCACGCACACAACGTCGGCACGATGTTGCGCGGGCCGGAGAATGCTCTGATGCCGAACTGGAAATGGCTGCCGGTGGCGTATCACGGACGCGCCAGCTCGGTTGTCGTAAGCGGGACTGACGTGCGCCGGCCAAGCGGCCAGATCAAATCGCCAGACGCAGCGGCCCCAACGTTCAGTCCAACTAAAAGCCTCGATTACGAATTGGAAATGGCATTCCTGATCGGGCCTGGAAATTCGTTGGGTGCGCCGGTGCCAATCGCTCGTGCCATCGATCACATCTTCGGCTTTGTCCTGATGAATGATTGGAGCGCGCGCGACATTCAAGCATGGGAGTATCAACCGCTCGGCCCGTTCCTGGCCAAGAACTTTTGCACGAGCATTTCGCCATGGGTCGTCACACTGGAAGCGCTCGAACCTTTCATGAAACCGCTCCCGCTACAGGACCCCGAGCCGCTTCCGTATCTCCGCAGGGAAAATGATTTCACGTTCGACATTCATCTCGAAGCGCACTTGCAAACTTCAGCGATGAAGGCGCCCCAGATCATCACCCGCACAAATTTCCAAAATCTTTACTGGAGCGTCGCGCAGCAACTTGCCCACCACACCGTGAATGGCTGCAACCTGAAACCCGGTGATTTGTTGGCGAGCGGCACGATCAGCGGAGCAACCGAAGAATCGCGCGGTTGCATGCTCGAATTAACCTGGCGCGGCGCTAATCCCTTAAAGCTGCCGAACGGCGAAATCCGCAAATGGCTCGAAGACGGCGACACCCTCACCATAAGTGGCTGGTGCCAGGGCGACGGCTATCGAATTGGTTTCGGCGAAGTAGCCGGACGAATCATTGGAAGTGACGCGTGAATAGCGACAAGATCGACCTCAAGCGCGCTGTTGTCTTTGCGCGATGGGTTTCCTGGATCGGGCATCCGTTGGTTTTCATTAGCCTGTCGGTCGCCATTATCATTGTCTTGCGCCTGGCTAGCCGCGCAGGCCTCGCACTTTTCCTGACTCTGTTGGCGACACTGATTTTGCCGATGGCACTTTTGCTTTTCCGTGGAGTCCGGTCGGGCCGATGGAGCGACGTAGACGTTTCCGTTCGCGCGGAACGTATCCGATTTTATCCGCGCGCGATTCCAATTTCGGCGGTGGCCGTGATTGGACTTTGGCTTCTGCGCGCGCCTGCTTTCGCATTGCGCGGGGCCGTGGTGACGTGGTTCGTGCTCGTTGTGGCTGCGCTAGTCAACTTTCGAATTAAGCTGTCGTTGCATGCGCTTTTCGCTTTTTACAGCGCGATCATCCTTTTTGTGATCCATCCGCTCGTCGGCGCGATTGCTTTCGTGCTGGCCTTTCTCGTCTTCTGGTCGCGGCTTTATCTGGAGCGCCATGACCTGCTGGAAACGCTGCTCGGCGCTTCGCTCGGCTTACTGGGCGGACTGGTCACTGCCTGGTAGAGATCGCTGTGGCGGGCGCATCGGCGGGAGGGCAGCGACAACGCACAAACCCCGAATACCTTCGGAGTCAATAACGCACGCGAATCAGAAATAATCCTTCGGCGGGCGTAGCGAAGCGGGCCGGACCAAGCTGGCCGGATTCGAGCCGCGCAACGACATCCTCGGTTCGCATTTTGCCAAGAGCGCATTTGACCAGCGCGCCGACAATTAATCGGACCATCTTGTAGAGGAAGCCGTCGCCATAGAAGTCGACCGTGATGCAAGCGGCTTTTTGTCGAATGCGCACGGAATAAATTGTGCGAATCGTGCTGTTTTCTGCTTTGCCCCGATTGGCAGCGAAGCCGGCGAAATCATGAGTGCCGACGAAATGTTTGGCTGCCGCCTTCATAACCTTGAGATCGAGTGGGCGCGCGATATGCCACGCGCGGCGGTACTCGAACGGAGGCAAAACGGGGCCGGACCAGATTCTGTAGCGATAAATTTTTCTTTTTGCTGAAAGACGCGCGTGAAAATTGTTCGATACATATCCGCAGCGAAGAACGCGTATAGCGGGAGGCAGCAACGCATTGAGCGCTTCGACCCAACGCGCAGGTGGCAAAGGTTTACCCGACAGATCGACGTGTGCGCACTGCGCGAGGGCGTGAATGCCTGCGTCCGTTCGTCCGGCCCCGTGAACGCGCGCTGGCGTGCCGGTGATGCGGCCAAACGCGCGTTCGAGATGATCCTGAATAGTATTGCCGTGAGATTGGCTCTGCCAGCCGGCGAATTCTGTGCCGTCGTACGCAACGATGAGTTTTAGTCGTCGTGCCATTGCCATCCTCGTGATCCGTGATCAGTGAACAATGATCGGTAGCAAAATCTTGCTGTTCACGCATCACAGATTACCGATCATTCTTCCTTGCTGCGATCGCGGCACGCCGGTCGAGATAGCTCTGCAAAATCATTTGCGCAGCTACCTGATCCACGTAGCCGCGAGTGTGCCGCGTTTTCTTGCCTGCGTCACGCAACGCCCGGTGTGCTGCGGCGGTAGTCAGCCGTTCGTCCCAGGTGACAACCGGGCAAGGTAGAATCGCACGCAGCTTTTCTACAAACTGGAGGACTTCAGTCGCGGCCACGCCGATCTGGCCATTCAGCCGCTTGGGTAAGCCCGCGACGACATGATCAACTTTCTTTTCCCGGACAATTTCCGAGACGCGCGATGACGCCTGCTCGTTTGCTGGGATCGTCTCGAGCGGATGCGCCAGCAACTGTAACTCATCAGAGATTGCCGCGCCGATACGCGCCCGTCCAAAATCGAGAGCCAAAATTGGATTCATTGCGGGTCGCATCATTGCAGTTCCGGCGGAATCTTGCCGATAAGATCCTTGATCCTTTCAGCTTCGTGTCGGTGACAAATCAAAAGTGCGTCTGGCGTTCGGACGACGATAAGATCATGAACTCCTAGCAGTGCGACGGTTGTGCCGTCTTCCTCGAAAACGATATTATTGCTGGAATCGAGCGCGGTGATGCTGCGGTTTGCAGCGTTTCCATATTTGTCCTTCTCGAAATAATTCGCCACTGCTCGCCAGCTTCCGATGTCATCCCAGTCGAAGCTCGCCTCCACGACAAGAACGCGATCCGCCTTTTCCATAATTGCGTAATCGAATGAGATGCGCGGCAGTTTGCTGAAGCGTTCACGCAAGGCGTTCTCGAAATTCTCCGGAGCCCGAACTTGGGAAATGAAATCAGCCAACTCCGGCGCGTGACGGTTGAATTCGCGGAGCACTGTAGGGACTGACCAAACGAACATTCCCGCGTTCCAGCGGAAATTTCCCTTTCGCAAAAATGATTCTGCCAGATCGAGATTCGGTTTTTCGCGAAACCGCAGCACGCGATGGATCGAATCGATGTCGGGGCGCTTGCGCAAACGAACCGGTTTGCCTTGCTCGATGTAGCCGAATCCGGGACATGCCCAGCTTGGTTTGATGCCGATGGTTACAAGCCCGCTAGTCTCCTCTGCTGCGTCGGCAGCCAGGGCCAGCGTTTCCTGAAAAGCCTTTCGATTTACAATCACATGATCGGCGGGAAGAACGACCATGATGGCTGCGTGATCGCGAGCTGCCACCCAGCCGGTGCCGAGTGCGACTGCGGCAGCAGTGTCGCGTTTGGCCGGCTCCGCTACAATATTCTCCTTTGGAAAATTCCCGAGCAATTTGCGAACGGCGCTTTCCTGTTCAGCATTGGTCAGGATTAGAATGCGTTCCTGCGGGACAAAGCCTTCAAGGCGCGCCAAAGTTTCTTCCAGCAAAGTTTCGTTTGAGACGAGGCGCAGAAGTTGTTTGGGACGCGCCCGCCTGCTTAATGGCCAAAAGCGTTCACCGCTTCCACCGGCGAGGATGAGCGCGTAGATCAAATTGGGCATGTCGAGTCAAAAATGGGAGGGTTTTGCAGGTCGCGAAAATTGCCGTTTCTTTTTCCCAAACGCGACGTATATGGTAGGCGATGTCTTTCCCCATATCCATTTCAAAAACTTCCGAACAACTTCCAGTTGACCCGCTCCTGGTGGTCACACGCACCGCTATTGGTCTTGGCTTGGGAATTTTGATGGCTGACAAGATCAAGCCCCCGCTGCGGCAGGCAGCGGCGATTGCGCTCGTTGCAATCGGCGCGTTGGCGGCGGCACCGTGGCTGGTGAAAATCACGCTTGGACAGATAAATCGGCCGGAGTCCGAATGGGGCAGCCGCGCTCGTCTGCGGTCTATTCGCGGGGATTCGGGCTACGGCTCCGATTCAGACATCTACTAAGGGCAGGCGCGGCTGCATTATTCGCTCATCCGCCGCTTTTCGCATTTAGCGGTCAGCTAGCTAACCCAATTACGCTTGTAATCACAGACGGCGGCTAGAGAAATGCTTCCGCAACGGAATCCGCAAGTGCTTTGCCTTTTCGCGTCAGCACGAAATTGCCGTTCGATTCTCGAAGCAGCCCAAACCCAATAAACTCATTCGTTTGTTGCGCGAAACGTTTCAAATCCGAAGCGGGAACTCCGTCACACGTGCGCAGTGAAAGCGCGATTCGCTCCGTGCGTTTGATTTCGTCCGTCAGATTTTCGCTCGATTCACCCGGTGATTGGCCGGAAAGAACGCGATCGATGTACGTGCGATAATCACAAACATTTTGCCATCGCCGCATACCTACAGTCGAGAACGCACTCGGACCGATGCCGAGATAATCTTTGCCGAGCCAGTAGGCGCGGTTGTGGACTGACGACAATCCGGGGCGCGCATAGTTTGAGATTTCGTAATGTTCGTAGCCGGCGTTCTCCAGGGTCGACATCGTCATCTCGAAAAACTCGGCGTCTGCGTCCGAGTCCTGACAAAATTCGCCGCGCGCGTAGCGTAGAAAAAATTCCGTGTCTTCTTCATACGTCAGGCAATAGGCGGAGATGTGATCAGGCTGGAGAGCGATGGTTTTCTGCAGCGTCAATCGCCACTGCTCGATGGTCTGGCCTGGCAAACCGAACATCAGATCGATGTTGATGTTCGAGAACCCGGCTGCGCGCAGAAGACGAAACGATTGTTCGGCTTGCTGTGCGCTGTGTTCTCGGCCGAGCAATTTCAGCAGTGCGTTGTCCCACGATTGAACGCCGAGACTGATCCGAGCTACTCCCAGCTCGCGAAGCAGCGCAGCCTTGCGCGTTGACACGCTCCCCGGATTCGCTTCGATGGTCCACTCCTCAAGAAATGAAAGATCGAGTTTTTGGCGGAGGCCTTCGAATAGAAATTCCAATTGCGCAGTCGTAAGCGCTGTCGGCGTGCCGCCACCGAAATAAATGGTTTCAGGTGCTATCGCAAAACTTGCGCATTGCTGATCGAGATCGCGCAATATCGCTTCACAAAATCGCCGCGTCTGGGAACGGTCGAGCAGATCTTTGTAAAAAGCGCAGTACGGGCAGATACGCGCGCAGAAAGGAATGTGAACGTAAAGGTGGCGAATCGCTTCTGTAGCGGCAGGCGTGTCGCCTGCATTAGCGGACGTTTCCGCAGCCGAAACGGCTGTCACCACACTGCCAGAGTTGTGATTCGGGCTGTTACTCATAAAATGGCGATCTTGCTGATGCGAAGCGTAGCTCTCATTCTGTTTTGCGCCATCTCCTCAGCGCTGGCGCAGGGACCGCAGCCTGCGGCCACGCCATCGGTCGTGTATGCTGCGCACAATCCTGACTCAATCAAAGATTACAAGACGAACCCGCGCGTCGTGCATGAGATGGTGGATCGGCTTGTTCTTGCCGCAACCGGCCAGTCTGACGTGGCGAAAGCGTGGGCGTCACTCGTCTCTCCCGACGACAGGATTGGAATTAAAATCTCCGCAGCAGGCGGCGAACTTTTCACCACGCATCATGATGTGGTGAATGCGATCGTGGATGGACTCGTGGCAGCGGGCCATCCCCGAAGCAGCATCATTGTTTGGGACCGCTCTCTCGGTGGAATCAAAGATGCCGGTTATCGCGCGGGAATTGACGGTTACCAGCTACAAGCAATCACGCCGCGCGACGGCTACGACCCGAAAGCGGTCCTGACCGCGCCTTTGATGGGGCAACTGGTTTGGGGCGATTTGGACCACATCGACGCACGGAAATTGGCAATTCTTTCTGACGCTGACAACACCAGCAACGTCAGTCATTTTTCGAAGATCCTTTCGAGCGAAGTTAGCAAGATCATCAACGTCCCGGTGATGAGTATCAGTGAAACGAATGGAATCGCCGGTTGCATTTACAACATGACAATTCCGAACATCGATAACTGGCGTCGTTTTGCGCAAGGCTCTCGTTTTGGCACGGAGAGCCTTGCGGAGATTTATGCTAATCCGATCATCGCAAAGAAGGTCGTCTTCAATTTGATGGACGGCCTCATTGCGCAGTATGCGGGCGGCCCGCAGTCGCAGCCGAACTATGCCACGCATCACGCCACGCTGTACGCGAGCAAGGACCCCGTCGCCCTGGACGCCATCGCCCTGAAGCGTTTGGAAGAATGGCGCGCACGTGCGAGTCTGCCTGCGATCGGCCGCCTCGCGGCCTATGTCGGCTTTGCCAGCCAGCTCGGCCTCGGCAATTCAGCGCTCAATCGGATCGAGGTCCGAAATTTTGGACGATGATCGCGCTCGTAGCAATTTTCCGCGCTGGCATCACCGATGTCGGCTCCAGACCATGAGCACGCGACCGCAGTTGGAGACCACAATTTTGCGCTCGGTCTCGCGGTCATTTTATCTTTCGATCCGATTCCTACCGGCGCGATTACGCGAGCCGATTGCGCTGGCGTATCTGCTTGCACGAGCAACCGACACGGTCGCCGACACAGCGAAAATTTCTAGGAGCGTGCGAATCGAAACTCTCAAAATGCTCTCGGACGGGATTCAAGGTAAAGCCTCGCGCGAAGTTGTTGTTGATCTGATCGCCTCATTTGTCCCGCTACAGACGAACGCGAGCGAACAACGACTGCTTGAATCGTTGCCCGATTGCCTTGCATGGCTCGAGCGAATGGAGCAGGCGGATCGCACTGACATTCGCGTGGTGCTAGAGAAGATCACGCATGGCCAAATGCTTGACATCCAGCGCTTCGACAATCCGCAAGAAATTCGCGCGCTTAGCACCGCCGCCGATCTGGACGAATACACTTATCTGGTTGCCGGTTGTGTCGGCGAATTCTGGACCCGTCTTTGTTTCCGGCATGTTCGGAACTTCGCGAGTCTGAGCGAAGACGAGATGCTGGCGCTGGGCAAGCGCTACGGAATGGCGCTCCAGTTGATCAACGTTCTGCGCGACGCCGGCTCCGATCTGCGCGCAGGCAGATGTTATTTTCCGGAATACGAATTGAGCGCGGCGCATCTAACCGCATCACAAATCTTTTCTGAACCGGAGCGCTTCCAGTCGATCTATCGGACCTGGCTCGACAAAGCAAAGGCTAGGCTGGAGTGCGGGATACGATATTCGCGCGCCATCGAAAATCGTCGAGTGCGTGCAGCGACAGTTCTGCCGGCATTGATCGGCGCGCGCACGCTTTCGCTCCTGGATGCAGCTGGCCCGACGGCGTTGCAGCGCGCGGTGAAAGTCCCGCGCGGCGACGTGCGTGCCATCACTTTGTTGCTGGTTGTCACTCTCGCTTCACGCAAAGTGATTGATGCGATATTCAATCGCGCAAAACTGTAGCCGTTGTCCTGTGGGCAACGCGGGCGCACGAATGTTTATCACCTCAGCGGCGCGCTTCGCATAGCGAAGTGGCTACAAAAAATAATTTCGCTGTCGCTCGTTGATTGGTCGCTCGAGTCGCTCCAGAACCAACAGCATGTCTTCCCAGACTTTACGTTTTTCCGAAGGCGCTTGGTTTCGGAGCAGGTAAGCGGGGTGATACGTGATCATGAGCGGGATGCCGTTGTAAGCGTGCCAGCGTCCGCGCAATTCCCGCATGGTTCCGCGCATTCCGAGCAGGCCCTCCACCGCGACTGCGCCGAGCGCGACCAACACTTTCGGTTGGATGATCTCGATCTGTTCTACCAGATACGGCCGGCAAGTCTGCATCTCCGTCGCCGTGGGCGCGCGATTTCCAAAACTGCCTGGCGGCGTGTCCGGCCGGCACTTGAGGATATTCGCGATATAAACATCTTCGCGGGCGAAGTTCATCGCCTTGATAATTTTCGTCAGCAATTGCCCAGCTCGTCCGACGAATGGTTCGCCTTGCTGATCCTCATCTACCCCGGGCGCTTCGCCGATGAACATTAAATCGGCGTCCGGATTTCCTACGCCGAACACAGTTTGCGTTCGCGAGCAGGCGAGATGCGCGCATTTCGTGCAAACGCGAACGCGTTCACGAATCGGCTCGAGTAATTCTGCTTTGTTCGGCGCCAACTGTAGCCGTCGCCCCGTGGGCGACGCGCGCGCTTCGCACAGCGAAGCGGTTACAGAATCGGCGCCTTGCAATCGAGCGAGCGCAGTTATGGACGCACGCGGCGCGCGATCGTTTGTCTCTCGAATTTTCTCCAGCGCTGCGATGACCAAATCGAGAGCTGGCTGCGCCATTTGAATGATCATCCGAAATTTTGCGCCTGAACGCAATTTTTTTTGGCCTCAACGAGCATCATGCCCGTTGGGCGCACAGCCAGAATGGCTATGTTCCGATAAAACGATGAGCGCGCGGCTAAGCGATTACGACTACGACTTGCCGCAGGAATTGATTGCGCAGCGCCCTCTTCAGCGCCGCGAGGATTCCCGCATGATGGTGCTCCACCGCGCCGCACAGACGATTGAACAGCGCCAATTTCGCGAACTGAAAATGTTTCTGCAACCGGGCGACTTGCTGGTCTTAAACGACACGCGGGTGCTTCCAGCGCGCAGATTCTCGGACGACGGCGCGATTGAATTTTTGTTTCTCGAACGGCTCGGCCCGAAACATTGGAAGTGTCTGGTGAGGCCGGGACGCAAAATGCGTGTTGGCGCAACAACAAAGATCGCCGAGGTCACTTTGCGGGTTGAGGAGATCACAGCCGATGGCGAGCGCATCGTGACATTGGACAAAAATGTCGATCTTTATGCCGGCGGTTCCATGCCGTTGCCGCCGTATATCCCCCGGCACAGCGATGAAAGGGATACGGCGCGCTACCAGACTGTTTTTGCTCATGCGCCTGGCGCGGTTGCCGCTCCCACGGCCGGTCTTCATTTCACCTCGGAAATTTTGCGTGAAATTCAGCACACATTCGTGACGCTGCATGTGGGCCCGGGGACATTTCTGCTGGTGCGCTCGGAAAAGATCGCCGAGCATCGCATGCACGCGGAGTGCTTCTCGATTTCGCCAGAGGCTGCGCGCCAGATTAGCAACGCGCATCGGATCGTCGCGGTTGGAACGACCACGGTGCGCACGCTGGAATCGGCAAGCCGCGCAGACGGAGAGGTTCTCGCGCGAGAAGGCGCGACCAGCCTCTTCATTTATCCGCCTTATGATTTCCGAGCTGTCGACGTTCTGCTTACGAATTTCCACCTGCCGCGCTCGACTTTGCTGATGTTAGTCAGCGCATTTGCTGGCCGCGAATTTTTGCTCCGCGCGTACGAGGAAGCGATTCGCGAACGCTACCGTTTTTACAGCTACGGCGATTGCATGCTGATTTTGTAGAAAATCAACCACGAATGCACACGAATCCTTACAATGTCGAAATCGGAATGACGAAGAAAGAGGCCCGCGAATCACGCGAATGCCCGCAAAAAAATTCCCGAAGCGAAAAATCATTGGGTGTTAATTCGCGTGATTCGCGGGCAAATCTGCGTTCTTTTTTTATTTGTGTTTATTCGTGTTCATTCGTGGTTAAAAGGACCTCATGCCCGACCAACCGAGAGGCGAACTGGTCATTCAAACGATCGCCATGCCGAAGGACACAAACCCGAACGGCGACATTTTCGGCGGTTGGTTGACATCGCAAATGGATCTCGGCAGCGGAATTCTTGCGGCCAAAACTGCGCAAGCGCGAGTGGTTACCGTTGCGATGGAAGGGATGTCGTTTCTTCAACCCGTGCGGGTAGGGGACACGGTCAGATGTTATGCGCGCGTGGAAAAAATCGGGCGGACTTCGATGACCATTCCAGTGGAGGTTTGGGTAACGCGTTATATGACTGGCGAGGAACTCCGCGTTACACACGGCGTCTTTACGCTCGTCGCTGTCGATGAATCCGGGAAACCAATTCCGGTGAAACGGAATTAATCACGAATAGGCACGAATCGACACAAATGAATGACGAGGCAACGCGGTTTGGTGGAGAGGGAACGACGGGCTGCCAATTCGTTCGTCATTCGAGCTTCTGCATTATTTCGTCATTCGTCATTCGTCATTCGTCATTTCTTTGATGTCGCAGTTCGCCTATCTTTTCGAGCGGTTCCCGTCGTTCGGACAGACCTTTTGCTATCGGGAAGTCGCTGAGCTATCGCGACAGAGCATCACTCCACCGATTTTTTCCATTCGCAATCCGAAAGATGAACCGGCGCAGGACTGGGACCCCAGCGTAGTTCAGCGCGTGCAATATCTGCCGGAGGAGAAACAGCTGCTCGAAGAGGTTCGTCGCGCGTCCAAAAAAGGAAAACTGACTGCGGAAATTATCGGTGCTCTGGATGAGTGGGGGCGGCGCCCCGATTTTCTTCGGCTCTATCAGGCTGTTTACATCGGGCTGCGCCTGCAAGAGATGGGGATTCGACATGTTCATGCACATTTTGCTGGAATGGCCGCGCGCACTGCCTTCTGGATCGACAAATTTTTTCCAATCACTTTCAGTTTTACGGCGCACGGGAACGACATTTTTGCGCCGCGAGCTTTTGCCATTGGCCTTGATCGGCTTGTCGGTGAAGCGCGCGTAATCGTTACCGTGGCCGATTACGCGGCGCGGTTCCTGCAAGGGCGATTCCCAAATCAGGCGGATCGCATTCATCGCGTTTACAACGGGTTGAATCTCGCTGAATTCGGTCGCACAGATTTTTCAGCTGCGCCCCAAATGGTTGTGGCAGTAGGTCGTTTGATCCCGAAAAAGGGCTTTGCTGATCTGATCCGTGCCTGCGGACTGCTAGCGGAGCGCGGAAAATCGTTTCAATGCGAAATCATTGGCGACGGCCCGCTCCAAAATGAATTCGGCGCACAGATCAAGGAGCTGAACCTGCAAGATCGCGTGGCGTTACCCGGCGCAAAACCGCAGCGTGAAGTCCGGCAGCGTCTCGCTGCGGCGAACATTTTTGTGCTGCCGAGTGTGGTCGATCCCGAGGGGGGCATGGACAATCTTCCTACGGTTATCATGGAAGCGATGGCGACGGGGCTGCCAGTCGTCTCGACCAAGATCGGTGGGATTCCCGAAATGGTTGTTGAAAGTGAAACAGGTTTTCTGGTGCAACCGGGCGACGTAGTAGCGCTTGCGGACGCGATCGAAACCTCGATCGGCAATCTTTCCTTGGCGCAAAAACTTGGGCGCGCTGGACATGAACGTGCTGAAAAGCTTTTCTCGATTGAGAAGAATGTGCGTGAGTTATGCACGCTGATTCTGTAGCGGCGAGTGACCTCAATCGCCCGGATTCACGACCGTGATTGAGGCTGGTTCAGGTGGACCGCCCTTACTAAATCGTTGGTTATTTTACAGAAAGTCGCGAACACAACCGACTGCGTGCAAGTAAACATGGTGCGGTCCGCCACGCATCAGTTCTTCGCTCATCAGGCTCACGGGATCGTCTTTTCCCGCAGGCATCAATTGTGGAATGCGTTTTCCGCCAGGTTTCCCGCGTGAAACTTCCAGAAGATCACCGCACTTGGCGTGGGTAACGACGAATTCTATATCGGCCGCCGTCAACGCGACTTCGTGAATCGGCTGGCCATCGCGCTGGCGGATTTCGATATCGATCTTTCGACCGGAGGAACTAATAAACTGAAGCTTGTTCTTCCCATTTGTTTTCTCAGCGCGCCAGTTCAATTGCGCCGCGAGCCAACCAACAAATAGGAGAGCAGTCGATCTAAAACCGCTCGCAAAATCGATGCGCAGCTTACTGATTTTGTCCAGGCGATGATGGGAGGCGGGATGATCGAAGAATTGCGCGAGCGCGAAACGAACCTTGTCCAGTCGCGTCCAATTCAGGTCGCAAAGGACGATGCGTTGTTTTGCTTCTGCTTGTGCGGACTCCACGAGACGCATTTGTGCCTGAAAATCCTGCCAGGGCCGGCTGTCGTAGATGACTCGATCGACCCAAGTCCAGAGTTGCGGGTCCATCGGCTCGCGGAATTCGTGCTGCCACCAAAGGTACAACGGCAGGTCCGAATCCAGGTTTGAGAGAACAATGTTCGGCAGCTGAGTAGTACACCCGCCGTTGAGCCGGAATGAAATTTGTTCAGAGCAAACTTGTTTGCTGCCGGCACGGCTCACGTGACAGTGCGCGCTGATCCAGGCATCCACGCGATCGCTTTCTGCGTTGCAGTCCGCCTCGATGACGATCGCGCGACAGGCGTGGTTCTCAGTAATCCTCGCCATCAGTTGCGTGTTTCTGTCTAGTGAGCCCTGCTCTTCGCTGTAAACGGCAAGGTTCATGAGCGAAGCCCGCGTCACAGCGCCTTCGCTTTCCTGCCAGAGTTTTTTCAGCTCGTGATCGATTTTGCCGACTTCGACCGGCACTCCGAGTGAATACGTTTCAGTCACGGCGGGCATCACTCAGAGTCTCCTCCACGCCCGGCCGTCGCGGGCGAGCAAATCATCCGCTGCTTCCGGTCCCCATGAGCCTGCAGGATAAAAAAACAATTCGGGCACATCTTTTTTCGCGTGCCAAGCTTGCTCGATCGGATCGATGAAAGCCCAGGCTTGCTCGACCTCGTCGCGGCGGGCAAAGAGCGTGGCGTCGCCGCTCATCGCGTCGAGCAGCAAGCGCTCGTACGCTTCGGGGCTGGCCTTTCCAAAGGACGTTCCATAATGGAAATCCATTTTCACCGGCTCGATGTGAAAGCTCGTGCCAGGCACCTTGGCATGAATGCGCAACGAAATTCCCTCGTCCGGCTGAATCCGAATGACGAGCACATTGAAGTCGTGCAAATCTTTGTTGAACAGAACCGCAGGCGCTTTTTTGAAATGAATGGAAATTTCGGTTGCCGACTTTGGAAGCCGTTTCCCGACGCGCATATAAATTGGAACGTCGGCCCATCGCCAGTTGTCGATGAACAAACGCAGGGCGACGAAAGTATCCGTTTGAGAATCTGGGTTGACGTTTTCTTCCTGCCGGTAGCCCAGCACCGGGTCGCCGTGAATCGCGCCTTTAGCATACTGACCGCGCACAACACTGGCCGCGATTTCATTGCGGGACCAGCGACGCAGTGATCGCACTACCTTGATTTTTTCATCGCGAATACTATCGGCGCTCAAATCGGTGGGCGGTTCCATCGCGACAAGGCAAAGCAGCTGGAGCAAGTGATTCTGCACCATGTCGCGCAAGGCGCCTGCGCGTTCGTAATAGCCGGCGCGACCCCCGACGCCCAGGGTTTCCGCCGCCGTGATCTGCACATGGTCAATGTAGTGCGTGTTCCAGAGCGGCGCGAAAATCGCGTTCGCAAATCGGAGGACCAGGATGTTCTGCGCCGTTTCCTTGCCGAGAAAATGATCGATGCGGTAGGTTTGCTCTTCGGCAAAAGAATTGCGGACGATGCGATTGAGCTCACGCGCCGAGGCGAGATCGGTTCCGAACGGTTTTTCGACAATTACGCGGACCCAGCTTCCTTTGCAGGTGTCGTTCAAACCGGCGGCTTTCAAGTGCTTGAGGATCGGTTCAAATTGGTCCGGAGCGGCTGCAAAATAGAAAAGGCGATTGCCGCGAGTGCCTTGATCTTTGTCGATTTCATCGAGGCGTTTCGCTAACTGCTTGTAACCAGATTCGTCGCCGAACTCGCTCTGGTGATAAAAAATCGATTGCGCAAACGTCTTCCAAATTTCGTCGCGCACAACCTGGCGGGATAACTTGCGGGTGGCTTCTTCAAGATCGCGCCGGAATTCCTCATCACTTTTTTTACGGCGCGCGAATCCGACAATGGCCACGGCGGGCGGCAGGTCGCCATCGGCCGCGAGGTTATAGAGCGCAGGGACGAGTTTGCGATGAGTGAGATCGCCCGTAGCGCCGAAGATCACAATCGCGCACGGCTGCGGCACCGCGCGGGTGGAAAGCCCTTCCCTGAGCGGGTTTGGTTCCGGTTGATCAGCTGCTCGATTCATACGCGAAACAACATTTCCGGGATAGTCGAATTTGTTTCGATATTCGACATTCGGATTTCGAATTTAGGCACGGGCAAAATCTTCAAAAATCGGAAATTCGAATATCGAAACAAATGCCCAAAAAACTCGAAATTAAATGGGCAGCGAAAATCTCCTCGTTACGTCAAGCACCTTTTGACGCACGCGTTCCAAAGCGTCCGCATCGGTGCGATTAGCCAGCGCTTCAGCAACGAGGTCGGCGATCTCCAGCATTTCCTCTTCCTTCATGCCGCGCGTAGTGACCGCAGGCGTGCCGATGCGGATGCCGCCCGGCTTGAAAATGGGATATGTGTCGAACGGGATCGCATTTTTGTTCACCGTGATCCCGGCGCGATCAAGAACCTCCTGCGCTTCCTTACCGTTGATTTCCTTGGGGCGAAGATCGACCAGCATCAGGTGGTTATCCGTTCCGCCCGAAACAATTCGGTAACCGTGCTTGGCGAGACCGGCGGCCAGCGCCTTTGCATTCAGGACGACTTGCCGCTGATATTCGCGGAATTGCGGCTGGAGGGCTTCGTGAAAACAAACTGCCTTCGCTGCAATCACGTGCATGAGTGGGCCGCCCTGCACGCCCGGGAAGAGAGTCGAATCGATTACTTTGGCGAATTTTTCTTCGCACATCACAATTCCCCCACGCGGGCCGCGCAAACTTTTGTGCGTGGTGGTGGTGACAAATTGTGCGTGCGGGATAGGACTGGGATGCTGACCAGCCGCTACCAAGCCGGCGATGTGGGCCATGTCGATGAACAAAATCGCTCCCACTGAATCGGCAATCTGCCGCAGCCGCGGAAAATCGAATATGCGCGGATAAGCGGACGCGCCCGCAGTAATCATCGCGGGCTGCACCTCCTCGGCCAGTTTTTGCAGCGCGTCGTAATCGATTTGCTCAGTCTTCTCATCCACACCGTAGTGCGTGACTTGATAAAATTTGCCGGAAAAATTTGCCGGATGCCCGTGGCTGAGATGCCCTCCGTGCGCGAGGTTCATCGTCAAAATTTTGTCCCCCGGTTTAATGGCTGCGAAATAGACAGCCATGTTCGCTTGTGTGCCGCTGTGCGGCTGCACGTTTACATGCTCGCAGCCGAAGAGCCGCTTCGCGCGATCAATGGCCAATTGCTCAGCAATATCGACATTCTCACAGCCGCCGTACCAGCGCTTTCGTGGATAACCTTCGGCATATTTGTTCGTGAGAACACTGCCTTGCGCTTCCATTACCGCACGGCTGGTGAAATTTTCGGAGGCAATCAATTCGATGTTTTCCCGCTGGCGCGTTTCCTCCGCGACGATCACATCGAAAATTTCCGGATCGACTCTGCGCAACGCCTCGCCGTACCGAGGAGGCGGTTTCGAAGTGGCCGATCCGGTTTCGATGCTTGGAGAAGGATCATCCATTGAATAAGAAGATAGCTCGCGCGAGTGCATGGCACCAGGCCGCACCAGTTCACCCTGCTCTACGAATGCGAGCACGCTGGGCAAGGCGTTTTTGATGATGCGCGCGCAATCCTCGTACACTTCGCGACCGAGACCGATCGGGTCCGGCACATCGCGCCACACCGTCGTCCCCGGCTCTTCAAATTCGCGGAGCAAAAACGTTTTGTCGGCGCTTCGGGGAAAGAGTGTTTGGATCGTTTCGACATGGGCGCCGGTCATGGCAAAAATGTGCGTGGCGCGACCTACCAGCGCTGCGGTGACCGGCTGGCTGCGCAGGCTGCTGATGTCTGCGCCTTCTTCTGCGCAGACTTGTACCGCATAGAGGCTCGGCGGCTGGCCACGCACCGCATGCACACCGGCCGAAACAACTTCGATATCTTTGCGGTTCCCTAGCAAACGGCGAAAAAATCCTTCCGCGATCGGGCTGCGACAAATGTTACCTGTGCAGACAAAGAGGACGCTTTTCACGTTTCAGACGGCGCGAGCGAGCGCCACGCCAACCTAGAATTGAACGTGCTCAAGTCAATCTAAGCGCCGCAGGAAGCCCGTTTGTTGAGAATTGGAGCTTCTCGTCAGCGGGAACTGCAGTTATTTTGGTGGGCGTTCCGTTGTTTTTGCGCAAATGACCATCGACACACTGCGTCAGGTGCCATTGTTTGAATCGCTCGATAACGAGGCGGCTGGCGAATTATGTCATCTGCTTGAGAGCCTCGACTGCAAAGCCAGCACGATTCTGTTCCGCGCGGGTGACGAAGGCGACGCGATGTATGTAATCGAGCGCGGGAAGGTCCGGATTTGCGTTCGCACAACTCAGGGACACGAGCTCACGCTAACGGAGCTTGGCCGTGGAGATTTTTTTGGTGAAATGGCATTGCTCGGCGATGGGCAGCGGCGGTCAGCTGATGCCGTCGTTGCCGAGGATGCACGGCTGGCGGTGCTCTCGCGGGAGCATTTTCTCTCTTTTGTGCGGAGCAGTCCGAACGTCGCACTGGAGTTGCTTACCGCTCTCGCCAACCGGCTTCGGCATACCGATGAGATGTTGCGTCATAGTGCCACGCGCAACGTCAACGTGGAGGAAGCAGCGCGGTTGACCCTTGCCGATCGCGCGGCGGACATCATCGCGGAATTTGGCGGCAGTTGGAAATTCATCATAGCCGCAGTGCTCTTTTTTAACGTGTGGGTATTGATAAATACCTTGCTGCTCGCCAACAGCGGCTTCGATCCATATCCTTACCTGCTGCTTAGCACTGGTATCAACATGCTCGCCGTGCTGCAAGCGCCGATCATTTTAATGTCGCAGAATCGGCAGGCTCATAAGGACCGGCTTCGCTCTGAAATCGATTATCAAATCAATTTGAAGAACGAGCTCGCGTTGAATGAGATTCTTGAGCGCCTCAAAACGCTCGAGCGCGAATATCTGCAACTGACATCGGATAAACGACCCGAATGAGTGAGAAGTTTTCAGTTTTAAGGCTTAAGGGTCTGCAAGGCGTGCTTAAGACTTAAAGCTTTCTCACTTGTTGAAACATTGCCGCACGCGTCAGCTTGATTATGTTGCGGCTGCGCTATGAAAAAGCTCGCCACCTTCATGTTCTTGATTCCGATCCTGACGCTTGTTTTCTTCGGCTGCGCAAGTCCAGGTCCGGACCCCGAGCAGGCGTCGCGCGAGGCGCAGCAGCGACGCGAAGCTGAGCGACAGCAGACGGAGTTTCGCAAGGGCCTTCCTCCGGTAAGCGATCCCAGTCAGGTCCGGTAAGGAATCGCTCCACGAGTTCCTGCTCATGCTCGTGCTCGTAATCGAATAACCGACCACGCGCAGGAGCAAGAGCACAAGCACGAGAAATGGTTTGTTTGTGGCTGGGGGTACTAGCCTTGCGCCTGCAGGCATGCTTACAGTGAGCAATGCGTTCGCGATGGAAGCGAATCCGGTATCGTCTGGAGTGGCTGGGGCTTTTCCTTGCCACAAAGCTGGTCCCGCTGTGTTCGCGAAGGGGCTGTTATCATCTCGCCAGGACAGCCGGAGCGCTGCTTAGCTTCCTCGATCGGCAAGGATATCAGGTCGCACTGAGTAATCTGGAGGTCGCGTTTGGCGATCGATTCTCTCCTCGTGAGCGACGAAAAATTGTCCGGGAATCATTTCAACATTTTGCGCGGACCATGGTTGATCTGCTGTGGAGCCCGCGCCTGACACAGAAAAATTTTTCTCGCTACATCGAGTTGCAGAATTTCGAGGAAATGGCGCGGGCCACCGGACCGGAGCGCAGCATGATCGTCGCCTGTTATCACTACAGCAACTTCGAATGGCTAAGTTTGGCCGGTGGTTTTCTCGATCTGAAAGGCACAATCATCTCGCAGGAATTCAAGAATTCGTTGCTCGATCCAATTTTCAAGAAACTGCGTGAACAATCCGGGCACGAGCTGGTACCCCGCGAGCGCGGCATCATCCGGCTTTACAAAGCGCTACGGCGAAAAGGCAGAACCGCACTGCTGGTCGATCTTACCGTGCCGCCGACTCAGGGGGCCGTCGCGATTGATTGTTTCGGATTAAAAACAAGCGTGACTTCCGCGCACGCCTGGCTGCATGAGCAAACCGGCGCCCCGATCATCCCCGCGCACTGCGAACCCCTGCCGGATGGACGTTACCGGGTCATCTTCCATCCGAAGATCGAACGCACCGCTGAAATGACTCATCAGCAAATCGCCCAAGCCTGTTGGGATTCATTTGAACCTTACGTGCGAAAGAATCCAGCGCCGTGGCTCTGGATGTACAAGCACTGGCGCTACCGTCCCGCTAAACCAGACCGGCCGTATCCATTCTACTCGAATTTTTTCCGACGGTTCGAAGACCTGCTTCAACGCGACAGGGCTACCGCTTTTACAGAAGGCAACGAAGAAAACGAAGGTTGAATTTCGGTTCAAGCGTAGATGACTTCGTTTCCTTCGTTTGCTTCTGTTAATCTCTTTTGGTTCGCAGTTGTAGCCGCCTCGCTGTGCCTGCCGCGCCGAAGCTGCGCGAAGGCGGGTGTCGAGGCGCTGGGGGGTGAGGTATCACTCCGAAGGCACGGCTGCACAGCGCCGTGGCTACAACACGTGCCACGCGACAGGACTGAGGCTATTGAGGAACCGCGGCGAGGCCGAT
>Ga0209376_1000787_pt1 | contig 33832 bp, 26 predicted proteins | sample GraSoiAngelo_134_FD_185891 | JGI IMG/M metagenome (GOLD analysis project Ga0209376, IMG submission 185891) | Grasslands soil microbial communities from the Angelo Coastal Reserve, California, USA - 14_0929_05_30cm (SPAdes) (version 2) | ecosystem: Environmental > Terrestrial > Soil > Grasslands ...
TGTAGCTCATCGTTGAGCGCGCCCGCAAATCCGCTGCTGATCAAAAGATCAAATTCCTGATCATCGATAAATTTCTCAAGCCGTTGACGGCAAACTTTCTCTCCCACGCCGGTATGGAGAACTTCAATGGGGCGATGATTGATCTCGCCGCGAATCGTCTGAATGCCATTTCGGCCAGCCCGAGATTTATTCCGGAGATGGCTCAAGAATGCCGAGCTTTCCGCCGGCAAAGCAAACGTGATCGCAATCATCGTGCCTCGACGATCTGCACAACAAAGCTCTTCTTCTGTGCTGTAGCCGAGGGCGCCGACCTCGGTTCTGGCACAGTCGCTTGGGGCGTCGATCCAGGTTCTCCTCTGACAATCGACTCAATCGCCGCACGAAATTCCTGTCCCCGATCCGATGGCACATCGACAAGCACACTCAACCGATATCGGTCTTGCAGACCTTTTGTAGCGGAACCGCCGAACCGGGAAGCAATCGTGACTACTTCATCTGCGACCGCATCCGTTTTTCCATTCGCGGCCAGGATCGTAATTTCTGTAACCCCGAGAGCATTCGGGTCAGGTGTCAGCGTCGCGGCAGCGTGTTCAAGGGATTTTGCTATCTGTTCCCGCATCTGGGTTTCAAGCGGCGCGCGGTTTGGATTCCTGGCTTCGTGTCTCCAGATCAACCAGAGACCGAATCCCACATTAACAGCCATTAGAACAATGAACGCCCCGCCTACCCGAAGCGCCATTTTCCGGCCGCGCTCAGTCGTATCTGGTTCCGGTGGCAACAGAACCTCGCGCGAATCACCCCGCATTCCCGCATGAATCTGCCGGGCTACCGCCAGTTCGCGCTGCAGTTGTTTATCCGACATCAATCGCTCTTCCAAAGCAGCGCGCTCTGTAGCCGGTAACTTGCCCTCGAGATAATCAAAAAGCTTGTCAGGATTCATTGCTTCGCGTTCGGGAAAGCGTCACGCCAGAGGTCTTTGCACGCAATAGCCAAGTGGCACTCGGGTGCCAAACTGTGGCATTTGGCCTTTGCGCTACGCCAGAGCGGCAATAGAATCGCCCCGTGGCCGAGCACGATCAGGGAGAGGCGCGGCGGCACGGGCGACTGTGGCGCCGTGTGCTAGCCGGCCTGGCTATTTGCGTGGCGCTCCTGATCATTTTTCATCGGCCAATCCTAGTGGCGGTGGGTCGGCAAATCGCGCTGCGCTACGCGGCCAAGCAAAACCTGAAGATCGATTTCCGTCTCGAAGGCAATCCTTTCAGTCATCTAACTGCACGAAACTTTCACGCCTTTCCGACCGGACCGTCGCCCATCGAATCGATCGACATCGACCAACTCTATATCGATTATGATCTATTGGGTTTTGCCAGACACGGTCTCTCCCGTTTGTTCGAAAATGTGGAGGCGCGTTCGGCGCGCATTGTCCTAAATCCGTCCAAGGCGCCGCTGAGAACGCGCCCGCCTAGACCGCAACTGAAATTACCGCGATTTTTCCCGGAGCGGGTCCGCCTCACGAATGCGACATTGGTCGTCAGAAATCAGCCAGAAGATTTCGTTGCGGAAGGGGTCGATCTTGATTTGGACCCGCGTCATCCCGGCGAACTGCGCGTCGAACAACTGCAGCTTCCGTCCGGCGACAGTTGGTCCAGGGTCTCCGGCCAAACCTCTTATACGAACAAGAATTTGATTTTGCGGGACCTGATTTTGAGCGATCAGGAGCAGCTCCGTCTGTTGAACGTCGATGCATCACGCATCGACGCCAATGTCCTCACACTCAATCTCAACTGCATAATCGGCGGCGGCCAATTGTCTGCGTCGGCCGGACTCAGCGAGACGCAGTCTTCGCTGAACGCGAAAGTGAATCTGGCGGCCGAAAAAGTCAGGGCGGAATCACTGAACAGATTCCTTGTTCTTCCGGAGGATTATCTTTCCGGCGAAATTGAGCGACTCGCTCTTAACGCCGCGGGTGTCATTGACGCGCCGCGCACTTGGAGCGGCACGCTGTCGCTGGATGTGAGCGACGTGGATCGGCCGGAAATCCACTTTGATCGCGGCATCTTGGAAATTTCAGCAGAACAGGGGAGAGCGGTTTTGCGCTCGGCCGACATCGTCCAGGACGTGAACAACTTTCATTTTTGGGGCGGAATCGAATTGCCAGACAAGATCGGAAACTTCGGCCGCACGCCATCGGGTTTTGAGATTGCCGGCACCGCACCTGATCTGGAGCGACTAACAGCGGGCACCCCGGTGGCGTTGACCGGCTCCGCCCAGTTCACCGGCAGGATTGATATTGTCAATGCGGAAATAACTGCAGCCCTCGGCGTCGCGGCAGAGCCGGTTGGGTTTTCAGGTGGAATGATTGACAAGCTGAACTGTACGCTTCGCGCCTCCAAGGTGATCGAGGCGGCGGGGGGACCGGGGTCAGCGACCCCGGCTACAACAGCGACCCCGGCTACAACGCGGAAGCCGTGGTTTGCGGATCTTCGCACTGCAATGGATTTCGATTTAACGGGCATACGTTATCGGGATTACATCGTTGATTCAGCAGAAGGATCGCTGAACGGAAGCGATGACACTCTCGGCCTCGACCGCTTGAATCTGCGGCGAAATCAAAACGAATTAAATGTTCGCGGGCGTTACCGGCTTCCGGCAGAAGTCGGGAAATTTGCTTCGCAACCCGCGGAGGTCGACGTGGCTCTGAATGCACCTGAGGCAGGCGACTTCTGGGTTGCTGATTCTCCACAAAGAGTGAGCGGACCATTGCAGCTCGCGTCACAGATTCAATGGAAACAAGGGATTGCCAGCGGACAGATATGGGCGTTCGGGGCGAACCTCAGGATGCGTGACTTGGTTTTCCGGCAACTCAGCACTCAATGTTCGATTTCGAACAGCATCATCTATCTGAACGACTTCAGCGCGACTTTGAACGATACCGATTTCGTTAACGCGACTGGCACGCTGAATTTGCGGCGACCTCATCATTACAGCGGCAAGGTGTCCGCAAACATCGCGAATTTATCGACACTTCAGCCGCTACTTCGCGCTTCGGGCAATCAGAATGAATTGGCAGGTGCGGTCAGACTTAGCTGGGAAGGAAGCGGCGATGCGCAGACGTTCAAGAATTCAGGCCAACTGAAGCTAGCACTGGAGAAAGGGCGCTATGGAAATTTGCAATCGTTGCGGGCGAATGTCGATGCGTCCTATTCGCCGGAGGGCCTGGACGTGCCGATCATCTTTTTCGCCACCAGTAACATGGATTTTCAGGCGATCGCTCGGACCAAGGCTGACATGCTCGAGATAGACAAAATCCAATTGAACCAGTTAGCCCCGCCGCGGCGGGAGGCCGGCCGCAGCGGCTCGGTCGGCGAGCGTGCCCTGCCACAACAATATGCGAACTACGCGTACGGTTATATTTCCATTCCATTTATCTGGAGGAATCTCGGGACCAAGGCTGCAGTCATTCCGTCGTCTGGCAAAGTGTCTGCGACATTTCAATCTGAGAACCTCGATCTTAAACGAGTGTTCGACGATCTCGGAATCAAAGCGATGACGTCTGGCATTATGAACGCCAGGCTCGACGCCGGTGGAACCATCGCTGATCTGAATGCTCGGCTTGACCTGCAGGCACGGGACTTACGAAATGAATACTGGCCGAAAATGGAGCCAGCGACGTTTGAGCTAAGCGCCCAGGCCACGCAGAACCGGCTGACAATTTCAGGGAAACTGCAACAGGCGCGGATTCAGCCGGTTGAAATAAACGCGAGTATGCCTTTCGACATTCCGAAAATTGCGCGCGCCCGGAAAGTTCCCGATGACACACCCATTACTGCAAAGGCTCGTGTCCCGCGTAGTTCAGTGAATTTTGTTCGACAATTCGTTCCGGAGCTGGAGCAACTGGATGGCGAGCTTGGTCTCGATGTTGATGTGAGCGGAACAGTCGGCCATCCCGTCTTGAGCGGGGCAGGGGACATGACCATAAATGTGGCTCGTTTTACGAATGTGACACTTCCCGCACTGAGAGGTTTTACTGCTCGGTTCACTTTTAGGGAAAACGCACTCACTCTCGATCGGTTTGGAGGCGATGTGGCTGGCGGACCCTTCACAATGACCGGCCGAGTCACTTTTCCCAAATTGATCGAACCGACTCTCGATTTGCAATTGAAAGCTCAAAGCGTGCTGCTTGCGCGAAACGACACGCTTACCGCCCGCGCCGATGCCGACCTCAAGGTCACGGGTCCGTTTGCCGCAGCGACCGTCACGGGCAACGTCGCAGTGACAAACAGCTATTTTCTAAAAAACATCGACCTTATTCCGATTGGGCTGCCGGGCAGACCTGCACCGCAGGCGCCTGTCGAGCGTCCAGAATTTTTTTCTCTGCCGTCCCCGCCGTTCCGCGACTGGAAGTTTGATGTCGTAGTCAAAACCAAGGATCCGGTGCGCATTCGTGGAAACCTGGCGACTGGCGGAGCCACCGGCGATCTGAAGCTGACGGGAACGGGCCTAAATCCTGCGTTGCAGGGCGTGGTGCAGATGGAAGGCGTCGAGGCGACACTGCCTTTCAGCCGGCTCGAGGTTTCGCGCGGCTTTCTCACGTTCACTCCGGACGATTCGATGAACCCGAAAATCGATCTGCAAGGCACGTCGGTGATCCGCGATTATACGGTACGCGTTTATGTTTACGGCACTTTGCTCTCGCCAGAAGCGATTTTCACGAGTGAACCGCCACTGGCGCAGGAGGAAATCATTTCCTTGATCGCCACCGGCGCGACGAGACAGGAACTTTCGACTGGCAACGTTCTGGCAGGCCGGGCGGCCATGTTGCTGGTGCAGCAGCTTTACCGCAAGATCGTCAAGAAAGGCGAGCCAACCGAGAGCAACACGGTTTTCAATCGATTGGATCTGGATTTAGGAACGGTTGATCCACGAACCGGTCAGCAGCAGGCTACCATGCGGTTCAAAATCGACGACCACCTTGTCCTCACCGGTGATGTAGGCGTTCACGGCGATTTTCGAGGGAAGCTAAAATATCTGATTCGTTTCCGCTGACATGCGACGCGGGGTCCTTTTCTCTCTCGGAAGCCTGGCCCTTGCATTTGAAGTCGCAGCGCAAAGCGCGGTTGATGTGACGCGACCGGAGGAGCGGCAGAAGGAGCGCCGAGCCGTAGTAAAAGAGCAGGAAAAACGCGCCAGGCGGACGAGCATCATCGAATTTCGCGGGCAGCAGGCTTTTGACGAAAAAGAATTTCGCGTGGCGCTGAAGGAAGAGATCACCACGATCGACGATTTCGGATTAAGCCCCGCTCGCGCGGACGATCTCGCGTTTTTTCTTGAAGTTTTTTACCGAAAACACGGCTACGCGAAAGTGAACGTGCACTACGTGATCGAATCCGGGGACCGGCTGCGTCTGGATATCACTGAAGGCCCGCGCTTCATCCTGAGCACGGTAGTGTTCGATGGAAACGCGCATGAGCCGGCCGACAGACTGTTTGAGTACATGGTAGGGCCGACACGCGAGCGATATTCGCGGCTTGAAAAAAGGTTGCCTTTCGTGGCCGCAGACATGGAGGAGGGAACGCATCTGGTTCAGCGCTTTTACATCGCGGAAGGTTTTCTGGATGTCGTAGTCGATCCACCGCGGTACAGATTTCAGGAGCAAAGCAGCGACGTTGACGTCGTCGTTCCGATTCACGAGGGCCAACAATATTTCTTTGGTCACATCACCTTTATCGGACAAACCGTTTACGGCGCGGAGGCGCTCCGTGGCCAAATCGTCGATCTGCTGCAGAGACCTTTCACAGAGGCCCGAGTCGAGGACATTCCGCGGCGTCTCCAGGCGTATTTCAAAGCGCGCGGGTATTACGACGTGAAAGTGGTCGCCATCGGCGCGCCGGAGGAAACAGTGAACAATCGGGTGCCGGTGGAAATCACGATCTCTCCAGGACCTGTTTACCACTTCGACGGTGTGACTGTTAGCGGGCTCACTCGCCTGCACCCCGGTTTTGTGACCAAACGGTTCACCAGATTGCGCGGCAAAACGTACAGCCCGGATGTGCTCGATGAGCGATTCCGCACGCTCATGAAGACAGGCCAGTTCAATCTGCTGCAAATCAAACCTGTGCCAGTCGATGGACATCTGTTGCGACTCGACATTTCAGCCGAGGAGGCTAAGAGCAAGGAATTCGGTTTTTGGATCGGATACGGCACTTACGAAGGCGCAATTGCCGGTATTCAGGTTGGCGATCGCGATCTCTTCGGGTACGGCCGTCCGGTTACCGCGACGATCGAGGTCACGCAGCGCAGCTACAGGGGCGAAATTCTGTACCAGGACCCATTCTTTTTTGACACAGACTTTGTTTTCACGGCACGAGTCTTCGCCCTGACTTTTGATTACGATGGCTACTCAAAATTCGAACTGGGCGGACGAGCCGAACTCAGCCGCAAAATTACGAAAAACGATGAGGCAGCCCTGATCTTCTCCGTCCGGCATGTGAAGATCACCGATTCAGAGATAAGGCCGAGCTTTCTCCTTGGACCAGAGGATTACCAGGTAGACACCATCGGACTCACCAACACGCTTGATCTGCGTGAGAGCCCATATGTTAATCCGCGCGGATTTCTCATCGGTAACACACTCGACCTTGCTTCAAGCGCGTTAGGCAGCGATATCGAATTCATTAGAGGCACGATGCGCGTCGGCTACTATCTTCCATTCGGACCCAAGCCGCTCACGCCGGGTGTGGTGGAAGATCAACCTCCTGGCACATTGTTGCAGCGTTGGTTTCGCCAGTCCTCGATTGCATTTGGCGCGCGCGCCGGTGTAATCCACTCCCTTACTAACAGTGGTTCCGACGAAGCGACTGCCATTCCGATTGACGAACGTTTTTTCATTGGCGGCGCCACAACCGTGCGCAGTTTCGGCGAACGCGATCTTGGCCCGCACGATAATCACGGCCATCCCGTCGGTGGAGAATTCTATACCGTCTTTAATGTCGAATACACATTCCCGATTCTGGGAGAACTGCAGGGTGCCGTATTCACTGATGCCGGCAATCTTTTGCCGACATCAGAGGACGTTGGCCTTAACGATATGCGCTACGCCATAGGCGCTGGCTTGCGCTACAAGCTGCCGGTCGGTCCTATTCGCCTCGATTACGGCGTCAATCCCGATCCGCACGAATTCGAGGACTTCGGCGCGTTCCACTTTAGTTTCGGCTTTGCGTTTTGACGCTTCTCATTCGCACCGGCTTTAGCCCGTATGTGTCTAGCGGCAAAGGCGCAGCAGCCATCGTCAGCCTGAGGCAGCGCCCCAGGATTCAACGTTTCCCCAGATACGAGCGCTGAAAGCGGGATTCATTCTTGCGCTATTGAAGCGCGCTTTCAGCGCTGTTTACGTGATGATTTGAATTCCTGGGGCGATGCCCCAGGCTACCATGAGATAGCGGCTTTGGCGCTAAATCGGATACAACCCCCCCGGCGTTAATGAAATTTGAGAAGCAATGAAAGATCGACAATCGCTCGGCGACACGCCCCCGGAACAATTTCGCAGGCAGCTTCACGAACTCGCCGACTGGATTGCTGATTTCCGTGAAAATATCGAGGCATTGCGTGTCGCGCCTGACGATAAACCAGGCGCTATTGGTGCGCGTCTTGCCAAGCATCCACCTGAAGAAGGCGAGCGCTTCGAGAAAATTCTGAGCGATGTCGATAGGCTGATCGTTCCGGGAATGGTGCACTGGAGTCATCCGATGTTTCTCGGATATTTCGGCTGGACCACGACCGCGCCTGGAATCCTCGGCGAAATCATCAGCGCGCCGCTCAATGTCAACGCGATGACATGGCGCACGTCACCGGCCGCGACTGAACTCGAAACGCTGGTGATCGATTGGATTCGGCAATGGGTGGATCTGCCGAAGGAATTTGATGGTGTGGTTTATGACACCGCGTCGGTTGGCATCCTGCACGCGCTGGCGGTCGCGCGGGAAGAAGCCGCGCCGTTCGCGCGCAAACGCGGCCTCGCTGGTCGCGCCGATCTTCCGCGTTTTCGCATTTACACTTCCGATCAAGCGCATAATGCAGCGGAAAAAGCTGCCATCGCACTCGGCATCGGCGAGGAAAATGTGCGTCGCGTTCCCTGTGACGGCGAATTTCGAATAGAGATGTCGATCCTTCGCAAAATGATCGCAGCAGATCGACAATCAGGTTTCAAACCGATGGCTGTCATCGCGACGGCTGGAACAACTTCGACGGCCAGCGTCGATCCGATCGTTGAGCTGGCTTGCCTTCGTCACGAAGAAAAAGTGTGGCTGCATATCGATGCTGCGTACGGCGGCGGGTTCGCAATTCTTCCGGAGTACAAATGGATCACTGAAGGTTGGAGCGGCGCCGATTCGATCATTATCAATCCGCACAAGTCCCTTTTTGTGCCGCTGGATTTCAGCGTCCTGTACATGTGTGATCTGGAGCGCTTGCGCCGTGTCTTTACGCTCGCGCCACCGGACGTCTTGCGCGGCGACACCGTGGAAGCCACAAAAAATTACATGGACTATGGCGTGCAGCTCGGCCGTCGATTCCGCGCACTCAAGGCGTGGATCATATTTCGCAGCTTTGGCCGCGAAGGATTGGCTGCCCGTCTGCGCGAACACATTCGACTCGCGAACCTGTTTGCCGATTGGATACGGAACGACGATCGATTCGAGCTCGCCGCGCCTGTGAGTATGGGCGTTGTTTGTTTTCGTTTTCTCGGCGGAGACAACAATAAATCTGTAGCCGGCATCGGTGATGCCGGGCCGGGGTCACCGACCCCGGCTACAGCCGGAAGGCTCGACAGATTGAACAGCGAGATCGTCGAGCGAATCAACGCTTCCGGACGCGCATACCTGACGCAGACCAAATTGCGCGGACAAACGCTAATGCGCATTGGCCTCGGTAATGTGCTCACGACTGAAGAGCATCTGCGCAAGGCATGGGAGATAATTCAGGAAACGGCGAGCAAACTGTAATCGCTCCGCTGCCTGCCGCGCCGTAGCTCGCCGCGGCGACCGAAGGCGGGCGCGAAGTGCCACGCCGACATAAAATGTGGTCCTGCGTAGGACCGCTGATAGGCGGCGGCTACAGATTTGCGGCTGGGCTACGCCGCCGCTACAATTTTCGTCGCTATGATGAAGTTACTGCGCAGGCACAAAAATTGGCTGATGATCGTGATCGCCATTCTAGCCATCCCTTTCGTCTTCTATTTTGTGCAACGGCCCGATTACGGCGCGATGCGCTCCGATCGATTTGCTCACATGTATGACCGCGACGTTTCGATGCTGGAAGCGCAGCAGATCGGTCGGCTCCTCACTCTGGCGCAGGCCATCGGTATGTCTGATTTTGTGCGAACTCTGACGGCAGGAGCCGGCATGAACCAGAACCAAGTTGCCGTCCAATTCATCATCAACCTGCTGGTTCTACGGCACGAGGCAGAACGGCTTGGTCTTCGCCCCAGCGCTTCTGAGATTGCCGACGTCGTGCGCAAGTTGCCGGCTTTTCAGAGTGAATCGGGATTCGACATTAATAAGTTCACCGATTTTGTGCGGAACGGTCTGGCGCCGATGGGGCTCGGTGAAGAGCATATCGAGCAGCTGGTGCGAGATGAGATTTGCGTGAACGAAATCAAGCGACTACTGGCGGCAGGCATCACAGTTTCTAAAGGGGAGCTCGATGAAAATTTTCGGCGGGGATACGACAAGTTTTACGTGAGCGTGATCCGATTTCGGCCCACTGATTTTCAGGACGGCATCACGGTCAATGATGAAGATGTGCAGAAGTACTACGATGCACATAAGGCCGAGCTGAAAACCGACGAAAAGCGCAAGGTGCAGTTTGTGCGGCTGGGCCTCACCGAGGAGCAAACGAAGTTGACTGGGAAAGAACGGATTGAGGTTTTGCAAAAGCTTTCCGATCGCGCAACCGATTTGACGCAGGCGCTCTTGGAGAAAGGCGCGGATTTCAAGCAGGCCGCTGAGAAATTTCAGCTGCCCGTGCACGAAACCGGGGAATTTACGGCAGCGGCGCCCGATCCACAGTTGAAAAGCAATCCGCAGCTTGGCGCCGCAGCTTTTAAATTATCAGCACAGGAGCCGAACAGCGATCCGATCCAGGTGGCCGATGGATTTTATATTTTACATCTTACCGGCGCTAACGAAGCACGTCCTCTCACACTCGAAGAGGCGAAGCCAAAAATCGTGGAAGCCATTAAGAAGGCACGGTCTCGTGAGTTAATGTCAACGAAAGGGGCCGAGGTCGTGAATCAGCTCCGCGAGGCAACGAAATCTGGACAGCTCCTGGAAGCGGCTATTCAAAAGGCGGGCGCAAAACCTGAGAAGCTCCCGCCGTTTTCACTGATCGAGGAGGAAAAGACAAAACCTGACGGCAACGAACCGAAGAAGGAATCGGCCGATCTTGCCGCGATTAAAGAGGCCGTGGCATTCTTGAACGCCGGCGAGATCAGCGATTTTTCTCCCTCGGGTGAAAGCGGATTCATTGCGGTTTTGGAAAAGCGAGAGCCATTTGCCGATGCAAATGCCGGCGAGAAGAAGGCGGCGTTTGAGAAAAGAATTCTTGATAACAAGCAGCGCATTGTCTTGTACGAATGGTTGCGCGAACGGCAACAAGCCGCCGGCCTTCAATCCAGCAAAGGTTAGACTGTACGGCGGCTGTCGCAGCCGCAATCCTTTATCCGATGGAACAATCGCCGGCTGAAATCTTCGACGACGCTAGTGGCGACCTCGCCGTCGGCGATTTGGAAAGCGCAGTTGGAAAGTATCGGCGTTGTGTTGAGATAGCGCCCGATTTTTTCGACGGCTGGCACGCGCTCGGAATGGCGCTGATGAAACTCGGTCGTTTTGCGGAAGCGATCGAAGCGGGTAAAAGAGCGGTCGAGCTTCGGCCTAATGACCAGATCGGTTGGACGAGTTTGTCGCTCTTTTACAATCGCGCCGGCAATATCAAAGAAGCCGAAGCCGCAGGGGCCAAGGCGAAAGTCCTTTCCTGGGGCGGCAAGATTGCGCCGGAGTAGGGACTCCGGAACTCGCCATAAGGGTCACAGCACGCTCAGAGAAATGTTATTTGACAGACTGAACTTCCAAGATTTACTGAAAATACATGAAGAACGAAAATCAGGCCATCACTGCTCTGCGCGAGGCCCGGGACGAATTTGTCAGCCAGTGGGGCGTGATCGGGAGCGCCTGGGGAGTCAACCGCACCATGGCGCAGATTCATGCCCTGCTCATTACCGCTCCCTCTGCACTCAGCACGGATGAGGTCATGGCGGAGCTGAAGATCAGCCGCGGGAACGCCCACAGGAATCTGCGCGACCTGGTGAGTTGGGGCTTGGTGCGCAGCGTCGTTCGCAAAGGCGAGCGGAAGGAATTTTTTGAGGCGGAAAAAAATGTCTGGAAGATGTTCTGCATCATTATTCGCGAACGCCGACGGCGGGAGCTACGGCCGGCGCAGGCTGTTTTGAAAGAGTGCCTTTCGCGGACCAACAATCTGCGAGGCACTGAAGCGGCCGCTTTTAACAAACAACTCAAAGCTCTTAGTGACTTCCTCGAGCTGGCCGACGGCGTGATCACCAAGCTCTCACAGTCGGAGCAAAGTAAAATGGTTCCCTGGGCCCTCAAATTTTTGAAATGAACGAGGCCGCTTTTTTCACCGAAACAACAAACCAGGAAAGGAAACTGTCATGACTCCAATCGTTTGGACTTACGTTATTTACATCGCGTTGAGCATTCCGCTCACCGTCTGGGTCGCACAAACGCTCCACAAGAACGGCCGCATCTTTTTGATTGATTCGTTTCACGGCAACGAACAATTGGCCGGCTCGGTCAACCATCTCCTGGTGGTTGGCTTCTATCTTATCAACATCGGCTACGTTGCGCTCGCTCTAAAGGAGGGAATTGCGCCGGCAGATCTTCGGGGAGTGTTTGAAACAATCAGTCGAAAGATTGGGGTGGTGATGCTCGTGCTCGGCGCAATGCATTTTTTTAACATCTTCGTGTTTTCGAAAATGCGACGCCGCGCTCTTTTACAATCCGCGCCGCCGCCGGTGCCCCCGCAGGCTCACATGTCCGTCCCGGCGCGATGAAGCGACTTTACGTTTTGTTCGATGCGCAATGCGAACTCTGTGTTCGCTGTCGCAACTGGCTGATGAAACAAGCGGCTTTTGTGCCGCTTGTGTTCATCGCATTGCAATCGGATGAAGCAAGGCAGCGATTTCCAGAAATCGAAAAGCTTAGACCGAATGAACAGCTGCTCGTGATTTCAGATGACGGCTCGGTTTATCGTGGCGCTTGCGCGTGGATCATGTGCCTGTGGGCTCTCCAGAATTATCGAAAGCACGCGCTGCGATTGGCACATCCAATCTTGCTGCCGTGCGCAAAAATTGTGTGTGAACTGCTATCACGGAATCGCTTCTTCTTGTCGGATGCACTCTTTCGGCACGATGCGCAAAGCGCGGCGAAAAAGTTGATCGCTCATTATCATCTGCACAAATCCACCTGGTCCAATACTGCCTGCTCGCGATGAAGCTAGTCATTCCTGGCGAAACCGGACAGATCAGCGCAATCCTATGCCGAGCCTTTTCCCATGCCGGGGATGAAGTCGTAATCCTGAATCGAAAATCGGCACCGCAATCCTTGTGTCGCTGATCTCTGCGCACGCTACCGCAAAATGAGTTCGAGACTCCGATAGACCGTCCAGTCCCGGGTCGGACTTACCAAATATTCACGCGCTTATCGGCAGGCCTTGCCATTGGTGAGCCGTCAGGAATATTAAATGCCTGCTGAAACTCCGGCAGATTTGAGAGCGGTCCATTCACACGAAATTGCGCCGGCGAATGCGGATCGGTATTGAGTCGCAGCTTTTGGTCTTCGTCGCGAATCTTTGACCGCCAAATCGCGGCGAATGACAGGAAGAAACGCTGCTCTGGCGTGAGGCCGTCGATTTTTTTCGTGCGTTCCTCCGGATGTTTGTCGAGTGCTTTTTGCAACGCGGCATAGGCGAGCTTCACTCCGCCGATGTCTGCGATGTTTTCGCCTTGGGTGAGCTCTCCGTTCAGGTGCAACCCCGGCAGTGGCTCGTACGACGAATATTGATCGACGACCGCTTTGCGACGCTTGTCATATTCCTCTGCTGATTTTTTTGACCACCAGTCGCGCAAATTGCCCACTGCATCGAACTGTCGTCCCTGATCATCAAAGCCGTGCGTCATTTCATGGCCGATGACAGCGCCGATCGCGCCGTAGTTCACCGCGTCGTCTGCGTTCGCGTAGAAGAACGGCGGCTGCAAAATGCCTGCCGGAAACACGATCTCGTTCATGTTGGGGTTGTAATACGCATTCACCGTGGGCGGTGTCATGCCCCAGTCAGTCCGGTCGACCGGTTTGCCGATCTTCTGCACGTCCCGGTCAGCTTCGAATTTCTCAGCGCGAATCGTATTCAAGACGAATGGGCCGCGGTCGATCTGCAGTAACGAATAGTCGAGCCACTTATCGGGATAACCGATCTTTACCTGAAACGCGGCAAGCTTTTTCAGTGCTTCCTTTTTTGTCGGCTCGTCCATCCAATCAAGTGTTTTGATTCGATCGGCCAGCGCCTCCTTCAAATTGTTGACGAGCTCGAGCGCGCGCGCTTTTGCCTCAGGTGGGAAATAAAAACCAACATACAATTTGCCGAGCGCTTCGCCGATCGCGTCATCCTCCGACGCGATGACCCGTTTCCAACGCGGCTTGATCTGCTGCGTGCCGCGCAGTGTCCGCTCGTTGAAATCGAATTCTTCGTCGACGAAATCTTTCGAAAGATATGGCGCGGTCGCATTGATCAGGTTCCAGCGCAGATACGCCTTCCAATCGTCAATCGGTGTCGATTTGAATGAATTCGCAGCCGCTTTAAAAAACTCCGGCTGACGCACGTTGATGTCACCCGGCTCGACGAGGTCAATTTTCTTGAAGTAATCGCTCCAGTTCCAGTCGGGCGTGAGGTCCTGCAGCTGGCGCACACCCATCTTGTTGTAATTTTTGATGGGATCGCGCAATTGCACCCGCGTGCGCGACGCTTCGGCCAGTTTTGTTTCCAGCGCCATGATCTTTTTCGCATCTTCGGCCGCTTTCCCAGCGGGCTCGCCTAACAAGGTCAGCATCTTCGTCACATGCGCGATGTACTTTTCGCGCTTTCCTTTCATGTCGGGGTCTTGCTTGGTGTAGTAGTCGCGGTCCGGCATGCCGAGCCCCCCCTGCACTGCCTGCGCGATATCTCGCGTACTGTCCTTTGCATCCTGGCCGGCGCCAAAGTTGAAAAACGCATTCACGCCGATGCTGTGCAGGTGCGCGATCTCCGCCAGCACGTCTTGCCGATCTTTGATCATATTGATCCGATTCAACTCCTCTTGCAACGGCTTGGTGCGCATCGCTTCGATCGCTTGTTCGTCCATTCCGCTGGCGTAATAATCGCCCACCTTTTGTGTTTCCGGCGCGAGCTTTGGGTCGACCTGCGTTTGCGATGCCTTCTCGGCAATCGTGTGCAGCGCGTCGTTGTTGCGCTCAATCAGCTCGTTGAATGCGCCCCATCGGGAATATTCAGGCGGGATTTCTGTCTGTTTGATCCAGTTGCCATCGGCGTACAGAAAAAAATCGTCGCCCGGCTTAACCGATGTATCCATGTTCTTGAGATCGAGTGGCGGGCTTTGCCGAATCTGCGGCTGCGGCTGGGCAAGCGAGGCAATGGCAGTGGTTAGCGAAATGGTGACGGCGACGAATGACTTCATACTTTTAAAAATAAAGTGAGTGGCTCCGGGTTGCTTTGATGCGAATTAGACCTTTTAGCTGCAGTTCCGTTGAACCGCCACCCGCAGGGAGAGCACTCTCCTTATAACGGGATTCGCAACACCCGCTACTGCAATTGCTCGATTTGGTATCCGCGTTGTTGCAACAGCGCAATGACGCTGCGCGGTCCGGAAAAATGAAGCGCGCCTGCGACGATCGCTGTCGGCTTGCCGGTTTTCAGTTCCGCCTCGATTCGTGGAATCCATTTCACATTGCGGTCATCCACAAAGCGGGCCGCGATCCGAGGCGCCTGGTTGCGCAGTCGCGCATCGCCTGCCCAAAGCGCGTTAGTATCGCCTCTGCGCCATGCCTTGTACATTTTGCTGAATTCCTTTGCGCCATCCTGCGGCTGACTGAGCGCATCCCGCAACATGAATTCACCGTCGCGATCTGATAATCCGCCAAGAACCGCCACGTGTTCATCGACCGATTCGAGTCCTGCTATCTCTTTTCGTGTGAGTTTCGCGTGGTCCACGAAGTAATTGTCCAAGCCGTGCGAAGCGGAACTCTTGCTGTAGCTAGCCGGGGCGGCAAGGTGTTGCGCAATCCACCATGGTTTGTAACAAAGCTCACTGTCGAAGCCTGCAACTCGTGGCCGTTTACCTTGGCGAGGATCAGTTTTTAGTGTGAAAATATTTTGGCGAAGCCATCTCAGAAGCGCCGGGTCGATCTTCGAACGGATATCCTGTCCCGGCGGATATTTGGCGGCTGCTTCAAATTTCCTTTCGAATTCAGGAGCGCGGTTTGGATCGAATTCGAAAACAAATCGCGTGCTGTTCCTCAGCGCGACTTCGTACGGCGAAGGGAGTGGATAATCATTCTTGTCCAGCGCATGAATCGAGCCCACGAGATAAACTGGCGCTTCCGCATTGATTACGCGCCAGACGCAACATTTTGGAAATTTTTTGACCGGGGAAACTGCGATTGCAGACAACGGCGTCAAAGCCACCAGTACTAACGCAACCCAAGCGCCACGAACACGTGGAAAAGGCAAAAACATTTCCGGTCTTTAGCAGAATTATATGCCGAGTCAAACTAAGACTGAACGCGCTCGTCAATTCATTGGGCTTTGCGTCGGCACACACGCGCGTCCATGTCCGTTCGATTTGAGATTGAAGCAGTTTTTTGATACGCTAGCGCACAGATGACCGGAACGGCGAGATGTTGGTTCAACATGGCATTGTTCGCCGCCGGCATCGCGCTGGCGCAACGATCAACATTCGCTGCCAGCGATTGGGAGATCATTAAAGTAAGCGGCCACGATTACTTGAGCGTCGATAATATTTCCCGGTTTTATGGATTTCCCGCCGGCGTCGCCGCTGCAGGTGAGAAAAGCCAGCTCGATGCCGTCAAGAACCCCCTGGAATTTGTAAGCGGCAGCCGGGAGGCAATGATCAATGGCGCGCGAAGTTGGTTGTGCTTCCCATTGATTGAGCAGGACGGAAAATATCTGGTCTCGCGGACTGATGTGGCAAAAACGATCGAGCCACTGGTGCGCCCGCATCGTGTTCCAAACGTTGGCAAGGTTGACACGGTAGTTCTCGATCCCGGACATGGTGGCCACGATAAGGGTCAGGTAAGTCGGTACGGAGCCGAAAAAGAATTTGCGCTCGATGTCGCGCGAAAGCTACGTCCGCTTTTGCAGGCGAAAGGCCTGCGCGTAATCATGACCCGCGAAGGTGATTATTTTGTGCCGTTGGAAGTGCGCGCAAAGATCGCGAATGCCGCACGCAATTCGATTTTCGTGAGCATTCATTTCAACGCGACGAATGATAATCCGAACGCCACCGGTTTCGAAATTTTTTCATTTACGCCGCGTGGAGCGCCATCGACGTCCGACAGTGCCGTGGCATTGAGCTCATTTAACATGCAACCCGGCAGCGAGGTGGATGCGCAAAGTATGGCGCTGTCGGCTTGTATTTATCATTCGCTCCTCGGACACATCACGGAGTATGACCGAGGTATCAAACGCGCCCGATTCGCTGTCCTGCGCCTGACGAAAGTGCCGGCTGTACTGATCGAAGGAGGATTCCTGACAGAGCGCGGCGAAAGCAGATTGATTTCAAACAAAGATTGGCGCGGCAAACTGGCGGCCGCGATCGGAGTCGGCATCGAGAGTTATCGCTCGCTTGAAGTCAAGAAACAACCGCCGATGCTGGTCGCGGATTATCGCAGGCAAACCAAATCGTCGCCGCCTGAACCCGCTATTCAGGAAGGGCAGTTGAAGGAAGCAGATACAAGCTTGATGGACCTCGTTGGCAAATCCGTGTTTCTCGCGCCGCAGCAGACGTCAACTCCTTCACAAAGAATATCCCTCGAATCGGACGTGATTGTTCCCTGATGTCGCAACTTCGATCCGGTTGACCGTGCCGCATTCAGAATGTCGCGTGCATTTCGACGAACATGGCCCGGCTTGACCGTCTGCTTGAATACAGCAAGCTGATTTCAGCACTCAACCGCAACGAAAGGACATAAATGAAAAAATGTATCACGCACACAATGGTCGCCCTATTTGCGACCATCGCCGTTTCCATCGCCGCAACGCCGGACAAGCCCGCGATGGAAGCCAAGGAAAAATCAGCATGGCAGGCATTCAAGGACAAGAACTCGGACGCCTTCAAGAAGGTCGTCGATAAAGACATTCGCTGTGTTTACGCGGATCGGCTCTCCAACATGCAGAACGAACTGGCCGATATGCAAAAGTGGGACATGAAATCGTTTGAGATCAGCGATTTCGACATGTTCTCCGATGAAAAGGACGTCATCGTTACGACCTATAAGGTGAAGGTCGATGGCACGCTGGATGGAAAGGATGCCTCTGGCACCTACAACGCCGGGTCCGTCTGGAAACTGGAGAACGGTCAATGGCTCGCCATTTTCCACACCAATATAAAGGAAGAAACAACCGCGAAACCCGCGGGATAAAATTCTCGCCTGCATTTTTCCGCGCTTGTAGGGCGTTTCGTGAAACACCAAGTATGGCGCCTGACACAGGCGCGCTACAAATCCTCACATTATTGACTTCGCTCGGGCGAGTCTTATTCTGACCGAGAAAGAAAATGCGGGGGAGCCGCTTGGCTGAGAGTCCGGTGTGATACTGGAGACCCCTTGAACCTGATGCGGGTAATGCCGCCGAAGGAAGCGAGGTAGCCATGCGTTCTCAACGCATTGCTTTTTCATTTCAGACAGAATTAACAGAATGAACAAAATGAATGCAGAGAGCGAGGCGAGCGACATAGAAGGTAAGGCCACGCCGGGGAACGGCGAGCGAGGAGGCAGCCGACCGAGCTTCAATTCAGAAAATTCGAACGGTAGTAATTCTGTAGGTTCTGTTCATTCTGTCGAAAAATCTCTGCCGAATAGCCGCAAGATTTACGTCTCAGGCACGCTGCACAAAGAGATCGGGGTTCCCTTTCGCGAGATAATGCTCGCGCCGACGAAATCCATGAATGGCGAGATCGAACTGAACGAGCCCGTGGGCGTGTACGATACGAGCGGTCCCTGGGGCGATCCGGATTTTCGCGGCGACGTCACCCAAGGCCTCCCGCCGTTGCGAGCGAGATGGATTGCCGCCCGCGGCGATGTGGAAGAAATCGACGGTCGCAAAGTTCAGCCGATTGATGACGGCTATCTCTCCGTTGCCCATGCCGAACATTCGGCAACGCGCAACGGAAGTAAGAAGGATGAATTAGGAAGTAAGAAACGTTCAACAGACGCCAGCTCGTCTAGGACCAAGTTTCAACCATCGCCTGCTGCGCGACGCCCGTTGCGGGCAAAGCCCGGCAAATGTGTCACGCAGCTTTACTACGCGCGACAGGGAATCATCACGCCCGAGATGGAATTTATTGCAATCCGAGAGAATCACGGATTGCAAAGGATGAAGGAGGAAGGAAGAAGGAAGAATGCGAAATCTGATCTTTCCGCAATCCCCAATCCGCAATCCGCAATTGAAAGAAACGATCTGGCACAGCAGCACCGCGGAGAAAGTTTTGGTGCCAACGTCCCGAATGAAATAACGCCTGAATTCGTGCGGTCGGAGGTTGCGCGAGGACGAGCAATAATTCCCGCGAACATTAATCACCCCGAAAGCGAGCCGATGATCATCGGCCGCAATTTCCTGGTAAAGATCAACGCCAATATCGGCAACAGCGCTGTCGCATCGTCAATCGAGGAAGAAGTCGAGAAAATGTGTTGGGCTACGAAATGGGGCGCCGACACGGTGATGGATCTGAGCACCGGTAAGAACATTCACGCCACGCGCGAGTGGATCATCCGGAATTCGCCCGTGCCTATCGGCACGGTGCCAATTTATCAAGCGCTCGAAAAAGTTGGCGGTCGCGCGGAGGAACTCACGTGGGAGATTTATCGCGACACGTTAATTGAACAAGCTGAGCAAGGTGTGGATTACTTTACGGTTCATGCAGGTGTGCTTCTACGCTACATTCCGCTCACCGCGCGGCGCGCCACCGGGATCGTTTCGCGTGGCGGTTCGATCATGGCCAAATGGTGCCTTGCCCATCATCAGGAAAGTTTTCTTTACACACATTGGGACGAAATCTGCGAGATCATTGCTGCGTACGACGTCAGCTTTTCCATTGGCGACGGTCTCCGGCCGGGATCAATCGCCGACGCAAACGATGAGGCGCAGTTCGCCGAACTTTACACGCAAGGCGAGCTGACCCGGCGCGCGTGGGCGCGTCACGTGCAGGTGATGAACGAAGGCCCCGGCCACATCCCGATGCATATGATCAAGGAGAACATGGAAAAGCAACTCGAGTGGTGTGACGAAGCGCCGTTCTACACGCTCGGCCCGCTGACTACCGACATCGCCCCCGGCTACGATCACATCACCAGCGCGATCGGCGCAGCGATGATCGGCTGGTATGGCACGGCGATGCTTTGCTACGTCACGCCGAAAGAACATCTCGGTTTGCCGAACAAGAAAGACGTCAAAGACGGGGTCATCGCCTACAAAATCGCTGCGCACGCCGCCGATTTGGCGAAAGGCCATCCCGGCGCGCAATACCGCGACAACGCCATCAGCAAAGCAAGGTTTGAGTTCCGTTGGGAAGACCAATTCAATCTCTCTCTCGATCCCGAAACCGCCCGCGAGTTCCACGACGAAACGCTTCCCGCCGAAGGCGCAAAGACTGCGCACTTCTGTTCCATGTGCGGTCCACACTTCTGTTCGATGCGCATTACCGAGGACGTGCGCAAGTACGCAGCGGAGCAGGGAATCAGGGAAGAAGCCGCGATCGAAAAGGGATTACGGCAGAAGGCAACGGAATTTCAGGAAGCCGGAGCGGAAATGTACGCCAAGATATAATGGCTGGGCAGCGGCGCCCGTGTTGGGCGTCGGTTTCGGCGGTTCGCCGAAACAAAAAGCATCCGCAAAATCACGGTGCCTGGTGTAATGGTAACGCGCGCTTCGGCGAATATACCGAAGAAATGGAAAACACGAAGGCGGTCGCATGAGCGCTAAAAAGGGTGTAATCGGTATTGTCACCGGCGGCGGCGATGTGCCCGGGCTCAATCCTGCGATCCGTGCGGTCACCATTCGCGCCCTGCGCGAAGGCTATCAAGTTATCGGAATCCGCCGCGGCTGGCTCGGCTCGATCAGCATCGTGCGCGATGAGCAGGCGGACAACAGCGACAACTTTCAAATCCTGACGGAAGAGATCGTCAATCGCGCGGGACGCACCGGCGGCACGTTTCTCCATACCTCACGTACGAACCCGTCGGCCGTGAAAAAAGAAGAAGTGCCTGAGGCCCTGCGCGCGGCGTACACTCAAGACAAGAACGATTTTACTTCCGAAGTCATCAAAAACCTGGATTGGCTAGGCGTTGAGTATCTAATTCCGATGGGCGGCGACGACACGCTTTCTTTTGCCACTCGCCTGCACAAGGAAGGCGTCAAGGTCATCGCAATACCCAAGACGATGGACAATGACGTGCCAGGCACCGATTATTGCATCGGCTTTAGCACCTGTGTCAGCCGCACGATTGAATTGTCGAATCGACTCCGCACATCAGCCGGATCTCACGAACGAGTTCTCGTTATGGAGGTGTTCGGACGGTACGCGGGATTCACCGCCATGCTGCCGACGATGGCGGGCGCTGCGAATCGGTGCGTCATCCCGGAATGCAAATTCGACATCGAACATCTGACCGAATTGTTGTGCTATGATCGCGCGCGCAATCCGAGCAGGTATTCAGTCGTCATTGTTTCAGAAGGGGCAATGTTCGAAGGCGGCGAGATGGTGCTGTCCGATAGGACGACCGACGCGTTCGGGCACATGAAACTGGGGGGCATCGGCGACCTGGTCTCGGCAGAACTCAAAGATCGTGGCGCCAAATATAACAAGGGCAAACCAATCGATGTTATCAACCAGCGTCTCGGCTACATGGTGCGCGGCGGCGATCCCGACGCGATTGATTCGATTGTACCCATGGCCTACGGCAACCTGGCCCTCGATCTCATCCTGCGCGGCAGGCACGGCCGCCTCGTCGTTTTGAAGAATGGGCGCTATGACAACATGCCGATTGAAGTAGTGACCAGCTCCAAGAAAACGGTCAATGTAGAAAAATACTATAACAAGGAACGCTTGCGTCCGCTCTACACCGATTTCGAAATGCAGCCGCTATTCATCATGGCGAGTGATTAGGGGTGAAGCCATGACATGGAAGGGACCATGGTGTTAGTGATCCGCACAATCTCGTCCTGGCTCCGGCCCGGAACGTTCGCCCATATCCGGCCACAGTCTGGCCCAATCAGCATCAAGCAATTTGCCAAGCGAGTCAGGAAATCAGGAACGCAAGAAAAGAGGAACGAAGGCGTGGAGAATGGCGCTGAGATTTTTGCAAGGGCGTAACTGTGAAATAATTTCATCATGAGCACGCGTGAATCGAGCCAAAAAGAAGTCGCCTCGAATGAGTCGGAGGAGAACAGTGGATTTAACGGTGCCGAGCTGAGCGAATCTGTTCTCGCGCGAGATTGGAACTCTCCAGAAGAGGATGCCGCGTGGTCAAACCTGTAGCCGGCGAAGTCGTTGTCATACCGTTTCCGCGGCCCGATCCTGTATTCGTCCGCAACTTGTTACTCAGGGAGATTTCGATACACGTTCTACGGTCAATTCCTGGAAGCGTTGATCGTTCCGGAGCGGATCGAACATTGGATCGAGCCGGAGTAGCGCAGGAGTGAGTGGCACGCGCGAAGCCAGTGCGCCCTCGGACGGTATCGACAACAGTTTCTGCAACGCGGCGATGGCGCGGGCCGGCTCTCCCAGCTGTGCCGCCACCCGGGCGAGAATCTCGATCGGCGCGGGACCATCCACTACGTCTTTCTCGAGCGGAAGCACGGTCATCGCCTGCTCCGACAGGGCTAACGCCGCGGCTTTGTCACCAAGGCCCATATTGGCGAGCGCGAGATCTCCAATGAGGATATAGTTATCCGGCTGTTCTTTGAGGAACGGTTCCAGTTCGCTGCGCGACTGTCGCCAACTTTCCTGGGCAGCGGCATGGTCGCCGGCGACTTCTTGCGCCCAGCCTAACCAAAAGCGCAGTTCGCCGTTGTTATAACCCAAAGCCGGATCAGGCTGGGCGAGTATTTCCTTTAGCCGAGGGATGATTTGTGCAGGACGACGTTCCAGGATCGCCTGGTAAACTTGTATTTCCAAGGCGCCGGTGTCGTCGGCGGGCGGATGCAGCGGAGCGAGTAGTGCAGCAGCCCGCGGAAGGTCGCCCTCCCCTTGTGCAATACCCGCCTTCTGCGCAAGGGTATCCGGGTCGTCTGGTATAACATCGAGCACCTGATCAAACTTTCGGAGCGCCTCGGGGAAACGACGAACTATCATATAGGATTGGGCGTGCTGGGTGAGCAGGGAAACGTTACGCGGATCGAGTCGCTCAGCTTCGTTGAAATAGGACTCGCTCCGGTCCCACTGACCTCGTCGGCGCGCGACGTAGGCCAGCGATTCGGGAATCTGACTGCTATTCGGCAGAAACTGACGTGCTTGCTCAAAGTAACGCACCGCGGCGTCATAATCTTTCAAGCAGGCGTAGTAGTAATATCCCCTGGCCAATATGGCCTCGCCGAGATTGGGCTGAAGAGTGAGCGCCGTTTCAGCTGCCTGCCCCGTCTCTTCGCGGAGGGCGACCGTTGGTTGAAGAGTGAGTGTGAGATAGCCGAGCGCATCGGCGTATGACAGCAGCGACCAAGCAGGCGCGAACTTCGGGTCCAATCGCACCGCTTCTTTGAGATACTTCTGTGCCGCAAGGGTATTGGCGGGTGAGTTTCCCGTTTTCAGTGTATAAGCCAGACCACGCAGGTAGGCATCGTAAGCCTTAGGATTGTCTGTCGATCTGGCCGCAATGACTTGTTCTTCCTGGCCAGTAAGTTTCGCTCGCAACTTATCGGCAATGGCTTTGGCCACCTCACTCTCGACGGAAAAGATGTCAGTGAGTCTGCGATCAAAGGTCTCTGCCCAGAGATGTGAATCATTCGCGGCTCTAATCAGTTGCACGTTCACGCGCACCTGATCATTTGTTTTCTGGACACTACCTTCCAGGAGATTGGCGACACCGAGTTGATTCGCAATCTCAGAAAGTTTTTGAGATGTCTTCTTATAACGCTGCGTGGACGTGCGCGAGATCACTTTGAGATCCGCGATCTTTGAGAGCCGGGTCAGAATTTCGTCCTGGATCCCATCGGCAAAGTAAGCATTGGATTTTTCCTCACTCAGGTTTTCAAATGGCAGAACGGCGATGGATTTTTCATTTGGCAATGGCGCCGGGGCGACAAAGAAAAAAGAGTAGGCAACCGCCGCGGCCACCAGGAGCGCCGCCGCCAGAGTGAGTAACACGCCCCGCTTATGACGTTTGATTTTGCTGACGATAGATTCGGCGCGCGCTTTGGTCTGCGGCAAGGAGCTTTCCGTCTCCAGTTTCCCCTTGAGAATGCGGAGGTCGGCGAGCATCTCCTTGATTGTCTGATAACGTTCATCGCTCTTCTTACGCAAAGCCTTCTGCAGAATGGATTCGAGTTTGACCGGAACATCCGGCAATACTCCGGATAAAGGTGGCGGCTCCGTTGTTAGGATGGAGGCAATACAGTCGCTCGGCGTTTCGCCGCGGAACGGCGGGCTTCCTCCCACCATTTCGTAGAGCACTACGCCCAGGCTCCAAATATCCGAGCGCGCGTCCACCTTCTGGCCGCGCGCCTGTTCGGGAGACATGTAATGCGCCGTGCCTAACACTAACCCCGGTCGCGTTTGCAGCACCCCAGTTGTTTCGACCGTATGATCGTCCGACGCCAGCCTTTGCTCGGTCAGTTTGGCAATCCCGAAGTCGAGCACCTTCGCGTATCCGTCCGGTCGCAGCATGATGTTCTCCGGTTTGATGTCGCGGTGCACGACGCCGGCTTCGTGCGCGGCAGCCAGCGCCGAGGCCACTTGCACGGCAATTTCCAGCGCCGCATGCAGATTTATTCTCCCGCACGCGAGGGACCCGCGCAGGGTGATACCTTCGATGAACTCCGTCGCGATGAATTGCCGGTCTCCCTCCGCGCCGATCTCGTAAACGGTTAGGATGTTCGGATGATTTAAGGCCGACGCACTCCGCGCCTCGTTTTTGAACCGGCTTAACTGCGTCTCGTCCGTCGTCAGGGTATCTGGGAGAAGCTTGAGCGCGGCTTTCCGCCCGAGTCGCTCGTCTCGCGCGAGATAAACCTCGCCCATTCCGCCGACGCCGATGAGTGACTCGATCCGGTAATGACCAAATACATTTCCGACCAGTGCGTCGGCCCTGTCGTTAGTCACAAGGTCAGGAGCGACTTCGAAGGCCGGTAATTCAATAAAATTCTCCGCCCGCTCATAAGAGCTGAGCAAAGAGTCCACCTCCCGGCGCAATCCCTCGTCACCGTGGCAAGCCTCATGAAGAAATGCCGCCCGCTCCCCGGGCGCACGTTCGACGGCTGACTGGAAAAGATCGTTGACCTGTTTCCAGCGCTCAGCCTTCATCAGGTTTCTTCCTCGCTCAGCGCCCGGTAAAGCCAGGCCTTGGCCATGGTCCACTCGCGCTCCACCGTTCGCTGAGAGAGTTTCAGGAATTCAGCCGTCTCTTCGACCGTCAAACCGCCGAAGTAACGCAGTTCAACAATCTGACTTTTACGCGGGTCCTGCGCGGCCAAGTTTTCCAACGCTTCATCGAGGGCGAGTAATTCCTCCGATCGCGTTTCTGTTACTAACGCAGCTTCATCCAGGGTTACTTTCAGCGCGCCGCCGCCACGCTTGAGTGAGTGGCGTTCACGGGCATGGTCAACCATGATGCGCCGCATCAACTGCGCGGCCGTTGCGATAAAGTGGCTCCGGCCTTGCCAGACCGGCTTCGTATTATCGACCAGCCGCAGATAGGCTTCGTTGAGAATGGCGGTGGTTTGCAGGGTGTGGCCGGCGCGCTCCCGGCTCATGTAATGGTGGGCGAGCCGATGCAATTCGGGTTGCACCAGCGGGAACAACTTCTCCAGCGCTCCCTCGTCTCCGCCGCTCCAGTCGCCGAGCAATTGGGTGACCTCTTGTCGCGTGGATGCGGGCGTCGTCATACAGGCTGCTCGACGCCGCAAATTCTAACACGATCGAGGGATTTTTACAGCACAGCCGGAGGCGATCAAAAAAAATGCGCAGTCGTGGCGGGTTTCAGCCGGCCTTCCCGCTTTAGCACATGAACCGGCACAACAACAGATACGCCGGAAAAACCAAAACAGAAAGCAAACCCAAAACAAGAAAAACCTATGCAATCCATACAATTCAAAAACAACTCAACCACCAGCCGACGCGGAACTATACCGCCGTTGGAAACTTCAACTCCCACCTCCGCACCTCGCACGAGACATTCGCTCTTGCTGGCGATCGCCACTCTTGGTTTAACACTCATGTTCAACCTAGCGGCTGCTCATGCACAAGGCCCAAGGCCGTCCAGGTTCAACCTGGTACCAGCTTCAGATCCTATCGCAGCCTGCCTGCCGAACGCAGCAGCGACCGTGGCCGTTTTTCCGAGGGAGGACATTCGGGGTGTGGATACGCTGGATTTGCACGCCGAGGGTCTGCGGCCCAATACAACATTTGCGGTCTTCCTGACCGAAATGCCCGTGCCTCCGTTCGGCGCGGTTCAGTATATCGGGGACTTCACCACGAATGCGGCGGGCAGAGGGTCCGTCCGCGTGGATGCCATCATCGATGAGGCGTTCGCATTCAACAACATCACCGGGGTCCGTACTGATCTGAACCATATAGTCTTCTGGTTTGCCGATCCAAACGACGATGAAGATTGCATTCCCGGATCCGCTCCAACCCACTTCGATGGAGACGGTGAGGCCGGAGTCGCGGCGATGTCTTCGAAGAATTTTCTCCCGGGCGCGCCACTTCCATAACTCCGTGAAGAAAAGAAGGAACCCATCCCATGAATCCATTGATCCAGTTCAGACCGACAATCCCGCAGAGAAATCGCGAGCGACAGGATTCGTTCGCACAACTTGAGGTAATAACTATGAAAATCATGCAGTCGCTAGTGTTATGGAAATTTTTCCATGGTAAAAATATTCAGTCACCCCTGCGCTCCCTTGAGCGGGCGTTCCTTCCCTCGGCCGCCGCCATTCTGACGCTCCTGCTTTCAACAGCGAGCAGCAGCTTTGCCGGGAGCGCCACTTGGAAGCAAAGTCCTGCCAGTGATGACTGGTTCACCGCGACCAACTGGAAGCAAAGGACCATCCCTAACGGTCCGGGCGACACGGCAACGTTCGCGTCCTCCAATCAAACGAGCATCGACATCGTGTTTGATACGGAGGTCAGCGGCATCGTATTCAAGCCGGGGGCGAGCGCGTTCACGATCGCGACCAACCCTCAAGTCACGCCGGAGTTGACCATCAGCGGCGTGGGCGTCACGAACAATTCAGGGATCGTGCAAAACTTTGTAGTTAACCAAGGCGCTGCTCAGATACTCTTCGCTAACAGTGCGACCGCGGGAAGTTTAACTGCCTTCACCAACACTGGAACCATAACTTTCAGCGGCACCTCAACCGCGGGCAATGCCACCTTCACCAACAACAGCTTCGTGAACTTCACCAACACCTCGACTGCAGGCGATGCCACCTTTACCAATAATGCCGTGCTCATTTTCGACAGCAACTCGACCGCAGGTAACGGCGCCTTTACCAATACTGATGCCGGCATCGTAATATTTAGGGACGGCACACCCACCGCTGGCAATGCTACGTTTACCAACCTTGGCGGCGCAGTCAGCGGGAGAGGTGGCGGATTCAGTGTAGTTACCTCGGGCACTGCTGGCAATGCCACCTTCGTCAACAATGGCGGCGCGGTCAGCGACGCATTGGGCGCCGAAACGCTATTCAACGACATCGGCGACGCGGGCAACGCAACGCTGATCGCCAACGGCGGCCTGGACGGAGGTGAGGGCGGCTCGATTCAATTCGCTACTGCTTCCACTGGCGGCACGGCCCGGGTGGAGGTTTTCGGCAACGGCAACCTGGACATTAGTGTTCACGACGCTCCGGGCCTGACGACTGGATCGATCAAAGGAGACGGCGCTGTATTCCTGGGGGCCAACAACCTGACCGTCGGCACGAACAACCTGAGTACGACCTTTTCCGGTGTGATGCAGGATGGCGGAACAAATGGTGGCATTGGCGGCTCGCTGACCAAGGCTGGGAGAGCCAACCTTAGTCTAACTAATGCTAACACCTACACTGGCGGCACCACCATCACCGAAGGCATGCTGCTGGTTAAAAATGAGACCGGCTCTGCTACTGGCACTGGCGCTGTGCACGTCAACGCGGGCACACTCGGTGGCACGGGCATAATCAGCGGTGCGGTCACCGTCGCAACTGGCACGAGCGCCGCAACCTTGTTGCCGGGGACTACGGCCGAACCGGGCACCCTAACCATGCAGAGCACGCTCACATTCAATTCTCTTGCGACCTACCAATTTGTAATGGACAGCAGCACACCCGCAGCGGACAAAGTGGTGGCCAACGGCGTCACCATTAATAGGAGCGCGCAGTTTACCTTTACCGATCTTGGCACCGCTGTGCTCCCGACCGGCACAGTCTTTACTGTTATCTCTAATACCTCGGCGAACCGAATCGCAGGCACCTTCGCCAACTTGGCCGACCGCTCAACGTTCACTGCAGGCAGCAACACCTTCCAAGCCAATTACAAAGGCGGCGACCACAACGATCTCACCCTGACGGTTGTGCCTTAGCCTGAATAGAACAACTTAAACCTGAATCGAACAATTCAACTTGAATCTAAACCTATGTCGCTTTACACCGAGATGTAAAGAATGGAGAAAAATATCATGAAAAAACATTGGCTCTCGCTGGCAATCGCCAGCTTTGGTTTAACACTCATTTTCAACCCAGTGGTTGCTTCAGCCGATCCGGAGGTATTCGAAGCGTCCGGTGCCACGCCAGCGGATATCCAGACCGCGGTAGACGCCTTCAGGAATTTTTTGGGAGACAACAATGGAGTAGGCGGTACATTTCCCACTGGCCGCCGTGAGATCAACTGGGACGGGGTTCCAGACGCTTTCTCCGCACCGAACCTGTTGCCGGCGAATTTCTTCAACAGCAACTCGCCGCGCGGCGTCGTATTCTTCACTCCAGGAACAGCAGGGTTTCAGGTGAGCGCCAACAGTATCAACCCAACAAACACTCCGGTCAGATTTGGAAATATCCACCCTGTCTATCCCGCGCTCTTTAGCACGTTCAGTCCCCAGAGGCTCTTCAGCGCCTTGGATAGCACCATCACAGAAAACCTTTTCTTTATACCTGGAACTGCGCATTCGGCAACGGTCAAAGGGTTCGGTGCCGTATTCACCGACGTGAATGTTGACGATAGCACGAAGATCGAATACTTCGATGTTGCCGGTAACCTGCTGTTCAGCCAGAACGTATTGCCCGGGCCTACCAATCGCGGAAGCCTTTCGTTCCTGGGAGTCGGGTTTGACACAGCTAATGTTTTCTTGGTACGAATTACCTCTGGCGATCGCATCTTGAAAACACCCAGCCGGGATGTCGTCGTGATGGATGATTTTATTTACGGCGAGCCACAAGCTTTGCCATAGGCCGCGTACAGAACCTATTAGAATACACACACAAAGAGGAAACCTCCTATGAAACCTATGAAAAAAAAGACAGCTTCTCAATCCGCATTCTTTAATCCACGCGTCGTACTTGGTTTTGTGCTTTGCTCACTCTCCGTCCTCCTGGCGCTGCTTGGGTTTAGTATTAACCCAACGTCGTCCGCCTTGGCCGCGGCGCCAGATCAAGGAGATAGCCAGCCCATCGTCGATGCCTCATATAAGAACGACGTCTCCCCGGCGCTCCGCGATGTGGCCCAGGGATGGCCCCTCCAATTCAAGCCACAACACGAGGCCGCTGAGAACCCGAAGATCCCCAATAACCACCAGGATAGCCCTGACACGGTAGTCCAAGATAAATTCGTCTCGGCGCTAGCCCTCCTGGCACCCCTTATACCTGGACCCATTCTTAACTTTAACGGCATTCCCTTTCCCGGCGTTGGATGTAATTGCGCCCCGCCCGATACCAATGGGTCGGTGGGAACAACGCAGTTCGTTCAGATGGTAAATGAGGGTTATCAGGTCTTTGATAAGGCCACTGGAAATTCAATCCTGGGCCCAAATAGCATCGAATCTCTCTGGAGTGGTTTCGGCGGTGCCTGCGAGAACTTCGGCTTCGGCGACCCAACGGTGGTCTTTGATAAGGCCGCCAGGCGTTGGGTCATCACCGAATTCGCGAGCAGGACCGGCAACATCCCGACCACTGACTATTGCATGGCGGTCTCGACTACTGACGATGCCACCGGCACATACAATCGTTATGGCTTTCACCTCAGCAACAACTTCATCGACTATCCGAAGCTTGGTGTTTGGCCCGACGCCTATTATCTGAGCGTTAACTTATTCAACTCATCCGGCACGGCATTTCTTGGTCCGCAGCCTTACGCCTTCGACCGCGCGAAAATGATAGCTGGCATGCCGGCTACCTTTATTAAGTTTCCACCATTGGGCTCCAATCACGCTCCATTTTTGCCTTCCGACCTAGACGGTAACATCAAGCCGCCGCCCGGTGCGCCGAACACATACGTGGAATGGCCTGCAAGCGGTTTCTACAACGTATACCACTTCCACGTGGACTTTGTCACGCCAACAGGCTCGACCTTTACTCTCTTCGCGAGCCCGCCCGCTGCCCCCTTTACTCAGCTTTGCCCCACCACTCGTGCTTGCGTGCCTCAGTTGGGGGCAGGTGGATCCAGCAGCCTGGATGGGATTGGTGACCGTCTAATGTATCGACTGGCCTACCGACGTTTTGGGAATGGACACGAATCGTTGGTTGGAAATTATACGGTGAAATCGAACAATGTGGCGGCCGTCCGTTGGTTCGAGCTGCGCCGTGTGACGGCCGGACCGGTAAGAGTCTTTCAGGAGAACACCTACCAGCCTGACGCAACCTGGCGTTGGATGGGCAGTGCGGCGATGGATAAGTTCGGCAATCTCGTCATCGGCTTTAGCGCCTCGAGCCCTACCATCCACCCGCAGATTCGCTACGCGGGGCGACTGGCGACCGATCCACTGAACACTCTGGCTCAGGGTGAAGCCCATCTCTTTAATGGCGCGGGTAGCCAACTCGAGACCGGTAACCGTTGGGGCGATTACAGCTCAATGGCCATTGATCCAGTGGACGACCTCACCTTCTGGTACACGACCGAATACTATAATACAAACAGCAGTTTCAACTGGCGCACGCGGATCGGCGGTTTTCACTTCTAGTAATTCGCCAAAATATCACCATTTCGGAGTTAGAAATCTCGGCCTATAGCCACTCGACCTGAGTAGGAGCCAACAACGAGGTGTAGCGAGCGACCATCGCATCGAGATAAACAAATGCCGGACTTCACTGACTAAAGCAGAAACACCGGACGGTTTGGGCATCTGGAGATTACGATCAGATTGCCCGTGGCATCCAGGCGGTCGCCGAGCACGTGGTACGCAGCGGGTGTATCCGCACTGGCGAGCGAGTGCTCGACATTGCCTGCGGCACCGGTAACACGGCACTCATGGCGCGCGCACGCGGAGCTGTGGTCGCGGGAGTTGACCTCACGCCGGAGCTTCTAGCCGTCGCGCGAAGACGTGCCGCGGATGCAGACTACAGCGACATCACGTGGATAGAAGGCGATGCGGAAAATCTTCCGCTCCCCGATGGCGGCTTCGACGTGGTCGTGTCCTCATGCGGTCTCATGTTTGCGCCCGATCAACAGAAGGCAGCGAACGAGGTCGCACGCGTGACCAGCAAAGACGGTCGTATTGCAATCCAGGCGTGGACGCGAGAAGGCGGAGTTGGGCGTATGTTCAAGGTACCAATGAGTATATCCCACCACCGTCCGGCGTGCCGAGCCCTTTCGAGTGGGGCGACGAGGCGAAAGTGAAATGGCTGCTCGGCTCGGCTTTTAAGGACTACCAGTTTGAAAGGTACGACTGTCCCGAATTCGCAGACACACCTGAACAGGTAGCAGATTCGTTCATCGACCGGTACGGCCCAACACATCGCGCATACCACAGCCTCAAGGCGAGCCTGAGTACGAATCTCTTCAATCGGACTCGCTGCCTTGGAGGGCCGGACGATGATCGCAGGCATGACATCGTCATGATGGACGATTTCATCTACGGCGAGCCACAGCTCCTTAAGTAAGGGAAGATGAGATTCAACGGTAGATACTATGGAAGCGCCGCCCAACCTGAACGCAACGGCCCACCCCATAGAATCTAACGAGAATAAAATGAGCTGCCGGGCGCAACTTTGCGTCCGGCAGCTCTTCCTCGTTCTGTAGCGTCCGCTGTCCTTGGCGAGCCGGAGCCTTGGCGAAGGCTGCTCAGCGAAAACATTCCGGGGAGCGCGCGCGTCTCGCGTTCACGAACTTTTCGATAATCTCCCGTAAACAAGCCATGGTCGACAAACCAGTGCTGGACGACATTCCGCGCCGCTATACTTTGAAGCTGTCAAAGAAATGAAGCCGGATGATTCAAGCAATTCGGATGAGAACAGTGCATTCAACGGCGCCGAGTTGAGCGAATCCGTTCTCGGGCGCGATTGGAACTCACCAGAAGAGGATGCCGCGTGGTCAAACCTGTAGCCGGCGAAATCGTTGTCATTCCGTTTCCGCGAACCGATAGCGGAAAGCGCCGGCCCGCTCTGGTGATTGCTGATCTTCCAGGAGAAGATTTGATTCTCTGCCAGATCACCAGCCGCGCGCACTCCGATGCTTTTTCCGTTCCGCTGACTAGCAGCGATTTTGAACGCGGCCAACTTCCTCAGCCCTGCTTCATCCGTCCGCAACGACTGTTCAGCGTCGAACAACACGTCATTCTTCATTCGGTTGGAAAGGTGACCACTGAGAAATTCGACGAAGTGTTTAAGAGAGTGCGGGAACTTTTTGTCGACTAAGGTGGACCGGTCGCCTAGGCGACTCCTCAACGCGTTGAATCGACAGTTTCTGTAGAGGCAGCCGTGTCGGCTGCATCAAGAGTTCGCAGGCGGCACGCCCGCCACTACAGGCATCGTCTCCGGAGACGCAGATCCACCTTGCCAACGGGCGTGTTTCAGCAACAACAGCTGGCTCCAGCGGCGCGGCGGTCCCGCGCTTTGCATGTCGTTTGCGGCGGCCGTAGCTCGGCACGCAACGCGTCGATCTTCTCTGTGATTGAGTCGACGTGATAATTCGATGGAAAGAAATTCTCGTCGCCGTACTCGAACCGAACTTCCGCGGCAGGATCGACGTCGATCATCGAACCGACTTTTTCGTAAATGCTCAAAAATTTTCCCGCGGTCATGAACGTCTCGCTGGTCTCATTATCCGGCACCCACAGTTGCATGATGGTTTCATTCCAGCGGTTCTTCTCTCCACCGCAGTCAACGGTATCGAACGTCGCCGCTTTGATCTCGGTCAAGTGATAGCCGACGTGAATCGTGTCGTCATCGGCATTTACAAACAGCAGGGATTTATCCGGTGCCCGTCGTAGCTCAGCAATAAAATCGTGTGTGGTCACAGCTGGAATCTAGTTTTGCTGAGATCGTCAGCAACTCTTCGACAAAGCCATGCTGAATGCGCGAAGATCAAACCGTGGCGACGAGAAGATTGCTGTTTGCATGTGTGGAGAACTCGAACCGCAGTCAGATAGCAGAAGCGTTTGCGCGGATCCACGGCGGCGAAAACATCGAAGCTTACAGTGCCGGCTCACAGCCGTCGGGCGAGGTGAATCAGAAAGCGATCGCAGCGATGCGCGAGGTCGGGTACGATCTGTCGAAGCACAAGTCGAAATCGCTCGAAGATATCCCACAAGTCGAATACGATTTTGTAGCGACGATGGGCTGCGGCGATGCGTGTCCGTTCGTTCGCGCAAAACAGCGTGAGAACTGGCAAATCCCCGACCCGAAGAATCTGCCGCCAGCCGGCTTCAACGAAGTTCGCGATCTGATCGAGCAAAAGGTGCGCGATGCTTTGTCGACGCTGCGTTGAGTAAGGTGGAACGCTCGCCGCGGCGACTCCTGAACGCGTTCCGAAGGACCGCGGACGCGAACCGCGCACACCTTACGACCCGGCTAACATCGCAGGCGCGCTCGGTTTTCACCAAAACCGAGTCGTCGGCTTCCCTAGACCGACTCGCAAAAAGGCTCGCGGCCTCCCGCCGTAAAGTTCGCGCCTGCGAACCGCTTGACATTAGCCCGCGCGCCGAGCGACAAAGGAGCGCATGATGAATGGAGCCGACTGGGATGAGGCGACATGGCCGGTAAAGCCGCGAGGTAGCGGTCGAGCGCTGCGGGCGCAGCTGAGATACAATCGAGCCAACGGGAGTTGAGCGAGATAGATGGGAAAGCTGAAGAGCCG